>Ga0180215_1000758_pt1 | contig 38278 bp, 33 predicted proteins | sample eDN3rd37CBELigBY_FD_128871 | JGI IMG/M metagenome (GOLD analysis project Ga0180215, IMG submission 128871) | Enriched backyard soil microbial communities from Emeryville, California, USA - eDNA 3rd pass 37_C BE-Lig BY (version 2) (version 2) | ecosystem: Environmental > Terrestrial > Soil >...
CCAATCCCTAAACCCTCCCCCCCCCCCCGACACCACAAGCGCTGCCCCCTCCTGTGTTATCGTAGAGATAACTGAATGGGAGGACACGATGGCCGATCGTGCACGAATTGTCCTGCCAGACGACCTGTTGTCAGAGCTTGATCAGGCCGTTGGCACGTCCCGCCGCGCCGAGTTCGTCGCGGAAGCGGTACGCGAGAAACTGCTTCGTTTGCGGCAGATCCGACATGTTCAGGAGGCGACTGGTCTCCTGCCGGATGACATCCCCGGCTGGGTCGATCCCGAGGATGTTTCTGCCTGGCTGAGTGAGAGCCGCCAGCGCGATATCGAGCGCCTTACGCGCACTCGTGCTCACTGGGCCGACGCAACCGATACACCGTAACCCGCACAGCACTGTCCCGCTCATCGTGCCACGGACCGCTCACGATCCGCTGTTGGCATAGCCAGCCGCGTCTCACCGTGCGCGCGACGAATTCTCGCGCAATCGGGCGGCCTGGCTCGGCGAGCCAGAGCAGACCACTGGGTTCGACGATCCGTTCCACCAGCGTCAGGAGCGGTGCGATGTCGCGCGCTTCGTACAGCACATCAGCCGCCAGGACGACGGGAAAGCCGTCGCCAGTCAGTTGCAGAAATTCCTCATCGGGAGCACGCCAGTTGATCTGGCGCAACACCGGCGAGCGGCCAGCGTTGGCGAGCGTGTTATGGCAGCACAGGTCGAGTGCGCCAGTCGCGTAATCGGTAACCAGCAGGTCGGCGCCAGCCTGGAGCGCTGCGGTGGCGGTGACGCCCAGTCCGCAACCCAGTTCGAGGACGCGCCGGCCCGCGACGACGTCGGGCGAGGCGATGATCTCGTCGGCGAGCGCGACGCCACTGGGCCAGATTTCCGCCCAATGTGGCAGCACTTCTTCCGGATCGTGCTCCATCGCATCAATGAGCCGGTCGATATCGGTCGGACGCGTGATCTGATAGCACTCACCGCTTCGCGGCAGCCGGACACTGACCGTCGCAAGCGGTCCGAGGTCATCGATCGTCATTGCGGGATGCAGGCTCATCTGCGATGTCGACGACGACCTGGGTGATCCGGCGGCCACGCATCGCAGCGACACGGATGCGGGCGACGCCGTCCGATGCCTCGTCACCCACCTCGGGGACGCGCTCGAGCGTCGCCATCACATAGCCAGCGATCGTGTCGTAGTCGCGCTCGTCGTCGCCGAGGCGGATCCCAAGCGTCGCTTCCACTTCGTCGATACTGGTGTCGCCCTCGATCAGAAAGCGGTTGGGACCGGCCTGTCGGATATCGCGTGAACCGGCGAATAGTTCGGCAGCCACGTCGGTGACGGTGACGATTCCGGCGGTCCCGCCGTACTCATCGATCAGGAGTGCCATCTGCTGCTGCTCCTGACTGAGTTGCTGGAGGACGAGTTCGATCCGGGCATGCTCCGGCAGGGCCGGAATTGGCCGAATTTGCTGCTGCCAGCGTTCGACCAGCGCGGGAGAGCCGTCGTCGCGCACTTCGATCAGGTCCTTCACATTCACCAGCCCGACGATATTGTCGATCGTCCCATCATAGACCGGATAGCGGGTGTGGCGATGCTTGCGAGCCGTCTCCAGTACGTCGTCGACTGACATCGACAGGCTGACAGCGGCGATATCCTGTCGGGGCAGCAGGACGTCACTGGCCTGGATGTCGGAGAAGCGCAGCGACCGGCGCAGGACCTCCGGGTTTGCCTTGAGGACTCCCGCCCGGGCGCTGGCCTGGATGATGACATCGAGTTCCTCGGCTTCCATGACCGCGTTGTGGCTCTCGCCTTCGGGCCGCAGCCCGACGAGACGCACTGTCAGGTTGCCAAGACCGTTCAGGATCCAGACCAGTGGGTGCAGGATCCAGGCGACGAACTCAACCGGAAAGGTCACCAGCCGGGCGACGGCACCTGGTTGCCGGAGGGCGACAGTTTTGGGCATCAGTTCGCCGACCACCATCTGCACGGCGGTGATCACGAGGAAGGCGAGTACGAAGCCGGCGATTGCCGCCGAGCCACCCGGCGCACCGATCGCTTCGAGTGGACCGGCAAACAACCCAGCCACGACCGGCTGGCCGATCCACCCGACAGCAAGGCTCGTTGCCGTGATGCCAAGCTGGTCAACAGCGATGTAGTGGTCGAGCCGGTGGACGGTCTTTGTGACGAGGCGACCGAGCGCGCCGCTGCGTTCTTCCAGCCTGCGGACATCGGCGGGCTTGATCACGACATACGCGAACTCGTGGAAGACAAACAATGCGTTGGCAGCGATCAGCAACAGGGTCGCCAGTAGCGCGACGATCCTCATCAGTGTGTCACCGCTCATTGGCCACCTCCTGCCGTTGAGTGGCCGGTTGTTGCGTTACCAGAACCCGATCGACGCGGTTGCCGTCCATCGCTAGAACGCGAATGACGTAGCCGTCGAGCCGGACTTCGTCGTCTGGCTGCGGCACCTTGTCGAGCAGTTCCATAACGAGGCCACCGAGCGTGTGGGACTCGACCTCAGGGAGCGACACCTCCAGGTCAGCCTGAAGTGTCATCAGGTGGGTCAGGCCCGGGTAGACAGTGCCGCCGGTGCGGAGCCGGCGTATCTCTTCGCCCGTACCCTCGAACTCGTCGGGGAGTTCGCCGGCCAGGAACTCGACGATGTCGAACACGCTGATGATTCCGGCTGTCCCGCCGTACTCGTCGGCGAGGACGATCAACGTCGCTCCCTCGCTGCGTGCGGCCGCCAGGGCTGTCTCAATCGCGACCGACTCCGGCAGGACGAGTGGTGGCCGGATGTGTTTGCGCCAGTCGCTTCCGGCTGTCGTCCAGTCAAGAACGACCTCCTTGGCGTTGAGGATGCCGACGATATCGTCGAGTCCGTTACGGTAGACGGGGTAGCGAGTGTGGTGGTGCTGGGCGAACGTCTGGAGCACGACTTCGCGGCTGGCATCGTACGGGATGCCGGTCACCTCACCGCGCGGCACCATCAGATCCCCGGCGGCCAGCATCGAGAGCCGCAGCGTATTGCGCGCCAGGCTGAACTCCCGGCGGCTGATCAACCCGGCAGACGCGCTCGATTCCAGCGACATCGCCAGGTCCTCGGCCGCCAACGGTGCGTCGGTGATCGGTTTCGGGTCGAACCCGATCAGGCGCAACAGCGCGTTACCGGTCGCGTTCAGCGCGCTGATGGCGGGCCCGAAGATCCGTACGAAGATCGACATCGGCGTCGACAACCAGAGAGCCGTCCCGGCCGGCTTCTGGAGCGCGATCGTCTTCGGCGCGAACTCTCCGATGACGATATGGAGCGCGGTAATGAGGATGAACGCGGTCGCGATTGCGGCGGTATGAGCGACGGCTGGCGCGAACCCGCCGACCAGACTCTCGATCGGTGGCTCGATCAGCCGGGCGATGACCGGCTCGCCAAGGTAACCGAGCGCGATGCTGGCCATCGTGATGCCGAGTTGGGATGCGGCGACGTAGTAATCGAGGTTGTTGAGCGCACCGAGTACTCTGCGAGCCGAGCGGCTGCCATCCGACGCGGCTCGCTGAATCTGGTTGCGCCGGACGGTGACATAGGAGAACTCCGCTGCAACAAACAGGCCGTTGAGCAGCAGCAGCGCAGCGACGAGGAACAGACCAGGGCCTGTAGGTAATTCAACGTCCATTCGGTTGTTGTCGGTGCTCCTTCACGAGGCACGGCGAACGCGATTCATACTGTCTCGCAAGGTGAACGCCACCTTACAACCGCGTCGCGTTGCGTCGCAGTATCCCAGCGCTCCGTGACGAATGGATGAAGCGGCCATCATCCACGTCTGGCAGGAAGCGGTTGACGTCTCGTCCGCGCCTCAACCACTTCGATCCTGGTGGGTTGTCGGTAGCCCTTGGGCGTACACGCCGTATTGGAGCCGTCAACGACAGCATTTTACGTCTGCGGCACACCCAGCTTCGCGCGTTCCTCCTCGACAATCGACTCATCCAGTTTCTGGAAGAGGACGGTTGGCTTCTGGATGGCGCGCCCCGGTTCGAGTTGGCTGGGTTGCCAGCGGTCCTCGGTCGTCTCCTCGGCAAGTGGGCGGTAGACAACGGCGTCGTGCTCGCGTTCCGATTCGCTGTAGTGCTCGATCGCCAGGTCGCCGAATAGCGGTCGCGCGTAACCAAGGAACTCATGGACGCGTTGAGACGTGTGCGGCAGGACCGGCGCCAGCAACGTCTTGAGCGAGTCGATGCAGCGTAGCGCGACGTAGACCGACGTCCCGGCCCGCTCCTTGTCCTCCTTGACCTGGAACCACGGGGAGGTCTCGTCGAGGTAGCGGTTGACCTCGCGGGCGAGGCCGATCGCCTCGCGCAGCGCCGACCGGAACTCGGTCTTCGCGTAGAGGTTGCCGACCGTCTCGAAACCACCGTCGATCGTTGCGAGGATGGCCTGATCCCGCTCGTCGAGGTCGCCGGGCGTCGGGACGACGCCCTCCCAGTGCCGGTTGGCGAACGAGATGACGCGGTTGACGAGGTTGCCCCAGGTCGCGACGAGTTCGTTGTTGTTGCGCTCCAGATAGCCGGACCAGGAGAACTCGGAATCGCGAGTTTCCGGCGCGACGGCCGTCAGGTAGTAGCGCAACGGGTCCGGCGCGTAGCGTTCGAGGTAGTCCGGCACCCAGACGGCCCAGTTACGCGAGGTGCTGAGTTGCTGCCCCTCCAGGTTCAGGAACTCGTTGGCCGGGATGTCGTAGGGCAGGTTCATGTCGCCGTTGTAGCCCATCAGTTCGGCCGGCCAGATGATGGCGTGGAAGGGGATGTTGTCCTTGCCGATGAAGTAGTAGGCACGGGCATTCGGGTCGTTCCACCAGGGCTTCCAGGCGTCCGGCTGGTCGTTGTTCTTCGCCCACTCGATGCTGGCCGACAGGTAGCCGACGACGGCTTCGATCCAGACGTACATGATCTTGTGCTCGAATCCTGCAATCGGAACCGGGATGCCCCAGTCGATGTCGCGGGTGACCGGGCGCGGCTTGAGGCCCTCCGTGAGCCAGTTACGGACGAAGTTCTGAACATTCGGCCGCCAGTGCTGCTGCTCGTTGATGTAGGCCAGCAGTCGTTCCTCGAAAGCCGGCAGGTTGAAGAACAGGTGCTCGGTCTGGCGGACGACTGGCGGCGTCCCGCAGATCTTGCAACGCGGGTCAATCAGTTCGATCGCGTCGAGCGTCCGCCCGCAGTTGTCGCACTGGTCGCCACGGGCGCTGGTGTAGCCACAGTTCGGGCAGGTGCCCTCGACGTAGCGATCGGGAAGGAAGCGTGCATCCACCTCGCAATAGAGTTGCTGCTGTGTCTCGGGGTAGATGTGCCCGTTGGCGTGCAATGTCCGGAAGATGTCCTGCGAGACCTCGAAGTGATTCTCGGTGTCGGTGTGTGTGAACAGGTCGAACGAGATGCCGAGTTTCAGCCAGGCGTCGAGGAAGTTGCGATGGTAGCGCTCGAAGTACTCGCGCGGCGTCAATCCTTCCTTCTCGGCACCAATCGTGATCGGCGCGCCGTGGGAATCGGAGCCAGAGACCATCAGGACGCGGTTGCCGCGCAGGCGGTGGTAGCGGGCGAAGATATCCGGCGGCAGGTAGGCTCCCGCCAGATGCCCCAGGTGCAGGTCGCCGTTCGCATACGGCCAGGCAACAAATACGCCGATTGTCTCGTTCATCTGCTCACATCGTCCTTCAGGCAGGGCCGCTGCCCCACATCGTATGTTGGTAGGTCGCCAGAATGGTCATGCCGGACGGTCATGCTACCGGCATCTGATGATACCGAGTGATGCAATCTCCCGGCGTGCAAAGGCCCCGGCACTCGCGGTTGGTACAATGATTGTGTTCGCGCCGATCATGCACAGAATCGAGGGCGCTCATGGTTCGGAACCTTCGACTGCTCGGCAGCCTGCTGGTTGTGCTGGTGTTGCTTGCCGCCTGCGGTGAGGACGACGATGCTGGTACTGGCGCACGAGCGGATGTTCCGACAGAGACTGCAGTGGTCGCGTCGCCTGAGGTAACCTCCACGGCCGAAGCCACGCCCACTGAGCCAGAATCGACACCGACCGCTGCCGTTGAACCGGCTACTCCGACCGTCGACGCGACTGCGACTCCTTCGAAAGCCGTCGAGGTAACACCTCCTATAGCCGAGGCCTCGGCTCTTAAATACGAGCGACTGACCGCCTGGGATGCCAAGTGGGAGGGGCTGGGTGCAATGGTGCTCGGCTTCGATGGGCGGCTGTACATCGACGACTATGTCCGCAAGCAGCTCATGGTGTTCGGCGCTGATGGCGCCAATCAAGGAACAATCGCGTACCCAGCCTGGATACCCGAGAAGGGCCTGCCGAGAAACGAACTTGCCGTCGGGCCGGATGGTCGCCTCTATCTACTGGAGATGAGCGGCCCTGCTCGCGTGCAGGTTCTCGAACCGGACGGAACGCTCGTGACCGAGTGGGGTGGCACGACCGGCCCGGACGAAACGACCCTCTTTGATGCGCAGGCGATCGCCGTTGCGCCGGATGGACACGTCTTCATTGCCTGCCAGGGGATCGGGAACGGCCCGTCGTCGCGGCTGCTGAAGTTCACCAGCGACGGAACCTTCGTCGCCGCCTGGACACGCGCCGGTGACTACCTGTTCCCCGGCGAAACGCACGCGATGGCGATCGCCGACGACACGCTCTACATCGGGGCCAGTGGCTACCAGGTCTCCCAGACCGTCATCCTGCAGTTCGACTTCGACGGTAACCTCGTTGCCGATCCGTTGGTCATCGGCGACCAGGAGGCGGAGGATCGCATCTTCCCGGCGTCATTTGCGATCGGGCCAGAGGGGAACCTGTTTATGCTTGACTCGTTCACGCGTGAGGTCATCGTCATGTCTGCTGCTGGCGAGGAGTTGACGCGTTGGACACTTGAAGAGACCGAGCAACGCTTCCCGCTCGTTGAGCTCGCGGTCGATAGCGACGGCCGGGTCTACGTGGCGGATGACGCGAACAAGGCGGTGTTCGTCTATGCGCCAAGCGATGGAGACGAAGCGGCTGTTCAAGCAGATCGCACCCTGGCGATGATCCCTGCCCACGCACCGTGCAGCACGCCCGTCGATGTGATTGGCAAGGGGTTTGAGCCGGGCGTTACGGTCGCGCTCATTGAGATGTCGCCGAACGGAGGTGTCACAATCCTTGCTGAAGTCGTCGCGGGAACGGATGGCGTCGTAACGGCTGAGGTTATCCCGCAGGCCGGGCAGGATTGCTTCGCGATCACCGAATTGGCAGGCATCCCAGCCAGAATCGACGCGTGGGCGGCTGGTGAGACGGTCGCTTCAACCAACTTCACGGTCTATTCGATGGAACTCCTCGCGGGTCTGCAGTTGAGTGCCCACGAGGTGACCTGCGACGACGTTCTGACGGTCTCCGGACTCAACTTCGTGCCAGGAACGGACGCGATCGTGACGGTCGGCGTCGAAGGTGGTCACCAACCGGTCGTGCCGGGCCAGGCCGTGCCGGTTGATGCGGACGGCGGCTTCGAAGCGACGGTTGATGTCAGCCAGTTTGGTCCTTGCCAGGTCGGGGCGTTCGACGAGCCGCAGGAGTACATCATCTGGGCGGTGACCGATCGCATGAAGCAGGATGGGGCGCCGAACAGTTACCCGTCACAGCGCGCGATGATCCTGCTGCTACCACCGGTCGAGTAACCATCCGGGTGGCAAGCGTCTTGCATCCATAGGAGACCAATGACGGTCTTTCAACCGCGTCGATGCTATGACGCAAAGCCAAACGAAAGTCGAGAGCACCATGAACCGTAACCAGTCACCGACGACAAACCGTGGCATCGACGCCAGGGTCCTCACCGTTGCCGTCGCGCTGATCGCCGGAGTGATCGGATCGTTCGTCATGCCGCTCTGGAGTGTCGCGCTGATGCTGCTCGCGACGTTGCTTGTGATGCATCGGATCGCAGCCGTTCAGCCAGCGCCCGCCCCGGTCGTCATTCGGCGCGATTCACGTCGGTAAGCGAGCCATTCTGCTCGGCCCAACCCGCGAACCAGGCCACCCATTCCACCTGCCCCTGTGTTTCAACCGCTTCGGGCCGGTAGTTCCGGCGAACCCAACCAACCGCCTCGTCGCCAGGAACCCCCGCAAGAACGGCTATACACGCCAGGACGGTCCCGGTTCGGCCCTGACCACCGAGACAGCCAACCTCAACGCGCTCGCCCACTAGCGCCCGTTGGAACGCGTCCCTGATCTGGGTTGCAGCTGCGTTCGGATCGGAGGGGACACCGAAGTCGGGCCAATCGATCGTGACAGCGGGCCAGTCAGGCTGCCAGGCGGCATCGCAGTAGAGGCCGAACTGGCGCCAGCCTTCGTCCGTATCGCGGGCGGCGATGCCGCTAGCGCGAACCGTCGTGCCATTCGGGAACGTCACGTCCATTGCAATCTCCCAACAGGCTACGGGGTCGAATGCTGAATCGAGCGGAGCAGCGCGTAGAACGCGTGCGTCGCTGGATCATCGACTGATGGCTGGCTCCCGAACGTCGCCTGAATGAGCCAGCTGGCTTCGGCCTGCCAGAAGTTTGCATGGATTTCCCAGGTCTGACCATCGACCTGTTCATCGGTCGGCCTGTCACTGGCGAAGAAGTAAAGCCATCCCGTCGTGCCAGCAACCGAGACGGGGACGCTGTTTGGATCGTCGAACCAGTTCTCGCTACTGGTTCGGTGGATCGTGATGCGGACCTCGTCTACTGGCACTGGCTCTTCGACGCTCGTCGCTGGCCAACTCGTGATCGAGAGGCTGCCATCGTCTGCCCCGGCGAGGACGGTCCACGTTTCCGGCAGATCGAACATCAGTCCAAGCAATGAATCGGTGTGCTGCGAGACTGCGGTGTCAGGTTTCAGGACGGGCCAACTGGTGTCGCCCAGCGGTGCTGTCGCCAGCGGCACCGGGTCGTAGTCGCTCCACTGATCCGGAGGAATCGCACCGTCCAGCGCACTCGCGACGCTGCGGGCGAGATCATCAGTTGGCACAACCTGCGGGTAGGACTGCCAGGCGGTGTTGGCGGCCAGTGCGCCGTCGTCGCCGATCTTCCAGAGACCGCGCTGTCCTGCGGTCGTACGGTAGAGCGATGACGCCTTGTCCACCGGCGTCAGGTAGAGCAGCAGCCGATCGCCAACCTGAAGGTCGGGCGCGCCGGACACACGGACCTCGCAGCCATCGACCGTACCTCCCGGTTGTCGCACCGTCACCGAATCAATCGGCATCCCGCGCAGTTGCTGTTCGACGTTCACGACATAATCCGTGACTGGCACGCGCATGCTGGAGTCAGTATCGGGAACCTCGGGGTAGAACGCATCATGCACGTCACTGACGGTGCCGATCACGACCAGTTCGGAGAGCCAGGTGAGGTCGCTGAATCGCTCGATGTATTCGCTTACTGGCGGGATGTCGCTGTTGCAGGCCTGAGGTGGCTCGGTGTCCGCGAGCAGGTCCGGGCCGAGTGGTGCGGCATCAAGCGACACGCTGCGCACCTCACTGGTAGCCGGAGGCTCCTGCCGCATCGCTGCGGCCAATGTCTGCTCGAACGTATCCAGCGGCAGGCTAGGGAAGTGCGGCGCATTCGGGTAGACGCGATCGCCGACGACCCGCCAGTGCCCCTGTGGCCCACCGACCAGGAACGCGCCGCCGTCGTCTGGCTGTTCGAGGAAGAGGATCACGTTCGATCCGACGCTTATCAACATCGAGGAATCGCTGGAGTATCCGTCGCTGGTGCTCGGGACGAGGATCGTTTCACGCGGCTGACCTCGGTAGAGCGCGTCGATCTCAACCAGCATCCGCGCGTCGAAATCAGGTACGACTTGTCGCCCGTTGTCGCCGTCCTCGCCACAATCCGCGATGACACGGCCACGGACGATCAGGTGCGATGCCCAGGCCAGTTCGTTGATGTCCCTGAGCATGGCCCAGGAGGTCGCCAGCGTCCGGTCATCACTCTCAATCGGGGCAATCGATGCGAGTTTTCGGGTGGATGCGTCTGTGGAGGCTGTGTCACACGGGTCGATAGTCGCCGTTGCTGGACTCATCGTCGGATCGGTAGCGAAACCGACCGTCGGCGCAACCGTATCCCGTTCACTGCAACCCGCGACGAGCATCAGGCAGAAGACGATCGCAATCGCGCGCATGGGAGTGTCCTTGCCGGGAACGGCTGGCCGATACCTGGTAGACGCTGGAATCGCCCGGAAGGTTCCACCCACCTCGTAGGGACAGGTCTAAGACCTGTCCGCGGCCCGCAGGCCGGTGGCTCAACACAGGAGCGCTGGACACACGAGCGCGGACGTTGTCGACCCGTGGCAAATGCTCCGTTGGTCTGCCATCGCCTGCGGGCGCGGACAGGTCTGAGACCTGTCCCTACGAGTGAGTTCGGCGGCGGGACTCCAGGATGACGTAGACGCGACGCAGGACTGGCTCGAAGCCGAGGCGTCTGGCAACGCCGAGCGATGCCGCGTTGGTTTCTCCGCAGCTCCAGACCGGCGTGCGACCGTGCTGCTGGATGCCACGCGCGACGAGGCTGGCGGTAGAGGTCGCGAACCCTCGCCCTCGGTACTCCGGCAACGTCGCGACGCCGATGTCCGCATACTGTTCGGTGATCGCAGATGTGTGAGCGATTGCAATGATGGCGCCGTCGACGACCGCCGCCGCAACGATTCCGTCCGCCAGCATCGCGACCGGGTTCCCAAAACCTCCACCCTGGACTAACGCTGGTGCTGCCATGAGTAACGCTAGATCATCTGGGCCGAGCAAGCGCACGGCGGTGGTGGCGAACTCTGGCGCGGGTTGTTGGAGCGTGAAGTGGAGGTCGCCCAGGTAGCTAACCGTTTCACGCCACTCGCGTTCGACCATTGCGCTGACGTTCGGTGCGACGGCCTCACGCATGTTAGCGGCGAACCAGTTTGGCACCTCCTGCAAGGCGCTCCAGATCGCCGCAGGATCGTCACCGTAGCAACCGGGTTCGCCGGGGACTTCGTCGGTGTCGATCACGATCGCTTCCGGCTGCCCAATGGAACCGGCAACGTAGGCGCGACAAAGGCCACGACGTAACAGGTGAAGGGCGATGACGGTCTCGGGAGTGTCGGGCAGTTGGGCGGCGACGCGCAGCAACCCATCCGGATCGTCGACGCGGGTGATGCTGGACATCGTCCTGACTCCTGACATGCACGATCTGCGAGCGTGGCGCGGTCTATGATATCCAGTGGTGAGGGTGGGACGGTCCACGACACGTCTATGCGTGAGTTATCGAGGGGGAGTCAGTGGTAAGCCTTGCGGATGTTGAAGCGGCGCGTGAGCGGCTGAGGGGCGTGATCGACGCGACGCCGGTGCTGCCTGGTGCGCGCCTGAGTGAAGACCTCGGCGCGAATGTGGTCGTCAAAGCCGAGAACACCCAGCGGGCCGGGTCGTTCAAGTTGCGCGGGGCCTACAACAAGATCGCCGGACTCACCACCGAGCAACGCCGGCAAGGCGTCGTCGCTGCCTCGATGGGCAACCATGCTCAGGGAGTCGCGCTGGCGGCACGGATGGTTGGCGCTCCGGCCATTGTCGTTATGCCCGAAGAGGCGTCGCTGACCAAAGTGACGGCCACTCGTCGTTATGGCGCCGAGGTCATCCTGCACGGTCAGTCGTTCGATGACGCGACTGCCCACGCCCGTCACCTGAGCGAAGCAGAGGGCTACACGCTGGTTCACGCCTTCGACGATCCTGACATCATCGCGGGACAGGGCGTCGTTGGTCTGGAGATCCTTGACGCGTTGCCTGACGTTGGGACGATCATCGTCCCGATTGGCGGCGGCGGGTTGATCGGCGGGATTGCCAGTGTCGTTCGTGCGCGCAAACCGCAGGCGCGGGTGATTGGCGTCCAGGCGGCGGGGTGTCCGTCGGTGCGGGCCGCATTCGAGGCCGGGAAGCCCGTGACGCTGGCGCACGCGCGGACGATCGCGGACGGTATCGCCGTCAAGCGGCCCGGCGACCTCACCTTGCCGCTGATTCAGGAACTCGTCGAAGATGTCGTCATGGTCGAGGAAGATGAGATCGCCGACGCGATCTTCTACACCCTCCAGCATCTGCGCCTGCTGGTCGAAGGTGCTGGAGCCGTCGGTGTCGCTGCGCTGCTGTCCGGCAAGGTTCAGCCGCGTGGCGATGAGCAGGTCTGCGTCGTCCTCTCGGGCGGCAACATCGACGCCAACCTGCTCTCGCGGGTGATCGATCAGTCGCTGGCCCGCTCTGGTCGATACCTCGTCCTGCGCACGTCCGTCCCCGATCGGCCCGGCAACCTCGCCCAACTGGCGCTGATGGCCGCTCAGGCCGGCGCGAACGTCATCGATATCCACCATCGCCGGTCGCTATGGGGCGTCCCGCTGGCCGACACCGGCCTTGAACTCGTCCTCGAAGTCCGCGACGAGCAGCACGGCCAGGAGGTCGTCGCCGCGCTGACAGCCGCCGGGTACGCGATCAACCGGGTCGGTGGGACGGAGTTTGTGGAGTGAGTCGGGACGCGGGACGTGGGACGCGGAAGGGCCGTATCTCGCGTCCCACGTCCCGACGCCTTACGTCGTCGCTCGCAGCGGTGACAGCGCGAACGCGTCGGCGTAGCGTGGGTTGTCGCGGCGGAAGGTGTCCGGGTTGATGCCCTTCTCGGCGGCCATCTGGTAGGCGAGAATCTGGTAGGGGACGACGGCCAGTAGTGGCGAGATCAGTTCGTCCGTCTCGGGCAGACTGAAGACGGTCGCGTTTGGTGCGGCCGCGGCTGGCTTGCCGATCAGCCAGACGTTCACGCCAACGTGCGAGAGCATCGCGGCGATCTGTCCGGTGCGCTCCACAGAAGGACCGCTGACGTTGACCAGCGCGGCGAGGTCGCCTTCGTTGACGGCGACAATCGGGCCGTGCAGGAACTGCTCGAGCGCCAGCGCGTCGATCCAGCCATACGCGGCCTCGCGGACCTTGATGACCGATTCCAGCGCCGTAACTTCATTTGGTCCGGCACCGGCCGCGTAGATGCGGGCCGTTGTTGCGGCCTTACTGATCGGCAGTACCTCATCCTCACGCGCAAGGACATCGGCGATCTGACCAGGCAGCGCCGTCAGTGCGTCGCGGAATCCAGCCGTCGCCGTCGCGTTGCGCTGCTCGCCGAGGACGGTCGCAATCTGGGCCAGAATCGTCATCGCGCAGACATGCGACGAGGTGTAGGCGGCTGACTTCTCCGGTTCGACTGAGCGCAGGATCAACTGCGATCCTGGGTGCTCGGCAGTCGTGTTCCCGACCGAGATGACTGCCGCATCGGTGTTGACGGCGACACGCATGGCGTCGGAGGAGATTAGTTTCAGGCCGGTGTGCGCCATCACGATGACAGCATCTGTGGGGCGAACGCCGAACGACGACGCATAGTGCGCGAAGTCGAACGAGTTGACGGCCCGGGCGTCGAAGCCGGCCGCCCGCAACAGCCATGAGCCTGCCAGCGCTGCGTGGTAACTGGTGCCGATGCCGGTCAGGAATATCCGCTCGGCACCGCCGATCAGTTCGGCTGCCTGCTGGGCCGGTTCCCAGCCTTCGTCGAGCAGTCGCTGGACATCCCTCGGCTGTGCGTGCATCGTCTGGTACATGAACGAGTCGGTCGTCGGGACGGTCGTGCTCATTCTTCCCCCTGCATTGTCATCGTCTGGTCGTCGAACATGGTGGACGCGCGCGATCGTAGCGCAGCGCTATCCGCCAGCATAGCCCGATGTGGTTCTCCCTTGCAGGTCCACTTTCGGCGAATTGGTGGAACCAAACGCGAACCGCGTCAGGCGAGTGTGGAATCGCGCAGGAATTCAATCACCGCCGCGTTGTATGTCTCCGGGTCTTCCTGACCGCTCAGATGGCCGATGCCGGGAATCGTGACATGGCGGGCGCCACGAATGGCGCTCGCCAGTGTTGCGGCGCCGCTCGGCGGCGTGATCTTGTCGTGTTCGCCACCGATGACGAGCGTCGGCACCGTGATACCGGCGTGGAACGGGCGGGTGTCGATTTCGGCCAGCGCAATCGCGGCGCGACGGTAGCCCGAAGGGCGGATTGCGGCCATCATCGTCTCGGCTTCCCGCATGACCTCTGCTGAGGGATTTGGCCCGAGGACGGCTGGTGCGCGGGCGACGGCGAGTTCGGCAGGCGTCATCGATTCCAGCGCGTCCAGACGGCCCTTGAGGGTCGCCAGCCGGGTTTCCTCGGGTTGGGAGCGACCACCCATGCTCGCGTCGGAGAGGATCAGCCGCGACACTCGCTCCGGATAGAGGCCGACGAACGTCTGCGCCAGCGATCCACCCCACGATTGCCCGAGGAGCGCAACGCGGTCCAGCCCGAGCGCGTCGAGAAAGCCGGCCAATATGGCGGCATAGTCGGGCATCAGCCATTCGTCACCGGGGTCGCTGGATTCGCCGTAGCCTGGGGCATCCCAGGCGATCACGGTTGCGCTATCTGCCAGTCCGTCCATCTGATGGATGAATTGAGTAGCGTTGCCGCCGATGCCATGCAGCATGACGAGCGGTGGGCCGTCGCCTGCCCGGAGAAACCCGATCGTGTGTTCCCCAACCGTCACTGATTCGCGCGTTGCCATCCCTGCCTCCTGCCCGCCATCGGTTGCTGACGTGGGCAGCGTAGCACGAAATGAGCGATCTTCAGCGTCCGGCTGGAATATGCGATGATGTGTCCCAACCCACACGCTGCAACTCTCGTCGGAGAGGACTCGCATGTACGTTCGATCGATCTCCTTCCGAGCGCGACCGGGAGTGACGGCGCAGCAGGCGTCGGTCATCTACCACGAACTCACCACAATCGTCTCCGAGGCGGACGGCTACCTTGGTTCAACGTTCATGATGAACGCGGAGACGAGACAGGCCATCTCGCTCACATTCTGGCGCGATCGTGAATCGGGCGCGGCAGCCGGACCAAAGGTGTTGCCGATGCTGCTGGTGAAGGTGCGTCAACTGGTGATTGGTCCGCCGGAGATCAACGGATATGACGTGATCGAGCAGTCATTTTCGCTGGCAGACCTGCCGGTTGCTGCCGAGGGTGACGCAGGAAGCCCGTGATTGTCTAGGCCTGGTGAGACGGCGGGTCGATGATGGTGTCTTCGATCGAGCCAATCAAGTCGATCAGCCGCATGATCTCACGGTTCAGTTCTCCAGAGTGAGCAGCCAGCCGATCCGACCTCATCACGCCACGGTCGATTTCCCGCTCGATCAACTGCGCATAGCCCCTGATCGCCGTCAGGCGAGTTTTTACTTCCAGTAGCTGATCGATCTCGTCCACCTGCACACCGCCATCCGTCTGGACCGCTGGCGGGGAATGGCACCCCGTAGCCCTGCTAATGCAGGGGGTGTGCCAAGTGAGTGGAACGTGCCGAGTGCCGAGTTAGCTACCGGAACTCAACGCCTGCATCGCTGCGTCGTGTGAGGGAGACGTGACGGGGCCGCTGAGAAGCGGGTCGGCGGTTTCGCGCATCCAGGTGGCGAGGCGGGAGAGGAGGTCGGCACGGATGGATGCGAAGGAAGGGTCGTCGGCACGGTTATCCTGTTCCCATGGATCGAGGGTCAGGTCATAGAGTTCGATTGGCTGGTGGTAGTCGGTGGCCGGGTTGATCGGGAACGCCGGGCGGGAGCGCGGTTGCCAGGACTGGGTCGGGTCCATGAATGATGGCGCGGTGCTGAAGTTGACGATCAGTTTGTGTGTCGCTGTTCTGATCGCGCGGCGCGGGTCGTAGTAATCGTGGTAGGTCAGTTCGCTGAAGACGTGCTCGCGTGGCGTGTATGGTTCGCCGTCGAGGAGCGGGCGCAGGCTGCGGCCCTGGACGCGCTCGTCAACGGGAAGTCCCGCCAGTTCGACCAGCGTCGGGAACAGATCGACGTTCGAGATCATATGCGGGATGACGCGGCCATCTGACCAGCCGCGGTTCGGCAGGCGCATGATGAGGGCGGCCTCGATACCTGGATCGTAGAGCGTGCACTTGGCGCGCGGCATCGCGATACCGTGGTCGGTCGTCGCCACGACAAGGGTGTTGTCGGTCAGGCCGAACCGGTCGAGGGCGTCCAGCAGCCGTCCTACCTGCCGGTCGAGCGAGTGGATTGCGCCCTGGAGTTCCGCGAGATCAGCGCGGGTCCCGTCATCGTCGAGCAGGTATGGCGGCACATGGATGCCGAGTTCGTCGTCCGGCTCCATCTCGTCGCCGATGAACCCCATCGTCGTGTCCGGCTCGTGGCTCCCCTTGATCCGGTGTGGTTCGTGGAACCCGATCTGGATGTAGAACGGTTGGCGGCCATTGCTGAAGCGCTCGAATCGTTCGATTGCCTGATCGACCAGCACATCTGCTGCGGCGGGCGGAAGCACCTCGTCTATCCCGCAGCGGGCTGCTACCTTCTCGGCTGGTCCCTGTCGTGTCTCGTGGTGGATACCGGCCATGATGGTCGTGTACCCGGCAGGCTGGAGGACCTGTCCGATCAGGCGCTCGTCCGGATGCATGTCCCAGTCGAAGAAGCCATGCGTCAGCCCGAGGACGCCGGTCGAGTGCGGGTAGCGACCGGTATACATCGCTGCCCGCGAGCAACTGCACTGCGGGGCCGTGCAGTAGGCCTGCTCGAAGCGGACGCCGTTTGCGGCCAACCGGTCGAGGTTTGGCGTCCGGACGGTCGGAACGCCGTAGCAGCCGAGGTAGCGGCCAAGGTCGTGGCAGGTCAGGATCAGGAAATTCGGGCGTCGCGCGCTATCCATCGTCGCCATCCTCTCGATCGTCGGTGGCTGGCCGCAGGATTCGTGCTTCGGGGTTAGGTTAGCGAATGCGCTGGACGCGCTCCATCAGCAGCGATGTCTCGTAGTCGGTCGTGCAGCCTTCCGAGCGCTCGCGGAGGGTTGTCCGCGCGTGCTGGGTGTGGGTGCAGTTGACAACGTCGGCCATCACGCGGGTCGCGAAGTCGACGCCGTAGGCCATGCCTTCCTGGCCCGGATAGCGGGTCATGACGACCACGACGCGGGGTGTTACTTGTTCGTCGGGTTCAGCGACGGAGACGAAGCCCGCGCTGTTGACGCGCCAGGTGACAGCTTCTTCTTCGTCCATGTACCAGCCGTTCTTGCCGTAACTGATCGCGTCGTCACGGCGTGTCAGGACGCCCCAGCGGTGCTCCTCGATGACGCTGTCCATCATCGCCAGCAGTGCTGCCGTATTGTCGTCGTTGAGCAGATCTCCGCTGCCGAGCATCGCGAACAGCATCGCCCAGTCGCTGGCGGTTGCTGACACCTTGCCCCAGTCCCACGGATGCGGTGCACTGAAGCCGTGCAGTCCGTGCCGCTCCGCGAATGCGGCAACTGCTTCCTGCCGGCCGATCATCGCCCATACGTCGTTGGCGTACTCGTTGTCGGAGTAGGCAATCGTGGGGTAGATCATCGCGCGGACGCCATTGACCTCGTGCTCGTCCGCCCCACGTTCTTCGGCCTGCTGAAGGGCGATGATCCCCATCAGCACTTTCGAGAGACTGGCCGCTGCGATCGGCCCTGCCTCACCGCCACTGTAGACGTGGTTCGACGCTGGATCGTAGATGGCGACGCTGGTCATTTCGCGGGTGACGTAGATGCGGGACGCCAGTCGCCCGTCGAACGACGTCAGCGGGAGTCGCCGGGCGTGGATCACGTCGGTCTTGCCGGGCCAGGCGAGCGTCTCACGCGGCGAATAGACCGGCGGCTCGTCGGCAACCGATACCGGCAGGCCGCCGAATGACAGCAGCCCGGACAACACAATTAGCGCCAGAAATGTGGCTCGCGATGCGCGCAGATTGTCCCTCCCCAGACACACGCTGGTACCCCTCTACGAATCCTATTCGTGAATCAGAATGGCGCAAGTTGTACGTACAGGGAATTGGTCCGGTGAGCGGGCTGAATTGCGCCACAGATCGTCACATGCGACGATTCCACACTACCGCGATAGGGAAGCTGAGGATGATGATCGCACGAGCGCTCCTGCTGCCGATTGTGTTCTGGGTCGTGGTCCTGACCGTCCTGCGGCTGGCGGTTGTTCCGCCGGAAGCTTGCGTCGACGTGTCTCCAACCGAGATGCGGTCAGCGGCAGCCGAGGCGGCGCGCTGGATCACGCGCAACCAACTCGCGGACGGCCGCTACCTCTACGAGTACAACCGCGCGACTGCGACCGCCTCGGAGGACTACAACATTGTCCGCCATGCAGGTGTGACGATGTCGCTCTACCAGGCGGCCGGGAATGCCGGTGCCGACGACGTGCTCGACGGCGCCGACGCCGGGACCGAGTGGATGATCGACAACCTGGTCCGCCACGACGACTGGGCCGCGCTGGCCGACGAGCAATCTGCCCCGCTGGGTGCCTCCGCGCTGATGCTGGTCTCTCTGGCCGAACGGCGTCTGCTGACCGGCGACGAGCAGTATGACGACGTCATGCGCGAACTGGGCCGCTTCCTCGTCGCGATGCAGCGCGAGAACGGCAACTTCAACGCCTACTGGAACGTGCGGACGCAGCAGCCGGATACGATCACGGAGTCGCAGTTCTTCCCCGGTGAGGCGAACTGGGCGCTGGCACTGCTCCACGAGGCGATGCCGGACGAAGGCTTCGACGCAGCCGCCTGGCTGGCGCTGGACTACATCGTGCTCGACCGCGACGAGGAGACCGGCGTCCGGATGCCGCCGCGCCGCGATCACTGGTCCGCCTATGCGCTGGGCGAGATGGGCGAGTGGGGACTGGAAGAGCACCACATCGACTACGCGCGCGGCAACACGGCCCGGCTGGCGTCGACGATCCGCTGGGAGGCGCAGACCGAATCACGGTTCGGCCAGTGGTTCGTCGACTGGCGTGGCGGCGAAGCGCGTGGAGCAGCCTTCGGCACCTGGGTCGAGGGGATCACCGCTCTCTGGCGACTGGCTGCCATCGATCCACGGATGGCCGACCTGCGCGATGACATCGAGGAGCGCGCGAGTTGCGGAGCGGGCATCCTCGTCGCCCGGCAGGAACCAGCCGACGCCGATCCCGTTCAGGCTGGCGCCTGGTTCACCGAGGACATCACCCGGATGGACGATCAGCAGCACGTCATCTCCGGTCTGATCTACACCGCCGACGCGATCGAGCAGAACCCCCAGCGCGAGCCGCTGCCTGCCATACCGGCGGAGCAGATCGAACTCGCCGAGCCAGAAGACGACCGGCGGATTCTTGACCGGTTGCTGGCGCCCGTGGTCCTGCTGCTGATCCTCAACCCGTTCGGCGTCGCGATGGTTGCAACGGGCTTTGGTGGCCGGACGACGAGTCTGCGCTTGAACCGGATCTGGTGGGAGGGCGCGCTGGTCGTGGTCCTGCTGGCCGGCTTGCTGGCGCGTCCCCTCCTCGACTGGTTCGAGATCAGTCTCCCGAGTTGGCACCTGGCGGCTGGTGCGCTCGTCATCGTTGCAGTCCTGCGGCTGTTCGTCGTGCGTGATCCGTTCGTGCCACCCTCGGCCGACGACGCGCCCGACTGGCTAGCGATCTTGTGGGGGATCGGCTGGCTGGCGACGCCGGCTGCTGTCGCCGTTGTGATGGCTGACGCGCTCGACCTCAACCGCGCCATCGCGATCGTCGCCGCTGCAATTGCCGTGACGGCAGCGTCCATTGGCGGCCTGCTCGGTCCGGCCCTGATCGCACGCCTCGGCTACCGTCGCCTGCGCGAACTGGCCCGCTGGACCAGCCTGCTCGCACTATTGCCGACGGTTCGACTGATCCTCGACGGGCTGAACGGCGTGTGAGCGGGTGTCTCGTCCGACGGGCCGGGCACGCCGAGACATCCATTTGCGCACCTTCTGGCGTACACCGAAAGGAAAGCGCTGGCGGACGTGTGAGGAGGAGAGATTCCACGTCTGCCAGCGCTTTCGTTTTTATCGTACACCTCCCGCCGCAGTCTGCAACTGTGGCGTTGATCGTGCGTTAGAGAGAGTAGGAGCTCTCCTCCTCTCCTCCTCGCCGGGGCGACCGTCCTTGCCGGTCGTCCCGGCATTCTTTTGCCCTGCTTACGCGGATCAGGACCAACGAGATGTTGACGATGCGGCCACCGTCTACGGACATGTGTTCTAGATTGATCGATGGCGTGTTGCGGAGGTGACGAGTGGCAACGATAGGCTCATGCGACGGCGACCAGACACTGTCGGTCATTCTCAGCAAGGCGTTCCTACTGGCCGACGATCGAAACATCAAGGACCCAACCATCGTGCATCAGATCCGGTCGCAAGCCAGCGTCATACGCTAACCCGTTGTCAACGGCTTTACAGCGTCCCGGTATCGTGGTTTACAGTGTCACAGGAGTCTGAGCCCGATACTGGCTGGTGGCGGAAGTGGTCCGCCGAGGTCGACCGTGCCGTGGAACAGCATACCCGCGGCAGTATCAAGAGGCGCGGGAGGCGCAGATGAGTACGATGGACAGACGTGTTTCCGATCAGGACATCGAATCGCTGGCGCGGAAGCTGGCGGAGTTTACCGAATCACTCTCACCCGGCGAGCGGATGGCGTTCGAAGTGATCGAGCAACACCTGATCGCTGAGGTCAATGCCGACGATATGGATGTTTCGGGCTTCTCATTCACGACACTGGAGACGATGGGTGCCGATGCGCACCGGCAGGATCTCTTGCGTCAGGCGGGCCAGGAGCGCACGGGTGACGATCGCCAGGGCTTCTGGCAGTCGATCCTGACCGCGCTGGGTGGTAGCGACGATCACCGTCGCGGGCGCTAGCGCCTTACGAGAGCAGGATCGGTAGCTCCGCGAACGCTAGCGCGAGGAGCAGCAGTAGCACGAGCGCGATAACTCGCTGCGGCTGGGCGATCTGGTGCATCGGTCTCGTCCTGTCATTCGGCGGTTCGTGACATAACATCGCTGCATGGCGGCTCGTCCATGTCGGTGATGTATCACGACGTATGCCAGCGGCCGGACAGAGTCAGCGTCGATCGTCCCAGACGACGAGCGTGTCGAGCGAACGGCGCGAGCGACGCTTCGGGTCGGCGGCCGCGTGGCCCATCGCGATCAGGCCGTGTGGCGTGAGCGATGGATCGAGGTCGAGCGTCTCGACGACGATCTCGGGGCAGAAGAGCGGCGCGCACATCCAGCCGGCGTCGATGCCACTGGCGTAGGCGGCCAGCAGCATGTTCTCGACACAGGCTCCGAGGCTCTGGACGGCCATCGTCCACTCGGCTCTGGCGCGGTCGGGATCGGGGTAGCGGTCGGCGTCGCCGGTCGAGAGGCAGACGATTAGCAGCACCGGCGCCTCGAGCAGCCGTCTCCGCGATCCAGCCAGACGCCCTTCGATGACCTCGGCAGGTTCGTTGTCCATCTCGAGGTTGTGCCGCCAGCTGGCCGCCATCGCGTCGGCCAGCCGCTCGCGGTTTTCTCGCTGGGTGATGAGGACGAAGCGCCACGGCTGGGTGCCGTGCGGTGAGGGCGCCCAGAGCCCCGCCTCAAGGACCCGCTCGATGATTGCGTTGTCGACCGGCTCCTCGCGGAAGCGCCGTACCGACCGTCGATTGCGCAGGAGATGCTCGAAGGTTGCCAGCATCTCGGGCGGTAGCGGTGCGCGCTCCTCCGGCGCAGGCGGCGGTATCGTCAACGGGTCGGCTGGGGCTGGGCGCTGGGACATCTGCTGATCTCTCCTGTGTGTTCCGGAGCGGCTACGACTGTCAGACTACCATCCGGCGACTTCCGGGATGATGTCGCGACTGGTCGTTTCGATTGGCGTTACGTCGTATGCGTTGGGCATGTTAAAGATCACATGCTGAATGCCTGCCTCGCGGGCATTACGCAGCAATTCGAGGACATCGTCGGCTGTCCGTGCGATCTCCGCCAGCGACGAGCCGAGGGCTGCCGTGCCGGACGGGAAGTCGTACCCGGGGAGTTGCAGGCCAATCTTCACGTTGTGCTCTCCTCATCGTGAACGAACACACGCGCGGCAACGGTGCCTTCCGTGGACTGAACCCGTTGGCGTCTGAATAACAACGCATCATCGGCGCGTTGCTTCCCGTGGTGGTGCAACGCGGTTCGTCCTGGCTGACGGCGTATTGGTTGGATCAGTGGATTTTACGGCCCTCGGCCAACATCTCGACGAACTGGGCGATCCGCCGGGCGCGGGTTTCGGGGCGCTTGGCGTCACCGACCCGGTGGAGGATTGCGTAGCGGTTGGACTTGGTGAGCGTCTCGAAGAACGCCAGTGCCTGCGGGTTGGCGTCGAGGGCGGCCTGCAGGTCGTCGGGGACGGTCGCGGTGCTTGGCGGGGCGTATGCGGCCTCCCAGCGGCCATCGGCTTTCGCTTTCTCGATCTCGCGCAGACCGGCGGGCTGCATCCTGCCGGCTTCGATCAGGGCCTCGACCTTCTTCGTATTGATCTGCGACCAGCGGCTACGCGGCCGGCGTGGGGTAAAGCGCTGGAGCCAGTACTGGTCATCGACCGAGCGGCTCTGGCCGTCGATCCAGCCGTAGCAGAGGGCGACATCGAGCGCTTCATCCCGGGTGACGCTCTGGATGCCGGTTCCAGCCTTGGCGAGTTTGAGCCAGACGCCCTCCTGATTTGCCTGATGCTCGGCGATCCACGCTTCCCAGTCGGCCTGGGTGGCAAAGGAGATGATCGGTGCCTCGGGTTTGGTGTTCACGGCGCTGTGCTCCACCTGGTGATGTCGTCCCCCTGACCGGCGCTTCGGTCAGGGGGACAGAGGATACTACTCCTCGGGCAGGTAGTCGGAGCTATAGACATCAGCGACGGCGACCGGGTTGGCCAGCAGGTCGTTGGCCTGCAGGAAATCGACGGTCAACTGCCAGGCATCTGGATCGCTGCTGCCCATTGCCTCGCCTTCCGGCTGCCACAGCGGGATCGATGCCTTCAGGACGGCCAGCGCGTCGGCGGCCTGCTGATCGTCGTCCAGTGTCGGGACGAAGTTCTTGGCGATCTCGACCGTTTCCTCCGGGTTCGCAATCGCGAACTCGACACCGCGCAGCGTGGCTTCAACGATGGCACGCGCCTGGTCGCCGTTCTCCTCCAGGTACTCCTCCATCGCGACGAGGCCGTTCGAGACGATCGGGAGTGCATCCGAGACCGGGAATGTCCGTGTCTCCATCCCGGCCTTCTGCAACTGGATCGGCTCGTTGTTGAGGTAGCCCATGACCGCGTCAACGTCCTCGTTGAGGAGTGCCTGCGCCTGGGTGAAGCCGACTGACATAATCTCGATGTCGTCCCTCGTCAGTCCTGCCTGATCCAGGACAGCCAGCAACCCGATGTAGTTCGCGCCGTACTCGCCGGGGATGCCGACCTTCTTCCCGACCAGATCGGCGGGCGAGTTGATATCCGAGTTCGCCGGAACGATCAGCGCGACCGGGTACTTGCGGAACACTTCGGCGACGTAGACGATCTCGACACCTTGCGCGCGAACCTGCGTCGCTTCGTCACCTGCCGCCATCATCATGTCTTCCTGACCGGCCACTAGCGCGCCGTACTGGTCGGAACCGGCCGCGTGGTGATTCAGCGTTACCGAGAGGCCGGCGTCTTCGAAGTAGCCGTTCTCGATCGCGACGTAGAACGGAGCGAACTGGATGTTCGGCACAAACGTTAGACCGATCGTCACCTCGTCGAGATCGTCGCCGTTGTCATCATCACCACATGCTGCCAGCACCGGCAGCAGCGCCAGCACCACCAGCAGCAACCCAACCGTCTTGCGTGTCATCTCCGCCTGTTGACCTTTCTGTCGTAATGTTCACGACTCGCTGTATCTCGACATCTCCAAAGATCTCTCACCTAGTACCTGGAACTAGAACCTGCGCGCGAACCACCGTTCAAAGGTCCATGCAATGCCGTACATGATCGACGCGAGGACCATCAGCATCGCGATCGTCGCGAATGCGAGCGGGGTATCGAAGTTGCCTCGTGCGATCGTCAGCAGCCCGCCGAGCCCGCGATCGCCGATGACGAACTCGCCGACGACCGCGCCGGTGACCGAGAGGGTCAGCGCCGTTCGCAACCCAGCCAGGATCACCGGCAGCGCAAGCGGTAGTTCGAAGTGGATCAGCAGCGGCCAGAATCCGGCGCCATCGACGCGGGCAGCGTCGAGGATGTCGCGGTCGAGCGTGCGAATTCCGACGGCGGTATTGACGACCATCGGAAAGAACACGATCAACGCGCAGAGGACGGCGACGGTCTTCAATCCGTAGCCCATCCAGAGCACCAGCAATGGTGCGATCGCGATGGCCGGCAATGCCTGGCTGGCGGCCACGAATGGCTCCAGTGCCGTCGCCAGCAGCCTGCTGCGGGCGATCCCATAGCCGAGCGGGACGGCGACCGCGACGCCCAGCGCGAACCCTGCCAGGCTCTCCTGCAGCGTGACCCGGCCATAGTCCCAGAACAGGCCGCTCTCGATGCCGCGCCAGAACGCTCTGGCGACATTGGCTGGCGACGGCAGCAGGTACTCACGAACCGAGCCAGTCGATGTCAGCAACTGCCAGAAGCCAAGCAGCAGCAGGCCGACGACGATTGGTGGGATGACGCGCATGGCGCGCCGTTCGGGTCGCCTCGCCCGGCCAATCGGCACCGCCCTGGCTCGCGCAGCGCCAGATTCGACCGGCTCCGAGCGCCCGCGTACGCTGGCGTCGATCGTGTCGGATACCGACATGGGTGTGCTCACTTCCTCCCGGATATGCATGTCCCTCCGTGGACGAGGAACCATGAAACGGGGGTCGCTATTCCCACGTTGGTATCCTCGCAGCCACCTCCGGACAACAAAAAAGCCCGAAGGCGGTTGCCTTCGGGGTGATCAGTAGCGTCAGTTACGGCTCATCGCCACGCGCGGACTGCAATGCAGCCACAACGCCGGATGGAACCGGTCTGTCTCTACCGCGAGCCTTCTTTCATCCGGACTATACCGTCGGCCCCGGAGTTTCACCGAGTCATGCGAAGCGTTTGTCGTGCCGCCTCGCTCGCGGGCTGTACCGCCGATCGGGAATTGGGGATTGCTCCCCTCACCCTGCCCCGAAGGGTCTCGCCTTGTCCCGAACAGTATAGCGCAGGTTGTGGAATCTGGGGAATGAGTGGAATTGCGTATTTCGGGACGCGGGACGCGGGACGTGGGACGCGGGACATGGACCTCGGACGCGGAGCATCGTGATGCGTGATGCGTGATTGATGAATCTACCGCGTCCCGCGTCCCACGTCCCGCGTCCCGCATCCCTCCGCTCCCGCCCATCCGGACAGGTTCGCCGGTATCGCCCGGACAGGCCCGGTTTTGTTCAACCGAGCGGTGCGGGCGTCCGTCGAAATACTTACTGTAGTGCCACAGGTGGTTGGGCCGTGTACCGGGTGAGCCGGACACGGAGCGTCCCGCCCCAGCATAGTGTGAAGCCAATCACCGGTCGTCCGCACGATCGACCGGGCCGCCAACGGAAGGACGAAACCATGCGAGTCGGACTTGGACTCATGAACGCTGGCGACTCCAGCAGCTATTCCCGAATCAGCCAGATCGCCAGGCACGCCGAAGATCTCGGCTTCGATAGCCTCTGGGTGACGGAGCGCGAGCCATTCCCGTACGCGGCGAAAAGCGCCCCTCGATCGTTCTCGGGTGAGGTAGTCGTCTCACGCCGGGAGATCGGATACGTCCTGGACGCGCTCGCCATCGCGGCCATCAACACTGAGCGCGTCGCGCTCGGCGTGAATCTGCCGAACGTGGCCTACTACAGCCCATACGACATCGGCACCAGCCTGGCTGCTCTCGATGAACTCTCCGATGGGCGGGTGCGCGTCGGACTCGGCCTCGGCTGGACCGCAGATGAGTGCCGGTCCATCAGCACGACGCTGGCAACGCCGGAGACTCCCGCTGGTGAGTTCGTGCGGGCGCTGGATGCGGTCTTTGCAGGATACGAGTCGGAATTCCGCGGCGAGTACTTCGTGATTCCTCGCGAGCGGTCTGCCTCCCGCCTGCGCCACGGGCAACTCCCCATCTCGCTGACGGCCTTCGCCCCGGCTGCTGTGCAGGCTCCAGCTGCGCTGCTGCGCGGTGGGTCGCCGCTGCTGCTGGTTCAGTGTGAGGATGAGATGGCGGATGCGCTAGTGGCCGTCAATCCGGGACGCTTCCCGCTGAACGTCCGCGCCGTCCTGCGGTTGACCGAGGGGCCGATGGGCGAGTCGCGGTCGATGTTCGCCGGTTCGCTGGAGCAGATCCGCGACGACATTTCCTATGTCGCCGCTCTGGGTGTAGCGGAGATCCAGTTTGACCTGGGCTATCTCCCGGCCGTACAGCAGACCCACCTACTGCTCGAAATGATCGCGCTGGTCCGTGATCTGGCCCCGATGACGATGGTTCCGCTCGCCGCCTGATCCAACCCGGGCATTCGGGGGCGAAGTTGCATCTTCGCCTCCCGGATGCCCGGGAACCGGGATCCGAGGCGCAACTGGCCCCGAATCCCGGTTCCCTCGGAACCTACTCCTCGAAGTACCAGTTCGCGATGTCGCGGACGTCGGTTGTCCACGGGGACGGCTCATAGCCCTTGAGCCGGTTCGCGGCTGCGACGACGTCGGCGCGGTGGACGAGCGCGATCTCGGCCACCTCGTTGACGGCGAGGTCGTTCATGCCCCAGAACAGTTCCTGCTGGACGGCTGGATCGAGTTCCGTCAGCGCCTCGGTATACAGGGCGTTGTACTCCTCGTTGACCCAGCGGGTCGTGTTTGAGCCGGCCCAGGCGTTGGACTGCTGGGCGAGGTCAACGGCCGGATCGCGCGAAACCCAGCTCGCCATGTAGGAGATTGGGTACGGGCTGGCCGGGCCGTTGGTGAACATCTCGAAGTCGGCGTAGAAGTGGCTGGCCGTGTCCGGGTTACCGGCGTCAGACGAGAAGAAGACGGACGCGTCAATCGACTTCAGTTCGGTTGGGACGCCCATCTGCTCCCAACCCTGCTTGACGATCTCCTGCGTCTTCTGGCGCAGCGGGTTGACGGTCGTCTGATACAGCACCTTCATTTCGACGCCGTCCTTCGAGCGCGGTGAGCCAGTCCAGCCGGCTGCGTCGAGCATTGCAGCCGCGGCCTCGACGTCGAATTCGTAGGAGGTGTTCGGCGACGCGAAGTTCTCCGGCGCGACCAGCAGGTTGGCGGTTGCCTGGCCCGCTGGACCGTAGAGCTCGGTCGCGATCGTGTCGCGGTCGCAGCCGAGGGCGAACGCCTGGCGAACTTCCAGGAATTGCAGGAACGGGTGCTGTGTGCTTGGCTCGGAGCGCGCGCCTTCGACCTCTGTGTTCGGGTCGGCGAAGTTCACAAGGATGCGCTCGACGCTGACGCTCGGCGTGATAACCAGCGTGCCGACGTCGCTACCCTCGGCCATTGGCTCGAGGATCGACTTTTCGACCTGGAGGTTCCATGCCCAGTCGGTCTCGCCCGTTTCGAGGGCTGCACGGGCGGCAGCGGCAGCGTCACCACCACCCTTGAACTCGACTGTCTTGAAGTACGGCTTGTCTGGCTCGCGGTAGTTCTCGTTGATCGTGTAGACGACGACGTCGCCCGGGCGGAAGTCGGAGACGACATACGGGCCGGTGCCGACCGGGTTGAGGTTGAACTCGGCGTCGCGGGCTGCTGGCCCCATCGAGCCTTCGAGAATGTGGCGTGGAACGATCGTGCCGCCATTGAATGCGGTCGCGAAGACACCATACCAGCCCGGGTTCGGCTCGGTGAAGTTGATCCGGACCGTCACGTCGTCGATGGCCTCGACGCTCTCGACCGGGTCGAAGGCAGCGATACTGGTTGTCGTCGCGGACTCGTCGGAGGCGTACTCCCAGGTGAAGACGACATCGTTGGCCGTGAACGGCTCGCCGTCCGACCAGAGGACGCCTTCCTTGAGCTTGTAAGTGACGCTCATTCCGTCTTCAGCGACGCCGCCATTCTCCAGCGACGGTACTTCGGCTGCGAGGACCGGAATCAGCGTGCCGTCCGCCGCGATGTCGATCAGTGGTTCGAGGACGAGGCTGGCGGCTGCGGAGTCCTTGGTGCCCTGTGAGAAGTGCGTGTTGAGAATGGTTGGCGCCTGCCAGTACAGGATCTTCAGCAGGTCGGCGACGCCGCGACCCTGACCGGACGGGGCATCGGTGCTGCCACCGGTCGCGGTCGTTGCGGTTGGTTCGCTTTCGTCCTCTTCTTCTTCGGGTGCTTCAGTCGCTTCTGCTTCGGGGGACTCTTCTTCCTCATCTTCCTCCGGAGCCTCAGTCGCCTGAGCGCCACCGGAAGCGGTCGTGTTGGTTGGTGCTGGCGTATCGTCGCCGTCGTCATCGTCGTCGCCACCGCAGGCGGCGAGCAATCCTGCGATGACCGGGGCGCTCAGGCCCATGACCATCGCGCGCTTCAGGACCTGTCGTCGATTCAGCTTGCCGCTCAGGATCTCATCTCGAAGCAGGTCAAGCCTGGTGTTACCCTGTTCCATGTATCGAGAACCCTTTCTGACTTCCTCACACCTCATGCCGGAACTGTTGGCCCACACGGGCAAACAGGAACCCCTCCGGCGTTGCGTCTATCGCGCGTGTTTGCACGCGACACCTGGTGAGCGCAATTCGATACAGCGACGGCGCGCTGGCGCGGCCGGCGTGCATCAGGACAGGGAGCGGGGATATCCGGGGAGCGGAAATCTGCCCCACGCCTGTGACAGTGGCGTCAGTCGACAACGTGGATCACCACGGTTCCGACCGTTGGCACAAGCGTCCTGCCGATCGCGATCCGACGAGCGTTTTCTGTTCGTTTACCGAAAATTTTCCGTGCAGACTATACCAGATGCGCCATCACCACCAACCCAACGGCATCGATAGGCAATCTGTTGCTGTACGCGTAGTGCTACGTCACAGCGATGGGTATTGGATGCATGCAACAGGCCCGGGCACGCTGCCCGGGCCTGTCTGGAGTCTGCTATCAGCTGTCGCGTTGCTACGAACCCGACAGCCGCCAGTTCTTGATGTTCCAGGCGTTGGAGTCCCAGCCGGAACCTTCGACACCTTCGAGGTCGGCGCGGTGGGCGACGACCGAGGCGCGGTGGACGAGAGGGATCTGGGCGACCTCATTCACGATCAGGTCGTTCATCCCGATGAACAACTCGGCCTGGACGGCTGGGTCGAGTTCGACCTGCGCCTGCTTGTAGAGCTCGTTGTACTCTTCGTTGACCCAGCGCATCTCGTTCGTGCCGGACCACGCGTTCGACTGCTGCGCGAGGTCGATCTCCGGGTTGATCGAGATGAACCCGGTCATATAGGAGATCGGGTACGGGCTGGACGGCCCGTTGGTGTACATCTCGAAGTCGGCGTAGAAGTGGCTGGCCGTGTCCGGGTTGCCGGCGTCAGACGAGAAGTAGACGGCGGCGTCGATCGCCTTGATCTCGACCGGAATGCCGATCTCCTCGAAGGACTGCTTAACGATCTCCTGCGTCTTCTGGCGGACCGTATTGGCCGACGTCTGATACAGGATCTTCATCTCGACGCCGTCTTTCGAGCGAGGCGACCCAGTCCAACCCGCATCTTCGAGCATCTGCGCCGCCTGGGCAACATCGAACGTCGCCGTCGTGTTCGGCGAGGCAAACGCATCCGGTGCGACGAGGATGTTCGTTGTCGCTGTCCCGGTTGGGCCATAGAGTTGGGTCGCGATCGTCTCGCGGTCGATCGCGTAGGTCAGCGCCTGGCGCACCTCGAGGAACTGCAGGAACGGGTGCTGTGTCGTCGGCTCCGAGCGGGCGCCATTCACCTCGGTGTTCGGGTCGGTGAAGTTGACGAGGATGCGCTCGACGTTCGGGCTCGGGATCGGAACGAGCAGTCCGTCACCCTCTTCTTCCATCTGGTTCAGGATCTCGGCCTCAACCTGCAGGTTCCAGGCGAAATCGACCTCGCCCGAGACGAGCGCCGCGCGAGCAGCCGACGCCGCATCGCCGCCACCCTTCATCTCGACCTCATCGAAGAAGGGCTTGCCCGGGTCCCAGTAGTTCTCGTTGCGCTCGTAGAGGACGACGTCACCGGGGCGGAACTCGACCAGCTTGTACGGGCCAGTACCGATCGGGGCGAGGTTGAACGGTGCGTCGCGGGCAGCCGCGCCGACGTAGTCGCGCATGACGTGCTCGGGGATGATCATTCCAAGTGGTCCGACGAACGGGCCGAACCAGCCTGGGTTCGGTTCGTTGAAGTTGACGCGAACGGTCAGATCGTCAACAACCTCAACCGATTCGACGGCCTGATAGGCGCCCTGGGTGGTGGACGTTGTCGCTTCGTCGATCAGGTAGGTGTACGTGAAGGCCACGTCTTCAGCGGTGAACGGCTCGCCGTCGTGCCAGGTGACGCCCTCGCGGAGTTTCCAGGTGACGCTCATGCCGTCCTCGGCCACGCCACCGTTTTCGAGCGATGGAATCTCTGCTGCCAGCCGGGCAACTAGGCTGCCATCGGCTGCCACGTTGGCCAGCGACTCCAGGATCAGGCCGGAGGCATCGTAGTCCTTCGTGCCCTGCGAGAGGTGCGAGTTGAGGATGGTCGGTGCCTGCCACCAGAGCAGGCGGATCAACCCGCCGCCACCGGCTTCGGCTGGCGCTTCGGCCGCGGTTGTTGCTGTCGGCTCAGCCTCTTCTTCTTCCTCGTCTTCAGGGGCTTCTGTTGCGTCTGCTTCGGGAGACTCCTCTTCCTCTTCGTCTTCCGGAGCCTCAGTTGCCTGGGCACCGCCCGAGGCAGTCGTATTGGTTGGGGCTGGCGTGTCGTCGCCGTCGTCGTCATCATCACCGCAGGCGGCCAGCAGGCCAGCGATGACCGGGGCACTCAGGCCCAGCAGCATCGATCGCTTCAGCACCTCGCGACGATTCAACGTTCCGTTCAGGACCTGTTCGCGAAGAAGGTCAAGCCTCGAGGACTCGGTCTGTGTCAATGTGATGTCCTTTCTGAAATCCTCACACCCCTGGAACGTATGGTCGAGACACCGGACACCGGCGTGTCCTCGCATGTGAGCGCGTGTCAGACCCCTGATCCGGCATCGCCGAGCGGCCTGGGCAACCGCAGGCAAACGCCTTCCATGTCCCAACCACTGGCGTGGTGGGAGATGGAATCGCCCCAGTCGTCGCATCTGAAGCGGTGATGCCAACGCTGGCGCGAATCCGACCCTGGATTTCACATACCCGCTGCGATACGACGTTCCAAATCAGCAGCGGTGAGCCGGATAACGAGCAGGCAGGAACGGTTTTGTCGACTCGAAATGGGTTATTGGTTTAGTCATGAAACTGACATCACCTTAGCAGAATTCGGTCACAACGCAACCCTGGCAGAAGCAACGAGGCCCGGACATCGCGTCCAGGCCTCGTCAGGATGTCTTGCTATTCGGAAGTGAACGATTGCGCTGAGTGTCACCGGTTGGATTCTGGCCGGCGTGTGAATGTCGAGGTCACTTACGTAGCGACGGGTATCGGATGGCTATCAACCCGACGCAGCCGAGCGCGATCGCGCAGGCAATTGTCGTCGCTGCCGGAGCGCCGATCCGGTCGGCAAGTGCTCCAAGCGGTAACTGCCCGAGAGGGAGCATCCCCCAGGTCAGCAGGTAGATTGACAGCACCCGTCCGCGTACCTCATCTTCGACCTTGAGTTGCAGGACGGTCTGATTGATCGCCATATAGGCCGCGCTCATCAGCCCGGCGACGAAGAGCAGCGCGGTCGCGAGGATGACGGACGGCGTGATCGCGAAGATAAGGACGAGGATGGCGAACCCGCCGGCTGTCGTGATCTGAATACCGGGCCAGGTCGCCAGTTTCCGGTAGCGGGCGACTGAGAGCGCGCCACCGACAGACCCGAGTCCGCTGGCTGCCATCAGGACGCCCAGACCAGACGACCCCAACCCCAGTTCGTCGCGCGCGAAGACCGGCATCAGGTTGATATACGGCATGATCAGGACAGTCGTCGCCGTCGCCAGCAGGATCAACCCGACCAGGAAGGAATCTTTCGCGACGATCCGCAACCCAACTGTCAGACTCGTCCAGAGCGTCCCGCCCCGGGCTGACTTGGCCGACGCGCTCGATGGCAACTGGGATGTCCAGTAAAGCGCCAGAATCTGCATCGACGCGGCGACAGCGAAGGTGCCGGAGATGCCGATCAACGCGATCAGTAGCCCTGCAAGCGATGGACCGACGACGCGGGTCGCGTTCTGGCCGGCGGCATTGAGCGCAACGGCATTGGCGAGATGCTCGCGATCGACGAGGTCCGGCACGATCGCGTTGCGAGTGGGGAAGACGAACGACATCACGATTCCGTACAGAAATGCCAGCAGCAGGATCGACCAGCGTTGGATCAGGTCGGTCCCGACCAGCAGCGCGAACATCGCCGCCACCGACATGACGCCGACCTGAGCCGTCATCAGCACCTTGCGCCGGTCGAAGCGGTCGATGACGACACCGGCTGGCAACGCCAGGAAGAGGAGCGGGATGCCACCGGCGAAGCCGGTCAACCCAACGAAGAGTGGCGAGTCGGTCTTCTGCAGCGCGAGCCAGCCGACGGCGATCTGATACATCCAGAAGGCCGAATTGGTCGCCAGCGTTCCCATGAACAGTAACCGGAACGGGCGGAACGCCTGTAAGGAATGCAGCATTCCGGCGTCTTCGGGCGAGGTTGCTCGTGCTTCAACCGCGGGCGCGGCTGCGCGCGCCTCTCGACGCGACGCGCGACCCAGATTCACCATGACACCCCTCCACCCAGGACCAGACCCCCATTTGCCGCAGACAGGGTAGCACGGGGCGAGGTGCCAGGGGACAGGGAATAGGTGTCAGGTATCAGGTGACAGGTTTCAGGAGATGACTCATGACACTGAGTCAGACTGTTCGCTCCGAACGCTTTAGAGCGGTTATCAGAAGCCTACCCTGTCGTCCTGAGCCGCAGCGAAGGACCTCTCCGCCTTGACCACACAGGAGGCAAACACAGGGGAGGTCCTTCGCTGCGGCTCAGGACGACAGGGTAGGCAACTATTCTGCAACCCGCTCTTTTTCCTGACACCTGTCACCTGATACCTGACACCTAATCCCTCGCAAGTGTCATATTGACACCAACTAAGTGTCACTGTTACACTAACCCGGCTGCCAATGGTGTCGCGACGATGCGACAGGTGGTGGCAGCGGGAATGAAAGTAGCTGGGAACGATGGCAGTCTCATTAGTCGTACCGGGTGTGCGCTCGGTTCCGGTCGTCGAAGAGCAGGCGAGTTGTGTGCCGGAGGAAGGCACCGGCGCCTACGACTTGTTGCGCCGCTATGGCGTGACGCCGCAGCGCCAGCCGGAGATTCCGCGCGAGTACTTCAAGATGCCGCAGGACGAGCGCGAAGCGCGGACCTGGGAGTATCGCCGCCAACTTGGCGATCGGTTGGTGATCCTTGGACACCACTACCAGCGCGAAGAAGTCGTCCAGTTCGCCGACTTCCGTGGCGATTCATACAAGCTATCGCAGCAGGCGGCCTCACGGTCCGAAGCGGACTTCATCCTGTTCTGCGGTGTCCACTTCATGGCCGAGAGCGCCGATATCCTTCGTAAGCCACATCAGCAGGTGATTCTTCCGAACCTCTCGGCCGGTTGTTCGATGGCCGATATGGCCAAGATCGGCGACGTCGTCGATGCCTGGGAATCGCTGCACGACCTCGGGATCGATGGGATCGTGCCGATTACCTACATGAATTCGGCCGCCAGCCTGAAGTCGTTCACCGGCGAGAATGGTGGGATCGTCTGCACATCGTCCAACGCCGCGAAGACGTTCGACTGGGCATTTGAGCGCGGCGAGCGGATTCTGTTCTTCCCGGACGAGCACCTTGGCCGCAACACCGGTGTCAAAAAGGGCATCCCGCTCGACAAGATGGTCGTCTGGGATCCCTTCAAGCCGCTCGGTGGCAACACGCCCGAGCAACTCCAGAATGCGACACTGATCCTCTGGAAGGGCTTTTGCTCGGTCCACGCCCGCTTCAGCGTCGAGCAGATCGAACAGGCGCGACGTGACGATCCGAACGTCAACGTCATCGTTCACCCCGAGTGCCGGCTGGAGGTCGTTCAGGCGGCCGACATGGACGGATCGACCGAGTTCATCATCGACACGATCCGAAACGCGCCGGATGGCACGAACTGGGCGGTCGGGACCGAGATCAATCTCGTCAAGCGTCTCGCGATGGAGCAGCCTGGCAAGACGATCACCTGTCTCGATCCAGTCATCTGCCCGTGCAGCACGATGTACCGCGTCCACCCTGCATATGTCCTCTGGGCGCTGGAACACCTTGCCAAGGGTGAGGTCGTCAACCGCATCTCCGTCGATGAGGAGACCAAGCGCTGGTCACTCGTCGCGCTGGAGCGAATGCTGTCGGTTGCATAGGTCGGGACGCGGGACGTGGGACGCGGGACGTGGGACGCGATCTGCCGATCTCGGTACACGTCCCGCGTCCCGTGCTGTCTTGGTATCCTGTTAGCCGACGGCGAATCGCCGTTCGCTGACAGGCAGACCCACTGAAAGCTCGGAGACAAGATGGTCGCGAAGATGATCCAGTGGATTCGGGGTGAGACGCCGCCGCAGGATGATGTGCCGGTCTGTCCCGAGCACGATGTCCCGATGGAACTGTTCAAGAAACTCGGCAAGCCCGCGCGTTTCCTCGATCAGGAAACGCAGACCTACACGCTGATCTTCAAGTGTCCGATTCCGGGTTGCGGTGAGAGCGCCGAGCGCACCCGCGTCCGAACCCAGATTCCGGTGCCAGGCGAGCGAACGGCACGGCCGCCCTGGGCCGAGCGCGATCGTAAGGGACTCTAACGGCTCCCGGGCTGGTGTCGATCCCGACACCTGACGACTTCCTGACGTCGTGGTTTGCCGACGAGTCCGGCTGGCCAGATGCGGTTCTGCCGGCCTACCGAGGCGGTAGCGTCGCGAACGTTGCCGCGTCGGTCGTGCGTGCCTTCGGGGGCGATTTCTCAGCACTGTTGCCGCCACTGGACCCGACGCTCCTTGCTCCCTCGATCCTTGACGACACTCGGGTAATCGTCCTGCTCGTCATCGACGGCTACAGCGCCGCCGCCCACCAGCGACGCGGCTCACGGATCACGCAGAGGCGTGCCGGGCAGTTCCAGTCCGCGACCATCACGTCCGTCTTCCCCTCATCGACGGCAGCGGCGCTGACGAGTATCCAGACCGGCGTCGGACCAGGACGACATGGGATGGCCGGATACACGCTCTACCTCAAGACGCTGGGTCGAGTTGTGAACCTCGTGCGGTTTCAACCGGTTGATGGTGGGCAGTTTGATTCGTCGGCGCTTGATACGCGGAGTTTCCTGCCGGTCCCGACGATTTACGACATCCTTCGAGAAGCGGGCATCGAGTGCTCCGTCGTCTCACACAAGGAGTACGCCAATTCGCCGCTCACGCAGGTCCATTCGGGCGACACACCATACGTCGGCCACCGGACGGCGGGTGAGATGGCTGCGCTGTTGATGCAGGAAGTTGCGAAACCGGGTCGGCGGTTCGTGTTCGGTTACTGGGCTGGCGTCGACATGCTTGGGCATACCCACGGAGCGACGAGCGCTGTCTCGGACATCGAAGTCGATACGATCGCCTACACGCTCCGCCACCACTTCCTGGACCCGCTGGCAGAGATGGGTGAGGACGTCGCGGTCATTTTGACGGCCGACCATGGCCTGACCGACATCCCGGAGTCGGGCATCACGACGCTCAACGATCTCAACGCATTGACTGGTAGTTGGCGTAGTCCATCGACAGGCGAACGCCGGGCGGTTGGTCTATCGCTGCCCGAACTCGGCGCCCGGTTACACCTGCACGATGCGCTTGGGGAACGTGCCGCGATTCTGGATGCCGCGGATGCGATTGACGCAGGCCTCTACGGCCCTGGTCCCCATCACACCGATCTGCTCGGACGAGTCGGCGACACACTCCTGCTCGCCCGCGGCTCCGCCTCGTTCCCGTTCCTCTCGTCCCGCCAGTCCCACTCACCAAGCCTCGGCGCGCACGGATCGTTGACGCCCGAAGAGATGCTGGTTCCGTTGCTGTCGTGGCGGTTTGGGTGAGGGGGATCGGGACTGGGGACTGGGGAATGGGGAATGGGGAATGGGGGCTTGAATATCTGAGGTCCTCTAGTGAGGACAAACGGCGTTCAAGACCCCCCAGTCCCCAATCCCCAGTCCCGTTTTAGACGACTCGGTCCAGGACCATCGCAGCGAGAATCAACGTCAGGTAGTAGTTCGAGTACTTGAACAGGCGCCAGGCGAGGCGTGAGGTGCCTTCAAGGTACATCTTCGCGGCGAATCCGATGAAGATGAGGCCGAGCACCGTCGCGAGGACGAGGTAGAGCCAGCCAGCCGCGCCAGCCGGGACGAGTAGCAGCGTGATGCCGACCAGCAGCAGCGCGTAGAGCAGGATCATCTTGCGGGTGTACTGCGCGCCGTGCGTTACCGGCAGCATCGGTATACCGGCCCGTTCGTAGTCGCGCGCTTTGAGCAGCGCCAGGCTCCAGAAGTGTGGCGGTGTCCAGTAGAAGATGACGGCGAAGAGGAGCAGTGCCGGGAGCGAGAGCGTCCCGGTCACGGCGGCCCAGCCAACCAGTGGCGGGAAGGCACCAGCCGCGCCGCCGATGACGATGTTCTGTGGTGTCGAGCGCTTGAGCCAGTTGGTGTAGATGGCGACATAAAACACGTTCCCGCCCAGCGCCAGCAGCGCCGCGAGCGGATTGACGAGCAGCCAGAGTTCGATAACGGCCAGCGCGCTCAGGAGCAGCCCGAAGTTGCGGACCTGTGTTGGCGTCAGCCGTCCGGTTGGCAACGGGCGCTTGCGCGTGCGAGCCATGACAGGGTCGATGTCGCGGTCGATGTAGCAATTGAGGGCGCTCGCGCCGCCGGACGCCAGCGCGCCGCCGAGCATCGTCGCCAGAACCAGCCAGACGGACGGCCACGGTCCGGCCACCAGCATCGCTCCAACGGTCGTGATGAGCAGCAGGACGATGATGCCGGGCTTCATGACTCGCAGGTAATCGCGGGCCGCCTCGCGGAGCGTGAGTCCGGAGCCAGTCGACTCACTGGCGACTGCGGCTGGTGTGGCGGTGACAAGCGCCAGCACGATCAGGAGCGACCAGCTCACGCCAGCCGCGCCGAAGTGGGTTGCCGAGACGAGGGCACTTTCGCTACCGGCGGCGCTGAATGCGCCGACAACGATCTCGACGGCGAAGATGGTCACGAGCGCGGCAATGACGCTGATGCGTAGCCGCGACGGCTGTTGCGCGCGAAGTGTCTGGATGACCAGCGCCACCAGTAGCGCGCCCGCGCCCGCGACAGCGAGTCGGTGCAAGCCGTGAGCGTCGGCTGAGATGATGCCGGTTGCTCCGGCTCCGTCACAGACCGGCCAACTGCAGCCAGTCGCGTTGTCGCTAGAGGTCAGGTAGGCGCCGGAAACGAGCACGGCGAAGACGGTTGCAACCGACCAGCCAATGATCGACCGGTATCCGGACGCAACGGCGACGGCTGGCTGTCGTGCAGAAGTCCAGCGCGATGTGGCGACGAGATAGAGAGAAAGCGCCAGCAACAGAGCAGTTGCTCCGAGGTGGATCGAGGCTCCCCATGCAGCCGCGGTCGTGTCGCCGGGAAGCGCGACTGCAATAACCTGCGCTCCGATCAACCCGAGCGCCAAAACTGCCGCGCGCATCACTCGCGCATCATCGCGGAGGCGCATCCAGCTGAACGCGACCAGCGCGATTGTGGCGACGCCGGTCAGTCCGGCGACAGCGAGATGGAGGCGGCCGATTGTTCCTGAGGTCGAGGTGAGGTGGGTCCAGCCGGAGCAGTCGCCCCAACCGGCACAGGTTGCGGTTCCCGTCGACCGGAGATCGGCCCCGGCGACGATGATCAGCACGAGCGCGAGCAACGCGATCGCAGCGGACAGCCGCGACACACCAGTTCGCGCCAACGATTCCGACACCCTGCACTCCCCACTGCTGGTGTAGACCGGGAACATGACGGATTCCCCCGCCCCGTCAACCTTCTCGAAGTGTAACCCTGTTGCGCAGATGAGCCAACCGGACCAGCATCCTCCGATAGCCGCGAATACATCATCTGGGATAGCGATGGGGTCCAGCATCTGCTGGACCCCATCGCCTGGACTTTGGCACTTTTCGGCAAGGGGTAGCAACTGGGGACCATCGCGCGTACGGTGCGGGTGTGTGTCGCGCCGTCACCATAGCGGGAGGTCCCCATGGCGCAGCCTACCACGTCCGCCG
>Ga0180215_1000761_pt1 | contig 38183 bp, 48 predicted proteins | sample eDN3rd37CBELigBY_FD_128871 | JGI IMG/M metagenome (GOLD analysis project Ga0180215, IMG submission 128871) | Enriched backyard soil microbial communities from Emeryville, California, USA - eDNA 3rd pass 37_C BE-Lig BY (version 2) (version 2) | ecosystem: Environmental > Terrestrial > Soil >...
ACCGGCTCCGAGAGGTCGAAGCCCAGCACCGAGTACCCGCTCCGCGCCACCTCCACCGCCAGCGGAAGCCCCACGTACCCCAGCCCCACCACCCCCACCACCGCCGTCCGGTCCTCGATCCGCGAAATCAGATTCTTCGAAGTCGTCATTCTCACTTCTGTTCCAGGGTCAGGCCCACGTCGCCGGCTCCGCCGCGCTCGGGAGGCCGGGCGGATTCCATGCCTGACGCCTCGACCCGCGCCCGCGTCACACGGCCGACGTGTGACAGAGCGAACGGCACGTCTACCGGGTGGTGGGCACGATGCGCAGCTGCTGCACGTACGCCCTCTCGCTCGGGACGAGGATGTGACGCCAGGCGACGAGTACGAAACAGCCAAGGGCGACGGTCAGGAAGGCCGCCTTGCCGAGGAGAGCGCCCTGCACGGCACCGAGAGCGAACGAGGCAAGCGCAGCCCCCACGAGGATCGATGCGTTGCGGAACGACTCACGGCCGGAGGGGATGAACCGCCTGGCGGTCACGAACAACGCGGCCGCATCGAGGGAGACCCGGAGCAGCCACGCGATCGCCACGCCTTCGATCCCGAAGCGCCCGGCGAGCACCCAGATCGCCATCGCGTAGAGGGGAAGCTCGACGAGGTGGAGCTTCCCCGTGATGTCGGGCCGTCCGACCCCCTGGAGGAACGCGAAGGGGACCTGCGCGAGGCAGTTGACGAAGACGCCTGCGGCGAGCCAGCGGAGGACCGGGCTGCTCTGGCGTGCGAACTCCTCCCCCAGCCAGAGCGACATCCCCTCGTGGGCGAGGGTGATCATCACCAGCGTGACCGGGAAGAGAGCGATGAAGATCGCGCGGAAGCCCCGACCGAAGAGCGCGGCGGTTTCCGCCCGGTCCCGCAGGAACGTGGCGGAGAAGGCGGGGAACAGGACCGCCATCAGGGCATTGGGGACCACCACCAGCTTTACGACCAGCTCGTAGGGCGTCACGTAGTAGGCGACGGCCGCCATGGAGATCAGGCTTCCGATGAAGAACCGGTCCAGGTTCGTCATCAGTGGGCTGACTGCGTTGCTCACCGTCATCCACCCGCCGAAGCGGGCCAGCGCCCTCGCCCGTCCCCAGTCGACCGCGACGCGGCCCCTCAGCACCGGGAGCGCGTGGAGGCACCCCGCGAGGTGGCCGGCCCAGCTGACGACCCGGCTGGCGGCGAGCAGCGCGACGACGGGGACCAGGCTCGACGAGAAGGGGAGGACGAACAGGGGGGCGACGTAGTTGAAGATCCCCATCGGAACGCGGAGAGCGTTCACCAGGCCGAAGCTCTGGTTGGCCTCCAGCGTACCCAGCAGCCCCGCCGTGCTGATCACCCAGGGAAGCGACAGGGCGAGCAGGTGGAAGGAGCGGACCGCCTCGCCCTGGAGTTCAGGTGGAATCCTGAGCACGCCCTGCACCAGCCAGGGCGTGACGAGGTACAGGACGCCCGCTCCCGCCACGCCCAGGCCGAACATCAGCAGGATGGCCGTCCAGAAGAGGGCCGGGACCTCCTCGTCGCGGCTCCCCAGCCGCTCGGCGACCAGCTTGGTGAGCGCCCGGCCGAACCCCAGGTCGAAGAGGTTGAAGTAGCCGATCACCACCCAGGCGACCGTGAGGATCCCGAACCGCTCCGTCCCCAGCCCGGCGATCACGTGGGGGATGGTCACCAGGGCGACCACCATGGGGAGCCCGAGCCCCACCAGGTTCAGGACGGTGTTCCTTGCGAAGAGGCGGCTCCGCTGCGGAACCGGGGCTGACGTAGACAACGCGCGAAGCCTTGGAGAACGGTGACTACCGGAAACGATCCGGGCTCGGGAAGCGCGACCCGGCCTCCTCTCGCACGGCGTCCAGCACCTCGTGGACCTCGATCCCGCGGATGCAGCCCATTCCCGCGCACCCGCGGCTCCGGTGGCAGGGCGCACAGGGCATGGGGCGGGTGAGGGTGCGCACCCGCTCCCCCAGGGGGCGCCACTGGTCGATCCGGTTCATCCCGGACGCCAGGACGATCACCGGCGTCTCCGTCGCTGCGGCGAGGTGCCCGGCCACCGAATCGACGGAGAGGACCAGACGCGCGCCCGCGAGGGCGGCGACGAACTCGTCCCACCCCAGGCGGCCGCACAGGTTGTGGCACCCCGCCCTCCCGTCGATGGCCCGCCCGGCGTCGGCGGCCTGCCGTGCGCCGCTCCCGGTGAAGACGAGCGTGTGGCCCTCGGACAGCAGCTCGCCCACCAGGGCGTGCCACCGTTCCGTGGGCCATTCCTTCAACGGCAGGCCCGCCCCCATGTGGAGGACGAGGTATTCGCCCGCGGGCGCGGCTTCTCCGGCTTCCCGCCGCCGGAGCGGAGGAAGGGAGTACCGGGGCGGCGCGGACCGTACGAACCGCGGATCGAGCACCCCCAGCAGCTCCCGGTGGTGCTCGGCCATGTGCCGCTCGGAATCCTTCCAGGGGACGCCGTGCGTCAGGAGCGGGGCGAAGCCGCCGGTCGTGTGCCCCACCCGGACCGGGATGCGCGCCCGCCAGAGGAGCGGGATGGCGTTCGGGAAGAACGGGCACAGGTCCACGGCCACGTCGTACCCTACGGCGACGATCTCCGCCAGGGCCGCCCTGCGGGTCTCCGCGTAGCGCCGGTACCGCGCAAGCCGTCCCTCGCCCGACCGGAGCAGCTTCCAGTGATCCACCGTGTGGATCCACCGCACGAGGGGGTGCCCCTCCAGGACGGGACGAGACCAGCTCCCGGCGAGGACCCCGATCTCCACCCCGGGCCAGACCGACGCCACGTCCGGCAGCACCGACGAGGCGATCACCGCGTCCCCCAGGTGCCCGCCGATCGCGATCAGGATCCGCCGCGGCGGATCCACGGGAGTAGGGCCGCGCCCACCGGGGGAGAGGGGCGCCAGGAGGGCGTCCACCGTGCGCAGCCCTCCCACCAGAAGGGGGTTCCTCGCGAGGTACCCGCCTCTCAGGGGAGACCGGGGCGGAACCGGCCCTGCAGCCTCGGGGATGGCGTCCCGCTCCATCCGGGTGAAGCCTCCGTTCTCCGTGGGCACGTGCCTACGCGACGCGCTCCCTGCGCGTCTGTGCGACCGATGCCTGGGGAGGAGTGGCCGGACGCGGACCCGGAAGCCCGACCGGAGCCGGGTCCATGTCCAGGAAGAAGTCCCGGTACGCGCGCAGGACCGCGCGAAAGCGCGCGTACTGAAGGCGGACCACCTTGGGCGCCAGGCAGCGGTAGAGGGAGTAGAGCAGCGCGACCGGGAGGAGGCCCGGATGGAACCTCCTCACGAGGAGCAGCATTCCCCTCAGGACGTGGTAGTCGTGAAGGGGGCTCTTGTACTGCACGCTCTGCCCGCCCTTGTGCCACACCGTGCTCCCGGGCGAGTAGACCAGCTTCCATCCCTGCTCCCTCGCGCGGAGGCACCAGTCCACCTCCTCCGAGTAGAGGAAGTAACGCTCGTCGAGGAGCCCGACCGACTCCAGGAGAGTGTCCCGGACCAGCATGCTCGCGCCGGTGATGTAGTCCGGCTCCACGACGTCGGACCACCGGTCCAGGTCGGTCTGGTCCGCGCCGAGGTGGCGGGTGAGCCCCGACCAGCGAACCACCGTTCCTCCCGCGATCGCCTGGATCCGCTCGGGATCGTCGTAGTAAAGGAGGCGCGACCCCACCATCCCCACGGCGGGATCCTCCTCGGCGGTCCGGACCATCGACTGGAGGGCCCTCGGGTGGATCACCGTGTCGTTGTTGAGGAGCCACACGTACGCGCCGTCGCCCCGGGCCTGCACGTACCGGATGCCGACGTTGTTGCCTCCCGCGTACCCCAGGTTGGCACCGGTCTGGACGAGGACCAGCGGGGCATCTTCCCCCTCGCCGCGCTCCGCCTCTTCCCGCGTGAGTTCGACGTACCGGATCGGCTTCGGGACGGCGGGCGCGCAGAGGCGGCGGAGGGGAGGACCGGCCGGGACCGGGCTCTCCAGCTCCCCGCGCGCCCACGCGGCGATCCGCTCCAGCGACTCGTTGTCGGAGTCGTTGTCGCACACGACGACGCGGTACGACGAATACTCCTGCCGGAAGACGCTCTCCAGGCATTCGATCGTGTCCCGCCAACCCCTCCAGTTCAGGAGGAGAACGTAGGTCTTCGGCTCGCTCTGCACAGCGCCTTCCGATTTCCTGAAAGAGGGATCCCGCCCGGACACGTCCGGACAGGCCGTTTCGTTGTCATGGTCGCCGCCCCCGGATCGGGAAGGGGGACGGCGAAGGTACCCCGCCCCGTCCGCTACGCGACCTGCTTCCGGACGGGCAGCCGGTCGCGCAGGTGGGGCAGGCTCCGCCCCACGATCTCCGCGACCCGCTCGCCCCACACGTCCCAGTTGAGCCGGCGCTCGAACTCTTCGCGGCTCGACTCGCACAAGCGGGCGTACCGCGCCGGGTCGTCGAAAAGTTCCGCGATCACCCGCGCGTACGCCTCTCCTCCCGCCTCGTACGGGAGCGTGAACCCGTTCTTCCCGTCCACCACGATGGACGGGACCCCGCCCGTGTGCGTCGCGATGGAGGGGATCCCGTGGGCGCTCGCCTCGCAGAAGACGACGCCGGCGGCATCGGCCCGGGTCGGCAGCACGAAGAAGTCCGCGTCCCGCCAGAGCTGGTCGAAGCGGGCGCGTTCTTCCGGGACCTGCTTGTTGAGGAACGGGATCACCCGCATCCTCGGGTGCGCGAGACCGGGAGGAGGAGAGCAGCCCACGACGGTCAGCTCGGCGTCGTAGCCGCGCTCCAGGAGGCGCAGGAGCGTCTCGAAGGCGATCGGCCCGCCCTTCGCCTCCCACACCACGCCCACCATCAGCAGGCGGATCCGACGGCCCAGCTTACGGGGGAGGACCCGGTGCCGGCTCGGCGGCCGGAGCAGGTTCGCGCCGATCGAAACGTCGTGCACGCGCGCGGGATCCGCGCCGTAGTCCCGGACCGCGGACTCCGCCGCCCACCGGGAACTCACCAGCGTCACGTCGGCCCGCCGCAGCGCACGGAACTCGAACGCCTCCGCGCTCCGGGCGGATCGCCCGAGCATGTTGGAGTACGCGGGATTGTAGTTCTGGATCACGCGCCACGGACCGTCCGTGAAGTACACCACGGGGACGTCCGTCTCCAGGTGGGCGAGACACGAGGAACCGGCGGGCGCGAAGATCAGGTCCGGCCGCTCGCGTTCGATCAGCCGGCCGAAGTACCACCCGAAATATCGCGCCAGGAGCGCTTCGTGGTCGTAGCTGTACTGCTTTCCCGTGAGGGCGTGCACCGCCCTCCGCGCGACGCGGAACGGGAGCAGGTTGACGGGCGCGGGAGAGAGGTCGACGACCGTCCCCACGTGCCTCTCGATCGCGACCTTCGAAAAGTAGAGAGTCCCCGACCAGTTGCGGATGTCGTCCGCGGCCCGGTGCTGGACATAAGCAATCTTCAACCGTTTCATCTCACGTGCCCGGCCGAGGGTACTCAGCCTCCGCCCCAGAACTCATCTCGCCCACGGACCCCGAACCGCACAGGCCGCGCGAGCGCCGCCCATCCCAGGGAGTATAACCTCCAGACCGGCTTGGCACCTACCCATAAACAACCGCAGCAATGGTGCCAGCGCGCCGTCCACGCCCCGTCAGCCGGGCGGCGACCCTCCCGTCCACCGGGGTTCCGGCGGTGACCGCGAATCCCAGCGGGCGAAGGTCGGGTTGTCGGACACCAGGAGCGAAGCGACGAACCAGAAGAACACCATGACGGGGATGTAAAGCAGGGCCCCGTCGGACATCGCGACGATCAGGTAGACGCCGATCCCGGCCGCGAGGCTCCGCTTGTACGAGGTCTCCGCGAACGGGAGCGCCCCTGCGAAGTGGAGGAGCACGGGAGCCGCCACTCCCACCAGGAACGCGGCCAGGCCCACGATCCCGAAGTTGTGGAGGATCGAGAGGTAGACGATCTCCAGGATCGTTTCGAAGCGCGTGTCCGGAAGCAGGGTGGCCTCGTCGAGGGCCCGGAGCTGCCCGATTCGGCCTCCCAGCCTCCGGTCGAAGAGCGACCTCAGGTTCCAACCGAGGAGGTCCAGCGCGTACAGGAGCCCCACCAGCACAAGCAGGAGCGAGACGAGGAGGACGGCAACCCGACGCACAGAGAGCCTCCGGACGTACATCCGCTGGAGGAACTCGCACAGGATCAGCCCGATCCACACCGTCCGCGAGAGCGTGAGCAGGAGCGAGAGCTTGACGACGAGCTGCCGGGGCGTGCTCCGCTCCAGCCACGTGTACAGCGGCAGGAGCACGAGGATCGACACCCCGTAGATGTTTCCGTTGTTGTAGGTGGAGATCAGCTTGAAGATCCCGCCCCGGTCGATGTACTTGTCCTCCAGCCCGCCCACGTCGCCGGCGTTGACGGTGAGGTAGGGGATCTCGATGAACGAGCCCACCTGCAGACGGTAGAAGAACAGGAAGATCCCGTACACCGCGACGGTGAAGACACCGAACCGGACGAGCCGGAACAGGAACTCCAGGTCGATCCGGTCCAGGTGGATCCCGAGGACCAGGACGAGCATCCAGGGGATGAAGAAGAAGGTCGTGATCAGGGAGATCGCGTATCCCACGTCCGCGATCCCGTTCGCCATCAGCCCCAGCCAGACCACCGCCTGGAAGGGGATCAGCAGGGCGGGCACCAGGAGCCTGACCGGGCGGACGGGGAGGGACCTACCCAGGAGCAGGGCGGCGGGGAACCAGAGGAAGGCGATCCCCAGGCCGATGTAGCCCCAGGTCAGCGGCACCCCCGCCAGCTTGATCCCTCCCTTGGGAAAGACCAGCAGGAAGGTGACGAGGAAGAGGATGACGGCCTTCTCCAGGGCTCCCGGCAGCGGGACCGCGGCCGGAGGGCCGTGAGCGCTCCCGGTCTCCGCCCGCCGCGAGGGACGACCCAGCCGCAGCTCAGCGGACATCCGTACCCGACGCGCCGGACCGTCCCGACACCTCGCCACCGGCTACCTCGAAGAGCACGTCGGCCGTTGCGGTCGCGGTACGCTCCCAGGTGAACCTCGCCGCCCGCTCCCTGCCCCGCCGCACGAGTTGCTCCCGGAGGGCCGGATCCCGACGGAGGCGCAGCACCGCCTCCGCGAAGCCCCTGGGGTCCTCCGGGTCCACCAGCAGCCCCGCGTCCCCCACCACCTCCGGAACGGACGACCGGTTCGAGGCGACCACCGGGGCACCCGAAGCCATCGCCTCCAGCGCCGGCAGCCCGAAGCCCTCGTAGAGCGACGGGAAGAGGAGTGCCTCGCACCCGGCGTACAGGGCACGCAGGTCGGCATCGGACGCGCCCGAAACCTCCACCAGCCGCTCACGTACGCCGAGTTCGTCCGCACGCCCGAGCACGGATTCCCAGCCCCGGAACACGTCCCCCACGATCACGAGGCGGAGGTCGGGAGCTTCGTGCCGGAGATGGGCGAGCGCCTCGATCGCCGCGGCCAGGTTCTTGTGGGGCTTCCGGTTTCCCACACAGAGCAGGTACGCCCCTCCGATCCGACCCGGACCCCGCTCGGGCCCTCCCGTCTCCGGTACGGAGAAGAACGGGCTCACCCCCAGGGGGACGACGCCCACCTTGATCCCGAGCCCCGGGAAACGGTCCTCCAGGTCGCGGAGCGTGGACCCGGACGAGACCAGCACCCTCCCCGCCCCCTGGACGGCGCGACGCAGCAGCACGCCCGCGGCCGACCGTCTCCAGCGCGGGAATGCCGAAGGCACCTTGAAATGGATCAGGTCCTGGACGGTCACGACGCTCCGGGAAGGAAGAGCGAAGAGTGGAACGTCGTAGTGGGGGAAGAACGCCACGTCCGCGCGGAGCCCGCCGGTGGCGCGCAGGCGCAGCCACTCCGTCTGGGCGCCGGGGCTGTAGAACCCGTAGGGGTAGGCGCGCACCCGCGCCTTCTCGGCGTGCGGCATCCCCGCGCAGAACTCCCGGACCGCCCCCGGATCGCCGAGGAGTTCGATCCGTCCGAAGCGCTCGTCCCGGAACAGGACGGCGAGGATTTCCCGCAGGTACCGGCCGATCCCCGAAGAGTGGAGGCCGCGGGAATCCACGAGGATCGACGCCGGCCCGCTGAGGCGAGGGGTTCCGATCTCCTTCCGGGTCGGCACGCTCCGCGACGAGTCCCCCCGCGGAAGCCCCCCGCGCAGCTCAGGCCCTGCGGCCATTCTTCGGCGGCTGCAGCACGATCCCGGCGACCGGCACGCCCAGGCGGTCGCAGGCGCCCACGGCGTCCTGCAGCACGGCCCGGTCGATCTTCCCGGCACGGGCGACCAGGACCACGGGGCGGGCCGGCGTCATGACCGAAACGGTCCCGGGGCTTTCCAGCCCGGCGAGGACCGCCGCGACGAAGTCGTGCCGGGCCTCCAGCTCTTCCAGGACGGCGCGAGGCGCCGTGGTGGAGGCCCCGTTCGCGCTGGCCGGGGGGAACGGATCCCCTGCGAAGTCGGCCGTGCCGACGCCTCCCACGCGCGCCGGGGGCGCGACGGTGATCCGGGACGGGGGCGACACGACGACCGAATGCGTGAGGTCCGCCACCATCCCCGGCCGGCCCCGCAGCGTCGCCGTCGCGACGAGCTGCTCCGCCACCGCCACGGGGTCGGCGGAGCGCCCCGCGGAAAAGACCAGCGCCGTACGCGCCTCTCCCAGGCCGCCCAGCCAGAGGGGGAGGCGGGAATCGAACGGAACCGAGGGAACGCCGGTCGCCAGCCCCGCCTCCCAGGGCTCGCGGACCTCCTGCCGTACCCGCGCGGCGCCCACCGCGGTCACCACCCCGAAGAAGAGCCCGCCGAGCAGGCCGCCCAGCAGGTTGAGCACCGGGTTCGGGAACGCCGGCTTCCTGGGGGGGACGGCCACGTCGACCTGGCGCACGTCGCCGCCTTCCCCGATGGCGGCCAGCCGGGCCTCGACGAGCTGCGACTGCAGCACGATCAGCGTCTCGGAGAGCCGCTTCACCTCGCGCTGGCGATGAAGGCTCTCCTCGGCGTAGCCCGGGAGCGCGTTCAGCGCGGTCCGGTACTCGCCCAGCTCGCGGCGCAGCTCCGCCTCACGGCTGCTCAACCCGTTGAGGTAGTCGCGGGAGAGCGTCACCAGCCGGCTCTCGAGGTGGTCGATGCTCGCCGAGATCGCCACCACGTCGGGGTCCCGCTCCGTCCGCTTCTCGAGCAGCGCGATCCGGTCCGTCTCCAGGCGGAGGAGTCGGGACAGAACGTCGTTGATGGCCGGGTTGCCGAGGAAGGTGGGGTAGGCGGCGAGTTCCCGCGGAGAGAAGTCCTCGGCTCCACCCTTCGCCAGGATCCTCCGCAGGGCGCGGGTTTCCACTTCGGCCGTCTCGAGTTCGGCCTGCACCATCATCGCACGCTCCACCTCGGTCTGGGCGGTGAGCGTGGGATCGAGCACGCCCGTCGCCTCCTGGTGCCGACGGAGCGAGGTCTGGGCCGCGGTGAGCTGCGCCGCGATGCTGTCGGTGTGGGCCGTCAGGAACTCGTACCGGTGCTGGTTCACCCCCCGGTCCGTCGTCTTCCGACGCTGGAGGTACCGGGCGATCATCGTGTTCGGCACCTGGGCCGCCAGTCCAGGCTCGTCCGCGCGGAACGAGAGCTTCACGACCTCTCCCCCGGCGACGTCGGCGGTCAGCCGCTTCTCCAGCCCGACGATCGCGCCGAACCGGTCGCTCACCGCCACCGTGAACCGCTCGGGAAGGCCCTCTCTCTGCAGCACGAACTCGGCGCCGGGAATCCGGAACGACTCCCCGGGCGTGGCCGCGCCGCTCACGCCCGGACCTTCCACCTCGTAGCGGGCCCCGCGCCGCTCGAAGCTGTACCGGGCGTCCGCGGCGTCCGGATCCACCCGGACCGACGCGAACACCTGGCGAGAGCGGGTATTCTTCGGCTCCAGGACGCGGACCTGGAGCCCCAGAGAATCGGCCACCTCCCCGAGGATCACGCGGCTGGTGAGGATCTCCTGCTCCGTCTCCAGCGCCGCCCCCCCGATCCCGCCGGGCAGACCTCCCAGCACCCCGGAGATCCGGGAGAGCGCGAGCGCCGACGATCCACCGCCGGCCTGGCTCCGGAGCAGGACGGTGGCGGAAGCCTCGTACTCGCGGTCCAGCACGACAAGCGACACCGCGCCGACGAGCAGCCCGAACAGGGCACCGCCGGCTACCCATCGCCCTCCGTGCCGCAGCGCGGCGCCGATCTCCCGCAGGTCCAGCGTGTCTCCGGAGTGTGCCATATCCCTTACTTGACGAAGCTCTCGACCATGACGCGGATCCCACCGATGATCCCGAGCGCCCCACCGATCCAGGCGATCGGGTTCCGGGCGAGGGCGCTCCGCGGCCGGACCATGACCTGGTCTCCGGACTGCAGCTCCGCGACCGAGATCTCGGTGTCTCCGTCCCTCCCGTAGCGGATCCGCTGTCCGTCGCGGACGATCACGATGTTCCGGGGATTCCCTGCCTCGGTGTACCCCCCCGCCCGTGCGATGATCTCGGGGAGCCCCACCGTGAGGTCGGCCAGGTAGATCCCGGGCTGCCGCACCTCCCCCAGGACTCCGATCCGGCGGAGGACCACGATTTCGACCGACGGGTTCCGCAGGTACACCGCGTACGCCTTCCGGAGAGAATCCTGCAGCGCTCCCACGGGAAGGTTCGATACCTGGACCGAGCCCAGACGGGGAAGGATCACCTCCCCGGTCTCGGAAATGAGGAACGAGCCGTTCATCTCCGGCTCGTTCCAGATCTTCAGCTCCACCCGGTCCCCCGGCCTGGGCATCGCGGCCGCGCCGAGAGCGGGAGCCGGCCGTGCCCCGGTCGGATCCGTCTGCTGGGCCGGAAGCGTTCCGGCGCAGGCGAGGAGCACGACCAGCGGGAGCAGGGACCTTCGCGAAAACAGCATCATGGCCGTGGCTGGGGGAACGCGACCGGCCGAGCGCCCGCCCCAGGCGGGCACGGCGACCGGAATCTTGAAACCAAGCAACGATACCATTTTACACATACACGGTCAACGAAACGCTCCGGGCGTGGGCCCCTTTCAGCCCCGGTCTTCCTCCCACAGGTCCGCCCCGAAGTGGTCCCAGGGGAGGCGCCCTTCGTTGGGGTTCGAGGGGTCGAACTGCTGGTCCATCGCATACATCAGGAGGGCACCCTCTCGTCCCGCCCGGTAGCCGTGCGCCACCCCGGCGGGGATGTGCAGAAGGCCGGGCGACTCGGCAGAGAGCACCACACGCTGGCGTACGCCCCGGCTGGAGGAGTCCGCCCGGCAGTCCACCAGCCAGACGAGCAGCTGTCCCTCCACCACGCACCACAGCTCGTTCTGGGGCGCCCGGGGGTGGATGTGGAAGGCGTTGACGCGCCCGGGCGCCGCATACGACACGGACACCTGGCGCACCGGGAACGGCGGCACTTCCCCGCCGAGTCGAAGCTCTCCGTCCTGCAGGCGGTACATCTCGCAGAACCACCCGTTCTCGGCCCGGTGCTTCCTCAACGGGTACGACCGGACCCCCTGGATCGGGGGTTCCGGCGCGTACACCTGAAAGGAGAGGCCCTCGCGGGCCTCCTCCGTGAGATCCACCGCGAAGGGGTCGCCCGATTCCGGGCGAAGCTCCGACTCCCGCACGCCCGCCGCCGGGGCGGGCCGGATCCTAGTCAACTCGGTTCGCTCCCGTCTGCGCCACGAGGTTCGCGGCACGGTGGAGGCTCTCCACCGTGCCCGCGTCCGACCACCACCCCTCCAGGATCTGGAAGTCGAGTTCGTCCCACTCCGCGTAGCGGTTGTTCACGTCCGTGATCTCCAGCTCACCGCGCGCGCTGGGCTCGAGGGTACGGATGATGTCGAAGACCCTGGCGTCGTACATGTAGATCCCCGTGACGGCCAGGCCGTTGAGGGGGTCCTTCGGCTTCTCGACGATGCGGCGGACGGCCCCGTTCTCCACCTCGGCCACCCCGAACCGCTCGGGATCCGTGACCTCCTTGAGGAGGATCATGGCGCCCGAGCCGCGGGCGCAGTAGCGCTCCACGGCCCCGCGGATCGAGCGCTCCACCAGGTTGTCTCCGAGCACCACGCAAACCGGCTGTCCGTCCGCGAAGTGCTCACACAGGCCGAGTGCCTCCGCGATCCCTCCCTCACCCTCCTGGTAGGTGTAGTTCAGGTGCTTGAGGCCGAACTCCTTGCCGTTCTTGAGAAGGCGAAGGAAGTCGCCCGCGTGGTTTCCCCCGGTGACGATCATGATGTCGGAGATCCCCGCCCGGATCAGGCATTCGAGCGGGTAATAGATCATCGGCCGGTCGTAGACCGGGAGGAGGTGCTTGTTGGTGATCCGCGTCATCGGCTGAAGACGCGTCCCCAGGCCGCCCGCGAGGATGATCCCCTTCATCGGTTCCCCCCGGATTCCGGAACGTTGCCCTCTCCTCCCGAACCCGTCACCTCAGTACGCACCCTCGCCCCGAACCACCACCGCCACGGTGCGAAGGAGGATCTTCGCGTCCAGCGCCAAGGACCAGTTGCGGATGTATCCCCGCTCCATCTCCAGAATGGTCTCGAAGTCCGTGATCAGGTTCCGGCCGCCCACCTGCCAGGGCCCGGTCATCCCCGGGACGACGCTCAGGCGCTCGTAGTGGTGGGGCTTGTAACGCTTCAGGTCGCCGACGAGCGCCGGGCGCGGGCCCACGAGGGACATCTCGCCCTGGAGGACGTTGAGGAGCTGGGGCAGCTCGTCCAGGCTCGTCCGCCGCAGGATCCGCCCCACCCGCGTGACCCGGGGGTCGTCGCGGATCTTGAAGGTCCCGCCCTCGTAGATGTTGAGGTGCGCGAATTCCTTCTCGCGCTCCTCCGCGTCCACGTACATGCTGCGGAACTTCCACATCCTGAACAGGCGCCCGCCCACCCCGGCCCGCACCTGCTTGAAGAAGACCGGGCCCGGCGAATCCAGCTTGATCGCGAGGGCGACGAGCAGGAACACGGGCGCGGTCAGCACCAGCGCGAGGGTGCCGAGCGCGAGGTCGATCGCGCGCTTCACGGCGAGCTGGGGGAACCGCAGGCCGATGGGCTGCACCCGCAGCAGGGTGCCCCCTCGCACCTCCCGGAGTTCCACCTGCATCCCCTTGAGGTGCAGCGTCTTCGGCGCGAGCGAAACCACCGCGCCGTGCTCGGAGCAGCGGCGGATGAGGGTCTCCAGCACCTCGAAGGAGAGCTTCGACGACGCGACGATGACCTCCCGCGCCTCCGTTGCCTCGAGCGCCAGGTCGATCTCCGTGATGTTCTGGATCGCTCCCGAATCGCGCCCGTACGTGGGAGAGATGCGGCCCATGATCCGCATGTTCGCGCCGTTCCGGTCGCGCAGCATCTCCGCGACGCTCTCAAGCTCCTCGGGAGATCCGACCACCAGCGCACGCCGCCGCCCGATCCCGAGGGAATAGGCCGAGCTGACGGCGCGGTCGATGAGCATTCGCACCGCGAAGATCACGACCGCGGCGCAGGTCAGGTACGCGACGAGTGCGAGCACCTCCGCCGCGAACGGGGATTCGAGCCGGGTGACCAGATACGCCTGCACCCCGGCCACGGCCACGGCAAGCGACAGCCCCATCACGACCCGGCTGAGGCTGACCCGGCTCTCGCCGGACCGGTACGCTCCGGTGGCGCTCAGCGCCAGCGGCTGGATGCACACCGCCATGAGGAAGGTGCTCCAGCTGTGAACCGCGCCCGCCGACAGGTCCGGCCAGAACGACGACCGGACTCCGAGTACGGCGGATGCGGCGCCGATCGAGGCGAAGATGTCGGTCAGCACGAGAACGAAGATGCGCAGTGCGCGACGCGCCATCTCCATCCAGCCGTGCCGGATCGCCTGATCGATCGCCTGCCGCGCGTCCGTCTCGCTTAGATAATGGACGGCGGGAGGACTCAACTCAAGGACTGTGTCGCTCTTCATCCTTCAAGCCTCGACGATCGTGTGACTCTCGGAGCCGCCATCCACCATCAGGCGGACTCCTTGAGATAATCACCAGTTCCGAGAGGAATCGGGCGCGCTTTCGCCGCTTCCTGAAGCTGCCTCTCGATCGCGGCCTTGAGCTGCGCCCGGAACACTCCGTTCCCGAACCGCTCCGCGTTGCGCCGGCAGACCGCCGGGTCGAAGGAGATCCGGTCCGCGCGGAGCATGGCCTCCACCAAGGCTTCCGTCGTCTGCTCCTCGAACAGCACCCCGGTGGCTCCGTCGACCACCGTCTCCGCGGCGCCTCCCCGACCGTAGGCGATCACCGGGCGCCCCGCGGCCTGGGCCTCCACCGGAGCGATCCCGAAGTCTTCCCACCCCGGAAAGAGGAAGGCCCGGCACCGGGCCATCAGATCCGCCACCCGTTCGTCCGACTGCCGCCCCAGGAACTCCACCGTGGGCCCGGCGAGCGTTTCGAGTCTCCGCCGCGCGGAGCCGTCGCCCACCACGACCAGCCTGCGTCCCAGCCGGGTCGCCGCCTGGACGGCGAGGTCGATCCTCTTGTACGGGACCAGCCGCGCGACCACCAGGTAGAAGTCCTCCGCAGGGCGCCCGTTGGGCCGGATCCGGTCCACGTCGACCGGGGGATAGATGACCTCGGGCTCACGCCTGTAGTGACGGCGGATCCGTGCCGCCACCTCGTGGGAGATTCCGATGAAGTGGTCCACCCGGTCCGCCGATAGGCGGTCCCACACCCGCAGCCAGTGTGCCACGGGCGCGAAGAGCCCGCGGCCACGGAGGTCGCGCGTGTAGTCGTGGTACAGGTCCCAGATGTAGCGGCAGGGGGTGTAGCAGTAGCAGATGTTCAGGGCTCCCGGACGGGTGATCACGCCCTTCGCGCAGGCGCTGTTGGTCGTGATCACCAGGTCGTACTCGCTCATGTCGAACTGCTCGAAAGCCATCGGCATGAGGGGGAGGAAGGGCTGGTGCCGCTTCTTCGCGAAGGGGATCCGCTGGAGGAAGGACGTGCGGATGTCCCAATCCCGGACGGACGCGGGGAGCGCCTCGGGATTGTAGACGGTCGTGTAAACCGGCGCATCGGGGAACATGCGGCGGAGCTGCATCAGCACCCGCTCGCCCCCCCCGTAGGAATTCATCCAGTCCGCCGTGATCGCCACCCTCATCATCCCCCCACCCGTTGACCCGCGGACCGCCTTACGGCGCACCCAGGAAGTCGGTTCCGCGGGACGCCACCGTTCCCCGGCGCCCGGCGAGCCTCTTCCGCTTCACGTATCCAACCCCGGGCCCGCTCCAGAACGCCCCCCGGGACCCGTCCCACCACCGAATCGTGCGGCATCCCCTGACCTCCTCCTGCGCGTTGGTGGATACGGCTGCGCCGCCCTGCCTTACTCGCGCTCCCCTCCCACTCCCAGGTACCGGCACAACGACTCCCTCCAGTCGGGCAGGGCCTCTCCGGTCCGGCGCTCGGTGGCGGAGCACTCCAGGACCGAGTAGACGGGCCGTCTCGCGGGGCGGGGGAAGTCGCCGGAACGGACCGCCTCCGGGGGTGGGCCTGCGTTCGACAGCGCCACGATCTCCCGTGCGAAACCGTACCAGCTCACCGGCTCGCCTCCCCCGGTGACGTGGAACACCCCGTGCGCCCCCGATTCCGTCAGCGACGCGATGGCCGCCGCGAGCGTCCCGGTCCACGTGGGCCGCCCCCACTGGTCGTCCACGACCCGGAGCGGCTTCCCTTCGCCGGCGACCCGGAGGATGGTGGCGACGAAGTTCGCGCCTCCGTCCCCGTACAGCCAGCTCGTCCGCACGACCAGCGGCCGTTCCGACTCGAAAGTCGCGCGTTCACCCGCCAGCTTCGAGCGCCCGTACGCGTTGACCGGATCCGGCGGATCGTCCGGGCGGTACGGCGTGGTCGCCGTGCCGGAGAACACGTAGTCGGTGCTTGGATAGACGAGCGAGGCGCCGATGGAGTCACAGGCATGTGCCACGTATCTCGTTGCGGTCGCGTTCACCCGCACCGCCTCGGCCTCGTCCTCCTCCGCGCGATCCACCGCGGTGTACGCCGCGCACTGCACCACCACCTCCGGCCGCTCCGCGGTGATCCGGGCACGGACGGCCACCTCGTCGGTCACGTCCAGGCCGTCCCGGTCCAGCCCGACCACCTCGTGCCCCCGGGCCCGCAGCAGGGGGACCAGCGCGTGCGCCAGCATCCCCCCCGCCCCGGTGACCAGGACCTTCACCCCGCCGTCCCGCGGGCGAACTGGCGCGCGTAGTAGGTGATGATCCGGTCCGCGCCCGCCCGCCGGATGGAGGTCAGGACCTCACGCATCGCCCGGTCCCCGTCGATCCACCCCCGCTCCGCCGCCGCCTGCACCATCGCGTACTCGCCCGAGACGTGGTAGGCGAAGACCGGGTACTCCGTCTCCGTGCGGACCCGGTGGATGACGTCCAGGTATGGCATCGCCGGCTTCACCATCACCATGTCGGCGCCCTCCTCGATGTCCGCCCGGACCTCCCGTATCGCCTCACGCGCGTTCGCCGGATCCATCTGGTACGACCGGCGGTCGCCGAACTGGGGCGTACTCTCCGCCGCGTCCCGGAATGGGCCGTAGAAGGCCGACGCGAACTTCGCGGAGTACGCGAGGATCGGGATGGCTGCAAATCCCGATCCATCGAGTGCGTTACGGAGGGTGGACACTCGCCCGTCCATCATGTCGGAGGGGGCGACTACGTCCGCGCCGGCTTCGGCGTGGGAGAGCGCCATCCGCGCGAGCAGGGGCAGGGTGGCGTCGTTGTCCACGTCGGTGCCCTGGAGCACGCCGCAGTGTCCATGCGAGGTGTACTCGCAGAGACACACGTCGGTGACCACCAGGAGTTCGGGGATCTCGCGCTTGAGGGCCCGGATCGCCTGCTGGACCACGCCGTGCTCGTGGTATCCGGACGAGCCGACCTCGTCCTTGCTCTCCGGGATCCCGAAGAGGAGCACCGCGGGGATGCCCAGCCGCATCGCCTCCTCGGCGTCGCGGAGCAGTTCGTCCACCGAGGTCTGGTCCACGCCGGGCATGGACGCGACCGGGTTCCGGACCCGGGCACCCGGCGTGACGAAGAGGGGAAGGATGAGATCCGCCGGAGACACCGTCGTCTCCCGAACGAATGCACGGATCTCCCCGGTGCGCCGGAGGCGGCGGGGACGACTTTCGGGAAAGCTTGCCATCAGAAAAGCAAAGATGCGTTAAGATCGAGCGCGTGTGTCCTCCACCCGCTCCCCACCTCCCGGAACAACACGGCGCGCACCTCCGTCCGCCGGTTCGCGCGCCACAATCCCTCCACCGCCCCCCCGCTGCTCCACCCCGCCCGCTCGGGCGCGAAGAGGTTTCCCGCCCGCAGGAACAGGTCGTACCCCTTCCGCCCGCGCTCGCGGCGGAACGCGCGGGCGTCGAGGCGGAGCCGGGCGTCGAGCAGGTCGGCCTGTCCGTAGAGGAGGAACTCGCGCCCTTCCCCTCCCAGCGGATGCCCGAGGATCGCTCCCTTCGCCACCCAGCCGCCGGGTTGTCCCGCGTGGGTGTACCAGCTGGGGTTGCCGCAGCACAGGGGAGCGAAGGACGCGTACTCGAAGCCGGCGGCCACGGCGGGCAGTCCGGGAACCGCGGGCACGAAGGCGCCCGCGACCCGTCCCGGGACGTCCCACCAGGCACCAGACCCGTCGTCTGCCCCCCACTCCAGGTAGAGCGTAATGGGGAGGACGGACTCCGTCGGGAGCCTGTAGCGGAACTCGGCCGCGACGACCTGGTTCTCGAAGTCCTCGGTCAGGATCCCCAGGAGCATCCGCCCGACGCTCCCGGCGGTGACCGGGGTGGTCACGCTGTCTCCTCCGAAGATGGAGGCGCGGCTCCCGCCGAAGGTGAGGCGCGGATGCGGCTGCACCACGACCCGCATTCCCCAGAGGTACGGGTTTCCCGGGTGCCGCCGCTCGTCGAGGCGGGTGACGAAGGTGTGAAAGGCCCCCGATCCCAGGATCCGGAGGACACCGGGGAACTCCACCGGCCGGGACGTCTGCACCTCCACCCGCGGGAGCGTCGCCGCGCCAGACAGCACGATCCCCCCCCCGAACGCGGGCCCGTACCCCACGGCCTCCTCTCCCACCGAGAGCGCGACCGGTCCCCACCCCGCGATAGCGTCCCAGCGAGGGAGGGCCAGGCCGTCGTCGGTGACCCGGGGATCCGCCACGGCCGCCAGTCCGGGAGTCAACGCCCCGGCGAGCGAGGCGCTCGCCACCAGCGTGCTGCGGAGGGGAAGGTACGTCACCCCGGTGCGCCGCTCGAACAGCCCGGCTCCGGGCTCCACGTCTCCGCCCCGCCGCTCGTACCCCGCCCCCACGGCACTGCCGAGCAGCCCGGTGGGAGACGTGCCGGCGGCCGTCTCCCTGAACTCCTCCGTGAACCGCGCGTACCACCCGCGCGCGAGGCCGGCAAGCTCCGGGTCGCGCCCCAGGGCGGCGAGCGACGCCTCGCGCAGCGCCTCGCCGACCGCGGCGCGAGGCACCGCGCGCTGGGCGGGAAGGTAGCGGGTGGTCAACCCGAGTTCCTTCGCGCGGGTCGCGGCCCGCACGGCCCAGTGGTCGCCGGGGAGAGAGGGTGAGGCCGCCGGAAGGGTGGGCGGAGCACCCTCCGCCGCGACCTGGGCCGCGGCCGGGCCGGAACGCAGGAGGAGCTGGAGGAGGAGGGCGGCCGCTGCCGCCGCACGCCCGGACCGCGCGGTCCAGGTCACCCGCGGTCCTCCCCGTAGTGCCGCAGGATGGCCCGGACCAGCCCCGGGATCGTGAACTCCGCCGCCTCCACGTCCACCCGCAGCCCCAGCTCACGCGCCGTCGCGGAGGTGATGGGGCCGATGGACGCCACCTCCGCCCGGGCGACGTCGGTGCCCATCACGTCGACGTAGTTGCGCACCGTGGAGCTGGCCGTGAAGGTGACCATGTCGATCCCGCCCTCGCGGAGACGAGCCCTCAGCCCTTCCGCCTCCTCGGCGTCGGGAACGGTGCGGTAGGCGGCGACCTCCACGACCTCGGCACCGCGGTCGCGCAGCGAGTCCGGGAGGACGGAGCGCGCCGACTCGGCGCGGGCGAGCAGGACCCGGGTGCCACGGAGGTCCACCTCGTTCTCCAGGGCCTCCACCACGGACTCCGCGACGAAGCGCTCCGGGACCAGGTCCGGCCTCGCGCCCTCCATCTCGATGGCCGCCGCCGTGGCCGGACCGATCGCGCACAGCGACACCCCGGCAAGTGCCCGGGTGTCGCGACCCGACTCCCGAAGCGCCGACCAGAAGCGGGCCACGCCGTTCACGCTGGTGAAGACGATCCAGTCGAAGCGGTCCGCCTCCGCTGCGGCCCGCCGCAGCGGCTCCAGGTCCGGCGGATCGACGATCCGGATGGTGGGAAACTGCACCACTTCCGCACCCAGCGCCTCCAGTTCCGCGGCGAAGTCGCTCGCCTGGGCGCGCGCACGGGTCACCACGATCCGCTTGCCGAACAGGGGACGGGCCTCGAACCAGGCCAGCTCCTTCCGCAGGTTCACCACGTCCCCCACGATCACGATCGACGGGGCCCCGATCCCGGCCTCCGCGACCTGCGCGGGGAGCGTGCTCACCGTGCCCTCCACGACCCGCTGGCGGGGGTAGGTCCCCCACTCCACGGCCGCGGCGGGAGTGTCCGGAGAACGGCCGGCGGCGACCAGGCGCTCGAAGTTCGCCGCCATCTTACGGACGCTCATGTAGAAGACCACGGTACCCACACCCCGGCCCAGGTGCTCCCAGTCGAGGTCGCTGTCCACCTTGGTCGGGTCCTCGTGCCCGGTCGCGAAGGCGACGCTGGAAGTGATCCCCCGGTGTGTCACCGGGATCCCCGCATACGCGGGAGCGGCCACTCCCGCGGTGACCCCGGGGACCACCTCGAACGGGATCCCCGCGGCGACCAGGGCGAGCGCCTCCTCCCCACCCCGTCCGAAGACGAACGGGTCGCCCCCCTTCAGCCGCACGACCGACGCGTATCGACGCCCCAGCTCCACGAGCAGGGCGTTGATCTCCTCCTGTGTCCGGGAGTGCTCGCCCCCGCGCTTGCCCACGTAGATGCGCTCGGCCCCGGGCGCGCACCGCTCGAGGATCCGGGGACTCACCAGGGCGTCGTAGACCACCACCTCTGCGCGCGCGAGGAGTTCCGCCGCCCGTACGGTGAGCAGCCCCGGATCGCCGGGGCCCGCGCCCACCAGGTACACCTGCCCGGCGGCGCCGGATCTGGGTCCGCTCATCGGCGCCCCGCGTCCGTCAGCAGGTCCGAAAGGGTCTGCCGGAGCGGGATCTCCGGCTTCCAGCCGAGTGCCCGCAGCCGGGACCCGTCGCCCACCAGGAGCGGGAGGTCGACGGGACGGAACCGCTCCGGGTCGACCTCGACTCGGGCATCGGACTTCGAAAGCTCGATCATCTCCTCCACCATCAGGCGCAGCTCGTGCGCCTCACCGGAGCACACGTTGTACACCTCGCCCGGAACCCCGAGGTCGAGGAGGCGGAGGTAGGCCCGGACCACGTCGCGCACGTCGAGAACGTCCCGACGCGCCTCCAGGTTGCCGACCCGGAGAACCGGCTCCGCGCGTCCCGCCCGCACGTCCGCGAGCTGGGAGGCGAAGCTCGGGATCGCGAACCGGGCGTCCTGACCGGGTCCGGTGTGGACGAAGCTCCGTGCCACAACCACGCCCGGCCCGCCGCAGGCGCTCTCCTGTCGCGCCACCATCTCCGCCGCCGCCTTGGACGCGGCGTAGGGGCTCGCGGGGTTGAGAGGCCGGTCCTCCCGGATCGGCTGCTCGGCCTCGGGAACCGGCCCGTAGACGTCCGCAGAGCTGGCGAGCAGCACCCGGGAGCCGCGCAGGCCGGCGTCGGCGAGTGCCCGCGTGAGGCGGAGCGTGCCCGTGGCGTTCACCTCCCAGGTTTCCATGGGGGACGTGAACGAGCGCGCGACGGAACTCTGCCCCGCCAGGTGGTACACCTGCGCCGGCGCCGCCCGCGAAACCGCCGCGGCCACGGAGCTGTCCGAGGTGACGTCCATCTCGAACCAGCACACCCGGGCCAGTTCGCCGGCGGAGAGCACCCCCTCGCCCGGCGGAATCCCGTCCTGGGTTCCTCCGAAGACGGTCCCGCCCGCCGCCAGCAGCTCCCGGATCAGGTGCTGACCGACGAACCCTCCCGCTCCCGTGACCAGGATCCGCACGTCGTCAGCCAACGACGGCGCCGGTGCAGCCGGAGCCGGCCTTTTGGGCACCGTGCCGGACGAGGTCCGCGTCCACCATCATGTGCACGAGTTCCCGGAAGCCGACCTCCGGCGCCCAGCCGAGCTCCTCGCGGGCCCTGGCGGCGTCGCCGACCAGCAGGTCCACCTCCGCCGGGCGCATGAAGCGCGGGTCCTGTACCACGAACTCCTCCCAGTCCAGCCCCACGTGCGAGAAGGCCGTCTCCACCAGCTCGCGGACCGTGTGAGTCTCCCCGGTGGCGATCACGTAGTCGGCTGGACGGTCCTGCTGCAGCATCATCCACATGGCCCGGACGTAGTCGCCCGCGAAGCCCCAGTCCCGCTGCGCGTCAAGGTTCCCCAGCCGCAGCTCGTCCGCCATCCCCAGCTTGATCCGCGCCACCGCGTCCGTCACCTTCCGGGTCACGAACTCCAGGCCCCGGCGCGGCGACTCGTGGTTGAAGAGGATGCCGCTCACCGCGAACATGTCGTAGCTCTCGCGGTAGTTGATCGTCGCCCAGTGCCCGTAGACCTTCGCGACACCGTACGGCGACCGCGGATAGAGCGGCGTATCCTCCCGCTGAGGGACGGCCTGGACCTTTCCGAACATCTCGCTGGAGGACGCCTGGTAGAACCTCACCTTCGGGTCGAACACGCGGATCGCCTCCAGCATGCGCGTCACCCCGAGCGCCGTGACGTCGCCGGTCAGCACCGGCTGTGTCCAGGAGGTCTGGACGAAGGACTGCGCCGCCAGGTTGTAGACCTCGTCCGGCCGGGCCTGCTGCAGCGCGTATAGGAGGGAGTTCTGGTCGGTGAGGTCCCCGGAGAGGAGTTCCACACGGTCCTGGATGTGGTGGATCCTCTCGAAGTTGAGCGTGGAGCTGCGGCGAACCAGCCCGAACACCCGGTACCCCTTATCGAGAAGGAACTCCGCCAGGTAGCTTCCGTCCTGTCCGGTGATGCCCGTGATCAGCGCGCTTTTCATACTTCCCTGGTTGGGTGCAGCCCTCTTCCACCGGCCTCCGCCGGAGCAATCCGAAAACCTATCCCCCCCCCGGAATGCTGTCAACGCAAATCCAGGGCGACCCAGGGTTGACCGAAAGGCGTCACAGCCCTAAATTTAGGGTCTTGTCGTATTGTTGATCCACGAAGATCCAGGAGATACCGATGGCCGGCTTCTGCGCCGTTTGTGGCAAGGGCCCGCGCAGCGGGAACAACGTCAGCCACGCGAACAACAAGACCAAGCGGCGCTGGCTGCCCAACCTGCAGAGCGCCCACGTGGTCACGGAGAACGGGACCCGCAAGCGCCTCCGCGTCTGCACGAGCTGCATCTCCGCCGGAAAGATCCGCAAGGCGGGGTGATCCGCGCGAAGGCAGTCGGAGACTAGAGGGGCCGCACGTCGATCGTGCGGCCCCTCTTTCGTCGTGCCCGACCTTTCGTCGTGCCCGACGCGGGCCATGTCACACCGGGATAAAAACGAGGGCCGCACCCCAGGGAGGTGCGGCCCTCGTTCCTCGATCCGGCAGGCCGGAAATCAGCCCCGATCCACCAGCTCGATCATCGCAAGCTCGGCGCCGTCACCGCGACGGTGGCCCAGCTTGAGGATGCGAGTGTAGCCGCCCGGACGCTCCGCGAAGCGCGGGCCGATGGCGTCGAAGAGCTGCACGAGCACGTCACGGTCCGCGATGTCGCGGGCAGCGAGACGGCGGGCGTGCAGGTCGCCGCGCTTGGCGAGCGAGATGAGCCGCTCCGCGAAGGGCCGCAGCTCCTTGGCCTTCTCGGTGGTGGTGTTGATCCGGCCGTGCCGGAAGAGGCTGATCGCAAGGTTCCGGAGCAGCGCCTCACGGTGCTCCGCGGTGCGGCCGAGCTTGCGGCCCCTGTTCGCATGACGCATATGTCCTACTCCTTCTCGGAATCCGTTTCGGTCTGGTCTCCCCCGCCGTCCTGAACCTCTTCGGCGGAGCCGCTGGGCTGCTCGGTCGCCCACCACAGAGTGCCGTCTTCCCCCTCTTCGAACTGAATGCCGAAGCGGAGGCCCTGCCCCATCAGGAACTCGTTGATCTCCTGCAGCGACTTCTTCCCGAAGTTGTCGATCCCCAGCATCTGGGCCTCGGTCCGCTGCACGAGGTCGCGCACCGTCTGGATGTTCTCCTTCTGGAGCGAGTTCCGACTGCGGACGCTCAGCTCCGTCAGGTCCTCGATCGGCCGGCTGAGGAGGTCCCGGATCCGGGTCGGGACGGTGGCCCGCCCGTCCGCGGTCGCCGTGGCGACACCGGCACCCTCACCACCCCACTGGCGGGACTCGGACCACTCGGGCCGGCCACCCGCGAGGAAGCTCATGTGCTCGATGGCGAGGCGCGCGGCGTACTGCACGGCGGATCGCACGTCGATGGCGCCGTTGGTCTCCACCTCGAGGACCAGCCGGTCGAAGTCGGTCCGCTGTCCGACGCGGGTTTCCTCGACGACGAAGTTGGCGCGGGTGACCGGGTTGTAGATCGCATCCACGCGGACCAGGTCGGCGGGCATCCCCCGGGGCACGGCATGGTGCTCCGCGAGGACGAACCCGCGCCCCTTGTTCACGTACAGCTCGATGCGAAGCTCGCGGTCGTCCTGCAGTTCGAGGATGTGGTGGTCCGGGTTGATCACCTGGACCGACGCGTGTCCGCGGATGCTGCGGGCCGTGACCGGCCCGGCCTCGCTCGCACGCAGCTCCAGAACCGCCTCCTCCACGTCCTCGTCCATCTTGAGGACGAGCGACTTGAGGTTGCGGATGACCTGGTGCACGTCCTCCACCACGCCGGCGATGGTCTGGTGCTCGTGGAGCACGCCGTCCGCGCGGAAGGCCCAGACGGCGGCGCCGCGCAGGCTGGACAGCAGGATCCGCCGCATGGTGTTGCCGAGCGTGTGGCCGAAGCCCCGCTCCAGCGGCCGAAGTACGATCTGCCCTGTCCGCGGCTGCTCCGGCAGTCCCGGCATCTGCAGGCCGGTAAGATCGAGTTCCACTATATCCCTCCGGGATCAGTTCGGGATGCACAAGACGGATCGAGCGGCGAAGGCCCGCCTGCCCCCGCCGCCGGATCCGGTCTTCAGCTTACTTGCTGTAGAGCTCGACGATCAACTGCTCCTGAACAGCGAGCGGGATGTCCGCGCGAGTCGGGCGTCCCACCATCCGGCCGGTCCGCGAGCCCTCGTCGACCGCGAGCCAGGAGACCGTCGTAGGACGGGTCTTGGCGGCGAGAGAGGCCTGGACGGGGAGGATGTCCTTGCTCTTCGGCGCGATCCGCACCTCGTCGCCGGGCTCCACCTGGAAGCTCGGGATGTCCACGAGCCGGCCGTTCACCTGCACGTGGCGGTGACGAATGAGCTGCCGCGCCTCCTTGCGGGAGGCGCCGAAGCCCATGCGGTACACGATGTTGTCGAGACGGCTCTCCAGAGCCACCAGGAGGTTCTCACCGGTGATGCCGGGCTGATGCGCGGCCTTCTCGAACATGGTGCGGAACGGCTTCTCGGCCACCCCGTAGATGCGCTTGACCTTCTGCTTCTCGCGGAGCTGGTGCGCGTACTCCGAGGCCTTGCGGCGGCGCGACGTCGCCTGGCCGTGCTGGCCGGGCGCGTACGGACGGCGCTCGACCGGGCACTTCTCGGTGAAGCACTTGGTCCCCTTGAGGAACAGCTTCTGCCCCTCGCGGCGGCACAGCTTGCAGACGGGTCCGGTATAACGGGCCATGAACCGTGATCTCCTGAAACGGGATGGATTCGGCTTCCTCCCCCCGACGGTCGCGGGGGTTTACGCCACTGCTGCTTGAAACGGTGAACGGGCGAAAGGGAACAGCCCGCGAGTGCGGCCTGCTCCCTGTTCCCGGCCCTACCCTGAAACTCTCCTCAGACGCGGCGCTTCTTCGGAGGCCGGCAGCCGTTGTGCGGGATCGGCGTCACGTCGCGGATCGAGCGGATCTGCAGCCCGGCCGCGGCCAGCGCCTGGATCGCCGACTCGCGCCCGGAGCCCGGCCCCTGCACGTAGACGTGCACGCGGCGGACACCGAGGCTCATCGCCTCCTTGGCGGCCTGCTCGGCTGCGAGGGTGGCCGCGAACGGGGTGGACTTCTTGGAGCCCTTGAAGCCCGCCTTTCCGGCGCTTCCCCACACGACGGCGTTCCCCGCCATGTCGGTGATGTTGACGATCGTGTTGTTGAAGGTCGCCTTGACGTGCGCGACCCCCTCGCTCTCTACGTTACGCTTCGTCTTGGGACGGGCGCCCTGCTTCGGCTTCGCCATTCGCTCGATTCCTTAAATGAGTGTCGCGGCCTACCGCGATTCCGGTGCTGCTCCCCGCCGGCGCCCGGCGGGGTGATCGCTGGACGGGGGGCCCAGCCCACCGCCCGCCGTGCCTTACTTCTTCCCGGGCTTCTTCTTCCCGGCGATCGCACGGCGCGGACCCTTCTTGGTCCGGGCGTTGGTGTGCGTGCGCTGCCCACGGACGGGGAGCCCCCGCCGGTGACGGAGCCCGCGATACGAACCGATGTCCATCAGCCGCTTGATGTTACGGGCGATCTCCGAACGGAGCGCACCCTCCACCCGCAACCGGGTGTCGATGATGCGGCGCAGACGGTTGACCTCCTCGTCGTTGAGCGCGTGGACCCGGGTGTCCCGGTTCACGCCGGCCTCGGCGAGGATCTTCTGCGCCGTCGAGCGGCCGATCCCGAAGATGTACGTCAGGCCGATCTCGATCCGCTTCTCGCGCGGAAGGTCGACCCCGGCGATACGAGCCATCGTGCCTCCTGAAAGTGCCGGACCTGTGGTTTAACCCTGGCGCTGCTTGTGGCGCGGGTTCTTCTTGCAGATGATGCGAACAACGCCACGCCGCCGGATCACCTTGCAGTGCTCACAGATCGGCTTAACACTCGCGCGGACCTTCATCGTCGCCTCTCTGGTCGTGATTAAACAGAAGCCTTGAAATCTACCTGCGTCGGTGCGATCCCGCAACCCCGACGGGAATTACGGGGTCGTGGACGCGTCGTTCCCGAGCAGGTCCAGGATCTCCTCCTGCACCTGCTCGATGGGACGATCTCCGTCGACCGCGTAGAACGGAACCCCCGACGCGCGGTAGTACGCGACCAGCGGCTCGGTGGCGGTCCGGTACACCTGCAAACGGTGCCGGACCGTCTCCTCGCGGTCGTCGTCCCTCTGCACCAGCCGGTCCCGGACCTCCGCCGAAGGGGGGTTGTGCACCAGGTGGTACACGCGCCCGGTCTCCGGGTCGGTACGGCGGCCGGTCATCCGCTCGACGATGGCGTCCTCCGGGACGTCGATCGACACCACCGCGTCGATGGAACGGTCGAGTTCGCCCAGCATGCGGCCCAGGCTCTCCGCCTGGGCCGCGTTGCGGGGATATCCGTCGAAGATCGCCCCGCCCACGGCGTCGGCCTGCGAGAGGCGCTCCCGGACCATTCCCAGGATCACCTCGTCGGGAACCAGCTCGCCGGCGTCCATGAACCGCTTCGCTTCGAGCCCCAGCGCGGTGCCCTGACGGACCGCGTCGCGGAGCATGTCGCCGGTGGCGATCTTCGGAATTCCGAGCTTTTCGGCGAGCAGGGCACCCTGCGTCCCCTTCCCCGCCCCGGGAGCCCCCAGCAGGATCAGATCCATGGCCGGCTCACATGAAGCGGGTGCGGCCGCGCAGCTTCACGCGCCCCTTCCGCATGAACCCGTCGTAGCGGCGGAGGAGCAGGTGCTGCTGCATCTGCTGGACCGTGTCCAGCGCGACGCCGACCATGATCAGCACGCCCGTACCACCCAGCACGCGGCCGAGGAAGGGAACGCCGACCGAATTGAGGACCAGGCCGGGGATGATCGCGATCGCCGCCAGGAACACCGCGCCCGGAAGGGTGATCCGGGTGAGGACCCGATCGATGTACTCGGCCGTCCGCGCCCCGGGCTTCACGCCCGGAACGAACGCACCCTGCTTCTTCAGGTTCTCCGCCAGGTCGACCGGGTTGAAGATGATCGCCGTGTAGAAGTACGTGAAGAAGATGATCAGGAGAGCGAACGTCAACTCGTACGGCCAGCTCCCGAACTGGAACCAGTTGGAGAACGTCCGGATCGACTCGTTGTTCGAGAACGTCTGGAGCGTGCTCGGTACGATGACGATCGACTGGGCGAAGATGATCGGCATCACGCCCGCCGAGTTGATCCGCAGCGGCACGAACGACTTCTGCCCCTCGCGGATGCGCCCCTTGCCCATCACCTTGCGCGGGATCTGGACGGGGATCTTCCGTGCCGCGAGGGTGATGGCGACCGTCGCCGCGATCACCACCAGCATCACCCCCACGAGGAGGATCAGCGAGATGAACGAGACCTCCCCGAGATCGACGAGCCGGTACGTCTCGTACAGAGCCGTCGGAAGGCTCTCGATGATCGAGAAGAAGATCAGCAGGCTCATGCCGTTGCCGATCCCGCGCTCCGTGATCTGCTCACCCAGCCACATGATGAACACCGCACCCGTGGTCAGGGTGAGGATCATGGTGAGCTTGAACCCGAAGCCCGGATCGACCACCGCCCCGGGGATTCCTTCCAGGAACACGGAGTATCCGTACGCCTGGACGACGGAGAGCACGACGGTGGCGTAACGCGTGTACTGCGTCAGCCGTTTCCGCCCCTCCTCCCCCTCCTTCTGCATCTTCTCGATGGTCGGGAACACCGCGGCCAGCAGCTGGAACATGATGCTGGCCGAGATGTAGGGCATGATGCCGAGGGCGAACACCGTGGCCTTCGAGAGCCCGCCCCCGACGAACATGTCGTAAATCCCGAACACCGTCCCCTGAAGCTGGCCCGTGAAGGCCCTCAGAGCCTGCACGTCGATGCCCGGCGCCGCGATGTGGGCACCGATGCGGTAGATCAGCAGTGCCAGAAGGGTGAAGAGGATCTTGTCCTTCACCTCCGGGATCCGGAACAGGGTCGCGACGGGATTCGCCATGGTCAGTCGATCTCCTGGACCTGGCCGCCCAGACCCTCGATCTTCTCACGCGCCGTCTTGCTGAACGCGTGCGCGGAAATCGTGATCTTCCGGGTGAGGTCGCCGGTCCCGAGGATCTTGACGGGACGACGGGCGTGCCCGATCAGCCCGCGCTCCTTGAGAAGCTCGGGAGTGAAGTCGCTCTCCCCGCTGTCCTCGAGCTGATACAGGTTCACGACCTGGTACTCGATCCGGTCGAGCGGGCGGAAGCCGCGCTTCGGGAGGCGACGCTGGAGCGGCATCTGGCCGCCCTCGAACGCCGGTTTGCTGCCGCCGGGCCCGTGGTGGCCGGCCCGGGCCTTGGAGCCCTTGTGACCGTAGCCGGCGGTCTTGCCCTTGCCGGAGCCGGGCCCACGACCCACGCGCTTCCGGTCCCTGTGCGACCCCTCGGGCCGCGGGAGGTTGTGAAGATCAGCCATTGGTCTCCTGCCCTTCCACTTCGGTCACCTGGACGAGGTGGCGAACCTGGAAGACCATCCCGCGGATCGCGGGGTTGTCCTCCTGCACCACCGAGCGCTGATGCTTCAGGCCGAGAGCCTTCAGGGTCTTCCGGTGCTTCTCCGGCGCGCCCAGCCCGCTCTTGACCTGCGTGATCTTGATCTTAGCCACGGACACCTCCCAGAGCTTCCACGGGGATGCCGCGCTCCAGCGCGACCTGCTCCCGGGTGGTGAGGTGCGTCAGCGCGTCCATGGTCGCATGGACCATGTTGAACGGGTTGTTCGACCCGAGGCTCTTGGTCAGGATGTCGTGGATTCCGACGCACTCCAGCACGGCGCGCACGGCGCCGCCGGCGATCACGCCGGTACCCGGAGTGGCGGGACGAAGGAGTACCCTCCCCGCCCCGGCGTGCCCGACGATCTCGTGCGGAAGCGTGCCGTTGGTGACCGGAACGGTGACCATGGCGCGGCGGGCCGAATCGATCGCCTTACGCACCGCCTCGGAAACCTCGTTCGCCTTGCCGGTGCCGACTCCGACCTTCCCCTGCTGGTCGCCGACGGCGACGAGCGCGGTGAAGGAGAAGCGGCGTCCGCCCTTCACGACCTTGGCGACGCGGTTGATGTGGATGACGTTCTCCTTCAGATCGGACTCGCGGCGGTCGCCGCCGCGCCGATCGCCGCCCTGACCGCGCTCGCCGCCACGGCCGCGCCCGTCGCCGCCCTGGCCGCCACGCCCGCGATCGCCGCCGCCGAAGCCGCCCGGGCCGCGTCCGCCGCCCTGACCGCCACGCCCGCCGCCACGTCCGCCCTGCCTGTTCTCAGCCATCTGCTTCCTCCTAGAACTCGAGGCCGCCCTCGCGGGCGCCCTCAGCGAAGGCCTTGACGCGGCCGTGATACAGGTAGCCGCCACGATCGAAGACCACGTTGGTGATCCCCATCTCGCGGGCCTTCTCGGCGAGCGCCTTTCCGGCGGCCCGGCTCAGGTCGGTCTTCGTCATCCCTTCCGCGGCCTTCCGCTCGCGAAGTGCCGCGGCGAGGGTGGAGAGCCCGACGAGGGTCTTCCCCGCGACGTCGTCGACGACCTGCCCCTCGACGTGGTTGAGCGAGCGGTAGACGACCAGCCGCGGACGCTCGCCCGTGCCGTTCACCTTCCCGCGGACGCGGCGGTGCCGCCGCAGGCGGCGATCCCGGCGCGTCTTGATCTTTGTCCTTGCCATCAGTCGGTTCCGTAAGTGTGACTATACGATGACCCGCGCACGCCGGGCGGGATTACTTCCCGCCCGCCTTGCCGGCCTTGCGGCGGATCACCTCGCCTTGGTACTTCACGCCCTTGCCCTTGTACGGCTCGGGCGGCCGGAGCGACCGGATCTCGGCCGCGACCTGTCCGACGACTTCCTTGTTGGCGCCCGTGACCTCGACCACGGTCGGGGACACGGCGCGCAGCTCGATCCCCTCCGGGGCACGGTAGTCGATCGGATGCGAGTACCCCAGCGCCAGCGTGAGCCCGAAGGGCTTGTTCTCGGCGCGGTACCCGACGCCGACGATCTCGAGCGTCTTCTTGAAACCCGTGGTGACCCCCTCGATCATGTTCGCGACGAGGGTGCGGGTCAGACCGTGCACCGAGCGATGCTCGGGGCTGTCGGACGGCCGCTCCACCAGGATCTGACCGTCTTCGCGGCGGACGCTGACGGCGCTGTGCAGGTTGCGGGTGAGTTCACCCTTCGGGCCCTTCACGCGGATGTGGGTGCCGTCGAGAGAGACGTCCACTCCGGCCGGGACCGTGATCGGCTTCTTTCCAATACGCGACATCGTTTCCTCGCTCTCCTTACCAGACGATGGCGAGGAGCTCGCCACCCACCTTGGCGGAGCGCGCCTCACGGTCGGTCATGACGCCGCGCGAGGTGGAAAGCACGGCCATCCCCAGGCCGTTGCGCACCCGCGGAATCTCATCGATGCCCACGTACTTCCGGAGGCCCGGCTTCGACACCCGTCGCAGCTCGCGGATCACCGGCTTGTCCTGATAGTACTTCAGGTACAGGCGCAGGACCTGGCGCTTGCCGTCGTCGAGCAGCTTGTAGTCGTGAACGTAGTGGTTCTCCTTGAGAAGTCGAGCAAGCTCGACCTTCAGCTTGGAGACCGGGATGTCAACCCGGCGATGACGCGCGAGGTTGGCATTGCGGATGCGCGTGAGCATGTCCGCAATCGGATCCGTCACCATGAAGCCTCTCTCCTATAGTATCCGGCGGGAAGCCGGACTCGTAGGAAGTGAATGGAAAAGAGGGGCGCGTGCCCGGGGAGACGAGTCTCCCCGGCGCGGCGCCCTGTCGGTCGGCTGGAATGCCGACGGTTTACCAGCTGGCCTTGCGCACCCCGGGGATCTCCCCGCGAAGCGCCATCTCCCGGAAGCAGATGCGGCAGAGCCCGAACTTGCGGATGAACGCGCGCGGACGACCGCAGCGGTTGCAGCGGTTGTACCCGCGTACACCGAACTTGGGCTTGCTGTTCGCCTTCTCGATCAGGGCCTTGCGTGCCATGATGTCTCGCCGATTGAAAGTTACGCCTGGACCTGGACCGGAGAAGTACCCCGGAACGGCATCCCCATCTCCCGCAGCAGCGCCAGGGCCTCGTCGTCCTTGTTCGTGGACGTCACGATCGAGATGTCCATCCCGTGGATCCGCTCGACCTTGTCGTACTCGATCTCCGGGAAGATCAGCTGCTCCTTGACGCCCATCGTGTAGTTTCCGCGTCCGTCGAAGGAGCGCGTGGACACGCCACGGAAGTCGCGGATGCGAGGCATCGCGACGTTGATGAAGCGGTCGAGGAACTCGTACATCCGCTCACGACGGAGCGTGACCGAGGCGCCGACCGGCTGGTTCTCGCGGAGGCTGAAGTTGGAGATCGCCTTCTTGGCGCGGGTGATCACGGGCTTCTGCCCGGTGATCAGGCCCAGCTCGGACACCACCGCGTCGAGGAGCTTGGGGTTCTTGTTCGCCTCGCCCATCCCGACGTTGATGACGACCTTCTCCAGCTTGGGAACCATCATCGGGGTCTTGTACCCGAATTCCTTCTGCAGGCGTCCCCGGACCTGCTCCTCGTAGTACCGCTGAAGCCGCGGGCGCGGCTTGCTTCCGTTCTCGTTGGCCATGCTTCAGGTCTCCTCGCGTTCCGTATCCCCCCGCGGCCTCGTGCCCGGAGGGGCGGTCTCGCCGTTCATGGAGCGGGCGCCGCTGCGGCGCCCGCCGTCCTGCTCACGCCCGGGGGATCACCTTGCCGGAGCGGACCCCGACGCGGTCCTTGGACCCGTCCGAGTTCACCTGGGTGCGGACACGGGAAGGATCGCCGGTGGAGGGATCGATCAGCATCACGTTGGATGCGTGGATCGGCGCCTCGAACTGGACGATCCCGCCCTCGGGGTTGGTCTGCGAAGGCCGCATGTGGCGCTTGCGCAGGTTCACCCCCTGGACGACGACCCGGTTCTTCTCGGGGTCGACGCGGAGGACGGTGCCCTCCATGTCCCTGTTGTTGCCGCTGATGACCTTGACCCGGTCACCCTTGCGGATCTTCATCTTCGCCATCAGATCACCTCCGGGGCGAGCGAGACGATCTTCATGTAGCGCCGCTCGCGAAGCTCACGCCCGACCGGCCCGAAGATACGGGTGGCGCGGGGCTCGCCCTCGTTGTTGATGATGACGGCCGCGTTCTCGTCGAAGCGGATGTAGGAGCCGTCCTTCCGACGCATCTCCTTCGTGGTGCGGACGACCACCGCCTTCGCGACGTCGCCCTTCTTGACGGTCCCGTCCGGGAGCGCGTCCTTGATCGCGACGACGACGACGTCGCCGATGCGGGCGTAGCGCCGCTTGCTGCCGCCGAGGACGCGGATCACCAGCGCCCGCTTCGCGCCGCTGTTGTCCGCGATCCTGACGATCGACTCTTGCTGGATCATGGCTTTCCCTCAGGATTCGGAACGCCGAACAGGGAGAGGCGGGCATTGCCCTCCCCTCCCCCGGCGGCTGTTATCTGGCGCGCTCGATTACCTCGGCGACCCGCCACCGCTTCAGCTTGCTGAGCGGCCGCGTCTCGACGATGCGGACCACGTCACCGACGTGATAGTCGTTGTTCTCGTCGTGCGCGTGGAACTTCTTACTGCGGGTCATCTGCTTCCCGTACAGCGGGTGCGGGAAGCGACGCTCCACGCTGACCACCACCGTCTTGTCCATCTTGTCGGACACGACGACGCCGATCCGCGACTTCCGGCGGCCCCGCTCTTCCTGGCCCTGGGTATTCTGGTTCTCAGTCATCAGCGGACGCCCTCACCGGAAAGTTGCCGCTCGCGCAGGACGGTGTTGATACGCGCGATGTCACGCCGGATGTCCCGCACGAGCATCGGGTTCTCCAGCTGGGTCGTGCTGGCGCGGAAGCGGAGACGGAACTGCTCCTCGCGGAGCTGCTCGATGCGGCCACGAAGCTCTTCCTCCGTCATCTGACGGAGGGTCTCCGCGTCGGTGCCGCGCTTGCGGACGGCCTTCATCCCTCACCTCCTTCGGCGGCGGCGACGGCGGGCTTCTCCCGCTCCACGATCTTGCACTTCACCGGCAGCTTGGCCGCGGCGAGCTCGAGGGCCCGGCGCGCCATCTCGCGGTTGCTGTGCTCCAGCTCGAACATGATCCGGCCGGGCTTCACGACGGCCACCCAGAACTCCGGGTTGCCCTTCCCCTTACCCATGCGGACCTCAAGAGGCTTCTTGGTAAGGGACTTGTCGGGGAAGATCCGGATCCAGACCTTGCCGCCACGCTTGATGTGACGGGTCATGGCGATACGGGCCGACTCGATGGTGCGGTTGGTGATCCACCCACACTCCATCGCCTGAAGGCCGAAGTCGCCGAAGGCAACGTAGTTGCCCCGGGTCGCCTTCCCCTTCATGCGGCCCTTCATCTGCTTACGGTACTTAACTCGCTTGGGGGCAAGCATCTTCTAGTCCTCCTCAGGCGTCGCTGGAGTAGGTGCGGCCGCGGCGGTTCTCCACCACCTCGCCCTTGAACACCCACACCTTGATGCCGATCGTCCCGTACGTGGTGCGCGCGGTCGACTGGGCATAGTCGATGTCCGCGCGAAGGGTCTGGAGCGGGATCCGCCCCTCCTTGTAGCTCTCGGAACGCGCGATCTCCGCGCCGTTCAGGCGGCCTCCGACCTGGATCTTGATCCCCTCCGCCCCGGCGCGCATGGCGTTCTGCACCGCGCGCTTCATGGCGCGGCGGAAGGAGACCCGCTGGACGAGCTGGTGGGCGATGCTGTCGGCGACGAGCTGAGCGTCCACTTCGGGGCGCTTCACCTCCTCGACGTTGATCGCGACCTCGTTGGTCTTCGTGATCCGGCCCAGCTCGTCACGCAGCTTGTCGACCTCGGAGCCACCCTTGCCGATCACCACGCCGGGACGGGCCGTGTGAACGGTGACGATGACCTTCCCGGGCTTCCGCTCGATCTCCACCTCGGCGATGGAGGCGTGCCCGAGGCGCTGGTTCAGGTACTTCCGGATCGTCTCGTCCTCGACGAGCAGCTCGGGGAAGTTGCGCTCGGCGTACCAGCGCGACTTCCACGGTGCGACGATCCCGAGCCGGAACCCTCTCGGATGGGTCTTCTGTCCCACGGCTTACTCCTTCTCGTCGACGATGATGGTGATGTGGCTGGACCGCTTCATGATCGGCGTCGCGCGGCCCATGGCACGCGGAGAGAACCGCTTCATCGTCGGACCCTCGTTGACGAACGCCTCACGGACAACCAGGTCGTCCACGTCGAGGAAGGTGCCCTGGGCGTCGGCCTTCTGCTGCGCGTTGGCGACGGCCGAACGAAGCGCCTTCTCGATGGGGGTTGTGGCAGCCTTCTTCGAGAACTTCAGGATCGAGTAGGCCTCGTTGACGCTCCGGCCGCGGATGAGGTCGATGACCATCCGCATCTTACGGGGCGACATCCCGACGTTCTTGGACATGGCACGAGCTTGCATCTCTGGATCTCCTTTTCGCTCGTGTGGGCTACCGCGCCTTGGCGCGCTTGTCGGCCAGCTTGCCGCCGTGCCCGCGGAACATCCGCGTCGGGGCGAACTCGCCGAGCTTGTGCCCGACCATGTTCTCCGTGAGGTACACCGGGATGAACTTGTTCCCGTTGTGCACCGCGAGGGTGTGGCCGATGAACTCGGGGGTGATCGTGGAGCTGCGCGACCAGGTCTTCACCACGCGCTTCTCCCCCCGCTCGTTCATCTGCCGGATCTTCTTGAGGAGGCTCTCTTCAACGAAAGGCCCCTTCTTCAGACTTCTCGGCATGTGATCTGCTCTCGCTCTTAGCTTCGCCCCCGGCCCCGTGCCGGGAGCAAGGTCCACTTGGTGTCCAGTGGTGGACGCGACATCCCGCGAACCTCAATTCGCGGCATAGCCAGTAAACCTAACACCAAACCAGCGATCCGTCCACCCCGCCGAAGCGGGATGGACGGACTGCAGGGCCAAGCAGGCCCGCGCCCCGGAGGGCGCGGGGTCTTACTTCGTCGCGCGCCCGCGCTTCCGGCCGCGCACGATGAACTTGTTGGAAGCCTTCTTGTTCTTCCGGGTCTTGACTCCCTCGGACTTGCCCCAGGGAGAGACCGGCGGGCGTCCACCGGACGTCTTGCCCTCGCCGCCGCCCATCGGGTGGTCGACCGGGTTCATCGCGACGCCGCGGACCTTCGGGCGCTTGCCGCGCCAGCGGTTCGCGCCGGCCTTGCCGATGGACTGCTTCTCGTGGTCCACGTTCCCCACCTGGCCCACCGTCGCCATGCACTCGCGGCGGACGAGGCGCACCTCGGTGGAGGGCATACGGAGGGTCACGTAGTCTCCCTCCTTCGCCACGATCTGCACGCCGGCACCCGCGGAACGGGCCATCTGGGCGCCCTTCCCCGGACGGATTTCCACGTTGTGAACGGTCGTCCCCAGGGGGATCTCCGCGAGCGGGAGCGAGTTCCCGACCTTGATGTCCGAGCCCGGACCGGACTCGATCACGTCGCCGACCTTGAGACCGCGGGGGTGCAGGATGTAGCGGCGCTCCCCGTCGTCGTACACCACGAGCGCCAGGTTCGCGGTACGGTTCGGATCGTACTCGATCCGCTCGACCCGAGCCTTGACCCCGTGCTTGGTGCGCTTGAAGTCCACGATACGGTACACACGCTTGTGCCCGCCGCCGCGACGCCGCGAGGTCACGTGCCCGTGGTGGTTCCGCCCCCCGGACTTGCTGATCTTCTCGGTAAGGGACTTCTCGGGCCGACCCTGATGCGTGACCTCGGCGAAGTCACTGATCTGCCGGAACCGCGTCCCCGCGGTCATCGGCTTGAATTGCTTGGTCGGCATGGTCAGACTCCCTCAAAGATCTCGATGGTGTCGCCCGCCTGGAGGGTGACGACGGCCTTCTTCCAGGAAGCCCGGCGGCCGACATACTTGCCGACCCGGCGGTCCTTCCCGGCATAGTGCATGGTGCGAACGGCCTTCACCTTCACGCCGAACTGCTTCTCGACCGCGTTGGCGATCTCGATCTTGTTGGCGTCCTTCGCGACCACGAAGGTGTAGGCGTTGAGCCGGTCCAGCTGGTCCGTGGACTTCTCGGTCAGCACCGGCCGCACGATCACGTCATGGATGCTACGCATTGACGGTTTCCTCCTTCTCGGCGCCGCCACCGACCGCCTGCAGGGCCGCGGTCTCGATCACCAGCTCGCTGGCGGTCATCACGTCGTACGCCGAAGCCTCACGGAGCGGCATCACCCGTACGTTCGGGAGGTTCCGCACCGAAAGGAACAGCGGGTTGTTGATCCCCTCCGTGAGGACGAGGACCTTCTTCTCGGACACGCCGAGCTTGCCGAGAAGCTCGGACACCCGGCGGGTCTTGGGGGCGTCGAGGTCGAACCGCTCGATCACGGTGACCTGCTCCGCCAGGGCCCGCGTGTTGAACGCGGAGCGCCGGGCGAGCGCCTTCACCTTCTTGGGAACGTCCTGGTGGTACGAGCGGGGGCTCGGACCGAACACGACGCCGCCGCCGCGCCAGTGGGGTGCGCGGATGGAGCCCTGGCGCGCGCGCCCGGTCCCCTTCTGCCGCCACACCTTGCTGTTCCCGCCGGACACCATCCCGCGGGTCTTGGTCGCGGCAGTACCCTGCCGCTTGTTGGCCAGGTGAGCCTTGATCACCTGGTGCAGCACGGCCTCGTGGACCACGCCGTCGAACAGCTCCTGGGGGAGCTGCACGGCGTCGCCACGCTCGCCGGCTGCGCTGAAGTAACGTGCGCTGAGCATCTCTCCCCCTTACTGCTTCGTGATGAAGACGAACCCGTTCACCGGGCCCGGCACGGCGCCGCGGATGTAGATCAGGTTTCGCTCGGCGTCGACCTTGGCGACCCGGAGGTTGCGCACGGTCTGCTGCACGTTCCCCATCTGCCCCGGCATCCGCTTCCCCTTGATTACGCGGGACGGATTGGTTCCGGCGCCGATGGAGCCCGGCGCGCGGTGGATCCGGGTGGCGCCGTGGGAGGCGCGACCGCCGCCGAACCCGTGACGCTTCATCACGCCCTGGAAGCCGCGGCCCTTGGTCGTGCCGGTGACCTTCACCTTGATGCCGACCTCGAACTGCTCGACGGTCACCTTCTCGCCGAGGGCCGGCGCGGCGTCCCCGCCGAACTGGAACTCACGAAGCACCTCGGGGGCACTCTCCAGCCCCGCCTTGACGGCGTGGCCCATCTCCGCCTTGGTCGCGCGGGTGGCCTTGCGCGCGCCGAACCCGAGCTGGACGGCCTGGTAGCCGTTCTTCTCCTGGGTCCGGACCTGCACGACCGGGCACGGCCCCGCCTCGATGACGGTGACCGGCACCACGGCGCCCGACACGTCGAACAGCTGGGTCATTCCCAGCTTCTTTCCAATGATTCCAGACATCGCGGCCTCCTCAGTCCACCTTGATCTCGACGTCCACACCAGCCGGCAAATCCAGCTTGGTGAGGGCGTCGACGGTCTGCGGGCGCGAGTCCAGGATGTCGATGACGCGCTTGTGCGTCTTCAGCTCGAACTGCTCGCGGCTCTTCTTGTCCACGTGCGGGGACCGCAGGACGGTCCACCGCTGAACCCGCGTGGGGAGCGGGATCGGGCCGCTGATGCGGGCCCCGGTCTTCTCCGCCGTGCGGACGATGTCGGCCGTGGTCTGGTCGATCACCGCGTGATCGAAACCCTTCAGCCGGATACGGATCTTGCCAGCCATATGTCCTTCTAGCTCGGTTGACGGTTTATCGAAGCCTCGTGATGCGGCAGGCGCGGCGTCCGGAAGACGCCGCGCCGGTCTCCGCCAACCGGCTCTACTCGACGATCTCGGTGACGACGCCGGCGCCGACGGTGCGACCGCCCTCGCGGATGGCGAAGCGAAGCTCCTTCTCCATCGCGATCGGCGTGATCAGCTCCACCGTCATCTGCACGTTGTCC
>Ga0180215_1000762_pt1 | contig 38111 bp, 39 predicted proteins | sample eDN3rd37CBELigBY_FD_128871 | JGI IMG/M metagenome (GOLD analysis project Ga0180215, IMG submission 128871) | Enriched backyard soil microbial communities from Emeryville, California, USA - eDNA 3rd pass 37_C BE-Lig BY (version 2) (version 2) | ecosystem: Environmental > Terrestrial > Soil >...
CAACCGATGCGCGTACGCGGCGTTCTCCAACCGCGCCAACGCCGCCACCGCACCAGCACCCCGACCGGCCTCGGCCGCTGCCACCAACTCTGCGAACACACATTCGACGCTACCCACCCGCCAACGACAAAACCCCTGGTCACAACCTATCTGTGGACGAAAACGCCGATGGGGATAACCACCCCGCGCATGTCACACCCCCGGCGTATAAGGCCGCTACGCCAGCGCCGCACGCCAGGCGGCCAGCTTGTCGGCGAAGCGCATCGTCTGCGCCGGGCTCGTCGACGGAAGCCGCCGATACTCCAGGCCGGACACCTCACCGACCAGCCTGCGGAAGTTCTTCTCCGCCGCCGCACCGTTGAACAGCACCCGGGTGATCCCGCGGTGCGTGGCGAAGAACGCGGCGAAATCGTTGGGCACCATGCTGTTCGGTTCCACGGCGGAGTCCAGGCTGCCCTCGCGCCGACAGCTGGCCAGCACATCCCACACCGCGATCCCGCGCGCGATCAGCGCCGCGCACCGCTCCTCGTACGGATCGGAGGCGCTGAAGTCGAAGAGCGCACCCATCACGGGCCAGAACGCGTTGCGCGGATTGCCGTAGTACTGCTGGTGCGTCAGCGACAGCACGCTGGGCATATTGCCCAGGATCAGGGTGCGCGCCGCCGGCCCGACGATCGGCGGCAGCCCGTACAGCACCGGGGACACCATGCTGCGACTATGTCACGCGGTATACGTTGGGCCGGTGGGCGCCGATTTCACCGCCGATTTCACCGCCGATGTGGACATCGCCGCGACCGGCCTGCTCGACGGACTCGAGGGCCGGGCACGCGCCGAACGCGCCGAGCTGATCGCGTGGTTGCTGTCGAAGGGCATCGGCGTCGAGCAGATCCGCAACGCCTATCTGCCGATGCTGCTGGCCGCGCGGCAGCCGCTCGGCGACGACGGCGTCTACGTCTCGGCGCGGGAGACCAGTGAGAAGACCGGCATCGACATCAACCTGCTGCAGCGTGTGCAGCGGGCGATGGGGCTGCCGGCCGTCGACGACCCCGATGCGAAGGTGCTGCTGCGCGCCGACGCCGAGGTCGCGGCGTACGCCCAGCGGTTCCTGGAGATCGGCATCGAGCCCGAGCAGATCATCCAGATCACCCGGGTGCTTACCGAGGGCCTGTCGAAGGCGGCCGAGGTGATGCGTCACGCCGGGCTGGCGTCCGTCCTCGATCCCGATGCCTCCGAACTGGGTATCGCGCAGAACGCCGAGGCGTTGGTGCACACCGCCGCCCCGGTGCTCGGGCCGATGATCCAGGACATGTTGTGGCTGCAGCTGCGCCATCTCATGGAGACCGAGGCGGTCTCGGCGTCCGAACGGGCCCAGGGGCAGCGGCTGCCCGGGGCCCGGATGGTCACCATCGCGTTCGCCGACCTCGTCGGCTTCACCCGGCTCGGCGAGGCCGTCCCGCCCGAGGAACTCGAGAAGCTGGCGCAGCGGCTGTTCGACCTCGCCCACGAGGCCGCCGCACCCCCGGTGCGGTTCGTCAAGACGATCGGCGACGAGGTGATGCTCGTCAGCCCCGAACCGGCGCCGCTGCTGGACGCGGTGCTGACCCTGGTCGAGCAGACCAACGACGAGGATGAGTTCCCGCAGCTGCGTGTCGGTGCCGCGACCGGGATGGCGGTGAGCCGCACCGGGGACTGGTTCGGCGGTGCGGTCAACCTGGCCAGCCGGATCACCAGTGCCGCACGGCCCGGTTCGGTGCTGGTGTCGGAGTCGACGCGCGAGGCCGTCGGCAGCGACGAGCGCGACGACGCGCGGTTCGCCTTCTCGTTCGCGGGTGCCCGCCGTCTCAAGGGCATCAAGTCCGACGTCAAGTTGTTCCGGGTCCGCCGCGCGGGCGGCTGATCTACCATCTGGCCCATGAACCGGGTCGTCACGACTGTGCTTGCCGCGCCGCTGCTGGCGGCGTCCGCGCTGATGGGTGCCGGATCGGCAGGCGCGCAACCGCTGCCTCCGCCGTGCCATTACACGCTCTCGCCGCCGCAGGTGGTGCAGGGCGACGGCGGCAGCCGGGTCACCGCGACGGTGTCGTTCGACGCCTGTGGCGCCCCGTTCCAGCCCGCGGTCAGCGTGGTGTGTGTCCACCTCGCCGGACCGAGCTCGCAGGGCAGCTGCGCCCAGGCCCGTGGACCGGCCACCGCCCAGGTGTTCTTCGAGCCCTATGAGCCGGGCGCCACATACATCGCCAGCGGGCGCGGCTGCGGCAAGGTGTTCGAGGACGCCATCGAGCCGAACTGCCAGATCCTGGGCCCGATCAACCTGCCGCTGTAGCGCGGAACCGGCGCAGCCGCAGGCTGTTGCTCACCACGAACACCGAGCTGAACGCCATCGCGGCGCCGGCGATCATCGGGTTGAGCAGACCTGCGGCGGCCAGCGGCAGCGCCGCGAGGTTGTAGGCGAAGGCCCAGAACAGGTTTCCCTTGATCGTCGCCAGGGTGCGGCGGGACAGCCGGATCGCGTCGGGTACCAGGTTGAGGTCGTCGCGCACCAGCGTCAGGTCACTGGCCTCGATCGCGACGTCGGTGCCGCTGCCCATCGCCAACCCGAGGTCGGCCTGCGCCAGCGCCGCGGCGTCGTTGACGCCGTCGCCCACCATCGCGACCACCTTGCCTTCGTCCTGCAACCGCTTGACGACGTCGACCTTGTCCTGCGGCAGCACCTCGGCGATCACCTCGTCGATGCCGACCTGTCCGGCGACGGCCCGTGCGGCGGCCTCGTTGTCGCCGGAGACCAGCATCGGCCGCAGACCCAGCGCGCGTAGCCGTGAAACCGCCTCGGCCGACGTCGGTTTCACCGTGTCCGACACCACCAGCACACCGTGCGCCTCGCCGTCCCAGCCGACGACCACGGCGGTGCGGCCCTGCGACTCCGCCTGCGACACGGCTTCTTTCAGCTCGGGAGCCAGGTCGCCGTCAGGGGCGACGAAACGGGCACGGCCCACCGCGACCTCCCGGTCGTCGACGACGCCGCGCACCCCGAGGCCGCGCTCGTTGGCGAAGTCCGCGACGGCGGGCAGGTCACCCACCTTGTCGCGGGCACCGGCGGTGATCGCCCGTGCGATCGGGTGTTCCGAACCGCTCTCGAGCGCGCCCGCCACCCGCAGAACCTCGTCGGGATCCGTCCCGTCGGCGGCGACGACATCCACCAGCGTCATCGCGCCGGTGGTCAGCGTGCCGGTCTTGTCCAGGACGATGGTGTCCACCCGGCGGGTCGACTCCAGCACCTCCGGACCCTTGATCAGGATGCCCAGCTGCGCACCGCGGCCGGTGCCGACCATCAGCGCCGTCGGCGTCGCCAGCCCGAGCGCGCACGGGCACGCGATGATCAGCACCGCGACCGCCGCCGTCACCGCCATTGCGACGGAAGCGCCTGTGCCGAGCCAGAACCCGAGCGTGCCCACCGCCAGTGCGATGACGATCGGCACGAACACCCCCGACACCCGGTCGGCGAGGCGCTGCGCGGCGGCCTTGCCGTTCTGGGCGTTCTCCACCAGCCGCGCCATCTGGGCCAACTGGGTGTCGGCGCCGACCTTGGTGGCGCGCACCACAAGCCGGCCGTCGACGTTGACCGTCGCGCCGACCACGTTGTCGCCCGGCTCGACGTCCACCGGGACCGACTCTCCGGTCAGCATCGACGCGTCCACCGCGCCGCTGCCCTCGACCACCACTCCGTCGGTGGCGATCTTCTCGCCCGGGCGCACCACGAACTCGTCGCCGACCACCAGCCGGTCGGCCGGGATCCGTTCCTCCACACCGTCTCTGAGGATGACGACATCCTTGGCGCCGAGCCGCAGCAGCGCGCGCAGCGCCGCCCCGGCCCGTCGCTTGGCGCGTTCCTCGAAGTAGCGGCCGGCCAGGATGAACGTCGTCACGCCCGCGGCCACCTCGAGGTAGATGTTGCCGGTGCCGTCCGCGCGCGCCAGCGTGAACGTGAACTCGTGCGTCATCCCGGGCAGTCCGGCGGTTCCCCAGAACAGCGCGTACACCGACCAGCCCAGCGCCGCAAGGGTTCCCATCGAGATCAGGGTGTCCATGGTGGTGGTGCCGTGGCGCAGATTCGCCCACGCGGCGCGGTGGAACGGCCATGCGCCCCAGATCGCGACGGGTGCCGCCAGCGCCAGCGACAGCCACTGCCAGTTGGTGAACTGCAGCGCGGGCACCATCGCCATCGCGACCACCGGGACGGTCAGCGCCAGCGAGATCAGCAGTCGGCGCCGCAACGACGCGACCGGATCGTCCGCAGCGGTGTCGTCCTGCGCAGGCGGGGCGGGCAGGCGCGCCTGATAGCCGGCGTTCTCGATGGCCTCGACCAGGGTCTGCGTGGTGACATCGTCGTCGTAGGTGACGTGTGCCTTCTCGGTGGCGAAGTTGACCGTGGCGGTCACTCCGTCGATCTTGTTGAGTTTGCGCTCGATCCGGTTGGCGCACGAGGCGCATGTCATGCCCTCGATCGACAACTCGATGGTGTCAGTGGCCATGTCCGTCTCCGTTGTGGTCTGCAACCCCGTCCTCCACCACCACGGTGAACGCCGCGGTGCGCACGGTGTCGAGGTGCTTGAAGTCCAGGAACAGCCGGTACTCGCCCGCGCTGGGGAACGTCGCGCTGAACTCGACGGGCCCCGTCGGCCGCGACGACGGCAGCGGGTGGACGTGCAGGTACGCCAGGTCGGCCGCGCGCAGCGCGACGAGGTGACCGTAGGCGCCCAGGTAGCGCTGCAGTGCGCCGACGGGTGCGCCGTTCCGGGCCACCGTGAACGACAGCGTCGACGCCGCACCGGCTTTCGGGGTGCCCGTCAGCGTCACGGTGTAGTCGTCGACGGTGGCGGTGGTGCTCGGTTCGGGCAGCGGCCACGGGTCGTAGTCGCCTGCGACGTGCACGTTGGCCGCCAGGGTGAGGGCGGGACCTCCGACGGGAGTGAAGTCGGCGAACAGTCGGTAGTCCCCGGCGAGGCTGAAATCGATTGGCACCCGCCACAAACCGTCGTCATCGAGAACCGGGTGCAGATGCTCGTAGGCCGCCAGGTCGTTGCGGACGACGATCAGGTGCAGAAGTTTGTCGTGGACCTTCTGGAACCGGGTCACCGGTGCGCCGGCGGAGTCGAGGATGCGGAACTGCACCGGGGCGTTGCGGCGCGCCCGCTGAAGGGGCTGGGTCAGCTCGAGCGTGTACCCGTCCTGGGTGACCTGCAGCCCGCCGGGCTGGGCGCCGGAGTTCGGCGGGTGCGCGGTGGTGCGTCCGGCGGGGGTGGGGGAGTCGGGGCCGAACGTGTGGCCGACCCACAGCGAGACCGCGAACACCACCGCCAGCGCGGTGAGGAACGCGGCGACCCGGGTCCGGGTGCTCATCAGCCGGCCAGGTGGTAGCCGGCCTCTTCGACGGCCGCCTGGATCGCGGCGGCGTCGACGGGGGCGACGCTGTCGATGGTGACGGTACCGCTGGCGACGTCGACGTCGACGTTCGTCACCCCGGTGATCTCGCTGATCTCCTCCCGGACGGAGGCTGCGCAGTGCCCGCAGGTCATGCCGGTGACGGTGACAGTGGTGGTAGTCATGCCGCCAGCCTACAGATACCCCCTAGGGGTATGCAAACACCGGTCGGGGCGGAGCGCCTCGGCGGCGCATGGCACCATCTGCGGTCATGCGTGTTCTTGTCCAGCGGGTGACCTCGGCGTCGGTCACGGTCGACGGCGAGGTGGTCGGGGCCATCGACCCCGACGGTCAGGGGCTGCTCGCGCTGGTCGGCGTAACCCACGACGACGATGCGGCCAAGGCGCAGAAGATGGCCGAGAAACTGTGGCAGCTGCGGATTCTCGACGACGAGAAATCCGCCTCCGATGTGGGCGCGCCGATCCTGGTGGTCAGCCAGTTCACCCTGTACGCCAACACCGCCAAGGGGCGCAGACCGTCCTGGAACGCCGCGGCCCCGCGCCCGGTCGCCGAACCGCTCGTCGAGGTGTTCGCCGGTGCGCTGCGCGACCTCGGCGCCCACGTCGAGACCGGGGTGTTCGGTGCCGACATGAAGGTCGCGCTGGTCAACGACGGCCCGGTGACCGTGCTGCTCGAACATTGATCACGAAGCCGGCCTGGCCGCCAAACCGGCCACCGGCTGGCATTCTGAAGTCATGGCAAAGGAAATCGACCCGGTCCGCGCGAAGAGCGCGCTGGCGGTCGTCAGACAGCACCCGGTGATGGTGCTGTTCGTGGCCTCGCCTGCGCTGATCGCCGCGGCGCTGGTGTGGTGGCTGGTCAGTCCCGCGCTCGCGGTGCTGCTGCTGATCGCGGCGGTGGTGGTCGGCGGCGTGGTGCTGCTGCGCGGCAGGAACTAGTTCCGGCTCTGCGGCGTGGGCCGCACGATCGTGTTCTGTCCGGCCGCCAGCCACCACTGCCCGTCGTGGCGCACCAGCACATACAGCGCCATCTCCGAGAACGGCTCCGGCTGCTCGATCGGGATCGGCGTGCCGTCGGCGTCCAGGGCGGTGCGGCGCACCTGGGCGACGGCGACGTCGGGTGCCGGTGCGCTGACCGCCACCTTCTCGTAGCGCGACCGCGGACCGGCCACCGCGGCGGCGAACAACCGCCGGTGGATGGCGTGCAACGTGTCGTAGCCCGCGACCGTCGCGCCGAACGGGCTGCCCCACAACACGTCGTCGGCGAAGTGGGCGTTGTAGAGATCGGCGTCGCCACTGTCGACGGCGGCCTGCAGTTCGGCGACGAACGCGTCGACGGCGGCGTGTGCCTCGCGCAGCCGCTGGGCGTCGTCGGACAGGGTGGGTCGGGTCATGGCCGTCTAGTAAACACCCCGGCCTCGACGGCGGCCAGTGCGGCGTCGGCTGCCCTGGTCGCGTCTCTGGCAGTCAAAGGCTTTGTGCTGGTGAGGAACTGGTAGTACAGCGGTGCGGACACCTGGCGGATGACGGCGGCGGAGTCGGTGCCCGCGGGCGCCTCCCCGCGCGCGATCGCGGCGTCGACGCAGCCCGCCCACTCGCTCACCCGGCGGCGGTAGAACTCCGCGAGTGCCGCGGCGGTGTGGTCGTCGGTCGCCGCGGCGCCCAGGACGGCGCGGAACAGCCGGCCCTGCCGGGTGTCGGTCAGGGTCCGGCGCACCAGGGACGCGTTGGCGCGCAGATCTGTGCGCAGCGACCCGGTGTCCGCGCGGGGTACCGACTGGTCGGCCATCTCGGTCAGCATGTCGGTGACGAGCGCGGGCACGCTGCCCCAGCGCCGGTACAGCGTCGACTTGCCGACGCCCGCGCGGTCGGCGATCGCGGTCAGTTCGAGGCCGGCCAGTCCCGACTCGATCAGTGCGTCCTCGGTGGCGCGCAGGACCGCCGCGCGGACCGCTGCCGTGCGCCCACCGGGTCGTTTCACGCCGACATCTTATCGGGAATAGATTCCCGTTAATGCGAGTTGCCCGGTGTGTCCGTCCATCTCGTGAGGAGAACACCATGGAGTATCGGCACGTCGGCGAATCCGGCCTGGTCGTATCGGAACTGGCCTTCGGCGCCGCCACCTTCGGCGGCGTCGGGGACTTCTTCGGCGCGTGGGGCGACACCGACGTCGACGGCGCGCGCCGCATCGTGGACATGTGCCTGCAGGCCGGGATCACGCTGTTCGACACCGCGGACGTCTACTCCGACGGCAGGTCGGAGGAGGTGCTGGGTGCGGCGCTGCGCGGACGCCGCGACGATGTGCTGATCTCGACGAAGGCGGCGCTGCCCACCGGCGACCGCGACTGGGGTACCTCACGCAGCCGGCTGGTGCGCGCCGTCGACGCCGCCCTTCGCCGGCTGCGGACCGACCGCATCGACCTGTTCCAGCTGCACGCCTTCGACGCCTCGGTCCCCATCGACGAGGTCGTCGCCACGCTGGACTCCCTTGTCGCGGCGGGCAAGATCCGCTACCTCGGCGCGTCGAACTTCAGCGGCTGGCAACTGATGAAGTCGCTGGCGGTCGCCGACCGCCGCAACGCGACCCGGTATGTGGCCCATCAGGTGTACTACTCGCTGATCGGCCGCGACTACGAGTGGGAGCTGATGCCGCTCGGCGCGGCCGAGGGCGTCGGCGCACTGGTCTGGAGTCCGCTCGGGTGGGGCAGGCTGACGGGCAGGATCCGCCGCGGTCGCCCGCTGCCGGAGCGCAGCCGACTGCACGCCACGGCCGACGCCGGGCCGCCGGTCGACGACGAGCCGCTGTTCACGGTGGTCGACGTCCTCGACGAGATCGCGGCCGAGACCGGCCGGACGATCCCGCAGATCGCGCTCAACTGGCTGCTGCGCAGGCCGACCGTCGCCTCGGTGATCGTCGGCGCCCGCGACGAACGTCAGTTACAGGAGAACCTCGGCGCCGTCGGCTGGGAGCTCGACCCCGGCCACGTCGCACGGCTCGAGCAGGTCAGCCGCACCGAGGCGCCGTACCCGTACTTCCCGTACCGCCGCCAGCAGGGCTTTGCGCAGCTCAACCCGCCGATGGAGCTCAGTGCTTCGCCCTGAGCGAACGCACGCTGCAACGGTTGTAACGGTGTAATCATGTAATTATGAGGTACAAAGTTCACGGCCGACGGGCGGACTGGCAGCAGCCCGACGCCGGTGACGCGGCCGAGTGGTTCGCCGGCCGCCTGCCCGAGACATGGTTCGTCGGCGACCCGACCGTGGTCGTTGACCGGGAGGAGATCACCGTCGTCGGCCGGCTGCCCGATCCCGACGGCGACGAGAGCGAGGCCCGCACCTCCGGCCGGGTGGCGCGGTTCCGCGAGCAGACCCGCGCCGAACGGATGCGCATCGCCGACGAGGCCGAGGCGCGCTACGGCCGCAAGGTCGCCTGGGGTGTCGAGATCGGCGCCCCCGGCGACGACAACTACGAGCGGATCCTGTTCACCAACCTCGCCGTTCCGGTGATGACGCGGCTGCGCCAACCGGAACGCCAGGTGCTCGACACGCTCGTCGACGCCGGTGTCGCCCGCTCACGCTCGGACGCGCTGGCGTGGTCGGTGCGGCTGGTCGGCGAGCACGCCGAGGAGTGGCTGGGCAAGCTGCGCGAGGCGATGCGCAACGTCGACCAGTTGCGCGCCGAGGGGCCGAACCTCTAGACCCGGGTCATCGCCCAGTAAGCGCCACGCTTAGCCATCAGTTCGCGGTGGCTGCCCTGTTCGACGATCCGCCCGGCGTCCATCACCACGATCACGTCCGCGTCACGGATCGTCGACAGCCGGTGCGCGATGATGAAACTGGTCCTGTCCCTGCGTAGTTCGGCCATCGCCTGGGAGATCAGCAGCTCGGTGCGGGTGTCCACCGAGCTGGTCGCCTCGTCGAGGATCAGCAGCCGGGGCCGCGCCAGCACCGCCCGCGCGATCGTGATCAACTGCTTCTCCCCGGCGCTGATCGAGCCGCCGTCGTCGCTGACCCGGGTCTGGTAGCCGTCGGGCAGCATGTGCACGAACCGGTCCACGTACGCCGCCCTGGCCGCTTCGAGCACCTCCTCCTCGGTGGCGTCCGGCCTGCCGTAGGCGATGTTCTCGTAGATCGTGCCGCCGAACAGCCAGGTGTCCTGCAGCACCATCCCGATCCGGGACCGCAGCGACTCCCGGCTGACCGTCGAGATGTCCACGCCGTCAACGAGAATCCGGCCCGAGTCGACGTCGTAGAACCGCATCAACAGGTTCACCAGCGTCGTCTTGCCCGCACCGGTCGGCCCGACGATCGCCACCGTGCTGCCGGGTTCGGCCACCAGCGACAGGTTCTCGATCACCGGGGTGTCCGGCCGGTAGCCGAACGTGACGTTGTCGAACTCGACCCGGCAACTCGGCCCGGGTGCCGGCAACCGCGCGGGCGGGTCGGCGGGCTCCTCCTCGGCGTCGAGCAGCTCGAACACCCGCTCCGCGCTGGCCACCCCGGACTGCAGCGTGTTGTACATGCCCGCCACCTGGGTGAGCGGCTGGTTGAACTGGCGCACGTACTGGATGAAGGCCTGGATGCCGCCGAGGGTGATCTGGCCGGTGGCCACCTGTACACCGCCCACCACCGCCACCGCGACATAGCTGAGGTTGCCGATGAACGTCGTCGCGGGGGAGACCAGCCCGGAGAGGAACTGCGCGCCGAAGCTCGACCGGTAGACCGCGTCGTTGTACTCGCGGAAACGCTCCTCGGCGGCGGCGCGGTGACCGAACGTCTTGACGATCGTGAACCCGCTGTAGGTCTCCTCGATGTGCGCGTTGAGCCGGCCGGTGTTGGCCCACTGCGCGACGAACATCCGCTGCGAGCGCCGCGCGATCGCGCGGGTCGCCCACAGCGACAACGGCACCGTCACGACCGCCAGCAGCGTCAGCAGCGGTGAGATCGTCAGCATCATCACCAGCACCGCGACCACCGTCAGCACCGACGTCATCAGCTGGTTGATTGTCATCGACAGCGACGTCTGGATGTTGTCCACGTCATTGGTGACCCGCGACAGCACCTCACCGCGCTGCCGGGAGTCGAAGTACGACAACGGAAGTCGGTACACCTTGTTCTCGACGTCGGCGCGCAGCGCCACCATCGTGCGCTGCACGGCGACGTTGAGCAGCCGCGCCTGCAGCCACACCATCAGCGCGGCGACCAGATACAGCCCCAGCGCCAGCAGCAGGGTGCGCCCCACCGCGCCGAAGTCCACACCCCGGCCCGGGACGACGTCGGTGCCCGACAGCAGATCGGCGAACGTGGTGTCGCCGCGGGCGCGGGCCGCCTCGACAGCCTGCTCCTTGGTGAGACCGGCCGGCAGCGAGCGGCCCAGCACCCCGTTGAACAACAGGTCGGTGGCGTGCCCGAGGATCCGCGGGCCGATCACGCTGATCGCGATGCCGCCGATGCCGAGCAGGATCACCGCCGACGCCAGCGCGCGCTGCGGAGTCAGCCGCTTCACCAGCCGCACCGCCGAGCCCGTGAAATCCCGCGACCGCTGTGCGGGTCCCTGCACCATGCCGCGGATCGGCGGTCCCGCGGGCGCGCTCACTGCGCGTCTCCCAACCGGGCCAGCGACTGCGAGTCGGCGAACTCGGCATACTGCGGGCACGACGCGAGCAGTTCGTCGTGGGTGCCGGCACCGACCAGCCGGCCGTCGTCGATCACCACGATTTGATCGGCCTCGACCACCGTCGAGATCCGTTGCGACACCACCACCACCGTCGCGTCGGCGGCGACCTCGCGCAGCGCCGCACGCACCCGGGCGTCGGTGTGCACGTCCAGCGCGGAGAACGCGTCGTCGAACAGGTAGATCGCCGGGCGCCGGATCACCGCGCGGGCGATCGCCAACCGCTGGCGCTGTCCGCCGGAGAAGTTGGCCCCGCCCTGCGCCACCCGCATCGCCAGCCCGTCGGGATGCGCGCGCACGAAGTCGTCGGCCGCGGCCACCCGCAGCGCCTCCCACATCTCGTCCTCGGTGGCCACATGTCCCGGGGCCATACCGAACTGCAGGTTGTCGGCGACGGTGCCGGAGAACAGGTATCCGCGCTGCGGCACCAGCCCGATCGCCGCCCACAGCCGCTCGGGGTCGTAGTCGCGCACATCGACGCCGTCGACGGTCACTGCGCCCGCGGTCACGTCGTACAGCCGGCAGATCAGCGCCACCAGCGTCGACTTCCCGGACCCGGTGGAGCCGACCACCGCCGTCGTCGTCCCGGGTCGCACCGTCAGCGAGACATCCTGCAGCACCGGCTGTTCGGCGCCCGGATAACAGAACGTGGCGTTGTGCAACCGGATCTCGCCGGTGATGTGCGACGGCCCGGCCGGCTGCGCGGGGCTGCCGATCTGCGGGACGGTGTCGAGCACCTCGGTGATCCGCTCGGCGCACACCGAGGCCCGCGGAATGATCACCAGGATGAACGTGGCCATCAGCACGGCCATCAGGATCTGCATGAAGTACGCCAGGAACGCGATCAGCGCGCCCACCTGCATCTGGCCGGCGTCGATGCGCAGGCCGCCGAACCAGATCAGCGCGACGCTGGAGACGTTGATCACCAGCGTGGTCACCGGCAGCATCAGCGCCTGCCAGCGGCCCGCCTCCAGCGCGGTGCCCGCCAGCGCCCGGTTGGCCTCGTCGAAGCGGGCCCGCTCGAACGGCTCGCGGGCGAACGCGCGGATCACCCGCAACCCCGAGAGCTGTTCGCGCATCACCCGATTGACCCCGTCGATCTGGCGTTGCAGCCGGCGGAAGATCGGCAGCAGGTGCCGCACTATCCAGTAGTTCGCGAGCGCCAGCACCGGGACGCTGACCAGCAGCAGCCACGACAGCCCGGCGTCCATGTGAATCGCCATCGCGATACCGCCGATCGACATGATCGGCGCGGTGATCAGCATCGTGCAGGTCAGCTGCACCAGCAGCTGGATCTGCTGGACGTCGTTGGTGGTGCGGGTCAGCAGTGACGGCGCCCCGAACCGGGCGGTCTCCTCCGCGGAGAACCCGGTGACGTGGTGGAAGATCGCCGCACGCAGGTCGCGGCCGAAACCCATGCCGGCGCGCGAACCGAAGTACACCGCGCCGACCGCGCACACCACCTGCAGTGCGGTCACCGCCAGCATCACGCCGCCGAGCTCGACGATGCGGCGCAGATCCCCGGTGGCGACCCCGTCGTCGATGATCGCCGCGTTGACCGTCGGCAGGTACAGCGACGCCAGGTTGCTCACCACCTGCAGAGCGGCGACGACGGCCAGCAGTCCGCGGTACGGCCGCACGTACTGTCGCAGCAGCGCCCAGAGCATCCCGTTACTCTCGCACACCGCCGGAATTCGCAGGTCAACCGGCATGTCGGTGGTTGACCCCCTTTGCTGCCGCTACAGTGCATGGCGTGACCCACAGATCGCGCGCGATCCGCAGTCTGGCCGTCGCGGCCGCTGCGGCCCTACCGCTTCTGACCGCGTGCTCGGACGACGAGGCGACCGACCCGCAGGTCCCCGAGGAGACGACCACGGCCGCGCAGGCCGTCACGCACGGCCCGTTCTTCCCGGAGTGCGGCGGCGTCAGCGATCAGGAGGTCATCAAGCAGACCCAGGTGCCGGGTCTGGTCGCCACCGCCAAGACCTCGGTCGGCTGCCAGTGGCTGCGCGGCGGGAGCATTCTGGGCCCGCACTTCTCGTTCACCTGGTTCCGCGGCAGCCCGATCGGCCGTGAGCGCAAGACCGAGGAGCTGTCGCGCACCAGCGTCGAGGACATCACCATCGAGGGCTATAACGGCTTCATCGCGGTCGGCGACGACCCGACACTGGGCACCAACCTCTGCGAGATCGGCATCCAGTTCGACGACGACTTCATCGAGTGGTCGGTCAGCTTCGCCGAGAAGCCGTTCCCGGACCCGTGCGACGTCGCCAAGGAACTGACCCGTCAATCGATTGTGAATTCCCAATGAGACGCGTGTTCACCCGCCGGTTGGGCGCGGGCGCGTTCGCCGCGCTGGCGTCGCTGTCACTGCTCACCGGTTGTACGCAGACGGTGGAGGGCACGGCCGCCAAGGCCGGGTCCGGTGGTGGCCCCGGGCCGCGCAACCAGGACTCCGAACGTCAGTACCCCAACCTGCTCAAGGAGTGCGAGGTCCTCACCGAGGACATCCTCGCCGAGACCGTGGGCGCCGACCCGCTCGACATCCAGAGCACCTTCGTGGGCGCGGTGTGCCGCTGGCAGGCGGCCAACCCGGCCGGGCTGGTCGACATCACCCGGTTCTGGTTCGAGCAGGGTAGCCTGGACAACGAGCGCGAGACCGCGCAGAAGCTGAACTACGAGATCGAGAACCGGTCGATCGCCGGCATCGAGTCGATCGTGATGAAGCCCGCCGACCCGAACGGGGCGTGCGGGGTGGCCAGCGACGCGGCCGGTGTGGTCGGGTGGTGGGTCAACCCGCAGGCGCCGGGCATCAACGCCTGCGACATGGCGCTCAAGCTGATGGAGCTCACCCTGGCGACCCGCGCCTGAGTCTGCGCGAAACCTCAGCGCGGGACCTGGAACGCGATCAGCGCCGCCCCGCCGAGGGCCAGGTCGGCCCACACCGCATCGGTGCGCAGCACCGCGATGGCCGACGTCGGGTACTTGACCGAGATGCGCTCGACGGCAGCGGCATCGCTGTCGCCGGGGTTCGCCAGCCCCAGCGCGACGGCGGACATCGCGGGTTCGTGGCCGATCACCAGCAGGGTGCCGACCTCGTCGTCGAAGTGTGACTGCACGCGGTTGATCTCGTCGATGACCGTGCCCGGGGTGGCGTCGTAGATGCGGTCGCGGAACTCGACGGGTGCGGTGACGCCGGTGCGCGCCAGGGTCTCGCGGGTGCGCACCGCCGTCGAGCACAGCACCGCGTCGATCGCGGGCGCGTGGGCCCGCAGCCAGTCGCCGGCCAGCCCGGCCTCGCGCACCCCGCGCGGTGCCAGCGGGCGGGCGTGGTCGGCGACGCCCTGCGGGTAGTCCGACTTGGCGTGCCTCATCAGCAGCAGCGTGCGCACGGTCACCCGGGTAACGGTAAGCCATGCCGACGCGCTTCCCCGGACTTGTCGGAGCCCGGTCCTAGACTCGCCATGCCCGGCAAACGAGTGAGGGGAAGGGGTCCGCGCAGATGCGTTTCGTGCACACCGCCGACTGGCAGCTCGGCATGACCCGCTATTTCCTCAACGGCGAGGCGCAGCCGCGTTATTCGGCCGCGCGCCGCGAGGCCGTGGTCACGCTCGGCGGGATCGCCGCCGAGGCGGGTGCGGAGTTCGTCGTCGTCGCCGGCGACGTCTTCGAGCACAACCAGCTCGCGCCGCGCGAGGTCAGCCTCTCGCTGGAGGCGATGCGCGCCGCCGGGGTCCCGATCTATCTGCTGCCGGGCAACCACGATCCGCTCGACGCGTCGTCGGTGTACCGCAGCGCGCTGTTCACCAGCGAGTGCCCGGCCAACGTGACGGTGCTCGACCGGGCCGGGGTGTACGAGGTGCGGCCGGGCCTGGAACTGGTGGCCGCGCCGTGGACGTCGAAGCATCCGACGTCGGACCCGGTCGCCGGGGTGCTGGCCGACCTGCCCGCCGACGGCACCACGCGCATCGTCGTCGGCCACGGCGGCGTCGACATCTTCGTCCCGGACCCGGAGCGCCCGTCGCTGATCCGGCTGGCGGCGCTGGAGGATGCTGTCGCACGCGGAGCGGTGCACTATGTGGCCTTGGGCGACAAGCACTCTCGGATGCAGGTCGGGTCGACGGGGCGGATCTGGTACTCGGGTTCGCCGGAGGTCACCAACTACGACGACATCGAGACCGATCCCGGTCACGTGCTGGTCGTCGACGTCGACGAGGCCGACCCGGCGCATCCGGTGCGCGTCGAGGCTCGGAAGGTGGGCCGCTGGCGGTTCGTCACACTGGAGCGCGCGGTCGACAACAGCCGCGACATCACCGATCTCGACATCAACCTCGACCAGTTCCCGGACAAGGAACGCACGGTGGTGCGGCTGGTGCTGACCGGTTCGCTGACGGTCACCGACCAGGCAGCGCTCGACGAGTGTGTGGCCAAGTACGACCGCCGGTTCGCGGCGCTGCGGATCGACGAGAAGCTCAGCGAGATCGCGGTGCTGCCCGCCGACGGCGAGTTCGACGACCTCGGGATCGGCGGGTTCGCCGCGGCCGCCGTCGACGAACTGGTCGCCACCGCGCGCTCGGACGGTGAGGACGCCGACGACGCCCGGGCCGCGCTGGCGCTGCTGCTGCGGCTGGCGGATCGGGGGGTGGCATGAGACTGCATCGGCTGGTCCTGACCAACTACCGCGGAATCACCCACCGCGAGATCGAGTTTCCCGACCACGGCGTCGTCGTGGTCAGCGGCGCCAACGAGATCGGCAAGTCCTCGATGATCGAGGCGCTCGACCTGCTGCTGGAGGCCAAGGACCGGTCCTCCAAGAAGGAGGTCAAGCAGGTCAAGCCCACCCACGCCGACGTCGGCGCGGAGGTGACCGCCGAGATCTCCACCGGCCCCTACCGGTTCGTGTACCGCAAGCGGTTCCACAAGCGCTGCGAGACCGAGCTGACGATCCTGGCGCCGCGCCGTGAGCAGCTCACCGGAGACGACGCGCACGACCGCGTCCGCGCCATGCTCGACGAGACCGTCGACACCTGCCTGTGGCAGGCCCAGCGGGTACTGCAGGCCTCGTCGACCGACTCGGTCGACCTGTCCGGCTGCGACGCGCTGTCCCGCGCGCTCGACGTCGCCGCCGGCGAGGCGGTGGAGCTCTCCGGTGCCGAACCGCTGCTGATCGACCGGGTCGAGGGCGAGTACCAGCGTTACTTCACGAAAACCGGTAGGCCGACCGGGGAGTGGGCCGCGGCGACCAACCGGCTGAAGCAGGCCGAGGAGCAGGTGGCGGCCGCGGCGGCCGCGGTGGCCGAGGTCGACGACGCGGTGCGCAGGCACGCGGAGCTGACCGAGGAGCTCGGCCGGCTCGACGCCGAGCGGACCGAGGCCGGCGCGGCGCTGACCGCCGCGCGCGCCGCCGCCGAGGCGGTCGAGGCGATCCGCCGCCAGCTCACCCAGGCCGAACTGGTCGCCGACGCGGCCAGGGCCAAGCACGACGGGGTGCGCAAAGCGGTCGAGGAACGCCAGCGGCTGCGCACCGACATCGACACCCGTGCCGCCGCGATCACCGGGCTGGAAGCCGCCGTCGCCGCGGCCGCCGAGGAGCAGCAGACCGGTGCCGCGGTTGCGGAGGAGGCCGAGACCGCGGCGGAGAACGCGCGGAAAGCGTTGGAGGACAGCCAGTCCCGGGTGGAGGCCGCGCGCCGGTCGGTGCAGCAGCTGGCCGACCGGGAGGAGGCGGACCGGATCGCCGGGCGGCTGGCCAAGATCGACACCGTCACACGCCGGTTGGAGGAGGTGCGCGCCGAGCTCGCGCAGATCACGGTGACCGCCGCGGGGATGCGCGCGATCGAGGCCGCCAAGGCGGCGGTGGACCTCGCCGCGGCCCAGGTGCAGCTGGTGTCGGCGCGGGTGGACCTGATCGCCAAGGCCGACGTGCACGTGCGGGTCGGCGGTCAGACCATCACGCTCGCGGCAGGCCAGGACTGGTCCACCACCGTCAGCGCCGACACCGACATCGAGGTCGCCGAGCTGCTGACCGCACGCCTGGTGCCGGGTTCACCCGCCTCCGAGACGCAGGCGAAACTGGATGCCGCACAAGCGGATCTGGCGGCTGCGCTGCAGGCCGCCGGGGTCACCGACGTCGAGGAGGCACGCGCCCGGGACCAGCGGCGCCAGGACCTTGTGGCCGAGCGCGACCGGCTGCAGGCCACCGCCGACGCGTTGACCGGTGACGAGTCCGTCGAGGCACTGCGGGCGCGGCTGGCCGAGCTGACCGCGAACACCACGGTGGTCGCGGATCTGTTCGAGGCCGACGGCCAGAAGGCCCGCGAGGAGTTCGACGCCGCGACCGCCGCGCAGAAGCAGGCGTTCGCCGACTGCGAGAAGTGGCGCAAGGCCGCCGAGGCCGCGCGGAAACAGTTGGGGGAGCGCACCAACCGGGTCACCGCGCTGACCGCTCAGCTCGCCGGTGCGCAGGGTGAACTGGCGCAGGCGCGGGACCGGCTGGAGGCGTTGCGGGCCTCGGTCAGCGACGACGACCTGACTACTCAGGCCGCCGCGCACGCCGAGGAGGTGCAGCGCGCCGCGGCGGTGGTGGCGGAGCTGACCGAGGAACTGGCCAAGACCGCGCCGGACGCGGTGGCCGCCGCGCTGCGGGAGGCGCAGCAGCGGGCGGAGACGCTGGCGACCCGGCACGCCGAGATGACCGACGCGCTGCGCGACATCGAGGCCCGGCTCAAGGTGTACGGCACCGAGGGCCGCAAGGGCCGGCTCGATGAGGCCGAGACCGAGCGGGAGCACGCGCTGGACGAGTACGCCCGGGTGCAGCGCCGCGCCCGGGCCGCCGACCTGCTGCGGTCGGTGATCACCCGGCACCGTGAGGCCACCCGGCTGCGCTACGTCGAACCGTTCCGCCGCGAGGTAGAGCGGTTGGGGCGCATCGTGTTCGGCGAGAGTTTCGAGGTCGAGGTGGACAGTGCGCTGCGGATCTGCAGCCGCACCCTCGGCGGCCGGACGGTGCCGTACGACTCGCTGTCGGGCGGCGCCAAGGAGCAGCTCGGCATCGTCGCCCGGCTGGCCAGCGCGGCGCTGGTCGCCAAGGAGGACAGCGTGCCGGTGGTCATCGACGACGCGCTCGGGTTCACCGACCCGGACCGGTTGGTCAAGATGGGGTCGGTGTTCAACGCGGTCGGCGGCGACGGACAGGTGATCGTGCTGACCTGCAGCCCGCAGCGCTACGCCGCGGTGCAGGACTCCCACCACATCGAGCTGGCAAGCTGATCCCATGCCCCGCAACACCCGGCCGCGCGACGCGCTGGGCCGGCCGCTGCCGTACGGCAGCGAGGGCGTCGAGCGTATCCCCGACGACCTCGACCTGCCGCCGGCCGAAACCCTCGGCTACGCCCAGCGGCTGTTCGGCGAGGGCCGGGCGTTTCACGCCCACGAGGTGTTCGAGGCGGCGTGGAAGAACGGCCCGGATGACCAGCGCAACCTGTGGCAGGGGTTGGCCCAACTGGCGGTCGGCGTCACCCACATCCAGCGCGGCAACCCCGTCGGGGCGCGCAGCCTGCTGACCCGCGCGGCCGAGCGGCTGCGCGGTGAGCCGCCCCGCTACGGCGTCGACATCGCCGGCCTGTGCCGGTTCGCCGACGCGCTGGTCGCCGACCTGGCCGCGGGCGCCGAGATCCCGCCGGACCGGCTGTGCCCGCGCCTCACCGCTACTTGAGGAAGCCGATCTTCGTGTAGTCCGCGTCGGCCAGCCCGAACGCACCGAAGTTGCCGAGATTGGCCCGCACCGCGATGTTGCCCGTCGACTGGGTCAGCGGCAGGCTGAACACCTCCTCGAACAGCATCGTGTCCAGCTCGTTGGCCAGTTCGCGGGCCCGGTCGGGATCCAGCTCGCCGACCGTCTCCTCGATCTTGGCGTCGATCTCGGGGCTGCTGATCTGGCCGAAGTTGCTCTCCGCGCCGGTCCGGTAGATCTGCGTCAGGCTCGACAGCGGGAAAGCGTCACCGCTCCAAGCGAACTGGGCGATGTCGAAGTTGCCGACGGTGATGTAGTCGGTGAAGAAGCCCGCCGCGGGCCGGATGTCGAGCTCGAGCTTCACCCCGATCTGGGCGAGGTTGTTCTGCGCGATCTGCCCGTACTGCCGGGTGCCCAGCGAGTCGAACAGCACGTCGCGGACCACCAGCTGGCGGCCGTCCTTCTCGCGCCACTGACCGTTGAGCCGCCAGCCCAGCTCGTCGAGCTCCTGTTTGGCCTTCTCCGGGTCGAACGCGACCACCTCGCTGTTGTCCTGGTAGCCCTCCTGGCCCTTGACGTAGATGTGGTTGTTCAGCGGGGACGGGTTGTCGGCCAGCCCGCGCTGCACCACCTCGGCGATGGTCTTGCGGTCGATGCCCTTGGCGATCGCGCGGCGCAGCGCGGGATCCTCCAGGATCGTGCCGGGCGCACCGTTGAACGTGAAGTGGTACCAGGACAGTCCCGGCGCCCGCCGGATCGCCACACCCTCGGTGCGGCGGGCGATCTGCATCTCGTCCAGCGTCGCCAGCCCGGTGGCGTCGATGGTGCCGTTCTGCAGCGCCGGGATACGCGCCGCGTCGTCGAGGACCAGGAACGTGATGCTGTCCAGCAGCGGCGGCTCACCCCACCACTTCGGGTTGCGGGTCAACGTGATTCGCTGTGCGCCCCGGTCGATGTTGGAGATGATGAACGGCCCCGCCGACGGTCCGGGCCCGTTGAGCTGACCCTTGTTGAACGCCTCCGGCGTCTCCGTCATGCTCTTCGGCAGCAGCACGGTGCTGCCGGCGAACATGCCCTTCCAGTCCGCCCACGGCTTCTCGAACGTGATGACGGCCTGCCGGTCGTCGACCCCGCGCTCGACCTTGGCCACCCGGTCGCTGCCGTTGGTCGCCGCGATCGCGAACGCCTTGTCCTTACCGCTGGTGGCGTGGATCTGCGCGGCGATGTCCTCCCAGGTGATGGGGGTCCCGTCGCTCCACACCGCCTTCGGGTTGATGGTGTAGGTGACCACCTGCGGGTCGGTGGAGGTCATCTCCACGCTGGTGAAGTAGTCGGTGTTGACCGTGGCCGACCCGTCGGGGCCGATGCGGAACGCGCGCGGCATCGTCGGCCGCATGAGCGACGCGGTGTCGCCGGTGTTGCCGTCGATGTGCAGCGAGTTGAAGTTCGGCGGCAGCTCGTTGAGGGCCAGCCGCAGGTTGCCGCCCCGGCGCAGGTTCTCCACCGGCTGCGGGTTGATGTCGTTGGTGGTTCCGACCTCGGCGGTGCCTCCGGCTGACGGCGGGGTCTCGTCGGTGCCGCCGGAGCAGGCGGTCAGGGTGAGCGCGGCGGCGACCACCGCCACAGCGAAGCGTCGGATCCTCATGCGAACCGACTTTAGCTGCGTTGTACCTCGGGCTGCGGGACCGCAGCGAGCAGGCGGCGGGTGTAGTCGTGTTGCGGGTCGCCGAACACCTGGTCGGCGTCGCCCTGTTCGACCACCGTGCCCTTGTGCATGACCACCACCCGGTGTGCCAGGTGCCGCACCACCGACAGGTCGTGGGAGACGAACAGATACGACAGCCCGAACCGCTGCTGCAGGTCCAGCAGCAGGTTGATGATGCCGGCCTGGATGGACACGTCCAGCGCCGACACCGGCTCGTCGAGCGCCAGGATCTTCGGCTGCAGCGCCAGCGCCCGCGCGATGCCGATCCGCTGTTTCTGCCCGCCGGAGAACTCGGCGGGGTAGCGGCTGGCGTCCTCGCGCCGCAACCCGACCAGTTCCAGCAGCTCGGCGACCCGGTCGTCGCGGCGGCCCTTGTCGAATCCGTTGGCCTGCAGCGGTTCCGCGAGCACCTCGAACACCGGCAGCCGCGGATCCAGCGAGGCCACCGGATCCTGGAACACCACCTGCAGGTCGCCGCGCAGCGCACGACGGGCCTGCCTGTCCAGGGTGGCCACGTCGGTGCCGAGCACCTCGATGGAGCCCGACTGCGGTGCGGTCAGCGCCAGGATCTGGTGCAGGGTGGTGGACTTGCCGGACCCGGACTCGCCGACGATGCCCAGCGTGCGGCCCTGCTGCAGGTCGAAGCTGATGCCGTCGACCGCGCGGACCTCGCCGACCTGGCGGCGGAACACCACACCCTTGGTCAGCTTGTACGTCTTGACCAGATCCCGCACCCGCAGCACCACCGGCGCGTCGGGGTCCGGGGCGGCGTCCGGTGCGGCGGTGGACACGCCGTAGATGTCGGCGGCGCTGCGGCCGACGACCTGGTCGGTGCGGATGCAGGCCGCGCTGTGCCCGGGACCCATCGGCAGCAGGTCGGGTTCGGCGGAGCGGCATTCGTCGACGGCCAGCGGGCAGCGCGGCGCGAACGGGCAGCCGGGTGGCAGCGCGGCCATCGACGGCGGGGCGCCGGGGATGGGCACCAGCCGGGTGCCCTGGGCGGCGTCGAGGCGGGGCACCGAGCCCAGCAGCCCGACGGTGTAGGGCATGCGCCGGTCCCGGTAGAGCTGGTCCACCGGCGCCACCTCGACGGCGCGTCCGGCGTACATCACCAGCGCGCGGTCGGCGAACTCGGCCACCACGCCGAGGTCGTGGGTGATGATCAGCACGCCCGCACCGGTCACGTCGCGGGCGGTCCTGAGCACCTCCAGGATCTGGGCCTGCACGGTGACGTCCAGCGCGGTGGTGGGCTCGTCGCAGATCAGCAGGTCGGGGTCGTTGGCGATCGCGATCGCGATGACCACCCGCTGGCGTTCCCCGCCGGACAGCTCGTGCGGGAAGGACCGGGCGCGGCGCTCCGGCTGGTTGATGCCGACCAGTTCGAGCAGTTCGACCGCGCGCCTGCGCGCCGCCTGCTTACCGATGTCGCGCTGGTGGATCCGGAGGGCCTCGGCGATCTGGTCGCCGACGGTGTACACCGGGGTGAGCGCCGACATCGGGTCCTGGAACACCATGCCGATCGACTTGCCGCGGATCGTCGACATCTGCTGGTCGGACAGCCCGACGAGTTCGGTGTCGTGCAGCCGGATCGACCCGGACACCTCGGCGTACTCGGGCAGCAGGCCGACGACGGCCATCGCGGTGGCCGACTTGCCCGCCCCCGACTCGCCGACCAGTGCGACGACCTCACCCTTGTTGACGTCGAAGTTCATGCCGCGCACCGCGTTCACCGTCGCGGCGTCCGTCGGGAACCCGACGGTGAGGTCACGCACCTGCAGCAGGGTCATCGCCTGCGCCTCCGCAGCGGACGGGCGCTGGGGTCCAGCGCGTCGCGCAGCCCGTCGCCGACGAGGTTGGCGCACAGGATGATCAGCACCAGCACCCCGGCCGGGAACAGGAACAGCCACGGGAACGTCGTCGCCGACTTGGTGCCGTCGGCGATGAGCGTGCCCAGCGACACGTCGGGCGGCTGGATGCCGAATCCCAGGAAGCTCAGCCCGGTTTCGGCCAGCACCGCGACGCCGACGTTGAGTGCGGTGTCGATGATGATGATCGACGCGACGTTGGGCAGGATGTGGCGGATGATGATGCGCGAGTCGCGCACGCCCATATACCGTGCGGCGGCGACGAATTCGCGGTCACGCAGGCTCATCGTCATACCGCGCACGATCCGGGAGCTGATCATCCAGCTGAACAGCGACAGCAGCACGATCATCCAGATGATGTCGCCCTTGGTGCGCTGCACCACGATCGAGATGAGCAGGAAGCTCGGCACCACCAGCATGAGGTCGACGAGCCACATCAGCACCGGGTCGCGCCAGTCGGTGAAGTAGCCGGCGATGGTGCCGACGGTGGCGGCGATGATCGTCGAGATGAACGCCACGCAGACGCCGATCAGCATCGACTTCTGCATACCGCGCAGGGTCTGGGCGAGCAGGTCCTGGCCGAGCGCGTTGGTGCCGAACCAGTGCTGCGGGCTGGGCGGCTGCTGCAGCGCGAAGTAGTCCAGATCGCTGTAGCTGTAGGGCAGCAGCGGCGGCAGTGCGTAGCAGCCGATGAACAGCAGCACCAGGATGGCCAGCGACGCCACCGCGGGTCTGTTGCGCAGGAACCGGCGCAGCACCAGGGTGCGCCGGGACGCGAAACCGGCGACGTCGACGCCGGCCTGGGCGCTGGTGGCGGTCTCGCCCATCACGGGTTCGGCGGTCATGACCTCACCCTCGGGTCCAGCGCGGCGTAGATCACGTCGGACAGCAGCCCGGCCAGCAGGATCATCACCGCCGACAGCACGGTGATCGCGGCGACGATGTTGATGTCCTGGTTGCCGATCCCGGTGACGATCCACTCGCCGACGCCGTGCCAGCCGAAGATCTTCTCGGTGAACACCGCGCCGGTGACCAGTCCGGCGACGCTGTAGGCGAACAGCGTGGCCATCGGGATCAGCGCGGTGCGCAGCCCGTGTTTGAACAGCGCCTGCCGCCGGGTCAGCCCCTTGGCCCGTGCGGTGCGGATGAAGTCCTGGCCGAGCACGTCGAGCATCGCGTTGCGCTGGTAGCGGCTGTAGACCGCGATCGAGCCGAGCGCCAGCGTCATCGACGGCAGCACCAGGTGCTGCACCCGGTCGACGAACTGGTTCCACGCGCCGCCGATGGCGTCCGGTGACGTCTCGCCGGTGTACTCGAACAGCCGCACGCCGAGGAAGTTGTTCACCCCGAGCGCGGCCAGGATGAACAGGTTGGCCAGCACGAAGGTCGGCGTGCTGATCACCAGCAGCGACAGCACGGTGACGACGCGGTCGCTGAGCCGGTACTGGCGGATCGCGCCCCACGCGCCGGCGACCACGCCGATCACGGTGCCGACCACCGACCCGATCACCAGCAGCCGCAGGCTGACCCCGACGCGGCGCCACAGCTCGTCGGTGACCGGCTGGCCGCCGATGGTGACGCCGAAGTCACCGTGGATCGCACCGGCGGCCCAGTCGACGTAGCGGGTGAGCACCGGCTTGTCGAGCCCCAGCTCGACGCGTTTGGCGTCGATGACTTCCTGCGGTGGGCGCGGGTTGCGGCTCTCCAGGGTCTCCAGCGGGTTGAACTGCCAGGACGCCAGCAGGAACACCAGAAACGACGCCAGCACCAGTAGCACGATGTAGTTCGCCAGCCGGCGCGCCAGGAACCGCGTCATGAACCACCGAGCCTCGGCCGCATGGGCACAGGTTAGGAGATATTGACGCAAAGAGCAGGGATGCGGGCGCGGATGAGGGGTCGTTTCGGCGTGCGCCCGCGCGGCTACCCATGTCTCGACAAGGTTCCAACCGATGGGAGTGAACCGTGAATTCGAACCGATTCAAGCTGCTGACGGCGTCGCTCGGGACGGGCGCGCTGCTGGCCATGGGCGCAGTCTCGGTGGCCACCACGACGGTCGCGCAGGACGACGAGAACCCGGTGACCCCGGGTCCGGTGACCACGTCGGAGATCACGACCGGCGAGACGATCACCGAGACCGTGGCCCCCGAGGCCCCGGAGACGACGGCGGCCGTCCCGCCGATCACCACCACACCGGAGACCGTGTCCACCGGCGAGCTGCACTGATGGGAGAACCGATGACGAATCTCAAGCTGATCGCCGGCGGTGTCGGAGCCGGCGCGGTGATCGCGATGGGCGCCCTGGGCGCCGTGCTGACGGAGGCGTTGCCTCCGGCGTCGACGCAGATCGTCGGCCAGGATGACGACCCGACGATGACGCTGCCGGAGACCACCACGTCGACCACCGCGCCGACCGAGGTCGAGACACCGGTCGCGACGCCCGAGGTGACCGCCGAACCGGCGCCGACGCCGTAGCGTTCACAGCCGGCACACAGGAACGGCACAGCCCGGGCTCATCGGCGCAGGCGAATAATGGTCGGGTGGCCTCATCGCAGACGTCCGGTCTGAGCGCGGATCCAGCGCGCGCGACGATGCGCCGCGCCGACGGTAAGCCGATCCACGTGCTGGTCGTCGACGACGAACCGGTGCTGGCCGAGCTGGTCTCGATGGCACTGCGCTACGAGGGCTGGGACATCACCACCGCCGGTGACGGCGCCACCGCGATCGTCGCGGCCAGGGAGAACCCGCCCGACGTGGTCGTGCTGGACGTCATGCTGCCCGACATGAGCGGTCTGGACGTGCTGCGCAGGCTGCGTGAACAGATCCCCGGGCTGCCGTTGCTGCTGCTCACCGCGAAGGACTCCGTCGAGGACCGCATCGCCGGGCTGACCGCAGGCGGCGACGACTACGTCACCAAACCGTTCAGCATCGAGGAGGTCGTGCTGCGGCTGCGGGCGCTGCTGCGGCGCACCGGCGTGGCCGGCGAGGAGGGCGGGTCCAAGATCGTCGTCGGTGATCTGGTCCTCGACGAGGACAGCCACGAGGTGACCCGCGGCGGTGACCCGATCACGTTGACGGCGACCGAGTTCGAGCTGCTGCGCTTCATGATGCGCAACGCCAGACGGGTGCTGTCCAAGGCGCAGATCCTCGACCGCGTGTGGAGTTACGACTTCGGCGGCCGCTCCAACATCGTCGAGCTGTACATCTCCTACCTCCGCAAGAAGATCGACAGCGGACGTGAGCCGATGATCCACACCCTGCGCGGCGCCGGATATGTCCTCAAACCCGCCCGCTGAGGGGTCGGCGACGCGGATCCGTTCCCCGCGGACGTGGTCACTGCGCGCCCGGCTGCTGGCCACCCAGATTCTGCTGCTGGCGATGGTGTGTGCCGCGGTCGGGGTGGGGACAGAGCTTGCACTGCAACGCTTTCTGGTCGACCAGCTCGACGACCGGCTGGCCGAGACAGCGAGGCGGTCGGCCGGGCTGTTCGATCTGGGGCCGCCGCCGATGATGCCGCCGGGTTTCGGGCACATGCCGCCGCGGCGTGTCATCATCCGCGACGACCACGGTCCGGGTCCGATGTTTCTCAACGCACCGGGGCAGGCCGCGCGCACCGTCGGCGCGGTCGTGTTGCGCAACGGGGCGGTCGACGCCGCGGTCATCACCGCCAATGGGGACCGCACCGAGATCAGCGCGGCGGCAAGGGATCAGCTGGCGGGCGTACCACCCAGCCGGACCCCGGTGACGCTGGACCTCGACGGGCTCGGCCGCTACCGGGTGCTGGCGCTGCCGTCGCGGCGCACGGCAGGAGAGGTGATCGTGACCGGGCTGCCCACCTCCGACGTCGATGACACCCTGCTGACCGCCGCGGTGATCTTCTGTGTGGTGGGTGCGACGGCGCTGATCGCGGGCGCGGCGGCCGGGATTGTGATCATCCGGCGCCAACTCGCCCCGTTGACAAGGGTTTCCGACGCCGCGCGGCAGGTCGCCGACCTCGAGCTGGACCGCGGCGAGGTGCGGTTGCCGACGCCGATCGTCGAGGTCGACCCGGCGGCCGCGCACACCGAGGTGGGCCGGCTGGGGTCGGCGCTGAACCGGATGCTGGACCGGATCTCCTCGGCGCTGTCGGCGCGCCACGCCAGCGAGACCAGGATCCGCCAGTTCGTCGCCGACGCCAGCCACGAGCTGCGCACCCCGCTGGCCGCCATTCGCGGCTACACCGAGCTGGCGCAGCGCCGACACGACGAGCTGCCCGGGGACGTCGCGCACGCGATGAGCCGCGTCGAGTCCGAGGCAGGGCGGATGACCCGGCTGGTCGAGGACATGCTGCTGCTGGCCCGCCTGGACACCGGCCGCCCGCTGGAGCGTGAACCGGTCGACCTGTCGCGGTTGGTCCTCGACACCGTCAGCGACGCCCACATCGCCGGGCCGGAGCACCAGTGGGCGATGGACCTGCCCGACGAACCGGTGATGGTCACCGGCGACGAGGCCCGGCTGCACCAGGTGCTGGCGAACCTGTTGGCCAACGCGCGGATTCACACACCGGCAGGCACCACGGTGACGACGTCGCTGACCGAGACCGCCGACGGTGCGGTGGTGCTGACGGTGGCCGACGACGGGCCCGGCATCCCGGCGGCGCTGCAGCCCGAGGTCTTCGAGAGGTTCGCCCGCGGCGACTCGTCACGCTCGCGCCGCGAGGGCAGCACCGGTCTCGGGCTGGCGATCGTCGCCGCGGTGGTGCGCGCCCACGGCGGCACCATCGAACTCCACAGCGTTCCCGGTGACACCCGGTTCGTCGTGCGACTGCCGCGCTAGCCCTCAGCGCCCGGGTGCTCTGCTCTGCCACGGCGCGTAGCGCGGAATGTAGCGAAACATCACCCCTGCGCCCAGGTTCGAGGCCAGGCCGAGCCCCGCGACGGCGACCCCGAGCGGGACGGCGGTCGCGGCCGCACCGACAGCCAACGGGCCGAGGAGCATTCCCGCGTCGTGGGTCAGCCGCCACGCCGCAAGGAACTCCGCGCGGGTCGCAGGCGGCGCGACGTCGGCGCCCAGCGTCATGATCACGCCGTTGCCGAACCCGTTGCCGACGCCCATCACCGAGGCCGTCACGATGAGCGCCAGGAACGTCGCGCTGAACGGCAGCAGGAAGTACGACACGGCGATGATCAGCAGCGAGGGCACCGCCACCGACCGGCGACCGTAGCGGTCCATCAACTGCCCGGCGGGATACGAGCACAGCAGGTCGAACGCGGCGCCGACGCCGAACACCACCGACGCCGACGCCGCGTCCAGCCCGATGTGGTGCGCCCACAACGGCAGCACCGCATCGCGCCCCGCCCGGGCAGCTCCCATCAACAACGACCCCGTGCCCAGCGTGGCCAGCAGGGTCCGGTGCGTTGCGACGATGTCGCGCAACGGAACTCCCTGGGGCGCCGCATCCGGTGGCCGGGGCGGGTCGGGCACCCGCACCATCAGGTAACCGGACACGACGATCGCGACCAGCTGGACTGCGAACCCGCCGCGGGTGCCGACTCCGAGGATGACGAGCGCACCGAGGAACGGCCCGACGAAGAAGCCGAGCCGCCACATCAGCGCGAACGTCGCCATCGCCCTGGCACGCGACTCGAACGGCACGACCTCGGCCAGATAGCTCTGCCGGGCCAGCCCCCACACCGCCGTCGACAGTCCGGTCAGCACCGCGCCGACCGCCAGCACCGCCGGAGTCCACGCGGTCACGCACAGCGCGGCTCCGACCGCGCCGACCGTCGACCCGACGATGATCGACCGGCGCTCCCCGAACCGGGCCACCACCCGGCCCGCGGGCAGGTCGCCGAGGACCGCGCCCAGCCCCACCAGCGCGACGAGCGCGCCCGCCACCCCGACCGATGCCCCGAGATCGCGGGCGACCAGTGCGATCACCGGCGCGCCCGCACCCTGGCCGATACCGAACACGGCGGACGGGACGAAGACGGTGGTGATCAGCGGCCGCAGCGCGGCGCGCGTCGTCATGCGCTGGTCTGAGCGGCGCGCGGTGCGTAGCGGCTGGGCGGGTGGGGCAGGCCGTAGTGGCCGCGCAGCGTCGACGCCGTGTACTCGGTGCGAAACAGGCCGCGCCGCTGCAGAATCGGCACCACCTGGTCGACGAAGTCGTCGAGCCCGCCGGGCAGGTACGGCGGCATCACGTTGAACCCGTCGGCGGCGCCGGCGGCGAACCACTCCTCGATGTTGTCGGCCACCTGCTCGGGAGTGCCCACGAACGTCCGGTGCCCGCGTCCGCCACCGAGTTTGGCGATCAGTAGCCGCACCGTCAGAGCCTCGTTGGCTGCAAGCTCCTTCACCAGCTGGTAGCGGCTCTTGTTGCCCTGGATCTGCTCCAGCGGCGGCAGCGGCGGCAGCGGCGCGTCCAAAGAGTGCGCCGTCAGGTCGACGCCGACCATCTCGGACAGCTGCCGCAGCGAGTAGGCCGGCGAGATCAGATCGGTGAACTCCTGCTCGAGTTGACGTGCCGCGTCCTCGGTTTCGGCGATGTAGGGCACGATGCCGGGCAGGATCTTGATCTCGTCGGGATTGCGGCCGAACCTGACCGCGCGGGCCTTGACGTCGCGGTAGAAGGCGCGGCCCTCGTCGATGCTGCGCTGCGCGGTGAAGATCGCCTCGGCGTGGCGCGCCGCGAAACTCCGGCCGCTCTCCGAGGAGCCGGCCTGCACAAGTAGCGGCCGGCCCTGCGGCGGCCGCGGGGTGTTCAGTGGTCCGCGGACCCGGAAGCGTTCACCGGCGTGGTCGACGGTGTGCACCTTGTCCGGGTCGGCGAAGACGCCGGTCGCCGGATCGAGCACCAGCGCGTCGTCCTCCCAGCTGTCCCACAGGGCGGTGACGACCTCGACGAACTCCTCGGCGCGTGCGTAACGTCCGGCGTGCTCAGGAGTGTCGTCGAGACCGAAGTTGGCGGCCTCGTCGCTGCCCGCCGAGGTGACGATGTTCCAGCCGGCCCGTCCGCCGCTGATGTGGTCGAGTGAGGCGAACGCCCGGGCCAGCGTGTACGGATCGCTGTACCCGGTGGAGGCGGTGGCGATCAGCCCGACGTGCTCGGTGGCGGTGGCCATCGCGGTGAGCAGCGTGATCGGCTCGAAGACCGCCTGCGAGTTGTGCTTGATGTGGGCACTGACCGCCAGCCGGTCGGCGAAGAACACCGAGTCCAGCCTGCCGCGTTCGGCGGTGCGGGCGAGCTCGCGATAGTGGTTGACGTCGAGCAGGTTCCGGGTCTCGGTGCGGGGATGACGCCAGGCCGCCTCGTGGTGGCCGACACCCATCAGGAACGCGTTGAGATGAAGTTGCCGGGGCATGTGACTCCCTCTAGGAGGTGACGCGCCAGCGGGACAGCCGGCGCTCGATGGACTGCAGGATCGTGTTGAAGACCAGGCCGACCAGGGCGATCGCGATGATCCCGGCGTACATGTCCGGGATCTGGAAGTTCAGCTGCGCGGCGGTGATCAGATAGCCCAGTCCGGCTTTCGCGCCGACCATCTCTGCGGCGATGAGCACCAGCACCGACGACGCCGCCGCCATCCGCAGCCCGGTGAAGATCGACGGCACCGCGGCGGGCAGGATGACCTTCTGGAACAGCCGGATCGGGGGTAGGCCCAGCGACCGCGCGGACTTGATCAGCAGGGGGTCGACGGTGCGCACCCCGGTGATCGTGTTCAGCAGGATCGGGAACGCCGACGCGTAGAGCACCAGCGCGACCTTCGACGTCTCGCCGATGCCCAGGATCAGGATGAACACCGGCAGCAGCGCGAGCGCGGCGGTGTTGCGGAACAACTCGAGAATCGGGTTGAGGAATTCCGCGACCGGCCGGTACCACGCGATCGCGATGCCCAGCGGGACCGCGGTGGCGACGGCGATCGCGAAGCCCAGCAGGGCGCGCGACAGGCTCGCTGAAAGATGCTCCCACAGTTGGCCGTTGGCGATCAGCTCGACGAAGCGGGTCGCCACGTCGCTGAACGGCGGGAGGAACACCTTGTCGACCAGGCCGAGTCGCGGCGCGGTCTCCCACACCGCCAGGAACGCGAGGATCGCGAGAAGCGGCTTGGTCGCCCGCCACACCGCGGCCCGGACGCGCCTGCCCAGAAGCGGGGCGGGGGCGGGCACCTCGAACGTCGTCGAGGCGGCGTCGAGGAACGGGGCGTAGGTGGCGGTCACGGTGGGTTTGGCGGTGCTTACGGCACTAGGCATGGTGAACAACCTCTCCGGTGGTGGCGGTGCCGAGTTCCTCGGTGCGGGCCCGTTCGACCTCGTCGTGCAGCAGCTCCCAGATGTGGTGGCGCTGCGCCCGGAACCCGGCGTCGGAACGGATGTCTTCGGCGCCGCGGTCGATGTGAATGTCGACGACCTTCTTGATGCGGCCCGGCCGCGACGTGAGCACCGCGACCCGCTGACCGAGATAGATCGCCTCGTCGATGCCGTGGGTGATGAACAGGATGGTCTTGCCGGTCGCCTCCCAGATCCGCAGCAACTCGTCCTGCAGTGACTCGCGGGTCTGCGCGTCGAGCGCGGCGAACGGTTCGTCCATCAGCAGCACCTCGGGGTCGAACGCCAGACTGCGGGCGATCGCGACGCGCTGTTTCATCCCGCCCGACAGTTCATGCGGGAACCGGTCGGCGAAGGCCTGCAGGCCGACGAGTTCGAGATAGTGGTCGGCCCGCTCCCGGCGTTCGGCCGCGCCTAGCCCCTTCGCCTCCAACCCGAACTCGATGTTCTTGCGGGCGGTGCGCCAGGGCAGCAGTGCGTACTGCTGGAACACGATGCCGCGGTCCAGGCCGGGGCCGCTGATCGGCACGCCGTCGAGCAGGATGCGGCCCTCGGTCGGGGTGCTCAGCCCGCCGAGCAGGTCCAGCAGCGTCGACTTGCCGCAGCCGCTGGGTCCGACCAGCACCAGGAACTCGCCGGCCGCGAGGTCGATGGTGATGTCTTCGATCGCGGTGAACGCGGTCCGCTCCCCGCGGATCGGGAAGCGTTTGGTGACGTGCTCCAGCCGGAGCTTCGGTGTCGTGCTCATTTGTTCGCCAGCAGTTGGCCGTCGGGTCCGCTGTCCTCGGGGAAGGTCCCGTTGGCGTACGGATTGAACTCGTTGGTGTAGAGGTCTTTCGCGTTCAACCGGCCCTCCTCGAGCTCGCCGTTGCGCACCAGCCAGTCGATCCAGATGCCCAGCTCGCGTTCGGCGATGACGCCGCCTGCGACCGGGATGCCCGAGCTGCGCCAGAACTCGATGGTCTTGGTGTCCTCATTGCGTTGCCGCTTGTGAATGATGTCGCGGAATCGGGCCACCACCTCGTCACGCGGGGTGACCTGCAACCACCGGATGGCCCGTGCGGTGCCCTGCACGAAGTCGGCGACCGCTTCCCGGTTCTTGGCCAGAAAATCGTTGCGCACCACGAAGGTTCCGTAACTGAACGCGCCGAACAACCCCTTGTCGGTGAACAGCGGCCGGATGCCGCCGCGTTCCAGCGCCCGCTCGCGGTGGATCTCCTGCAGGGCCGCGACGTCGATCTGCCCGGCGCGCAGCGCCTGTTCGGTGTTGACCGGCGGCACCACCGTCAGTTCGACCTGTTTGATCTCCTCGGGTGTGAGGCCCTGCTGGGCCAGCCACTCCCGGACCACGAACTCGTGGTGGGCGCCGAGGGTGTTCATCCCGACCTTCTTGCCGATCAGATCGCGGGCGCTGTGAATCGGGCTGTCCTCCAGCACGAAGTACCCGGTGTACTCGCCTTCGTCGGCGCCGTAGGAGCTCAGCACCGAGGTGATCGGAGCTCCCGCCGCATGCAGTTTGACCACCGCGCCGTTGAACGCCGCGCCGACGTCGATGTCCCCGGTGGCCACGGACTGGATGTCCTGCGGCCCGCTGATGGTGTTGCCGACCCACTCCAGCTTGATCTTCTCGAAATAGCCGAGATCCTCAGCCAGTTCGTGCGGATCGACCTCGCTCGCCCAACCCTGGTATCGGACGACGGTTCTACCGTCGTCGGTCTGTGCCGTGTCGCCGGACGACCCGCAGGCGCTGACCGCCAGGCCGGTCGCGAGCAGCACGGCGGTCAGCCTCTTGGCGTGTCGAAGCATGGATGTACCCCTCGAACCCGTGTGAATGTTGATGTGGCAGATCGTGACAGGAATGCCGGAATGCCAGAACCGTTAGCATCTCGCGGAGCGGAAGTCCCGGCCCGTTTTTGTCCCTACTTCTGTGCCTGGAACACCGCACCCGAAACCGACGTTGAGGCAGTGCCATCCGGCCCGACGGGGATGTCGCCTTCGATCGTGGTGCGGTACAGCACCCGGGTGGTCTCGATGTCGTCGAGGTCGGTGGGGGCGAGGTGCGCGGTCGCGCGGTTGTCCCAGAACGCGACGGTGCCCGGACGCCAGCGCAGCCGCACGGTGTAGGCGGGCCTGGTGACTTCGTCGAAGAACAGGTCGAGCAGCCGATCACTCTGCGCCGCAGGCAAACCCACGATCCGCGCGGTGAACCCCGGTGTCACGAACAGAGCGCGCTCACCGGTCACCGGGTGGACGCGCACCACCGGGTGCTCGGTGACGATCGGGTTCTCCCTCGACTTGGTGGCGTACGTGCTGTCGGAGCTCCACTGCGGATGCCGGCCGCCGAAGCGGTGCTCGGCGCGCAGCCCGTCGGCGAGCCGTTTCAGCGGTTCCGGTAGACCGTTGTAGGCGGCGACGAGGTTCGTCCACTGGGTGTCACCGCCCTGCTCCGGCACGATGTGGGCGCGCAGAACCGTCGCCGCAGGAGGGTTGACCAACGCGGTGACGTCGGTGTGCCACTTGTTGTCGTAGCTGTAGCGCCTGCGGCCGAACTGTCTGGCGTACTTCCGGCTGTCGACGGCGAGTATCTCCGGAAAGCCTTCGGGCGCTTCGTCGTCGTACGGGTGTGACGGGGTGACCGCACCGAAGCGACGGGTGAACGCGATCTGTTCAGCGTGGCCGATCTGCTGGTCATGGAAGAACAGCACCTTGAATCGGTGCAGTGCGGCGCGGATCTGCTCGACCGCATCGTCACTGAGCGTCTCGCGCAGGTCGACACCGCTGACGTCGGCTCCGATGTGGCCGGCAACCGGAGCGAAGGTCGGCGTCGCCGTGCCGCTGTGTGTGTTCTCGATCGTGATGCTCATGAACCCAGGCTGGCAGCGGTCTTCGGTTGGCAGAAGAGCGTTTTCACGATGCGAGATACACTCAGTCCGAGATTAAGTCCAGCTCGTGGACCTGGCCGATCCGGTAGGCGTGTCGGCGGATGGTCGGCAGGATGTCGGCCACCAGCCGGTCGGTCAGGCGGCGCCGCAACGCCTGAACCCCAACGGAACCCCGTGGCGTCCCGTCGGGACCGATCACCGGCACCGCGATGGCGCGGACATGGTCACCCTGGGGGCCCGCACCGTCGGCGTAGCCGCGCTTACGGACCAGCTGCAGTGCAGGATCGCCCGTGGGTCGGGTGTAGGCGAGCACTGCCATGCCCATCGCGCTGTCGGCCAGCGGTTGGCGGGGTCCCGGGAGTTGGTTGGTGCAGAACCGCCGCTGCGGGCGCGCGGACAGTACGGTCAGGATCTCGTCGGCGGCGGGAACGGCGAAGCTGGCGGTGATCTCGATGTCACGGGCCAGTGACTGCAGTTGCGGAGCAACGCGTTCGACGTTGATCCGCCGGATCGCGGGGGCGGCGAGCGCAACCACCCCCAGCCCGATGCGGTAGCGCTGTCCGTCGTCGGCGCGTTCCAGCAGGCCGGCGTGCTGCAGCGCCTGCGCCAGGCGGTACGTGGTGCTGATGGGCAGGCCGGTGCGCGCGGCGATCGACGTTAGCGAGAGTTCGGGTTCGGCCTCGCTGAACGTCTGCAGGATGGCGACGGCCCGCTGCACGGCCTGCGGGCCCGCCCGTTCACCGTGAACGGTCACCATCCGATCATCCGGATGGCGCCGCCGGAGGGCAACGCTTTCGGTACCCGGCGATTTTAATTCTCGCGTGCCGTGCGGTGCTGGGGGAGTCTGATCGCGGATAGCTGATATCCGTTGTGGGAAAACATTTTTCACATTGCGGAAAGAGGGAGGTCGCCAGTGCCGTACGAAGTCGATCTGACCGCCGACGTGTTCGTCGTCGGGGGCGGTCCGGCCGCCACGTGGGCCGCGCTGTCCGCGGCGCGGGAGGGCGCCGACGTCGTGCTGGCCGACAAGGGGTACTGCGGAACCAGCGGTGCGACCGCGTCGGCGGGCACCGGCGTCTGGTACGTGCCGCCGGACCCCGACCTGCGCGAGGCGGCGATGGCAAGCAGGGAGGCGCTGGGTGGCTATCTGGCCGACCGGCGCTGGTCCGCCCGCGTTCTCGACGAGACCTACCACCGCCTCAACGAGCTCGCCGAGCAGGCGCGGTTCCCCTTCCCGGTCGGCCCGGACGGTCGCCAGCTGCGCAACGGTCTGCAGGGTCCGGAGTACATGCGTCGGATGCGGATCCTGGTGCGGCGCGCGGGTGTCCGGATCCTCGACCACAGCCCGGTGACCGAATTGCTGGTCGACGGACTCGGCGCGGTGGCAGGCGCGGCCGGATACCGGCGGCGCACCGGCGAGCATTACCGGGTGCGCGCCGCAGCGGTGGTGCTGGCGACCGGCGGGTGCGCGTTCCAGTCGAAGGCGCTCGGCTGCGACGTCAACACCGGCGACGGTGCGCTGTTCGCGGTCGAGGCGGGTGCGGAGCTGTCCGGCATGGAGTTCTCCAACGCCTACGGCATCGCGCCCGCGGGGACGTCGGTGACCAAGACGGCGTTCTACCACTTCGCCACCTTCTACCGGTCCGACGGCAGCGTGCTGGAGGGAGCCAGCGGCAAACACCGCCTGCCGATCGCCGAGGAACTGTTGCGAGACAAGGTGTTCTGTCGTCTCGACCACGCCGACACCGACGAACAGGCGGCGATGCGGCGGGCGCAGCCGAACTTCTTCCTCACCTTCGACCGCATGGGCGTCAACCCGTTCACCGACAAGTTCGAGGTGACTCTGCTGGCCGAGGGCACCGTGCGCGGCACCGGCGGTATCCGCATCGTGGGTGACGACTGCTCGACCACGGTGGCGGGCCTGTACGCCGCTGGCGACGCCGCGACCCGCGAACTGATCTGCGGCGGGTTCACCGGCGGCGGCAGCCACAACGCCGCGTGGGCGATCTCGTCGGGTACCTGGGCGGGCCGCGGGGCGGCACGCCACGCACGCACCCTGGGTCCGGCGGCAGGCAGCAGACGGGTCACTGCGGCCGGTCAGGCGGGAGTGCGGCCCACCGGATCGCGCCCGCAGGACGACCACCGCGCCGTCGTCGCGGGCGTGCAACGCGAGGTGCTGCCCTACGAGAAGAACTACCTGCGCCGCGGCGAGGTGCTCGGCGCGTCGCTGGCTCGGCTCGACGAGATCTGGTCGACGGTGCGCGAGTCGCTGCGCGGTGACGGCGAGCAACTGGTGCGCAGCCGGCAGGCCGCCGCGATGGCCGCGCACGCCCGCTGGATGTACACCGCTGCGCTGGCGCGCACCGAGACGCGCGGGATGGCGAAGCGGCTCGACTTTCCGGATCAGGACCCGGCGCAGCGCCGCCGCCTGGTCACCGGCGGGCTGGACCGGGTGTGGGTCCGTCCCGAGCCGGCCGTCGCGGAGGTGGCGTAGTGATCGAGGTGGTGTCCGCGCAGCGGTGCATCGCATGTGACAAGTGCATCGACGTGTGCCCGACCAGCGTGTTCGACCGCGGTCCGGACGGGGTGCCGGTGATCGCACGCCACGACGACTGCCAGACGTGCTTCCAGTGCGAGGCCAACTGCCCGGCCGACGCGTTGTTCGTCTCGCCGCTGACCGTGCGCCGGCCGCTTGCCGAGGAGGAGCTCGGAGAGCTGCTCGGCAGCTACCGCGCACACATCGGCTGGGGTAGGGGGCGGACCCCGGGCTCGAAGCTCGCGGTGGGGCCCCGGCTGGACCCGAACGCCCTCCCGCTGATCAGCTGAGCCCCTGTCCTCACCCGCGAGCGTGCGTGTCTGCACACGACACGCCGCTAAATCTCGACAGTTTGCGCACGCTCGCTAGCCGATCTTGTAGCTCGCGATCGCCTTGGCCACGGCGGTGCCGTCGGGGTCGACGACGTCGACGTCGCAGTTGACCAGCGTCCGTCCGCGCCGCAGCACCCGCCCGATCGCCACCAGGTCGCACGCCCGCGCCGGTGCCAGGTACTGCACCGACATCGACGTGGTGACCCCGCGCAGAGAGTCGGGCACCTCGGCACGCGCCCACGCCGCCGCCATCACCGCGACGTCGGCCAGCGCGGCGATCGCCCCACCGTGGACCATGTCGCCGATCGTCACGTTCGACTCGTCCCACGGCAGCCTGATCCGCACCTCCTCGCCGTCGAGCCGCTCGGCGACCAGCCCGAGCTTGGCCACGAACGGGGACTGCGGAAGGAACTCCGCCATGACGTCGGCGCCGGACCGGGGAGAGGTCATGGCTTGAGTATCGGCGCGATCGGCGGCCGTTCAATTACCCCGGAGGTAAGCGCGAGCGTGCACAAACTGTCGAGATTTCGCGGCGTGTCGTGTGCAGACACGCACGCTCGCGAAATAGCTGCGCAATAACGGGGCGGCGGCCGTCGTTGACACGAAAGCGCTGCCCGATGTCTAATACCCGGTAATGGTCATAAATATGGTCATTTCTACCAAATTTACGAGGAATCGATGACCACCACCACCGAACAATCCGCCAGGGCGAACGCCGGGCGCTACGAGCTGAGCCATCTGCACTCGCTGGAGGCCGAGGCGATCCACATCATCCGAGAGGTCGCCGCCGAGTTCGAGCGGCCGGTCCTGTTGTTCTCCGGCGGCAAGGACTCGATCGTCATGCTGCACCTGGCCATGAAGGCGTTCCGCCCGGGCCGGCTGCCGTTCCCGGTCATGCACGTCGACACCGGGCACAACTTCGACGAGGTGATCCAGGCCCGCGACGAGCTCGTCGAGGAGCACGGCCTGCGGCTGATCGTCGCCAAGGTGCAGGACGACATCGACGCCGGCCGGGTCGTCGAGACGATCCCGTCACGTAACCCGCTGCAGACCGTCACGCTGCTGCGCGCGATCCGGGAGAACAAGTTCGACGCCGCGTTCGGCGGCGCCCGCCGCGACGAGGAGAAGGCCCGCGCCAAGGAACGCGTGTTCAGCTTCCGCGACGAGTTCGGCCAGTGGGATCCGAAGAACCAGCGGCCCGAGCTGTGGAACCTCTACAACGGACGCCACCGCAAGGGTGAGCACATCCGCGTGTTCCCGCTGTCGAACTGGACCGAGTTCGACATCTGGTCCTACATCGGCGCCGAGCAGATCAAGCTGCCGTCGATCTACTACGCCCACCGCCGCAAGGTTTTCGAGCGCGACGGCATGCTGCTGGCGGTGCACCGCTACATGCAGCCGCGTAAGGACGAGGAGGTCATCGAGAAGACCGTGCGGTTCCGCACCGTCGGCGACGTCACCTGCACCGGCTGCGTGGAATCCCTTGCGGGAACGGTGTCCGAGGTGATCGCCGAGACGGCGGTCTCGCGCCTGACCGAACGCGGAGCCACCCGCGCCGACGACCGCATCTCCGAAGCAGGTATGGAAGACCGCAAGCGAGAGGGCTACTTCTGATGGCGTCGACTTCTACGCTGCTGCGCATCG
>Ga0180215_1000763_pt1 | contig 38058 bp, 35 predicted proteins | sample eDN3rd37CBELigBY_FD_128871 | JGI IMG/M metagenome (GOLD analysis project Ga0180215, IMG submission 128871) | Enriched backyard soil microbial communities from Emeryville, California, USA - eDNA 3rd pass 37_C BE-Lig BY (version 2) (version 2) | ecosystem: Environmental > Terrestrial > Soil >...
CTTTCATGGGTTTTGTTTAACGTACACGTTGATTTCCGCTCCGGGCACTTCGCTTTCCGCGGGCGGTCCGGGAGCCTCCTCGTCGCTACGCTCCTGCGGGGTCTCCCCTGGACGCGCTTCTCCCGCAGGAGTCTTCGTGCCCTCCGCTCCAATCAACTAGTTTTAGTAAACTTACCCTATAAAAATTAAATTTTCCATATCCCTATCACGATCAGCAGGATGCCGGGTACGAAGGAGAATCTTTGCACCCAGCTGCTGTGTGAGAAGATGGAGCCGATTTTCATGCCTAAAAATACAAACAGGGAACTCATGAGAGCGACTGACACAGCCAAATAGACAGGGGAGTACCCCAGCATGGATGCCCCTATGCCGGCTCCAAAGGCATCCAGCGAAAGGGCAAGCCCGAGAATTATGGCTTCAATGCCAGTGATTGTCCCCGATTTATCAAAATCCGCTGACATAGGCTTTTGTAAAATATTAATCACAAGCCCCAAGGATTTAATTTCAAAATTGACAATGATCTTTTCGTGCGGAAGACTGTCCTTAGTTTTTTCTGGCCGAAAAAATTGATATAACACCCAGCCTCCAAGACCAATAAGAATGATTCCCCCTAGCCTCTCTGCTAATGATGGGGATAAAAACTGTATTAAAAGATGGCCGATTGTCATCGCGGTCATCAATGCAACAGCAGAACAGCAGGCGATTATGCCAATCGATTTCATCGGTATGTGCATTTTTCTTAAACCATAGGTCAACCCGACACTAAAGCTGTCAAGACTTACTGCAAAGGCTAGAATGAGAAGTGAGAAAATGTGCATCATTGAATCGTTCTCCTCCCTGACAATCGCTAAGATAGTATATGGAGGAGACTTATCCAGTGTTAAATTCTATGCACTTTTTAACTTACCCGTCGATTTCGCTAGAATCATCTGATTCCTATTCCTGTATTCATTTTGGCTGACAACTCGGACAGAAAACGGTGCTTCTTCCGCCAACGGTTATTCCTTCGAGTGCGGTTCCGCAGACCCTGCAGCTCTCTCCCTTCCTGCCGTAAACAAAGAGCTCAAGCTGGAACATCCCGATTTGCCCCTGCGTATTTACGTAAGAACGAACGGTGCTCCCACCCTTGGACACCGCTTCAGAAAGAGTATCCTTAATTGCCTGGTGGAGCACACCTACTTCCTTTTCGGACAATTCATCAGCCGGCCGTTCAGGATGAATTCGTGCACGGAATAAGGATTCGTCCGCATAAATATTTCCAATGCCGACAATCACCCTTTGATCAAGCAAAGCCGCTTTTATTGATCTTTTTGTTTTCTTCAGCCTTTCTGCCAGTCCTCTCTTAGTAAAATCCGCTGACAAAGGCTCTGGTCCCAATTGCAATAAGGGGAGGCAATCAAATTCGTCTCCTTTTAGAAATAAATGCATGGTGCCAAATTTCCTTACATCTTTATAGCGCAGCTCAGTCCCGTCTGTAAAATGAAAAATGACATGAGTATGTTTTTCAATTGGGTCGCTTTCCTGGAAAAGTCCATACCGCCCTTCCATTCTTAAATGGGAAACGAGCGCGAAATCTTTTGTATATAAAATAAGAAACTTTCCTCTCCGGCTTGTGTGTGTAAAGGTTTGGCCAGCAAGTGCATCTATAAATTGTTCTGGTTCCTCTGGCTTTTTGATCATTTTAGGCCAGGAAACCGTCACATGTTCAATTGTTTTGCCGATAATTAAATTATCTAAAGTTCTGCGTATCGTTTCCACTTCAGGAAGCTCTGGCATAAAATCATCTCCTATTTTGCATCAAACCATGTTGGGCCGTAAGAATAATCGACCTTTAAAGGCACTTTCAGTTCAATGGCATGTTCCATTACATCTGGAACAATTTCTTTCAGCTTTTCAATTTCATCTTTCGGCGCTTCGAAAATTAATTCATCATGTACTTGAAGTAAAAGTCGCGTTTTCAGCTTTTCCTTCTTAAGCCTGTCTGCCATATCAATCATGGCTTTTTTAATTATATCTGCAGCGCTTCCTTGAATGGGCGTATTCATCGCCGTTCTTTCAGCAAAGCTGCGCAGATTAAAATTCCGGTTTGTAATTTCAGGCAGATATCGTCTGCGGTGCAAAAGGGTTGATACATAGCCCTTTTCCTTTGCATCTAGAACAATATCTTCCATATACTGCTTTACGCCCGGATAACTTTCTAAATATTTCTCTATAAATCTTCCGGCTTCCTTCCGGGATATCCCTAAGCTTTGGGATAGGCCGAAATCGCTGATTCCATATACGATGCCAAAGTTAACTGCCTTTGCATGGCGGCGCATATTGGCGGTTACCTCATCCCTGCTGGCATGAAAAACCTCCATGGCGGTTTTCGTGTGAATATCCATCCCTTCTCTAAAGGCGTCAATCAGTTTCTCATCTCCAGCAATATGCGCAAGAACCCTTAATTCAATCTGGGAATAGTCAGCAGCAAATATAACCCAGTCTTTTTCAGAAGGAATAAATGCCTGTCTAATCTTTCTTCCTTCTTCAAGCCGAATCGGAATATTTTGCAAGTTGGGTTCTGTAGAGCTTAAACGTCCTGTCTGAGTTAAAGCCTGATTGAAAATGGTATGTACCTTGCCGTTTTCCTTATTGACAACCTTTAATAACCCCTCTATATAGGTCGATTGAAGTTTTCCAAGCTGGCGGTAATTTAAAATTTCTCTGATGATTTCATGATCTTTTTCCAGCTTTTCAAGTACATCAGCAGACGTGGAATAGCCTGTTTTTGTTTTCTTAATCACTGGAAGCCCCAATTTTTCAAATAAAATAACACCCAGCTGCTTCGGAGAATTAATATTAAATTTCTCTCCTGAAAGCGTGTGAATGCGGGTTTCAATGGCTGAAAGCTTCGACAATAGGTCTTCTCCCATCGACTGCAAACGATCAAGGTCAACCTTTATTCCCGCTGACTCCATATCCGCAAGAATAAGTGATAGTGGCATTTCCAAATCATAAAATAATTCAGATTGCTGATTATCCTTAAGCTCTTTATCAAGTTTTTCCTGTAATGAAAGAAGGGTTGCTGCTTTTCTAGAAAGGTGTTCTGCCAGAATTTTATCTTCCGGAATCCTTCGCTTAACCCCTTTCCCATAGAAAGCTTCATCCGACTGGACGTTTGTAAACCCGTGACTTTTGCCTACAGATGCAACGTCTTCAATTGTTACCGACGGGTTAATGAGATAGGAAGCAATAAGCACATCGAATACTGCTCCTGCTAAGTGAATCCCATGATGCCTTAGTGAGACCTCGGATCTTTTCCCATCATAAACAATCTTTTCCTTTGTTTCGTCTTCCGCCCACTGTTTGAATACTGGAGAGGCAAGGGCTTTTTCCGTAGATAGAAAGAAATTCCCTTTTTCATTTGCCACCGAAAAGCCAACAATGTCTGCGTAGTGGTAGTTGGAATCTAATATTTCAACATAGAAGGCATTTTTATCAGCAAAAATATCCTCTGAGATCTCTTCAACAATAATATATTCAATTTCGTCTAAATCTTCCTCAAGGCTTGCCTCATCGCCCGCTACTTTATCAAGCAATGAATTGAAGCCCAGCTCCTTATATAGACTGATAACCTTTTCTTTCTCATACCCCGGATATTCAATGCGGTCAAGGGAAATATCAACTGGTGCTTCGCGCATAATCGTTGCCAATTCTTTACTCATCAGCGCTTGATCCTTAAATTCCTCCAGCTTTTCCTTAAGCTTCTTCCCGCTTACTTTATCAATTGACTCAAGGAGATCCTCAAGGCTGCCGAATTCCTTCAGCAATTTTAAGGCTGTTTTTTCCCCCACACCAGGAACGCCTGGAATATTATCTGAACTATCTCCCATTAAACCTTTCATATCTATGATTCTTTCTGGTGTAATTCCGTATTTTTCTAAAATATGTGCAGGTGTATATTCTTCTGTATCGGTGATGCCTTTTTTTGTGATGGAAACTGTCGTTTTTTCCGAGCTTAATTGTGTTAAGTCCTTATCACCTGAAATGACTTTTACTTCAAAGTCTTCACCTTCAGCCAATAGGGAAAGTGTGCCGATAATATCGTCTGCTTCAAAGTTTTCCAGCTCGTATTGCGCAATTCCGTATGCCTTCAGCAGTTCACGGATAAAAGGAAATTGTTCTGATAGTTCTGGAGGTGTTTTTTGTCTTCCACCCTTATATTCCGTAAACGTCTTGTGACGAAAGGTTGTTTTACCTGCATCGAAAGCAACAAGTATGTGGGTGGGCTTCTCCTCTTCAAGAATTTTCGTCAGCATCATCGTAAAACCGTAAACAGCATTTGTATGTATTCCCTTATCATTATTTAATAGCGGCAAGGCAAAAAACGCCCTGTAAGCAATACTGTTGCCGTCAATTAAAACGAGTTTCTTATCCAAGAAAATCCTCCTCTGCCAAAGTGTCCATAAAAAAACCGTTATTTTCTTTCTTTATTTTACCATGGGCAAACAAAGAAAGAAAAATAACGGTTCTTTTTTATTCAGTTTTCGTATATCCCATCAGCAGGCGGGCATATGGTGAATCCGATGGCAATACGATGACTGTTTCGCCATTGATTGTCTTTTTATAGGATTCTAAGGTTCTGAACAAGGAGTAGAAGCTAGGATCTTTGGAGAAAGCTTCATTATAGATCTTTGCTGCGCCAGCCTCTCCTTCCGCTCTGATGGTTTCAGCATCGGCCTGTGCCTTCGCGAGAAGCTCCCTTACCTCTTTATCCGTTTCAGCAATAATACGGTTCTTATCGGCGTCCCCTTTTGACAAGTACTCCTGTGCTTTGGTTTCACGTTCAGAAATCATTCTTGTATAGACAGACTGTTCGTTTTCCCCAGGCAGGTCACTCCGTTTCATGCGAACATCTGTGACAACAACACCATATTTATCCTTGCTTAATAGTTCGTTGACCTTTTCCGTGATTCGATCATTTAATGATCCGCGGGATGACTTTTCATCATTAATGATCTCATCATAATTCAGCTGGCCAAGCTCTGTACGTGTGACAGAATAAATGAATTCTTCCATTCTCGATTCTGCCCCCTGCAAGGTTCTTGCATTGGAAATCATATCTTTAGGATTTTCTATACGCCAAACAGCATAGTTATCGATAATGATGCGCTTTTTATCCTTTGTATTGATCTCAGCTTCTGACACATCATAGGTCAGCTGATATTTCGGCAGTGTAGACACACTTTGGATAAACGGAATTTTATAGTTTAAGCCGGGCTCACTCTCAATTCTTACTACTTCACCGAATTGGCGAATGACTTTATATTCCCCTTCTTTAACAACAAAGAGATTGCTAAGTAAAATTCCGAGAACAACAATGAGGATTACAAAGAATATTCCTGTTTTGATGTATTTACGCCATTGCATATTACCGTTTGGCCGTTCATTCATGTTAATTACGTTTTCGTCACTCATTGTTTATTTTCACTCCCTTCCTCTTTTACTGGCTGTTCTTTTTCCAGCGGGCGAATCGGGAAGTATTTCAGTGTATTACCTTCGTCATTCATAATGTAAATTTCTGCACCGGGCAGCACTTGTTCAAGCGTTTCTAAAACCAGGCGTTCCCTCGTAATATCAGGGCTTTTCTTGTATTCCTCATAAAGCTGGTTAAACACGGCAATATCCCCGCGGGCACGCTCCAAACGGGCTGCCTTTTCACCTTGTGCTTTTGAGATTAGGGCATCTTTTTCACCCTGTGCCTCGTTCATTCTCTTATTCACATATTTATTTGCTTCATTTCTTTTCGTGCTGGCTGTTTCACGGGCATCGGTTACATTTGTAAAAGCTTTGCGGACTTCCTCATTTGGAAGTTCGACATCCTGAAGCTTCACAGCTAAAATAGAAATTCCGATATCATACTTGTCGACTAAATTGCTTAACAGCTCTCGGACATTAGCCTCGATATCAGCTTTTCCAGAAGTTAAAGCATCATCAATTTTAGAGCTTCCAATTATACTTCTTAATGAAGCTGAGGTCGCATCATAGAGAATTTCCTCGGGATTTTCTGCATTATAGAGATATTTTTCAGGGTTAGTTATTTTCCATTGAACAACAAGATCTGCAAGAACGATATTTTCATCCCCGGTAATCATTTTTGTCTCTTCCGGAAATTCCTTCATTTTCCCTTCCTTTTCCTCGTAGCCAAATTGAAGGCTAAATGTTTCCTTTGAAACCTTTTCCACACTTTGAATCGGCCATGGCAGTTTAAAATGCAAGCCTGGTTCAGTGATGCCCTCTTCCACCTTGCCAAACGTCACGATGACTGCCTGATCGGATTCATCAACTGTATACCACGTCGTAAGTGCTGTTATACCTAACACAATAATGAGCAGCACAAGTCCAGTTACGGTATATATTCTCTTTAGGCTGACCAAAACTTCTCCCCCTTTTTGCTGTTTTCATCTTCCTTTAATACGGATGATTCACTTGAAAAGTTTCAAGTTCTTAGGGGAATCTTTTGTTCAGCTCAACAATGAAGGTAGTGCCCTGTCCTTCTTCGCTCTTGACCGTAATTTTACCCTTATGTGCATCAACAAGGTGCTTTACAATGGCCAGTCCCAGTCCTGTCCCGCCTGAATTTCGGCTTCGTGCTTTATCAATTCGATAAAATCTTTCAAAAATACGGTGAATTTCATCTTTATTTATGCCAATTCCAGTATCTGTGAAATTAATAGTAACATTTACGTCTGTTTCTTTTAATGAAATAGAAATATTGCCGCCGTTTTGAGTATAAGTAATGGCATTTGAAATAAGATTTAAAAATACCTGTTTTAAGCGGTTTGGATCTCCCTCAACCATTACAGAATCAGATTTGCTTTCAAAGGTCATATTAATTCCCTTTTCATCTGCATCCTTTTGGACAATCTTCATAACTTCCTTAATAGAGGCCGGGATATTCACTTCTTGAATATCGAGACTAAATCCCTGTTTTTCTATTTTTGATAAGTCCAGCAGATCCTGTGTCAATGTCTGAAGACGGTCGCTTTCCTTTAAAATAATATTCAAAAAGGCTATTAATGCGTCTTTGTCATTCATTGCACCGTCCAGCAGGGTTTCTGAAAATCCCTTTATGGATGTAATCGGAGTTTTTAATTCATGGGAAACATTTGCAACGAAGTCCTTTCTTACCTGTTCCAGCCTTTTAATATCGGTAATGTCATGAACAACAAGGAGAACGCCTTTCCACACATCATTCGTGCCAATAATCGGTACGCCATACACCTCGAAATGCCTTCGGCCGATATTGAAAGGAAGAACAATTTCCTTTTTCACCTTTTTCTCAGTCATAAAGATATGTTCAATTAAGCGAATAATTTCCTTATGCTCAATCACTTTATAATAGAGCTTATTTAAATATTCAACTGGATCCAGCTGAAAAAATTCTTTGTATGCTTTGTTGAGTACTTGTATGTATCCTTTGCTGTCAATCAGGATTAAACCGCTGCCCATATTTTCGATTAGCGTAGACATCCTGTCCTGCTGCATTTCTTGAGCCTTTTGCAGATCCCGGAGATTTCTGGCCAGAACATTTATAGCAGCGTTTAACATACCCGTTTCCTCAACAGGTTCCTCAAGTGTCTGAAGACGGTAATTCCCCTTTGCCAGTTCGATGGCTTTTTTCGTTGCTAATTCAATTGGTTTTGTATAATGAGCTGTAATCCTCCAGCCTAATAAAAGGATAAAAATAAAAGAGATAGACAAAAGAGATATTAATAGCCACCAAATCTGCCTATATGCATCGTTGATTTCTTCCATTTTAGTACTAAGGAAAACATACCCTTCCTTTGTGCCATCCTGATAAATCGGCCGCCAATAATAGTGAAGATTTTGATCTCCGCTGATTTCCAGGCTTGTCCCTCCAGAACTTCTTTCGATTAATTCTTCTAAGGTTTTTTTATATGCTGCATTAGCACCGGCAGCATGAATGCTGTCATAAATCAGCATACCGGATGAATCCACAACAGTCACCCTGACATCAAGCATTTCGCTGTAATATTTGACCTGATCTTTGTTTATACTTTTTACTCCGCCCCCATTTTCAATGGATCCAGATAATAACTCACTTTCCTTTTTTAATCGCTCATCAAAAGAATGGATGTAATAGTCTTTAAACAATTCTCCCAGCAGAAGCCCCAGGCAAACAAGAGCGATGAGGACGAGTGATACCAGTGTGATTAAGATTCTTTTTCTAAAGCCTTTCATTCACCCTTTGGCTCCTCTAGCTTATATCCTAATCCGCGTATTGTCTTAATATAGCTAGGCTTCTTCGTGTTTGTCTCTATTTTCTCTCTCAAACGGCTGATATGGACATCAACAATTCTGGTATCTCCGGCAAAATCATAGTTCCAGACAGCACTTAATAGATGGTCTCTCGATAAGGCACGGCTTTTATTTTTAGCTAAGTATAAAAGCAGTTCAAATTCCTTTGGCGTTAATTCCAGCTGTTCACCTTCAAAATAGGCTTCATAATAATCAGGAATGATTTTTAATGCCGCAATTTGAATGACATCTGATGCATCATCATTTGTTTCCATAGGCTGTACATTTTGAGGCAGTGTTCTGCGTAAAATAGCCTTTACTCTGGCAACCACTTCTCTCGGACTGAAAGGCTTTGTCATATAATCATCCGCACCTAGCTCTAAACCAAGAATTTTATCAAGTTCGTCATCCTTAGCTGTAAGCATTAGTATAGGAATCATAACCTTTGCTTGTCTAAGCTGTTTACAAACTTCTATGCCATCTAACTTTGGCAGCATGAGATCAAGGATGATTAAATCAGGATTCTCTGACAATGCAAGCTCCTTGCCCGCCTCTCCGTCTAAGGCGGTAATAACTTCATAGCCAGCCTGCTGAAGATTATATTTTAGTAAAGTAACAATCGACTGTTCATCATCAACGACAAGAATTTTATTTTCTGCTGTGCTATCCATTACACTTCCCCCTATTGATATACTTGATTTCATTATAGTATATACCCGAGATAAAAAGTGCACATAAAAAAAGATATGCCCATAAGCATATCTTTTTTATAATACAACGAGTATATTTCTTAACATGGCATATATAGCAAAGGATTAAAAGTTCTCCAATGCATCTCCATCCATTGGCTGCATGCGGTGCGGAGGACATACAAGCAATGTTCCGGTGATCACCGTTTCATCCTCTTCATTTGTAGCCTGAACTTTAATTTGAATCGTGTGGCTGCTGCTGTTCACTTCCGTTACTTCAAATAAAAATTGTACAGTCGAATAATGGCAGACAGGCTTTATATACTCTATTTCTTGCTTAAGAATATGACTTCCTGGCCCTGGAAGGTACTTTGAAATAGCCGAATTAATGATTCCATTTAGCATAATGCTTGGCACAATCGGCTTTTTATATGGTGTTTGGGATGCATAATCATGCTGAATATAAAGCGGATTCGCATCATTGGTCAAACCGAGGTATAGAAGCAGATCTTTATCTTCAATTTTCTCTGTTAAAGTCAGCTTTTCTCCAACCGTTATTTCCTCAATTTGTCTTCCTAGTTTTCGCTTTTTTCCTAGTAACATTGCGGGCACCTCCAAAGTATGTAAGCGATTTCAACCCTAAGTAAATATAGACAATTCAGTCTTTTTATATTATATCACTTTTATACTTCCCAAAAAAAGATATATTAACAAAAAATTCGGGAAAGGGTTTCCCGAATTACTTGTTATGATAATAATGCCATTACACTGCGTACAGATTCAGCTGATTTATCTAATGCCGCCTTTTCATCTGCTGTTAACTCAAGTTCTATTACCTTTTCAATTCCATTGCCTCCGAGAATAACAGGAACTCCCAAGTAAATGCCTTCATAGCCATATTCACCTTCAAGGTAAGCAATAGCCGGAAGAACTCTTCGCTGGTCTTTCAGAATCGCTTCACACATTTCAACTAAGGCAGCTGCTGGAGCATAATAGGCACTTCCGTTTCCTAAAAGGTTTACAATCTCACCGCCGCCTTTTCGTGTACGTTCCACAATCGCTTCAAGGCGCTCCTTTGGAATTAAAGTTTCTAGCGGTATTCCGCCTGCATAGGAATAGCGGACCAGTGGCACCATATCATCCCCATGTCCGCCAAGCACAAATCCGGTTATATCTTTAACAGACAGATTTAATTCCTGTGCAACAAAAGTCCGGAAGCGGGCAGTATCAAGGACACCTGATTGGCCGATAACACGGTTTTTGGGGAATCCAGATTCTTTAAATACTGTATATGTCATGGCATCCACAGGGTTTGTCAAAACAACAATCAATGCATTAGGAGAGTGTTTTTCCACTTCCTGTGCAACGCTTTTCATAATTTTTTGGTTGGTCTGTACCAAATCATCACGGCTCATTCCAGGTTTGCGGGCAATGCCGGCTGTAATAACAACGATATCAGAGTTCTTTGTGTCTTCGTAATCTGCTGTGCCTGTAATGTTTGCGTCAAATCCTTGAACCGGGCTAGCTTCAAGCATATCCAAGGCTTTGCCTTTTGTTGGATTCTCCATTTGCGGAATATCAACAAGGATAACATCCCCAAGCTCTTTTTGGGCTAAAAGGAAGGCAGTTGTTGCACCAGTAAACCCGCTGCCAATGACTGAAATCTTTTTACGTGCTAATGACATTATCAGTTCCTCCTTTGACTCAAAGAAAGTTAAAACTCAATATAGAACGAGGCTGGTCTTTTAAAAAGATCAGCCTCAGTTTCTATAGGATTACTCCATATTTTTGATAAGTTCGTCACCAAACTCAGAGCATTTAACTTCTGTTGCACCATCCATTAGACGGGCGAAGTCATAAGTAACAACTTTTGATGCGATTGTGTTTTCTACTGACTTAACAATCATATCAGCAGCTTCTTTCCAGCCTAGATGCTCAAGCATTAGCACTCCGGAAAGAATAACAGATGAAGGGTTAACTTTATCTAAGCCAGCATATTTTGGAGCAGTTCCGTGTGTTGCTTCAAAAATAGCATGTCCAGTTACATAGTTAATATTTGCTCCAGGAGCAATACCGATACCGCCAACCTGAGCAGCAAGCGCATCAGAAATATAGTCACCATTAAGATTCATTGTTGCTACAACGTCAAACTCTTTTGGACGAGTAAGAATTTGCTGTAAGAAGATATCAGCAATAGCATCTTTAACAATGACTTTTCCAGCTGCTTCAGCATCAGCCTGTGCTTTATTTGCAGCGTCAATTCCTTGCTCATCTTTAATGCGATCATATTGAGCCCATGTAAATACTTTATCGCCATATTCTCTTTCAGCAAGCTCATAACCCCAGTTTTTAAATGCACCTTCAGTAAACTTCATGATGTTGCCTTTGTGTACAAGAGTAAGAGACTTGCGGCCTTCCTTAATTGCATACTCAATTGCAGCACGCACTAAACGGCTTGTACCTTCTTCAGAAACTGGCTTCACCCCGATGCCTGATGTTTCAGGGAAGCGAATTTTCTTAACGCCTAGCTCATCTTGAAGGAAAGAAATTAATTTTTTAGCCTCATCAGAGCCCTTTTGATATTCAATACCAGCATAAATATCCTCTGTGTTCTCACGGAAAATGACCATATCAGTGTCCTGAGGACGTTTTACAGGAGATGGCACTCCTTCGAACCAGCGGACTGGACGCAAGCAGACAAATAAATCTAGTTCTTGGCGCAGTGCAACGTTTAATGAACGGATTCCTCCGCCGATTGGTGTTGTAAGAGGGCCTTTGATTGCAATTAGATATTCATTAATAACATCTAAGGTTTCAGAAGGAAGCCATTCACCAGTTTGATTAAAGGCTTTTTCTCCAGCAAGAACTTCTTTCCAGACAATTTTGCGCTCACCTTTATATGCCTTTTCTACGGCAGCATCCAAAACTCTGGAAGCAGATGCCCAAATATCAGGACCAGTTCCGTCACCTTCGATAAATGGAACAATTGGATTGTTTGGAACGTTTAAAACTCCATTTGTAACTGTGATTTTTTCACCTTGCATGTTTTTTCCCTCCATTTTTTAATCCCCTGGCAAAAGCCATTTTTGTATGTATATGGGGTGACAAAGTTTATATCAGAATCAAAGGTTAGAAGGCACATGCCCCTAACCTTTTTCCGCAATCTTTATAACAGCAATTTTCAAGTAAAATTACTGTTTTAAATATGATCAATATAAAGGGATCGGTTATTATCCTCTTTGCTCAACTGGTACATATTTCTGCATGCCAGGGCCTGTGTATTCTGCACGCGGACGGATTAAGCGATTGTTTTCATACTGTTCTAAAATATGTGCAAGCCATCCGGAAACACGGCTGACAGCGAAAATAGGTGTGAATAGATCATGATCAATTCCTAAGCTATGATAAACAGATGCTGAATAAAAATCAACATTTGGCGGAAGTTTTTTCTCGCCTGTTACAATGTTTTCAATCTTAGTGGACATATCATACCAATGAGGCTCTCCAGTAAGCTCAGTAAGCTTCTTGGACATTTCACGCAAGTGCTTTGCACGAGGGTCACCTTTTCTGTATACACGATGTCCAAAGCCCATAATTTTTTCTTTATTATCAAGCTTTTCACGGATGTAAGGCTCAACATTTTCAAGTGTGCTAATTTCAGTCAGCATTTTCATTACCGCTTCATTAGCCCCTCCGTGTAATGGTCCCTTTAAAGCGCCAATTGCAGACGTGATACCGGAATAAACATCGGATAGTGTTGCCACACATACACGTGCAGTAAATGTAGATGCATTTAGCTCATGATCTGCATGAAGAACAAGTGCCTTGTTAAATGCTTCAATTGCAATAGCTTCCGGCTCCTTGCCAGATAGCATATATAGGAAGTTTGCAGCAAATCCAAGATCTTTTCTTGGGGCAACTGGTTCTAAACCTTTTCTAATTCTTGCAAAAGAAGTAACAAGTGTTGGGAGTTTTGCCTGCAGGCGAATCGCTTTTCTATAGTTGGCTGCAGGTTCCATAACATCAGCTTCTTCATCATACAAACCTAATAAAGATACAGCTGTGCGAAGCGCTGCCATTGGATGTACTTTATCAATCGGGTACATTTTGAAATGATCTAAAACCTCTTTTGGCAGGTCAGCACTTTCTGCTAATTGACTCTTTAATTCATCAAGTTCAGATTGTGTTGGAAGCTTTCTATGCCAAAGAAGATAAATAACTTCCTCAAAACTTGCATTAACAGCTAAATCATCAATATTATACCCAACATACGTTAATGTATCATCGATGATTGAACTGATTGATGAAGTTGTTGCTACTACCCCTTCAAGACCGCGTGTTGCTGTCATCATGAATCTCTCCTTTTCATTATAAATATTCAATTTCCCCATACCCATTTGTCTGTAATTAGTTTGGCTGGCAAATATACCGATTTTTCAGAAAAATCAATGATTTAACCAAAGGTTTTATATGTACATCCCCTGCCGCAGACTTAAATCAAGTTGATTAAAAATGCAACCTTTTATACAAAACATATTTTTTTGCAAAAAGTGATCATTTAATCGAGCGTTTGCTCAACAATCATGCAAAAAAAAGAAAACACAATAATATATCTAGTTTAAAAATATTTCAATAGAATTAATAATTTTTTTGGATACTATGTTATCTGACGGTTGCATTTACAAGTCCTATTATAAACAATTATCAGACTTTTGTGAACGATATACGCGGAAAATGTGAAAAAAATAATATTTTCCCAGAAAAGATTTTGCTATTTTCCGCAAGCATTCATTTTTCTAGCAGATGTGTAAAATAAAAACACAATTTATTTGATATGATAACTCACCTATTCGGCGATGATACTATTCTACCATAGCTTTACAAATATTAAAAATACAAAGCTCATTATTTTTATATTATTTCTTTTATTTTTTCTGTTTTTTTAGGGCTCTTTTAAATTTGACCGTTGATTTCCGTTCCAGGTGCTTCGCTTTCCGGGGGGCGTTTTGCGAGCCTCCTCGGAACTACCGTTCCTGCGGGGTCTCCCTTCAACGCTGATCCCCCAGGAGTCTACGCACCTTCCACTCCAATCAACTAAGCGCTAAAATCAACATTAAGCTTTAACACAGCCTTTTTCTAAATATTTCGAGTGAAACTTTTCATTTTATCTCTTCGTAATACTTCTTAACAGGAAATTGGATGAAGTTCTTACGGTAAAATGGTAAAATATTCATCAAAGTCCTAAATGGTAAGGAGGCAGGGTGTTGAATCATGTTTATGTGTACAGGACTTTAAGGTTTTTCCTAGTTATTGGAGTATTTCTGCTTCTTCTTTTCGGTTTTTATTTCATTGCTAAGTTAGCCTATCCATTTTTAATCGGGATTATCATTGCCTTTTTAATTAATCCGCTTGTCAATTTCCTTGCGAAAAAAGGCAAAATGCCAAGAGCCTTAGCTGTGTTAATAAGTTTGGTTTTAATAATTGGCATTTTCGCCGGATTAATTACCTTACTGATCGCCGAAATTGTTTCGGGTGCCGATTACCTTGCAAAAGTCGTTCCAAAACATTTAGAAACTTTAATCGACTATGCAGAACAGTTTGTTGCTGCGCAGCTCATTCCAATGTACAACCAGCTGACAAGTATGTTTAACAGTCTGGATACAGGACAGCAGGATACAATCTTATCAAATATTGAGACAGCGGGTAAACAAATCGGGTCTACAATTGGGTCTTTCATTCAGAATTTCTTTGGAAAAATCCCGAATATTATCTCCTGGTTCCCGAATGCTGCTACAGTGCTTATTTTTTCTTTATTAGCAACATTTTTTATCAGCAAGGATTGGTACCGATTATCCGATATGGCCAACAATCTCTTGCCAACACGGGCAAAATCCAGCGGGAAGACCGTCTTTGCAGATTTAAGAAAGGCTTTACTAGGATTTATCAAAGCTCAAGCAACATTAATTTCTATTACGACAGTCATTATCTTAATTGGGCTTCTTGTACTTCGGATTGATTATGCTATAACCATTGCATTAATCACTGGAATTGTCGATGTGCTTCCATACCTTGGCACAGGACTGATCTTTGTTCCTTGGATCATTTATGAAGCAATAGCAGGACAAATGGGCATGGCAATTGGCCTAGGTATTTTGTATATTATTGTATTAGTCCAGCGGCAGGTTATGGAGCCAAAAATCCTTTCATCCAATATAGGAATGGACCCGCTCGCTACATTAGTCGCTTTGTTTGTCGGGTTTAAGCTAATCGGTTTCTTAGGACTTATTCTTGGACCTGTCATTCTAGTGATTATAACAACCTTACATAAGGCAAATGTGTTCCGGGACATTTGGGCTTATATAAAGGGCAAAGAAAATCCTTCATAAAAAAAAGGCTGCTCAATGAGCAGCCTTTTCTTTGGTAGCTGTTGAATTTTAGTTCCAGGCTTTGACGGACATTAGGCCTTAAAGAACGCTCGCGTGTCCGTTGTAAATAACACCCCGGTTGGCATCTACTGTAATTTCCTGGCCATCTTTAAACAAGGTCAGAGCATTTTCAACTCCTACAATGACAGGGATTCCAACGTTTAGTCCCACAACTGCCGCATGGCTTGTCAGACCGCCCTCTACAGTAATTAATGCACTGCATTTTTCTATTGCTGGCATCATATCCCGATCCGTTCCAATCGTTACTAAAATGGATCCTTTTGTCACCTTGGCAAGAGCTTCCTCAGCATTGCGTGCGACAACCGTCTTACCAAAAGCAGACTTTCTGCCAATTCCTTGTGCTTTAGCAAGAACATCACCAACAACATGGATTTTCATTAAATTCGTTGTTCCAGTTTCCCCAACTGGAACACCAGCCGTAATTACAACGATATCTCCAGAGGACACAATACCGCTGTTTAAACTTTCCTCTACAGCCGTGTCAAGCATTTCGTCGGTTGTGTTTGCCTTTTTGCCGATTTGCGAGTAGACTCCCCAAACTAATGAAAGCCGGCGGCAAACATAGTCATTCGATGTAACAGCCACAATTGGAGCTTTTGGCTTGTACTTTGAAATCATTCTCGCTGTATGACCGCTTTCTGTCGGTGCAATAATGGCATCTACATCAAGATTCATTGCCGTATGGGCAACAGATTGCCCAATAGCGTCCGTCATATTATGTCCATTATCCTTGCTTCGTGTTGAAAGAATTTCCTTATGGTTAAGAGCTGACTCCGTTCTTGATGCAATATTATGCATGGTTTGCACCGCTTCGACTGGATATGATCCAGCAGCCGTTTCACCTGAAAGCATGATGGCATCTGTCCCATCAAAAATAGCATTAGCAACGTCACTCGCTTCAGCACGAGTCGGACGTGGATTGCGTTGCATGGAATCTAGCATTTGCGTAGCAGTAATTACTGGCTTGCCCTGAACATTACACTTTTTAATCAGCTCTTTTTGTACTAATGGGACTTCCTCGGCAGGAATTTCAACTCCTAAATCTCCCCTTGCAACCATTAAGCCATCTGAAACCTCAAGAATTTCATCAATATTATCGACACCCTCTTGGTTTTCAATCTTTGGAATGATGTTAATATGGTTCCCTTGATTTTTTTCAAGAAGCTCTCTGATTTCCAGAACATCTGATGCTCTGCGGACGAAAGATGCGGCAATGAAGTCAATGCCTTGTTCAATGCCAAACAAAATATCACTGGCATCTTTTTCGGTAATTCCAGGCAAATTAACTGAAACTCCAGGAACATTAACACCTTTTTTATTTTTTAATACGCCGCTGTTTAAAATTTTTGTATGAATTTCTTTCGCCTCAAGATCAACCTTTGTTACTTCAAGCCCAATTAATCCATCATCAAGTAAAATTTTTGAACCAATTTGGACATCGTGAATCAGCTCTGAATATGTAATGGAAAACTTCTCCTTAGTTCCCTCAACTTCATTCATCGAAATAATCATTTTATTACCGACCGTTAATTCAATGGCTCCGTCTTTCATATTATGTGTACGGATTTCAGGTCCCTTTGTATCTAAAAGAATCGCTACGGTTTTCTTTGTCCTTGCCGCAGCTTCACGAATATTTTTTATACGCTGGCCATGTTCTTCAAAATTACCGTGTGAAAAATTTAATCTTGCGACGTTCATGCCGGCTTCGATAAGCTGGACTAATTTTTCCACGCTTTCACTTGCCGGACCAATGGTACAAACGATCTTTGTTTTACGCATATGATAGTTCCTCCTTAAAAATCTTAAATGGATAGTTCTTTTGAAAGCTGATATAAGCTTAGATCGATTGTATGCTTTGCTCCCAAAACTTCATTAAAATCATGATCAACCACTTGATTATTCATGATTCCAACTGCACGGCCGCCTTTGCCTTCAATTAACAGTTCAACTGCTCTAGCTCCTAAGCGGCTTGCCAGTACCCGATCAAAGGCAGTAGGAGAGCCGCCTCTTTGTATATGGCCAAGTACGGAAACACGCGTTTCGAAATTGGTTGCAGCCTCCAGCTCTTTGGCAAAATCCATTCCTGTTGCCACACCTTCAGCTACAATAATAATACTGTGCTTTTTACCGCGATCATGGCCGCTGATAAGCCTTGCTGCAATTTCGTCCATATCATATTTTTCCTCAGGTATCAGAATTGTTTCAGCTCCTGCGGCAAGCCCTGAACATAGGGCAATGTCTCCAGCATTTCTGCCCATTACTTCAATAATAAAAATACGTTCATGCGAAGTTGCTGTATCTCTTATTTTATCAACAGCATCAATAACTGTATTCAGCGCAGTATCGAATCCGATTGTAAATTGCGTGCCTTCAATATCATTGTCAATCGTGCCGGGCACACCGCAGCATGGAAATCCGAGCTCAGTCAAAGCTTTTGCCCCTCGGTATGACCCGTCTCCGCCGATAACAACCAGACCTTCAATCCCGAACTCTTTTAACTTTTCGATGCCTTTTTGCTGGCCTTCCTTTGTTTTAAATTCTTCGCATCTTGCCGAATGCAGCATTGTGCCGCCGCGATGAATAATGTCGCCGACAGACCCTAGTGAAAGCTGTTTTATTTGTCCGTTAATCAGTCCGGAATAGCCGCCATATATTCCAAAAACATCTAAATCATGAAAAATTGCTTTCCTAACAACCGCCCTCACCGCTGCATTCATCCCAGGAGAGTCGCCGCCGCTGGTAAGTACTCCAATTTTCTTCACAACAAATCACCTCTCACGGAATTAATGTGAATTTTATTTGCAGCATTTATTCTTTTTTATAAAGGCTGTCTGACTTCTAAAGTTCCTCATCTAAAATAGCATGCCTAGGACATATATCTCAACTAATAAAAGAAAAACGTGCTGCAAAAGCACGTTTTTAGTTTACACCAATGACATCTTTAATAAATGAATATTGTCCAATTGATTTAAATTTGTTATATCGGTGGCTTACTAATTGGTCTTCTGTTAACGTTCTAAGTTCTTTAAGAGATGTCAGCAATACCTTTCCAATTTCCTCTGCTTGCTTTTGAACATCCTTATGTGCTCCACCCTTGACCTCAGGAATAATCTGGTCAACGATACCTAACTCCTTTAAATCTGGTGCAGTAATTCTCATGCTCTCCGCTGCTCTTTTTGCCTGAGTGGCATCCTTCCAAAGAATAGCTGCCGCACCTTCAGGGGAGATAACAGAGTATGTTGAATTCTCCAGCATATGAATGTGATTTCCGACACCCAATGCCAGGGCGCCTCCGCTTCCGCCTTCCCCAATGACAATGCAAATGACCGGAACATGAAGGCTCGCCATTTCAAAGAGATTGCGGGCAATCGCTTCGCTTTGGCCGCGTTCCTCAGCCGCTTTGCCTGGATAAGCACCTTTTGTGTCAATAAAACAAATGATTGGCCGCTTGAACTTTTCTGCCTGATTCATCAGCCTCAATGCTTTTCGATACCCTTCAGGATGCGGCATGCCAAAGTTTCTCCGGATATTCTCTTTGGTATCCTTACCGCGCTGGTGGCCAATTATTGTAACGGGAAGACCCTTGAACTTCGCGATTCCTCCGACAATGGCCTCATCATCAGCAAAGGTCCGATCCCCATGACATTCAAAGAAATCTGTAAAAAGATATGAAATATAGTCAAGTGTTGTCGGTCTTGCAGGATGGCGGGCAATTTGCACACGATCCCAAGGTTTTATATTTTCATATATTTCTTTTTCCAGCTTTTCGAGGCGATTTTCAAGTTTACCGATTTCATCTGACAGATCAACGTCAGCATTTTTCGTGAACTCCTTGAGCTCGGCGATTTTCTTTCTAAGTTCTGTCACGGGACGTTCAAATTCAAGTTCTCCTACCATTCAAGATCACCCTCCTGCTGGTGCATTGATAAAATAGATGCAATCTTCTCTTTCAGTTCAAGCCTTGGTATGACGGCATCTAATTGTCCATGTTTTAACAAAAACTCTGCAGTTTGGAAATCCTCAGGCAGTTCTTCTCTAATCGTCTGCTCAATAATTCTTCTGCCGGCAAATCCAATAAGAGCTCCAGGTTCTGCTAAGTTATAATCTCCGAGAGACGCAAAGCTTGCAGAAACCCCTCCTGTGGTTGGATGAGTCATGATAGAGATAATTAATCCGCCATTATCGCTGAATTTTTTCAATGCCACACTGGTCTTGGCCATCTGCATAAGACTCAGTACTCCCTCTTGCATGCGTGCTCCGCCGGACGCAGTAAAAATGATAAAAGGCACAGAAAGTTCATCCGCTTTTTCAATGGCTAGCGTAATTTTTTCTCCCACTACAGATCCCATACTTCCCATACGGAAGGTTGAGTCCATAACAGCAATAACTGCCTGGTGTCCTTCAATAGAACCAATACCGGTCACAACCGCCTCATTAATTCCTGTCTTCTTCTGATCCTTTTCAAGCTTCTCAAGGTAGCCTGGGAAATTCAAAGGATTTTCCGAAATCATACCAGCATTCAATTCTTCAAAACTATTTGGGTCAAGAAAACTTTCTATCCGCTCTTTTGAATCCATTGAATGATGGTATTGGCAGTTTAAACAAACCTTTAAATTTTTCAATAGTTCCTTTGTGTACATGATTTTTTTGCAATTCGGGCATTTTGTCATTATTCCTTCAGGCACGTCTTGCTTCGCTGATTCTGAAGGAATGGTCGCATATTTCTTCTTTTTTGGTTTTGTGAAAATCTCTTTAAGCAAGGTGAAACCTCCCTGTTTTGAATCAAAGACAATTCATGATATTCTTGCCTTTATAAAAAAAGTAAGTGGTCTGGCCACTTGGGCAAAAAATAAATAGGTAATGCCTGTCCAAACCTATCATTTAATCATAGAATAAACGCAGCGGAATTTTTGCCATAATTTGTCGCTATACCTTCGACAATTTCCTTAGCTTACAATAAGCGTTCTTTAGTCCCTGCTCATCGCGGGATATTAAATTAACAATGATATCCAGATAATCTTCCCTGATGAATTCTGCCTTATGAGTAATCAAGGAATGATAGTAATCATTTAAAATGGACCATATTCTCTGAAACAAATGATTTTCAGCCATCTCTGTAATCTTATAAAAAAATTCGTCATCTGTAAAATCCGCTGTCTCTGCCCATGCTTTAAACCGATCAATCCGCTGGTCATCAGCATGATATAAAGCAAGGATTAAGCAATCCATTTCAATTAAATGCTTCGTTTCTATTACATCTTTTTTCGCTTTTTCATCCTGAAGGACAAAGGTGCTTAGCAGCTGTACAAGCTGATTTCCTTTAAAATCACGGATAAACGTTCCTTCCCCTCTTCTTGTCTCGATCAGCCCCAGCAGCTCGAGTGCTCTGAGTGCCTCTCGAACAGAAGAGCGCCCAACAATGAGGCGCTCGGAAAGTTCACGTTCGGATGGCAGTTTGTCACCAGGTTTTAACCCATCTCTTTCAATCATCAGCCTAAGCTGTTTGACAATTTCAACATAAATCTTTGAATCCTTCTGTCTTTCATTCACAGTTTTGGGATCACTCACTTTTGCCGATAACTGCAAGTTTTCTTGTACGCTCTTTTATTTCCTCGGGATCAGCTTTCAGCCTAGCAACTCCTGTTTCCATTGCTGCTTTTGCTACGGCTGCAGCTACTTCAGGAGCCACTCTTGGATCAAAAGGACCAGGAATCACATAATCTTCACTAAGCTCTTCTTCTGTGATAAGACCTGCAATGGCATCAACAGCAGCAATTTTCATTTCCTCATTGATAATAGTTGCCCTAACATCTAACGCACCGCGGAAAATGCCTGGGAAAGCCAATACATTATTTACCTGGTTAGGAAAATCAGATCTGCCTGTTCCTATGACGGCAGCCCCTGCAGATTTAGCTTCATCTGGCATAATTTCAGGATTTGGATTAGCCATGGCGAAAATAATTGGATCTGGATTCATTGAACTAACCATATCTGCAGTTAAGGCACCAGCTGCAGATACACCTATGAACACATCCGCTCCTTGAATAACATCAGCCAAAGAGCCCTGTTTGTTATCACGATTTGTATATTTAGCCACTTCATTCTTTACATCATTCATTCCATTTGGACGGCCTTCATATATAGCGCCTCTTGTATCACACATAATGATGTCACGCACTCCATATGTATAAAGAAGCTTAATAATCGCAATGCCTGCTGCCCCAGCACCACTGGCAACCACACGAATTTCGTTCATTTTCTTTCCTGTGACTTTTAATGCGTTAACAAGACCTGCAACAGTAACAATCGCAGTTCCATGCTGATCGTCATGGAATACAGGAATATTTGCTTCTTTTTTCAAACGCTCTTCAATTACAAAACAATGCGGTGCAGCAATATCTTCAAGATTCACACCGCCAAAGGATGGCTCAAGTAATTTTACGGTTTCAACAATTTTATCAATGTCAGTTGTATTTAAACAAATCGGAAACGCATCAACACCGGCAAAACTCTTAAATAGTACAGCTTTTCCTTCCATAACTGGCAAAGCAGCCTCAGGACCGATATTGCCGAGACCCAAAACAGCTGTTCCATCAGAAACTACCGCGACCATGTTTCCTTTCATTGTATATTCATAGACCATTTCAGGTTTATCATAAATTTCCTTACATGGTTCAGCTACCCCCGGGGAATAGGCAAGACTTAAGTCCTTAGCATCCTTAACCTGAACCTTTGATTTAGATTCTAGTTTTCCTTTATTTACCCTATGCATATGAAGGGCTTCTTCACGCAAAGTCATCTCTATCTCTCCTTTTTCTTCAACAATGCGGCGAAATGCCGCCGCTGCCTTTTCCGCTACGGGATGATTTTTTAGTTCCTGGTCAATTAATTATATCGGCCATCCGAAATTTCTCTCTTTTATCAGGTGGTCTGACCAGTCTCTTTTTACCAATATACCACATTTGCTGATGATGTAAAGTACTTGATAGTATACGAATGTATTAATTTTACTGCAGAACGACGTTCTTTTCTCCCAGCAGTCCTTTCAGCTTTTGCATGAACTCTTCTGTCGGATTTATCAGGTCCTCTTCACCCAAGCGAATTTTTTTATTGGTACTCTCGTAAAATAATAGGACCTGTATCTTCCCTCCATGTTCGTTGAAGATATTTTTTAGCTTGTAAAGGATTTCGGGATTTTCCTTTTCCTTAGTGATTCTTAAATAAAGAACCGGATCTTTTTTTTCAGCAGCTTCAATGGCCGACTTTACTTCCTCACAGGATTGAATAATAAATTGGCGCCTGCCATCCCTTTCCTCTATGTTTCCATTGATTACAATAATAGTGCCCTTTTTAAAAAATACAGAAAATCGGTTAAAGGTTTCAGGAAAAGCAACAGCCTCCATTTCATCTGACTGGTCGCTGATTGTTAAAAATGCCATCGCCTGGCCTTTTTTCGTGCGGATTTTTTTTACTTCCGTCAAATAGACAAGTCCACGTTTTCTTTTCCTTTCCGATTTCATATTAATTAGCTGATCGGCCCCTAGCAGCGGCAATGAATCTTCGTAAATGGAAACCGGATGGTCTGATAGATACAGTCCCAGCACCTCTTTTTCAAAAACCAGCTTATCTTCCATACGTATTGGGTCAACCTCTGTATATTTTGGGTTTGGAAAAAAGTCGCCTTCAGTAAAGAAATTTACTTGTTCGTCATTTGGCCGCATCAAATTGGCATGCTCAACGGCAGCGTCCAGACTTGCCAGCAATACAGCCCGGTCTTGGCCAAATTCATCAAAGCTTCCGGAATGAACCAGCGCCTCTAAAGCCTTTCGATTGACCGTCTTAGATGAAACCCTGATGCAAAAGTCAAACAGATCATCAAAATGATTATTTTTTCTTGCCTGAAAAATATCCCTTAATGCCGAGGCGCCAATACCCTTTATAGCCGCCAGACTATATCTGATGGCATCTCTTTCAACAGTAAAGGAAAACCCGCTGCGATTAATAGATGGGGGCAGAATAGCTATGTCCATCTGTTTTAGTTCCTTAATGTACTGTGAAATCTTTTCTTCATTTCCTATTACAGATGTAAGCAATGCAGCCATAAAGTGCAATGGATAATGGCATTTTAAATAGGCTAGCTGATAGGATATAAAGCTGTATGCCACGGAATGGCTTCTGTTGAAACCATAATTGGCAAAGCGGACTATTAAATCATAAATATCATTTGCCGTTTTTTCATCATGGCCTTTTTTTAATGCTCCGCTGACAAAATGGCTTCGTTCCTGGTCAAGTATTTCTTTCTTCTTCTTGCTTACAGCCCTTCTAAGCAAATCGGCCTCACCCAGTGAGAACCCAGCCATAATGGCTGCAATCTGCATAATCTGTTCCTGATAGACAATAATCCCATACGTGTCTTTAAGAATAGGGATAAGATCAGGGTGAGGGTAGGAAACCTTACTGATCCCATGCTTTCTCTCAATATAAAGAGGAATATTTTCCATTGGTCCAGGCCGGTTTAAGGCATTAACAGCAACAATGTCTTCAAAGCATGTCGGCCTCAGTTTTGTAAGTACCTTCCGCACCTGGTCTGCTTCCAGCTGAAAAATCCCCGTTGTATCTCCTCTGCTTAATAATTGATAGGTAGCTTCATCGTCTAATGGAATAGCCTTAATATTAAGTTTTTTCCCCGATTTTCTGTGAATGGATGCCAGGATATTTTCTATCAATGATAGATTTCTCAAACCAAGGAAATCCATCTTTAATAAGCCAACATTCTCTAGATGCTCCATTGAATATTGAGTTAAGTAAACATGGTCATGGCCCTTTTGAATCGGAATCACTTGAACTAAAGATTTTTCGCTTATGACAACTCCAGCAGCATGTGTGGAAGTATGGCGCGGAAGCCCTTCCAGCTTAAGAGCGGTGTCAAATAATTTCTGGTTGTAGCTTGATTCCTTTACAAACATTCTCAATGCTTCTGATTCCTTTAGAGCATCAGATAATGAAATGCCTAATTTTCCAGGAATTTTCCTTGATAAGCTGTCTAATTCCTTAGGATTCAGTCCAAATGCTCGTCCAACATCCCTTAATGCAGCTTTTGCCGCAAGCGTTCCAAATGTGATGATTTGGGCAACATGCAGCTCACCATATTTATTTGCGACATATTTGATTACCTTGTCCCTTAGATGATCGGGAAAATCAATATCAATATCTGGCATCGTGATCCGCTCCGGGTTAAGGAAACGTTCAAATAATAAATGGTGTTCAATCGGATCAACATCTGTGATATACAAAACATAGGAGACCATCGAACCTGCTGCCGATCCCCGTCCAGGACCAGTCAATATGTCGTTTTCTCTTGAATACTTCATAAAATCCCAAACAATTAAAAAATAATCGCTAAATTTCATTTTTTTAATGATTTTAAGCTCATATAGAAGACGATTGCGATGTTCTTCCTCTGCTGATTCATACCTTTCATTAAAGCCTTTCCAGCAGAGCTCCTCAAGCATCTGATCTGCTGTTTTGTTTTCTTCAACAGGATACTTAGGAAGGTTTTGCTGATTGAGCTCAAGCATGACATTGCATCGTTTTGCGATTTTCAGCGTATTTTCCAGTGCCTCAGGATAGGATGATAATTGGTCTGTCATTTCCTTTGCTGTTTTTAAATAGTACTCACCGCTTTGCAGCCGCACCCTTGTCTCATCCTGCAATTTTTCTCCATTTTTTATTGCCAGCAGACATTCATGGGCAAAGGCGTCTTCTTTGGATAAATAGAATACTTCGTTTGCTGCGGCCAATTCTATGCCTGTCTCTTCCGATATCCGCAAGAGCCCCTCGTTTACCTTCTTTTCAGCAGCAATAGAATGGTCCTGCAGTGACAGGTAAAAATGATGTTTTTCAAACAATCCATCATACCTTAAAGCGATTTCCTTTGCTTTGTCGTAGCTGTCATTTGCAAGACATTGTTCAATTTCCCCGTTTAATCCAGGACTAAGAGCGAACAGTCCTTCCGAGTAGGCTTTCAGCCATTTCGTCGGAATACCTTCTTCTGATTGAGTCATTAAAACACTTGTAATTTTTAATAGATTTTCAAAGCCAGTCTGATTTTCTGCTAATAAAACAAGCGGATATGCCTCTTTTTGGTTATGCTCGCTTAAAACATCAGCCGTTAGCCCCAAAATTGGCTTTACTGATTGCTTGAGGCATTCCTTGTAGAACTCCACAGCACCGTACATGACATTTCTATCGGTTAAAGCCAGAGCCTCAAACCCTCTGCTCTTGGCTTCTCCAACTAATTGCCTGATGGTTGCTGTGCTCGTCAACAGACTATACGCACTATATACATGAAGGTGTATAAATGACATTACACTCCCCGCCTTTAATTTATCTCTCTTACAGACTATTATAGAAAAAACAATGAAAAAAGGAAAATACGTTCCCATTTACCTTTCGGAACGAAAAATTTGCTTTTGGCAAATTAACATATTATGAAAAGTTTGTCCATATGATGAAGTACAGGGACAATTTGACAGGACTGGACTGCCCCAGTGCCTGGCGTAAGGATGATGATGATGAAAGTACAGCCCTTTATTGCATCTTTGATTGACAGTTATTTTATTGCTTTTGGGGTACTAATTGGCGGAGCTATTATTGGAAGTCTTGCAGCATTCTTGACCGGAAAACCGCCATTGACTGAAGCCTATCGCATTTCAAATTATATACGGGTATGGGCCATTGTTGCCGCTATTGGGGGTACCTTTGATACCGTTTATAGCTTTGAAAGAGGGGTTCTTGATGGACAGACAAAAGACCTTTTCAAACAGTTTCTATTAATACTGGCCGCCCTAGGCGGCGCACAGACGGGTGCCCTGCTGATTAATATGCTGACAGGTGAGCATACATCATGAGAATACCACCCTACTACCGCAAGCGCTCATGGCAGCGTTTTCTGGCAGGAGTAGCGATTGGCGGACTAATCAGCTGGTTTATCTTTTTATATATTTTTGGAGAATGGCAGGAAAAGTACAGCAAGCAAATTAAGAAACAGGAAGAGGACATCGCTGACCTAATACAGGATAAAAAAATCTGGCAGGAAGAGTATAAAGAACTGAATAAGAAAAACCAAAAGCAGCTGACGATCCAGGACATTAAGATAAAAGTAAAGAACAGTGACAAGTACAAGCTTGATTCCTTTAGTGTTTTTGAAATTGAGAAGCAAATTAAAGAAGATATCAATATAATGGAAGCCAAAGATCTAGATACCGTCTACAAAAGCAGGGAGCTAATCAAAAAAATCATCGAAAACAAAGTGTTCAAAATTAACGAAAAACGCTACCGTGCCGAAGTAAAGGAAATGGTCATCTACACAACCCTTTCCATCCAGGTAGACATAAAACTGGATTAGCTTTTCTAGCATTCCCTTTGGCGCATTAAAGCATCGGGGGTCAGGCCCCCATCTCTTTAACGCGTTAAACCAGAGGGGGACAGGCCCCCGCTGCTTTAATGCGTTGCCTTATTCGCATGCCTTTTCGAGATCACTGATGACGGACTCCATTTGATCCCAGGAATAGATGGAGGCGCCAGCTGCCAGCGGATGGCCGCCGCCGCGGTACTGTCTTGCCACAGTGTTGACCACAGGTCCTTTAGAACGGAGGCGGACGCGAATTTGATCCTCTTCTTCAATAAAGAATACCCAGGCCTTGATTCCTGCGATATTTCCCAGCTCACTTACCAGGAGAGAGGCCTCAGACGCTTTCACCTCAAATTGATTTAACAGTTCCTTTGTCAGAACCATTGCTGCCACGTGATTGTTCTTCATGTCAAAGTTTTGCAGGACATAGCCCTTTAATTTCACGACATTCGGAGACAGTTCATACATTTTATCGAATAGCTCAGGTCTCGAGAAATCATAATGAATTAATTCCCCGGCATAGGCAAAGGTTTTATTGGTTGTGCTAGGGAATAAGAATCTTCCTGTATCCCCGACAATTCCGGCAAAAATAAGCCTTGCCGCCTCATCAGACATTTTCAGCCCTTGATCCTTGCCAAAAAGGTAAAATTCATAAATCATTTCACTTACTGAACTTGCATCTGTATCTACCCACAACAAATCTCCATATGGATCTTCATTTGGATGGTGATCAATTTTAATCAGTTTTTCCCCTAAATGATAGCGATCATCGCAAATTCTTTCTGCATTTGCTGTATCACAAACAATCACGAGGGCACCTTTATAGGTTTCATCTGAAATTTGATCAAGCCGGCGGAGATAATTTAGCGTTTCCTCTTCTTTCCCAACTGTATAAATATTTTTTTCTGGAAATGAGGCTTTGAGAATTTCTGCAAGCCCTCCCTGCGAGCCGTATGCATCCGGATCAGGACGGACATGTCTATGAATGATGATCGTTTCATACAACCTAATAGTATCTAATATTTTTTGTTTCACTGTCGTCTTGCTCCTTTTTAAATGATCTCTGTCATTTTCGCCTGCAAAATTTCAGCCCCAGGCGATTTGCACCCATCAGCATCGTTAAACATCAGCCACTCACTCCACTATAGCATTTTCCTGAGAATAAAGTTAAAATAGTAGGAGATTTACTTAAAACTGGAGGGTCATTTACATGCCTGTTTTAGTTATTTTAATTACCATTTCTTTTTCGTTCTATCTATTCTATAAAATTAAATATGTCAGAAGCAAACGTCCCATTGAACGAAGATGGATTTCTTCTAAATCAAGTATAGCTCTAGGGCTATTTGTGGGACTTTTTGGGCTAAATCAACTGTTCTTAAATGGCAATACCATTACTTATATCATTGCTGCCATTTTTATTCTGTTAGGAGCGTTCTCAGCTATTAATGGACTAAAAGCTTATAAACACTATCTGCCGCTGGCTGCCGATGAAGCGAAAAACTATTAATATTGAATTGTTAAAGGGCTGTCTCCTGTACGTGGGACAGCCCTTAGCTTTACGCTATTTTATCTTTCAATCAGCTGGCACATCATCATCGCTTTGCCAACGAGGACTCCCTCGTTAAAAACCTCTACATCGACCTTCCCAAACTTTCTGCCGACTTCAAGGACCCTTGGATTAATTTCCAGCATACTTTCAATCTGTACGGGCTTTAAAAAATAGATCGTCATATTTTCAACGACTAAATCACCTTTTTTATAGTTTCTTAGTACTCTGCTTGCCGCCTCGGAAACAATGGTTGTAAAAACCCCATAGGAAATGGTACCAAGGTGGTTAGTCATTTGCGGTGTTACTTCACACCGGTAGATTTCATCTCCCTTATTTTTTCCGCTGGCAAAAACAAGCTGATTGGTAACGATATCATCAATGGTTTCACCGACCTGCGGCTGTCTTTGAATCATCTGCAGCGCTTTTAACACGTCCTGTCTGCTTATGATTCCCTCTAGCCGATTCGATTCATCCACAACAGGAAGAACCTCGATTCCCTCCCAAACCATCAGATGGGATGATGAGGCGACACTTGTCTGTTTCCCTACCGTCATTGGGCTTTTAGTCATAATTTTATCAATCGATGTATAAGGTTCATGTCCCATGATATCCTTTGAGGTTACGATTCCGATAACCTTTAAGTTTTTATCAACGACAGGAAAACGGCTATGCATCGTTTCACGGTTCAGCTGAAGGTAATCGGACACCTTTTGGTTTGATTTTAAGTAAACAGCGCTATCCAATGGAGTTAGGATATCCTCAACCAGGATAATTTCTTTTTTAATCAGCTGGTCATAGATGGCCCGGTTAATCATTGTTGCAACTGTAAAAGTATCATAGCTGCTTGAAATGATCGGAAGCTCAAGCTCGTCAGCGAGCTTTTTCACTTCATCTTCTGTATCAAATCCTCCTGTGATAAGGACAGCTGCACCTGCTTTTAAGGCAAGCTCATGTGCCTTTGTGCGGTTTCCGACAATCAATAGATTCCCCGCTCCAGTATAGCGCATCATCGCCTCTAGCTTCATAGCCCCGATAACAAACTTATTTAAGGTTTTATGGAGCCCTTCTCTTCCGCCCAATACCTGCCCATCAACAATATTAACCACTTCAGCATATGTCAGCTTTTCAATATTTTCTTTTTTCTTTCGCTCAATTCTAATGGTGCCGACCCGTTCAATGGTACTGACATAGCCTTTATTTTCTGCATCCTTGATGGCCCGGTAAGCAGTGCCTTCGCTGACAGCCAGCTCCTTGGCAATCTGTCTGACAGAAATTTTCTCTCCTATCGGCAGGTCATCAATATATTGTAATATTTGTTCATGTTTAGTTGCCACGACGTTCACCCTTTTTTCATAATCCTACTCTTATTATAAGGTTTGAGCCGTCTGATTGTAAGCATTTCCATTTATATTTATCTGTAAAAAGAACGTGCACGCTTTCTTTCGTTCAATTTCTGGACCGATGCAGCACCTGAACGGCGTTTTCTAGGTGCATAAAGCAATGCTGAGAGATTTCCCGCAACAACGATAAGAGCAAAGGCAAGCCAGGATATAGCAAATATCCCCTCCAGACCCTCGCCAAAAATATTTACCCTCGGTATAGCAAAGTAGAGCAGAAATCCGCATCCTAATAGACACAATAGATAGCGATTTTTATTCAAAATATCTCCTCCTCGTCAACCTGTTCATATCACTATATGCGGACAGGCATAGAAAAAGACGAGAGATGCTGATATTTTGCCATTACGAAAAACGCAGCCGTTTTGCTCTGCGGCTGCGTGCTTTAAGGTTTACAGATCAATGGATTCTCCCGCTTCAAGGATCTTGCCCACACCTGCATCAAGCATATCAATAAATTTCTGCGGATCCTGTTTGATCGGCGGGAAAGTATTGTAGTGAATCGGAACAACCTTCTTCGCGCTTAAAAGCTGGGCTGCATAAGCAGCATCCTCCGGTCCCATTGTGAAATTATCCCCAATAGGAAGGAAGGCAAGATCGATTGGATGACGGTCGCCAATTAATTTCATATCAGAGAAAAGACCCGTATCACCTGCGTGATAAATTGTCTTTCCATCAATCGTTACTAGAACGCCGGCAGGCATTCCTAAATAAATGATTTCATTATTTTCTGTCTCTAGTCCTGTTCCATGAAAGGCTGGGGTTAGCTTTACTTTGCCAAAATCAAATTGATAGGCACCGCCAATACTCATGCCATGGGCATTCACACCCTGCCACCCAAGGTAGGTGGCAAGCTCAAAGTTAGAAATAACTAAAGACTGATGCTCCTTTGCAAGTTCAACGGTGTCGCCAAGGTGATCTCCGTGTCCATGGGTAACAATAATAACGTCAGGCTTAACGTCTTCCGGCTTTAAATCTGTCATGCCGTTGCCTGTAATAAACGGGTCGATTAGAATCGTTTTTTCGCCAGTTTCAATTTTTACAAATGAATGTCCATGAAAAGATACCTTCACTATGTATTCCCCTTTCTATGTTTCTGCTATGTAATACTTCAACGAAGGAATGGATAATCCTGCTAAACATTCTCTTTATATTCTTATTTTAGTTTTTGTATAAGTTTACTTTTAAGAACTGAATTGCTAAGCTCTTTATGTCAAGTCTTGTTAAATTGGAGGAAATATCATGAATGCCCGTTTACAGAAATTAACTGATTGGATGAAAGAAAAGGATATTCAGGTCTGCTTTGTTTCATCACCTGAAAATGTTTTTTATTTTAGCGGATTTTTAAGTGACCCTCATGAACGCCTGCTCTGTCTCGCTGTTTTTCAGGAGGAAGAACCTTTTCTTGTATGTCCGGCCCTTGATAAAACAGATGCGAAAAATGCTGGATGGAGCAGTGAAATTATCTCCCATACGGATATCGAAAACCCATGGGAACTTATAGATAAAGCGATCAGCCGGCGAATCGGCAAAGCCCAAAGGGTTGCCATTGAAAAGGAGCATATGAATGTCGAACGATATGAGATTATCGCCGAGATGTTTTCTGGTGCTGAATTTGTTTCTGCCGAAGAAAAGCTCCGTAAATTGCGAATGATTAAGGATGCAAAAGAGCTAAGCATTATTCGTGAGGCGTGTGCTCTTGCTGATTTCGCTATTGAAACAGGATGCGCAGAAATTAAAGAAGGGAAAACAGAGCTTGAGGTTCTTGCAGCTGTTGAATATGCTTTAAAGCAAAAGGGTGTTTCTGAAATGTCCTTTGCCACAATGGTTTTAACCGGGGCAAACGGGGCATCTCCGCATGGCAATCCAGGATTAACAAAAATTAAAAAAGGCGATTTCGTCTTATTTGACCTTGGGGTCATTGTTGATGGCTATTGTTCTGATATTACAAGAACTGTCGCTTTCGGAGAGGTAAATGAAAAACAGCTGGAAATTTATGAAACGGTCCTAAAGGCACAAAAGGCTGCTGTTGAAGCATGCAAACCTGGTGTCACATGTGCAGAAATTGATTTGACTGCTAGAAACATCATTGCCGATGCTGGATATGGTGAATATTTTCCGCACCGCTTAGGCCATGGGCTTGGAATCAGCGTTCATGAATACCCGTCATTGACAGAAACCAATTCGCTTATGCTTGAAGAAGGCATGGTTTTCACCATTGAACCGGGGATTTATGTACCGGAAGTCGCTGGAGTAAGAATTGAGGATGACCTTGCTGTAACAGCAAACGGCGTGGAAATTCTGACAAAATTCCCGAAAGAACTGCAAAGATTAAATAATCATCTTTAAAAAAAGCTGCCACATATTGGGCAGCTTTTTTCTCATTTAAAATCATCTTGATCCACATTTAAGTCCAAGTCAAAATTGGCATTGGACTGATCAATAACACCGCTGTTATAAACATCCATGATTTGATCGCTGATTTGCGAGGTGCCTTCCTCATCAAAAAACAAGTTCATTTGTGAATTTGGTTCCTTTTTTTCCATGTCATTTCTCTCCTTACATTTTACTTTTTGCCTTTTATATTGTTCGATTTTCCGCCACAGATATACTTAAATTAAAGATGTATAATAAAGGAAAAGGAGGAGGATTTTTTATGGGGATGAAATATAAAAACATATTGGTTGCAGTAGATGGATCAACAGAGGCTGAATGGGCGTTTAAGAAGGCCATCGAAATTGCCAAACGCAACGATGCTCATATTATTCTTGCGCACATCATCGATACTAGAACGTTTGCCACAGTCGAAGCGTACGACCGCACAATTGCTGAAAGAGCAGATATGTTCGCAAAAGAGTTAATGGAAAAATATAAAAATGAAGCCGTCAATGCTGGTGTAGCCAATGTAGATTACGTAGTTGATTACGGTTCACCAAAATACAGAATTCCAAGAGAAATTTCCAAGGATAATAAAGTTGATTTAATCATCTGCGGCGCAACTGGTATGAATGCCGTTGAACGTTTTCTAATTGGAAGCGTATCTGAAAATATCGTCCGCCATTCCAGCTGTGATGTATTGGTTGTCCGGACAGAAAAAGATGCAGAGTAATAAATGTAAAAAGAGTGCCGGAATAATATCGGCACTCTTTTCTATATGTCCAGTGTACTTTTCCACTCTTTTATAATAAATTCTCTCGTGTTTTCAATTGCAGCAGGGTCATTATATGCAAGCTCTTTAGCCTCATCCAATGAGGCAGCACGAAAAATAATCATTCCGCCTGTATGATCTGTAAAGGGTCCTTTGGCAATAATTTTTCCCTTCTCTATTAAATCATTCAGATAATCAATATGCTCTTTCCGGATCGCTTCATCTTTTTTTGAATCGAGCGTTTTCATAAGTGCAATAAAATAGTTCAATAGGGAAACCTCCTCTAAAAAGAAATGTATTACCTATATATTTCTTCTTAGAAGGAAATTCCCCTTTGTTTTTACAGTTATTTCTGAATAATCGTTTTTGCCTTCTCAATGGCAGCCAAAACCTGGGCAAACCCTGTGCCGCCTGCACTATTGCGTCGTTTTACGGCAGTAACCGGGTCTAACACTGTATAGATATCCTCTTCAAACAGCGGATTAGCTTTTTTGTATTCATCCAGCGGCAGATCAACAAGGAAACATCCCTGCTGGACGCAAGTCAGCACAAGCTTCCCGACAATCTCATGTGCTTGTCTGAATGGAATTCCCTTATCTGACAGATAATCAGCAAGCTCGGTTGCATTGGAAAAATCGCTTTTTGTTGCTTTATCCATCTGGTTTTTATTCACAGTCATTGTCTTAATCATTCCAGCGAATATTTTCAAGGAACCTGTAACAGTCTTCACAGTATCGAACATGCCTTCTTTGTCTTCCTGCATGTCTTTATTGTAGGCTAGCGGCAAGCCCTTTAGAACGGTCAGCAAGCCCATTAGATTTCCATATACTCTTCCCGTTTTCCCACGAATGAGCTCAGCCATGTCAGGGTTCTTCTTCTGCGGCATAATGCTGCTTCCTGTTGCAAAGCTGTCATCAAGTTCAATGAATTTAAATTCCTGGCTGGACCATAGAATAAATTCCTCACTTAATCTTGATAAATGCATCATTAAGATGGATGAGTCTGATAAAAATTCTAAAATAAAGTCCCTGTCAGAAACTGCATCAAGACTATTTTCATAAATCCCGCCAAATTCAAGTAATTCGGCAGTTAAATGGCGGTCGATCGGGAATGTAGTGCCGGCAAGAGCACCCGCTCCCAATGGAGAAATATTAATGCGCTTAACGCTCTCTTCAAAGCGTTCCTTATCACGCTGAAGCATCCAAAAATAGGCCATTAAATGATGGGCAAATGAAATCGGCTGGGCTCTTTGCAAATGTGTATAGCCAGGCATGACTGTTTCAACATTTTCCTCTGCCTGCGCAACCAATGCCTGCTGCATCTCCTCAATTAATTCGATGATCACATGTACCTGCTTGCGCAAAAATAAATGCATATCGGTTGCTACCTGATCATTTCGGCTTCTTGCTGTGTGAAGCTTTCCGCCAACCGGGCCAACTAATTCTGTTAAAAAGCTTTCTAGATTCAAATGGATGTCTTCAAGCTTCACTTGATAATCCAATTGTCCCTGTTCAGCTTTTCCCTTAAGCTGCAACAGTCCATCTTTAATTTGCTTTGCATCTTCTTCAGTGATTATATTTGATTTGGAAAGCATTGTGACGTGCGCAATGCTCCCCTCAATATCTTCCAATACAAGTTCTTGGTCAAATGAAATGGATGCTCCAAATTCATCTACCCATTCTTCAGCGGATTTTGTAAATCTTCCGCCCCATAGCTTTTTCACACTGTCACCTTCTCATTTTTTTGCGCAATGCTCTGTACTTTTGTTGGCAGACCCCATAGTTTAATAAAGCCAACAGCTGCATTATGGTCAAATTCATCATCAGATGTATAGGTCGCAAGCTTTTCATCATATAAAGAATATGGAGATTTTCTGCCTTCGATAATCGCATGTCCTTTAAACAGCTTGACTCTTACAGTACCAGTAACATATTTTTGTGTTTCTTTAAGGAAAGCCTGAAGGGCATTATTTAATGGAGAGAACCATAATCCCTCGTAAATTAGTTCAGAAATTTTCTTCTCAATCACTGGTTTGAAGTGTGCTACTTCTTTAACTAAAGTTAAATCCTCTAATTCTTTATGTGCTTTAATTAGCGTCATCGCAGCAGGGCACTCATAAACTTCACGTGATTTGATTCCAACAAGACGGTTTTCTACATGGTCAATGCGTCCAACACCATGTTTGCCTGCAATGGTATTCAATTCTAGAATAAGCTCTGATAAAGGATATTTTTTGCCATTTAAGCTGACTGGAACACCTTGTTCAAAGTCGATTTCAACGATATCAGCAGTGTCAGGTGCTTTTTCAATGCTTACAGTAAGGTCGTATGCATCTTCTGGCGGAGCAGCCCATGGATCTTCAAGAACACCGCACTCATTCGCTCTTCCCCATAAGTTTTGGTCGATGGAGTAAGGAGAATCTAAGTTAATCGGAATAGGAATATCGTTTTGCTTTGCATATTCAATTTCCTCTTCACGTGACCATTTCCAATCACGTACTGGTGCAAGAACTTCAAGATTTGGATTCAATGCATTGATGGAAACTTCAAAACGCACTTGGTCGTTTCCTTTACCTGTACATCCGTGAGCAACCGCAACTGCTCCTTCTTGTTCTGCAACTTCTACTAGCTTTTTCGCAATAAGCGGACGTGAAAGAGCCGAAACTAACGGGTACTTATTTTCGTAAAGAGTGTGACCCTGAAGAGATATTAATGCATAGTCATTGGCAAACTCTTCTTTAGCATCGATTACATAGGATGAGACAGCGCCGACTTTTATGGCTTTTTCTTTAATGAAGTTTAAATCCTTACCTTCACCGACATCTAAGCAGCAGGCAACAACTGCATATCCCTTTTGTTCTAACCATTTAATTGCAACAGAGGTATCTAAACCTCCGGAATAAGCTAACACCACTTTAGGATTTGACATTTTATATTTCCTCCTCTATATGACGAATAAATATTCATTAACATTTGTTTTTATTCATTTATATTGTATAAGATACCACATATTTAAGAGAAATCAATACTTATTCGGAAAAATGTTTATAAATTTATTAGAATAGCTTTGTATAGTATCCGTTGATTTCCACTTAAGCACTTCGCTTTCCTGAGGGCGTTTTGAGTGCCTCCTTGCGCTGACGCGCCTGCTCACGTCTCACTTCAACACTGATCCCCAAGGAGTCTACGTGCCTGCAGTGAAGATCAACTAAGGTATACATCAATTTTGCTCTTTTGAAAAGACCCAATAGCAGGTCAAATAAAAGTATAGTAGAATGGGAGTATCCTATCCTTGGAGGAAAGTTCAAATGGTAATTGAATACTTTTTATTTGATAAGAGGCTTGGCATTCCAATCCCGGCACTTGAAAAGGAATGGGAACAATATACAGGAAATACTCAGCAGGAGATATTATTTCACTGGGAAAAAATCAGGGGGAGAATTCCTGACCGAATTAAAGAATTAGAGGATATGATTAATCAAAAACAAGCCCAGCTGTCAAATGAGGATAACTTTCTAAAGTCATGTGAACTTAACAGCGACATCGCAGATCTTGCCTCCATTATTAATGACCTATGGCTATGGTACCGGACAAATCAGGATGTTTCAGAAAAAGCGCATTTTTAATTGAAGACACGGGATGTCCCGTGTCTTTTTGTATAATAAAATATTCTATTTTTTCAATTCCCTGACAACATGGCCAAGTTCAGGCAGGATGAGTTTATTCATAGCGAGACGGACAGCCCCTGATGAACCTGGAGTGGAAAAGACCGCCTTACCGCCAACTACACCCGCCGCAGCTCTTGATAAAATTGCCGCTGAGCCAATATCCTCCTGATAGCTAAGGAGCCGAAAAAGCTCGCCGAATCCAGTTATTTCTTTTTCAAATAGGCCCAAAACGGTTTCGATTGTAACATCTCTCCGAGCAATCCCCGTGCCTCCGTTTGTCAGGACCACATCTACTTCTTCATTATCGCATCCCGATCGTACAGCAGCCTCAATGGCTCCAGCCTCGTCCTTAACGATACAATAGTCGACAACCCTGTGTCCGGCTTCTTCTAAAAGCTCAATCATCAGCTTTCCGCTTTTATCTGTCTGCTGATCCCTAGTATCACTGACCGTGATCACCTTACATCCAATATGCTTAGGGGCATCTTTTTTATGCTCTGTCAGGCTCAATTAGCTTTCACCTCTTTTTGCATAAAAATATCTCATTTGATAATACTTTTGTGCAAAGTCTGTGACTTTTCTTGTCAGCTGATAATTGGTTCCCGCTCCAATGGCCATGCTGATTAAAGGCATTCCCTGCAAGGATTTATTGCGGAACATATAAATGGCCAGTCCCTTAAATAAATGCTTAATGGGTAGCTCCAGCCACGATACATCAGCCACTTCCTCGCTGCCCTCATAAAAGTAATAATCATCCTGTGACTTTGCCTCACGCTTAAGCTCTTCCCAATAAGCCCCCTGCAGCCTTGGCGGCAATGTTGCTGCATGAAAAACCTTTAAGGAGCTCATCATTTCATACGGGGTATTAACCTCAACACCGTAGGCAGCAGCAATAAGCTGGACAATTCGCAAATTAATCACAGCCATTGCAGGGATATCAGCCCCAAGCATGATTGAACTGCCTGATCCCGCTAAACCGCCCTGCACAAACGAATAAATCCTGTGCCTGGCAATTTGCTGCTGGGCAATATATTTAAGCTGATCAATGGTTAAGTACGTTAAATCTTCCACTGTTTGAATATCTGATTTGAATACCCGGGCCGCTGTTAATATTCTATCTCTGGCATCCATGTGCAGCTGTGATCCCTGAATCAGTGCATTTAGATGGAACATCCAATTATCTAATTTAGCAAAAAATTCCTGCTGCACCCTTTCAGGAAGCAAAGAAAAGGCACGCTCCAAATATTTTTCATAGGTTAATTCAAAATCATTGGGAACATAATTCAATAACTCACTTTCCCATTCACGTATCTCTGCTAATACCATCTTCTCCCGTTCCGTTAATCCCATATGTACTCCTCCATTCACAAACAAAACCGTCTTTTGCTACAGTATAACACAACAAGAATGGCAAATTCTTCAACAAAAAAGAGGGCCATCTCCAGCCC
>Ga0180215_1000765_pt1 | contig 38006 bp, 41 predicted proteins | sample eDN3rd37CBELigBY_FD_128871 | JGI IMG/M metagenome (GOLD analysis project Ga0180215, IMG submission 128871) | Enriched backyard soil microbial communities from Emeryville, California, USA - eDNA 3rd pass 37_C BE-Lig BY (version 2) (version 2) | ecosystem: Environmental > Terrestrial > Soil >...
CAATTTGAAATTACAGCAGACATTATGAGACCTGAAGTCATTGACTTTTTAAATAAGAATGCACCTGCTGGGCTGTTCCGATTTGAAATCGGGGTTCAATCAACAAATGATTTAACAAATGAATTGGTTAAACGCAAGCAAAACTTTACAAAGCTGCAGCGGACTGTAATGATGGTCAAAGAAGGCGGAAAAATCGATCAGCATTTAGATTTGATTGCCGGTCTACCTGAGGAAGATTACCAATCCTTCCGAAAAACATTCAATGATGTGTTTGAAATGCGTCCCGAGGAGCTTCAGCTTGGCTTTTTAAAAATGCTTCGTGGTACAGGAGTACGAATCACTGCAGCACAGCACGATTATATCTATATGGATCACTCACCTTATGAGATTCTAGGAAATAATGTTTTGAGTTTTGAGGATATAACAAGAATTAAGCAGGTAGAGGATGTACTTGAAAAATATTGGAATGACCATCGAATGAACGAGACGGTGGAGTTTTTGGTTACTCATAGTTTTGAGACACCATTTGATTTCTTCCAAGACTTTGGTACGTATTGGGATGAGCGTGGATGGTCTCGAATTGGTCACCAGTTAGAGGATTTATTCAAGCGGCTCTATGAATTTTTACAAGCGACAAACCAATATCAGCTCCCGGTTATAGAAGCTATCATGAAATATGATTATTTAAGAAATCAAAAATACAAGCCACGTAAACCTTGGTGGGAAGACCTTGTAAGTAAGCAAGATCGTGCAAACTTCTATCAGGAGATTGTGGAGGAACCGACTGCTCTAGGTGAGGAATTCAGCAGACTAGAACTTCAAGAAAAAGATTTATACAAGCATACAGTTGTTGAAAAAATACCATTTGACCTTGAGACTTATAAACAAACAGGTGAGATCAAATTACAAGATACGTATTTACTCGTTTATTTTGATCCGATTGAAAGACAAGCAAAAGTGTATTCTCGAAAAGTTTCATAAGAAAGAGTCAGCCTGGCTGACTCTTTTTTCCTTTTTTGAGGACTACTCGCCAGTGCTGTTTCCTTTTTTGGAATTACGATTTGCACCCTTCATTGGATTTTCATAATCTGCTTCTGCTGAAAATTCTGTATCAGGCATACTTTCTTTTGGTGTAAAATTACTCTTTCTTGCTGCATCAAACTTCACTTTACGTTTCATCGTTTTTACCCCCTTTTCATCTGTAGTTTTTACCGTGAATGTCATCTACATAGGTGGTAAAATACACCTCTTTCTAAACCTTACATTTTATAAATTTCTGGTTGTTGCAAACACTATAGAAAATAGATAGGTGAGGTGTATAAGATTGACAAAAGAGAAAAAACAATCAGAAGAGATTGAATCACCAATTTTAGACGAAACGATGCCCCATCAAATTTCAGCTCCATCCTTTAAAGGTACTGGAATCAAAATGGAGGAACCATTTGTTAACGAACATGGAGTGGTCATAGGCGATAGTCTTTATGACTCCCCCCATTCACCATTGAATAATTGGAGCGATGAAGTGGATCCAGAAATTATGGCCGGAGACCAGTGGGTACATCCAACAAACGATATCGGCTGGAATACAACCGAGAATCGTGAATTACTTGAAAGTAAAAAACAACCTAAAGGAGTTCCATTCATGCATCCATCAAAAGACACTAGCTATGGAAACGACTAAATAGAAAAAGCTATCCAAAAAAGAGCACCCGAATTGAACTGCCCCAAATAAGTTAGACACATATTTTACGCAACTTTTAAGATTTGAGTTCGATTTTCTACAGGACTCAAGTCTTTTAATTTTGCCTTTATTCGTTTGTGATTGTAATAGTGAATATAATCATCTAATTCCTTTTCAAAATGTTCTATACTGTCAAATTCCTGTAGATAAAGGAGTTCGGACTTTAATAAGCCAAAGAAGTTTTCCATGACCGCATTGTCCAAACAATTTCCCTTTCGGGACATACTCTGCGTAATTTGGTGCTGTTCTAATGTCACTTGATATTGTCTCATTTGATATTGCCAGCCTTGATCTGAATGAAGAATCACTTGATCTCCTGGTTGAATACGTTCTATTGCTTGGTCTAACATTTCACCCACTAATTTATAAACAGGACGTTTCATGACATTATAAGCAATGATTTCACCATTACACAAATCAAGTACTGGAGAGAGGTAACGCTTTTCACCGAATAGGTGGAATTCCGTCACATCAGTTACCCATTTTTGATTCACTTTCTCTGCCGAAAAATCGCGATTTAGGATGTTAGGAGCAACTTTTCCCACATTTCCTTTATAAGAACGGTACTTTTTCATTCGGACTAAGCATAGTAAGCCCATATCATTCATTAAACCATTGATGGTTTTTTTATCGTGTTTAAACCCTCGTTTCTCTAGTTCTATCGTGATCCGACGGTGTCCATAACGACCCTTATGTTCATGAAATATCTCTTTAATACTTTCTTTAACGTTCGCATACTTATCAGGTTGGTTTAATCTTTTCTCCCAATAATAATACGTACTACGTTTAATGTCAGCGACTTCAACAAGATCCACAACTTCATACTTATGCTTTAGTTCAAAAATTACTTGCGCTTTGATTTTGTTTGTAACTTTTCTTGCATTTGAACTAAAGCATTCAACTTTTTTAAATAGGCGTTCTCCATTTCTAAACGTTCAATTTTCGCTTGTAGTGCTTCAACTGATCCTTCAACTGGTGCTAGCTTCTTTGATTCTTTTTCCATAGATGGACGCCCCTTTTTCTTCACTTTAAGGGCATCCAATCCTTTGGTTTCAAGCTTCACTTTCCAAGTAATTATGGTACTGGGAGATGGAATATTGAAAATAGCAGCTGTTTCATATAGAGATGTCCCTTGTTCGTTCATATATTGTAGTACGTCTAGTTTAAACTGAACAGTATAGTTTGTATAGCTTTTTATTAGCCCTTTTCCACCATGATATTGATACTGTAAAACCCATTTTTTTATTGTGCTTTTAGATATTCCAAACATTTTACTAAGATACCCATATCCACCCTCATTATTTAAGTACCTTTGGACAACTTCTAATTTCTTTTCTATTGTAAATTAGCCATAAAAACACCCCGTAAACGTTAGATTAGAGTGTCTAACATTTACGGGGCAGTTCAAATCGGTGCTCTTTTTTATTATCCAATTATTAGTCTCTCTTTCGGGTAGTGGTAATTTACATCCTTTCCTTTCTTTCCGATAATGAAGATAAAGTTTAAGATACCTACCCGTCCGATAAACATTAATAACATAATCAGTATTTTTCCGAAATTACTTAAATCTGGCGTAACCCCCATTGATAAACCACATGTACCAAAAGCAGATGCTACCTCAAAGAATATTTCCGTAAAAGTAAAGTCCTCAGTAATACTTAATAAAAATACAGAAATAAAGCAAGTAAAAAAAGCAAAGATCGTGACTATAAGTGATTTTCTAATATCGTCTTCATGAATTTCACGTTTGAAGATTTTAATATTCTTGTTTCCCCTTGCAAAGTGATATAAAAACAATATATTAATTGCAAATGTCGTGGTACGAATTCCTCCACCAACAGAGCTGGGCGAAGCTCCAATAAACATCATGGCACCCAGAAACAGTAATGTAGGCTCCGAAAATTGATTTACATCCATTGTTGCAAGACCAGCACTTCTAGTTGTTGTCGATTGAAATAAGGCATAGAAGAAGGTTTCATGCCAGTTCATTCCTTTAAAGAAATGATTAAATTCCAATAGTAGAATCATTATCGTACCAAAAACAACTAAGGATAAAAATGTAACAGTCGTAAGCTTCGTGAAAAGTGAGAACCGATATCTTCCTTGTTTTTGAAAAAGAAAATCCTTGATTTCGACTAAGACTGGGAAACCAATTGCGCCTAAAATGATTAGTATAATTGTAATAAATTGGACGAAATAATCGTTTGCATAAGGCACTAAAGAGGTCCCTGTAATATCAAACCCTGCATTCGTGGTCGCACTAACTGCGGCAAAAATACCCTGAATAAAAGCTTCCTGCCAGGTATCAAAAAACTGCATAAAATAAAGACCTAAAATCATGCTTCCAAACAACTCAATAATAACCATAATAATAATAATTTGTTTAAGAAGATTTACTAAACCTGATAACTGTGATTGATTCTGATCAACCATAATTAATCGTCTTTCACGAAGACCAATTTTCCGACGAAATAATAACCAAATAAAAGTACCCATTGTCATAATTCCAATCCCGCCAACCTGTAAAACGAAAATCAAAATAAAAATACCAGAAACGGTATATGTATCTTTGACTGAAATTACACTTAATCCTGTTACACTTACTGCACTTGCAGCTGTGAACAACGTATCAATGAAGTCGACCTTCACCCCTTCCTTAATAGCAAAAGGAAGACTAAGTAATATAACGGAAATCGTAACAGCCAATAGATAGAATGCAAAAATTAATTGAGCTGGAGAGAGATCGTTGAAATACAAATTTAATTTTTTCCACATTTTTCTGTCACCCTAACCTAATTGCGAAATCTATTCCTTTATATTAAAGAATTACTTACCATTTTAAAAGTCTTTTTTGTGTAAACGAACGGTCAATTAAAAAGACTTTTGTCTTGATACTTTTCCGATATGATGATTAGTATGCATTTCCAGTATTGAAATTAATTATATTCTCATACTAAACATACAACGAATTAAACGTTGTTTATATCTAAAAAGGAGTGAGTTAAATGGCTAGAAGTAGTAATAAATTGCTTGTTCCTGGAATTGAACAGGCTTTAGATCAAATAAAGTTTGAAATAGCCCAAGAATTCGGTGTTAAGCTTGGTTCAGATACAGCATCACGATCAAATGGTTCTGTAGGCGGCGAAATTACAAAACGCCTCGTTTCCCAAGCACAACACCAATTAAGAGGCGGAGAATAATAACTTCATAAAATGGACGAAGCCGAGGCAAATTTGCCTCGGCTTTTAATCGTCATCATCGTCATGCTTTCTGTCTTTGCCACGATTGTTATTTTCTTTTTTATCCCATCTATCTTCTTTATCCCGTTTTTTTTCTTCCTTCTTACGTGACTTTTTTTCCCAATTTTCTTCTTGTTTTTGCTTCTTCTTTTCCCACTTCTCTTCAATTTTCTCTAATTTTTTTTCTTTTAAGTGGGCTGGCATATTGGAGTTTTCAATATTGTTTTTGACTTTTTCTTTTATCTGTTCTTTTTTCTCTTTTAGTTCTTCCTTAACTTCTTCAGCCTGTTGTTTTTGATTGTTTTTAAATTTGTTTATCTCTTTCTGCTCATATGCCTTTTTCTGTTGATTCTTTTTCTCTTGGCGAACAGGCTGTACTTTCTTTTCTTGTACTGGTTTAGGAACTTTATCTTTTTCAATTAGCAGTTTCCCCGTCGAGATCCCCTTTTCTTGTGCAGCTTTCCTTGTTTCAACCGTACTTGTTATTGAGGTAACTGCAATTTGTTCCTTTTTATATTCTTTTTTTATTTCTTCAATACCTTGCTCAAGTTCACGGTCTATTTTTGTATCATGCGAGTCCGTCACAACTGTGGTAATTAAAACTTGCTTACCGTCCTTGAGATAGCCACTATTTTTACTATGTTCAATGATTTCTTCTGTGATTGAGTCTAACGTGAAATTTTTCCAATCTGGAATGGATTCAAGCAGTTTTTTCGCCTCGTCATTTAAAGCTTCTAAGCTTATGACTTGTAGGTTTTCGTCTAATCCAACTTCAAAGCTTGGATTAATATCGATGGACATGTATGCATACACTTCATTACGCGTTGAAAAAGGAATAAATAAAGATAAAAATAAAATTGCAACTAAAGAACTTACTAACGCATAACGCCATTTCCTTACCTGAAAAAACTGCGGCTTTGAAGCATTCCTTACCCGCACGTCGATTGGAAAACAGGCTATTTCTTCGCCAATTTCATAGCTCTTTTTAGTATGTTTGGCTTTTACGAACTCACCATCAGGGGTTAGCATCGTAACATAATCATCGTTCACATCCATAACGATCCCCTTTTTCAACTCTCGAGCACCCCTTTTAGATAATCTTTTAAATAGACATAGTCGCTAGATAAAATGATTGCCATTGCAATAATGTATTTTCGATTTCTCTCTATCGTTTTACGACTAACTGAAACCTTTGATTCTAGCTGCTTAATTGGAAGGTGTTTCTTTTCAAACAGCGTCTCCATCAGCTCTGCATTTTCTACAACGGCCTTTGATACCATAATAGCATTTTGTCTAGCATCTGCATGTTTTGGCGAAATTTCAAGGAGCTCTTGAAATGACAAACCAAATTCCTGCAATACCTGATGAAAATGGAGAATTTCCTCTTTTCTCTGTTCTTGCTCCACTTTCCTTTGATAATCGTCAACAGATAGATGAGCCTCGAGCTTTGATTGAGCTCCTTCCTCATCTGTTTCACCATTAGAGATAAAATTTATATTGCGTACTCGTGCTTCTTTACGAATGTAGTCAATCACTCGTCGTTTAATGAGAAGTTCACTAAACGATAAAAAGGAGCTCCCTTTTTCCTTCGAGTATTTTTCAATTGCCTCATTAAATGCAATAAGGCCGATACTAAATTCATCGTCTGATTCATTTATATATCGTTTACAAACAGCAGAAACATTTTTCGCAATAAAGGGCTTATAGTCATCAATTAGTTTATTTTGTAGTTGTTGATTTCCATTTTGAATCTCTATAACGGTTTCTTCCAGAGTGCTTTTTCGTTTTCCAATTTTAAATAAAAGGCTAAGCACCTGTTTCACCTCAATTCTCTTTACTATCTGTTAATAGTAGCAAGAGTCTGAAGCGAGATTCAATAACAATTTTTCACATTGGAATGCTCTAGCTGAAAATATTACAAAAGAACTAATACGAAAGACTATTCTTATATAGAAATGGTGACAAGCTCTGTAACATATATTTCTTTTCCGTTACATCCGCTTCTATTTTTGTAATGTTTGACTCATTTAAAGGTTACGTCTTCGGTATTATTTTTGAGGGGGTAAATAATACTTTTTTATCAAATATATTTTTACGAATTATTTTGAGGTTATTATTACCAACATTCCTTCCCCATTTAAAGGAAACAATAGAAAATAAAAGCGCAAGCGCCTTGCTCATCCATAAGGAAAAGATGGTGGAAAGGATTTTATCCTTTTAGAAAGTTCGCTTTGGGACAATGAAGGGCGAGGCGCTGGAGTTAGACTTAGATCACAAAAAGAAAGTAGGAAAACATATGCATACGATGTGGAAGGGCTCAATTAGCTTTGGTCTTGTCAATATTCCAATAAAGCTTTTCTCAGCAACTGAAGACAAGGATGTCAAGCTTCGAAATCTTCATAAAGAATGCAATACCCCTATTCAATATGAAAAAATCTGCCCGAATTGTGAAAAGGACATTGGAAATGATGACATTGTTAAAGGCTACGAATATGTAAAAGGGAAATTCGTCATTTTAAACGATGAAGAACTGAAAGAACTAAAGGACGAGCACGAGGATAAAAGTGTAGAAATCATTGATTTCGTAAAACTTGAAGAAATTGATCCAATCTATTTTAGCCGTTCTTACTTTATGGGGCCTGGTGAAAATGGAAGCAAAGCCTATGCACTCCTTCGTGAGGCTCTTCAAAAATCAGGTAAAATCGGGATAGCTGAAATTACAATCCGTTCCAAACAACAAATGGCCATTATCCGAGTTTATAAAAACAGCCTAGTAATGGAAACGATTCACTATCCTGACGAAGTTCGGAATGTAGGTGAGGTCCCAGGTGTCCCAGAAAATGTGGATATTAATGAAAAAGAACTTGATACCGCCATCATGCTGATAGACCAATTAACAACAGAATTTAATCCTGATAAGTATAAGGATGAATACCGCACTGCTCTCATGGAGCTGATCGAATCTAAAATTAATAATAATGAAGGAACAACCTCTCAAGAAGCTCCAAGGACAAATGTTGTGGATTTAATGAGTGCCTTGCAGGCTAGTATCGAACGAACAAAATCGAAGGAAACAGCAGCACCCAAAAAGGCAGCAACTACAAAAGGTACAGCAAAGGCAACAGCTGCAAAACCAAAAGCAAAAGCTGAAGCGCCAACAGGAACAGATAAAACAACATCTGTCAAACCAAAAACGAGAACTACCCGTAAAAAAGTCGGTACCTGAAAAGAGCTCCTAATAAGGAGCTCTCCCCTTAATTAAAGGAGTGGTATGATGCTGAAGCCTATGCTTCCAACTCTTATTTTCGAAGCCCCTACTGGCGAAAACTGGGTATATGAAATTAAATATGATGGTTTCCGCGCGATGCTACATTGGGAAAAAGATCGAATCCAGCTAATCAGTAGGAACGGAAACCTCTTAAATGAACAGTTTCCAGAGATTATAAAGCAATGTGAAGATCTTTTGGATGAAATGATTCCCTACTTGCCACTCATTTTAGATGGAGAACTATGTATTTTAGAATCTCCTTATAAAGCTAGTTTTGAAAAAATTCAGCAAAGAGGCCGATTAAGGAGCACCGATAAAATTAAACAAGCATCTGCTTCAACACCTGCTCATTATTTGGTGTTGTACAGTCACATATGGGTCAAAATCTATATTAGTGATGAAGAATCATACAAAACGCTTTATTTATAAAGGTTAAAAGGGATATTTCCTTTTAACCTTTTTTGATTATTATGGGTTATAATGGAGTTGGAGGATGTAAAGAATAAAGGATGTGTATATGTTGGAGAATGAATTAACCCATTTTAGATTTGTGGTAAGGGAATCCGAAATCGAAGAATGGAAAAGTAATCAATTAGTTAAAAAAAGGGTAGTTAATATAGGTATTATGGATAAAAGAAATGGTTTTATTGCTCCCCATCCATTAACTGATTTTATTCGAACAAAATACGAATTCAAAGGCATGGGTATTAGTTCTCAAATTAATGTAGCAAGGGAGATTGTAAAATTCCTTAATTTCATTTATGAGGAAATTGAAAACGGTAACGGCAATTTCACTCCACTTAAAGTAAGTGGACTTAGAGGATTGAGACTCATACATGCGAGTCGTTACATCACGTACCTAACAGCAAAAGGATTAAAAAGAAATACTGTATTAACAGCTGAAGGTTATTTGACAAGATTTTATCATTTTCTTCAGCAACAAGAGTTACTTGAGGAAGATATTATGCTAGATCACCAAGTAAATAAGATGGGTAGTCTGGTTTTACTATCACCTTTTACCCACCCCTCTCTGGAAACTCGTTATCCCTCAAGACATGAGCCAATCATTAATAAGCTTAAAGATTTTGGAAAGAACAGATACCAACTTGTAGTTGAATTTATTCAGGAAGCTAGAGAGATATCCCCTGAGATCGCATTAGGTATATGTTTTCAATTTTACGGAGGCTTACGAAGAGGAGAAGTCGTTAATTTAACACTAGGAAGTTTAAAACCACAAGGGTTATATGGATTGAACTCTTTAGTTTTGGACGTAGATAATCATCAAGATTTGTTATTTTCTCACCTCAAGGACACTAAAAAGGAGCAAGTAAAAAAAATAAGAAAACAAACAGTATTGCCAAATAACCTCCTTACCGTAGTTTATAAGGATCATATGGAAATACTACATAGAAAAAAATTAAAAAATCAATCAATCCTTTTTTACAACAGTGATGGACAGGCGATGTCGGGTTACTCATATGAACAAAAATTTAATAAAGTTAAAGAATCTTTCTTGTCAAAATTATTATCCACACCAGGAAGGTACTCTGATTATAAGCTTCTAAGTGAAACAAGCTGGTCTACCCACATTGGGAGAGGTATCTTTACAAATTTTCTATTTGACATGGGATTAACTGTTACTCAAATAGCTATAGCTAGAGGTGACAGTAATATTGAATCAGCATTGGCCTATGTAGATAAAAAAATTACTATAAAAAATATACAGGAAATGATAAACCAATTTAACAATACAAGCCCTGATGATTTTGGAAAAATTAATCCTCAATCTATTAATACTCATTGGAATAAGGATGTGTTAAGCCTTGGAAAAAGATCTCGTCACACTCTCACAAATTGAATCCAATCCCGACTATAATCATATTCCCTTTTCTAAATATATGATACAGTCCTTAGCCAAGGAAGGTCGTATCGAAGTTATAAAAAGTAAACGTGGTCATCTGGCAGTTAATATTAAACAACTTGAAAAGTTGGTTGATAGGGAATTTTCAGACGAACTAACTTCCATATGGCAAATAAGTAATACTCCTAAATATAGTTATTTAAATATCGGATACAGCAGGCTTTTGTCATTAGGTGAACAAGGGTTAATTAAAATTAAAAAGAACACACAAGGAAAACTGGCGGTTAATCTAAAGGAACTTGAGGATTTTCTAATTAAAGAGGAAGCAGAACAGTTAGTTCCTATTAACCAACTAGTAAGTAACCCACAGTACAGCGATTATAACCTTGGTATAAAAAGGCTTGAAACTTTATATAAAGAAGGACACATCGAAATTAAAATTAATTCACACGGTTATAAATCAGTGGTACTTAAGACGTTAGATGAATACATAAAAAAACACAATTTCCCAAGAGACTATATTACTGTTGAGAAAATCGCAATAAGCCCAGAATATCAATATTTAAATTTAGGTAAAAAGATGATTAATAGCTTAGTAGAAGAAGGTCATCTCGAAGTGTTTAGGAATCAAAAGGGATACCTAAGCATAGAAAAAGATAAATTACAAGAATACCTTTCTTTGGAAAAACGCATTTTAGAAAATTATATATCCTACAAAGATGTTTCAGTAAAATTTGGCTATAGTTCCAATTCGACAGACTATAGACCGATAAAAAGATGTATTGCAAAACTTAAGGCAGATGGATTAGTGGAAACAATCATTTTTAAACGGGAAGGATATTGTAAACGGGATCATATCGATAAGTTTTTATCACAGTTTGTATTAACCAAAACAGCGGCTGAAATTCTTGGAGTCACCAATGCGACTCTATGGAAGATTATAAGAGATGAAAATGTTGAATATGTGGATTTAAGTACAAGAATATATGTTAATAGAGAGCAACTAATTAAATCCAGAAAACCATTAACAATAGCTGAAGAAGAGCACAGGACCAGATCAAAAAAAGTGTCTTTAAAAGGTTTTTATAACACGGAAGATGTTATGCGAATTCTAAGTTGCAACAGAAAGATATGGGATAATATCAGAAAAGAAGAAACCATTACTGCAATCTATCAAGGAGGTATAAACTATTATTCTAAAAATGACATTGAAAAATTAAAAAAATTACAGCAAAAGTATCGGAATGATTATTATAGTCAAACAGAAATTCAGAAGAATTTCCAATTAGAGTATCACCGTATAACTCAAATAAAACGTATTCCCACTCCTGCTTTAGTTAGACCTTTTTTTAAAAGAAGTGAATTTTTATATCTTCAAAAAGATGTGCACGACAAAATAAAACAAATTAATACAGAAAGACAATTTTATACAATAGAACACTCCACTCCAGTAGATACCTATAATTACAAGATGAATATATTAAATATCTCCTTCTCTCAAAATAGTATTCATTCAAAAAAATACTGGTTGGAATACGTTTATGGTGTTCTCAATTCGAGAAGATGCAGTGAAGCATCCATGCAAAAAATAATTCACACACTTGTTAAATGTTCTCGTTTCATTACTGAATTGACAAAGAATAAAGAAATTTATTCAGTTACGTCAAACGACATTAATTTGTTATTTAACCAAATACCCCTTACCGACCAAAAATATATATATTTTTTTCTAAAGGGATTAAACGAACGGTTTAAGGCTGAAAACGTAAAATCATTTAAGTTTTCCAGAATCCAAAACCCTTTTGAAATAGAACCAGAAAGACATTATGAAAAAACTATTTATACATTCAATGATTACAAGGAACTTTATAGTTTTGTAAATGATGTGCAATACCATAAGGAACGGGCAATCAAGGATATTAAAAAATATATTAAAGGTGAAAATTCGATTTATTATGCCTCCTCTTGGTTATATGTTTTAATCCATTTAAATAACTCTTGGAGACATGGTGATGTGATCGAATTCCCACGAATAGATTTACCGGACACCTCTATCGAAAGTTTAGAATGGTTAGAGGAAAATAACTTATGCTTTGAAGACGCAAAAAACATCATAAACCAGGTTATTCGAACAGACTTAAAGATATCGAAGACTCAAGCTAGTAATCACTTTTTTTGTTCAGATGATCTAACAATAGCTGTAGCTACGGCATCCGTTATTTGTGAATTTGGGGCAAGAAGCATTGGATTAGATAACACGAAACTAATAGATCTTGGAAACAAGAATAATCAATTTTATCCACGTACTACTGCATATAAAGCCTTTTTTAAAGGTTTTAAACAGAATTTTAAATTTGAGTCTAGAAAAATGAATCGTTCAATTATTACGTATCTTTATATACTGCTATCCAAACACCGTAAAGGTGGGGCTGCTCTTGAATTAGCTCAGAGATTAAGAGGACATAAAGACTTTGAAACCACCAATCTATATGTTCAAATTCCTCAAGAAGAATTAGATTTCTTGACGCATCAATTATTCTCAAGGGGATACTTTGGTTATATACCCAATCTATTTGCAGACATCCTATTCGAAGAAGAATTTAGTAGGGAATTTCGAACAAATCAGATTACCTCAATTAAAGAACGATTTGGAAGTATCTATAAAATTGAAGCGACATCTGGTTTTTTAAATGCAATTCAAAGTGAAAGACAATCTATTGTGGATATCATCAGATCCATGAGCATACAAGAAGTTTCTGAATACATGCATAAGATTTTTACGGAACAACTTCCTAGCAAAGAGGAAAATTTTCAATGCCTTGTTTCGGAACAAGGATGTTTTATGAAAGGAAGGGGAATATCTTGTATGAATTGCCCCCTCTCTATCCCAAATTTTTATGCTTTATCTACAATAACAATTAGTATACAAACAAGAATGAAAGAATTCCAAAATAGTGTCCGGGAAAACACTCTACAAGCCGAAAGAACGCGAAAAGCTAATTTATTATATATGGAATTAAACTTACTTGCAGAAGCCATAGAAACATATGGACCCGATGAGGTTTATAAATTTTTTGACGGAGGAAGAGATCAATTTATTGAAATGATGAATCAAATAGAATCATTGCAAGAGGTAATTACTATATCCTAAGAAGTGGGGTTCAACAATGTCATTACAAAGTGTAAGCGTGGAAGAAATTGAATTAGATGCATTATCAGAAGAACGATTTTCTTTAAATGATAGTATAAGCTATGCAAATGACATTCTACAGGAATTAACACAAGAACAAGTCATGATTAAAGGTAGTTTCAAAGACGATGAATGGATATTTGTCAATAAATTAGATGATACAAGAATTTTTTTTCATTTTAATGAAGCTCATTTGCTAACATACGAGGTCGAACCTAATAAATTCAAAATAATGGTTAAATGTTGGGTGGTGGATCTTTTAGACAAATATTACCCCTCCACGGTAAGAGGAATGTATTACTATTTATTAGAGTCAATTGCTGTTACACAAGGTTTTCAGGAAGAAACTATTGATGATCTTATTGATTATCTTAAGAAAAATAATAGATTGCCGCAAATTACAAGCAACATTATTAAAGTTATTTTGAATTTTTTAGATTTTACAGAGTTGGAAGTCCAATGTGTTTACATAAAAAAATTAATTGATATTAAAGGTAAGACAAAACAAGAACAAAGTATAAGAGAGCTGCCTACTTCAAAGGACGTTCTTACATTTTCATGGTGTTTAGAACGTTTTTTTGCGGAATTAGATTATTCATCACAAACAGATAAGCATTTAATGGGGCAGAAACTCCTCTACTATCCCCTTTTAATTTGGTGGAAACTAACAAATGTAATCCCACTTCGACCTTCGGAGTTTTGTCTTATAGAAAGGAATTGTACAAGTAAAATAGGAGATAAATACTACATTCGGTTACCAAGGAAAAAGAAGCCCAAGACTAAGAGACGATTGGAAATTGTGGATACACTTGAAATTTCGGAAGAGATATTTGAATTGATAAATTATTACATTGTTGAAACCAATCAATACGGAAATACGGAAACCTTAATTTCTTATCGCTCAATTATAGAGATCTCTCCCCCATTTGAAAAACAAGCGAGATTGCGAAAAAGAAATTATGACAAGTTTTCCAATCCAATATTGAGTAAACTTATTGATCGTTTTTATCGAAAAATTGTCGAAAAGGAATATCAAAAAGAAGTCAGAAAGCAGGTAAAACCAAACGATACTCGTCACTTTGCGTTTTGTTCACTACTGATGCAAGGAGTCAATCCTGTTGAAATTGCCAGATTAGGTGGACATTCTACGATAGAAGCGCAATACCATTACTCTCAACATACAGAGTATTTTATTGATTCCGAAGTGTATAATTTAATGTTCAACTTTAAACATGAACGAGAATTACAAAATAAAGAAAATGAGAATCCTTTTTCCACCCTCCTAGTGAGCAAAATAAAAAATCAAAGTTTACAAGCACCAAATACTAATGCCCGGTTACCACTGAAATTTGGTTTTTGTACGGATATTCAACAAAGATGTGAATCAAGTGATTGTGTATTTTGTAGCAAGTGGTGGATATCACCAGAAGTACTATTAGAAAACGAAGAAACACTTATAAATATAATACAAAACAGTAAGAGAAAAATATATGAACTATCAAATTTTATCAATCAACTTCACCGTAAATTGGACTTTAATGAGTCATCGCTGCACCCTTCGGCTATAAACAAATTAACGAGCAAAGCAATGAGTATTGAGGAAGAACTTAATCGAATTGCTAAGTTAGAATCTCTAAGAGGTGATATATATCATGTCTAAAAAAACACCAGGTAGAAAACCAAAAGAATATTCAAAAGAGACAATTTATAATATGATCCATATGTACAAGGAAGAAACAGGCATTGTAGGAAAAGTTAAATACCTTGATATGTACCGTTACAACCATCAACTCTATATTTCAGGAAAGTGTACCGAAAGATATTCTGAAGATTTTTGGAGAAAAAAAGGTAGACCTGGGAGAGAAGCTATTGATGTTGCAAATCAACTTACTTCTCAAAAGTTAATGACTTCTTATAATGAGGAAGTCGTTGTACCTAATGTGGTGGATGCTGTTCACAAGTTCCATGGTGATAAGGATATGCTTATAAAACATTTAAAACCATTGGAGACAGAGTTAACAAGGAGCATTGAAATAGAAAGAAAACAAAAAATTAAAACGGAGGAATATCAAGAAAAATATGAAAAGGAAAAGTTAAAACGAATGGAAGCTGAGGAACGTTCAATGAAACTTCAGGATGCGCTTTTTAAAATGTTTAGATATAGTGCTTCGGATGACACTCCCTTAGAAAACCAGTTAAGGACAGGAAAGACCAAAACAAAAAGGGTGATGAACGCTCTTGAAAAAATCTTTAACTCACCCATGGAGTTTTATGAATTGTTTGAAGAAAAACGAAAAATACAGAGTACCAAAGTCGTCTCCATGGAAGATAGCATGAGAAATAAAAAAACATTACTGGATGATTTTAAAGGGAAGTTTTAGTATTAAAATTAGCGATTGAAAGGAAACGAGACATATGGATGCAAAGAATATACCAATACCAAAAGTTTTTATTTCATATAGTTGGACAAGTCCTGAGCATGAAGAAGCATGAAGTGGCTTGTACTTTTATATAGAAAATTGTGTTAAAATATTATTCAAGAAGAGTAGTGGCTCCTTTGAAATTGGAAGTAGCCCACTGAGATAACCCATGCCAAAATTCAACTTTCAGGGCAGGGTTATTTCTTTTTGGTCCTATTTTTACCTATCCATTTAAACATTTCAAAATAATTCCATTTCGAATGATTATGGGCGACGTATTGTTCCGCATAAGAAACTTATGCTTTTGCAAATAAATAAGTATTACTTATTTGCTTCTAGCCCTTTTATTACATCCGCTAATATTTCATTGGATTCATTAAAGTAATTTTCAAACGGGCAGCCTTTCGAGGAAATTCTATCTAAGACTTTGCTGATAGTAAAATTTTCTACATCTAAGTATTCATTTACTTCTTCCCAAAAAAGTGGTGCTGCAACTGTAGGCTTTTCTTTTCCTCTAGTTGAGTATGGACATATTATTGTTTTCCCCTCTGCAAATTGAACATAGTCAATATAAAGCCTATTCCCCCTGTTTTTCTTTAATCTTTCAATAGTAAACAATTCTGGAAACTTTTCAACAAGATATTCTGCAATAAAAGAAGTGAAAATTTTTGTATTTTCATAACTCAACCTAGAGTTTACTATAGGAATATGAATTTGAATGCCCTTACTGCCAGAAAGTTTAGGATAACTTTTTATACCAAAATTATTAAATATCTCCTTCATCTCTTTTGCCGCTATAATAGCCAAATCGAAGAATTCTTTTGATGGAGGGTCTAAATCAAATACAATTTCAATAGGATTTTCATCATTAATTAGGTGAAAAGGAACGTGGTATTCAATTGCAAGTTGATTTCCTAACCACAACAAAGATGATAAATCATTACAAATAATATAATTAATTCCTTCTTTCGTGAAAGTGTTTATAAAATCAGGTGCATATTCCGGACAATTTTTCTGATAGAATGCCTCACCGGTTGTTCCATGAGGAAAACGAATCACAGTTAACGTTCTTTCCTTTAAGAAAGGTAACATATAGGGTGAAACCTCGATTAAATAACTAATAAACTCCTCCTTTTTCACCAATGTTTTTTTCCAAATTGGCTTGTCAGGATGAGTAATATTTACATTGTTAATAATTTCACCGTTACGAAGAAGGAGCTGTAACCAAGTACATTCTTGCGAATCTACGTCAAATCTAAAAGAAATAAACCTTGGAGAATTTAATTTATTTTCATTGAAACCTTTAAACTCTAAATCAATACAAATCCCAGGTTTTGTGTGTATAATCCCATTATCTATATGAATTTTATTATCAGAAATAATCTTAATTAAGGCTTTTTTTTCACTATCACTTAACCCATTACTAAACTCCCCTACTTGGATTATTTGATTCGTCTTATTAATACCGACTAAAAACGTATTATTTACTTTACTATAACCTGTGACCAAAAAGGAACCTTTGTATATAGATTCATTATTAAAAATGCTTATTGCCAGTTTATTCATTTTCCTCACATCCTTTTATACACCTAACTACCTTCTATTTGATTGAAATTGCAATCTTGTGGAGAAATATCTACAAATGCTTGTATACTTGGTTGCCTTATATGTCTTCCCTCAGGCCATTCAATATACTGTATTTTAACTGTTAGAAGGGGTTCTACCCATTGGGTATTTTTAATTCTTTCTGGTCTATTGAAAAAGGGGGATTCATTAGTTGATATTTTATTTGTTATAGTAGTGATATCTTTCCAGTCAGAACTAGAAAGCTTTCCTGTTCCTGCATGCCCAATGTAAATAAATCGTTTTTCATGGTTATATAATCCTAACAAAAGAGAGTTAACTATACCGTCTCGAAAGGTGACTCCTCCAACAACTGCAATCAAGTCCTTAAAACTTTTTATCTTTCGCCAGTTTGAATCTTTTCCGCCGATTATATACTTGCTATCAAGATTCTTAACAACAATCCCTTCCATATTATGTTCTTCAATTACTTTATAAAGAGTTTTACTATCTTCTACAGAGGGTACTATATGTATATTTTCTGTTGGTTCTATAATATTTGAAAGTATATTTACTCTGTCTTTTAATGGATATTGATTAATCCATTCACCATTAAGAAAAATCACGTCAAATATCATGTAGTAAATCGGTACATCTTTCATTACCTGTTTAACACGATCCATCTTCCTAATTCCATCTCTCTTCATTACTTCACGAAAAGAAGCGTTTCCCTTTATATCCAATGAAATTACCTCTCCATCCAAAATGACACTTCTAGCATTACAATACGATTTTGCATTAGTAATCTCAGGAAAATGCTTTGTTCTTTCATTAAGTTTTCGATTATATAAACAAACAGTTTTACCATCAAAATATGTAAGAACCCTGACACCATCCCATTTAATTTGGCCAATCCAATTAGAACCTTGTGGAATATCAATACTACTGGTGGGCTCAAAGGGCACAATTGGTTTTATATTCATATTCAGCCTCCTCGTTTAAGAACTTGTTAATAGTATTATCAATTATATAAAATATATCGGAAGAATTAGTGGCTTACCTAGTGCGGAAAAAGGGACTTTTAAAGGATCTTTATCTTTAGTAATTGCCTCTAGCTTTTTAGCAATTACTAAAAACTTTTAGCTAACAGTCATAACGCTAAGCCTATAGGCTGACTTTCACCACAAAGTTATTGTCCATGCCGGGTAAAAAAAATAGGCTTTCTATTATTTTTGAAAGCCTAATGGTGAAAAAATTACTTGGGATAGGTTGTAATATGCACTTTATTTTGAAGAGAGTGAATTAATTTTCGGTATAATTATTTAACTGCAAGAAATACCGGTTCTTGTAATAACTATTTAATTTTTTTGACTAACTGTTTTTGTTATATTTGGTTTAATTTCTTCACCAAATTCTACATTTGCTAATTTAAAATTGTTTTTTTGAAAAGGATTTCTGGTGTTCTGAACTGCATTTTGTAAAGTGTCCCGAACATTTTTATAACCATTTTGCATTTGCACTCTTAATTTGGTATTTCGGCTTCCAAATATTCCAATAATGCTTATTCCAACTAAAAAAAGAATAATCAACCAATTATTGTTTTGATTTTTACTAAATAATTTAAGAAAATTTTTACTTCTCCCTTCTCTTATTAACGAAGAAAGTATTTGAAGATAGTTCACGCAAATCCCTCCTTATCACACAAAATTTTTAAGAAACAACATTATTGTGTGAAAGAATAGATAAAATATTGATGGTATTATTTAACGACATTCGTCGGATATTCTATTTCACGAACATTAAAATCCCCTACAACAGTAGGTGATAGAAACAGGTGGGTAATGAAACAGTGTCGATTTGATCTGTTCGCTCTAGCTTCAAATAAGTATCTTTTACAATACGACCAATGTTAACTTTATATTTTTCATAATTTCCGGGAATTGAGGGAAATTAAAATAGAAAATGGAAAGTTCCTAAAAAGAAAACAAAAAAGCTAGTGCTGGAGGGGTAAAAAATGAAGTTTATAAGAAAATATAACCTAAAAATAAGTCCTAGCAAGTGCCAAAACTGTTTATGGAGATCTGAATCAGTATGCCTTTTTCAACGCTGTATAAAAGATAAAAGTGTAGATTTAATGTATATTGAAAACCTACAAAGAGAAAAAAGAGCCAGGTAAATAAATTTTAATAAATACATAAAGCAATTTAAAAATAAAATTGACCCCTTAGGGAGTACGAAATATATTCCTAGCATATACCGATCTGATAGCTGCCAGGTCCCAAGATGCATCTCCAAGTCAAACAAAAAGCTGACACAAAAAATCATTTTTCATGACTTTTTGTGTCACTGCACGATTTAGCGCAAATAATTCCGTGACTTAACTAAATACGACTCGAATATCACTGATTGTTGCTAACCTATTTCCAGGTCGTTTTTATACACATACACATTTGTTCAATTTTAGTTTTATAAATTTACAAGAACCACCAAAAAGGTTCATTAATTTCCGCAGATACAATAGTAAAATGGTGTTTTGCTGATCCATACCTTTCCCCATCCCCAGTAAATGGTAATGACCACAACTTCTTGAAATGCATGCTTTTATGTATTTGCTTTCACCTCCTTCGGCTCCTTTAATCCATATTTCAAAATAGGTTGATTGACATTTAATATTTTTGTGGTTTCAGTTAAGGTTAAAAGGTTATTTTGTTGAATGCTCCGCCCATATCTCAGAACCCGGGGTAATTGCGGAAATTGCACGACATAATGCGGAGCAGGTTGATAATTAGACATGTGATAAGGATATTAATGATTCGTTCTTTACCCACTTTTCATTTGTTAAGCAGATACACATTAGATTTGTTGTCTAAATATTGATTGTAGCCTGAGTAAACAAGTTCCATGAAAGAAAAACATAGTCGAAGTTACTTTACTTTGTAGCCATCAGTTTAAGTATAAAATTCCTTTTGATACACAGTCTAATAATAAATCTAAAAGGGGATAAAAGATGGATAAAAGTAATATTAAACTAACCACAGCTGAAATCGGAACTCTCTGGACGATATATACCGAAAACACAGCACTACGATGTTTTTACATGCATTTTCTTCAGCATCTACAAGATGCCGAAATAAAATCAATTATTGAGGAAGTTTTAACATTGGTTGAAACAGTTGCTGGAAAAGTTAAATTCATTTTTAAAGAAGAAAGCATTCCTATACCTCAAGGATTTTCAGATAAAGATGTTGATTTATCAGCACCTGCTCTATACACGGACCTTTTCGCACTCAGTTTTTTATATCGTGGTGGACAAGTAATAGTTCCATTCTATGCGACTGCACTAACTAAAGTAGCCCGAAAAGATGTTGTCAATTTTATAGAGGAGTGTTTATCTAATGAATCTAAATTATATAAGAAGTCATTAAGTCTTATGCTTTCAAAAGGATTATACGATAGACCTCCTAAAATGGAATATCCAACGAGTGTTGAGTTTGTTAATCACAATCCTTCGTTAATATCTACCTGGCTTGGTGATCGAAGACCTTTAAATTCTTTAGAACTAGGAGAACTTTTTTCTGAAATTGAAAGAAATACCATAGGCTTAGTCTTTTTAATGGGTTTAATACAAGTAACAAAAGATAAGGAAATAAAGGAATTTTTATTAAAAGGAAAAAAATTAGCTGAAAAACAAATAGACACAAGTAATAAGCTATTGAAAGTAAATGATAATTTTATCGGCATACCTTCGACTATGGAAGTAACAAATTCGACAATCTCTCCTTTTTCTGATCGATTAATCATGTTTTTTATGGGTTCTACAAATCAAGTTGGTATTTCTACACTCGGATATGCTTTGTCTATCACAATGAGAAAGGATTTATCTTCTCATTTTGCCCTTTATATAGCCGAGATAATGAGGTACGGTCATGAGGGGCTAAAAATGTTGGTTGGTCGAGGATGGATGGAGAAGCCTCCACAACCGATTGATAGAAACGAATTTTATAAACCTTAAATCATAATGAAAAGTTGTAAGAAAGTTAATGGAGCATTTGTATGTGGCTGAAACTGAAAGGGTATGTTCGGAGGTAGTACGATTAGACAATCAATGTTACGCCTTTTTCATGTGCCAACTCAATATTATTGCTACTAATTTGATGGGAGGTAAATTACACGTTTCTTTACAATCCCAACTACATGAAATAACCAACAACGCCAAACCCTAAATTCTGGGGATTGGCGTTTATTCATTTTTTTTGATAATTATTTACCTTTATAATTATCATCGTCATTTACATACCTCACGAGTTTGCAATAATTTTTTACCGAAAACCATAATCTGCCCATCATTATTCCCCCTTTTTTTATTTTAAGTAAAAGTCCTTTTACTAATATTTCCATAGGGGTAGTGATGTTTTGTAAGAAATTGGTTTTGATAAATTGAATCCCTTTTACTTATCCTATGGTTGTTTAGGAAAAATCAGAATATGTGGAGGTAAAGTCATGACAGTTAAAAGTCAGGTCAAACAAACGATCGCGGGTTTGAAAAGTGCACAAGCTAGCCTTGAACAATTTTCACTTCAAACTCAAAATCAACAAGCAAAACAAATGTATCAAACCGCTGCACAACAAACTCAAATGATCGTGGATAGTCTTAACCCACGTCTGCAAGAACTAGATTCTGAAGAACCGCAATATCAACAAGAATAGGTTTTACATAAAGGTTGGTTTTTGAAACCAACCTTTTCTCGAATTGGAATGCTACTGGGATGGGGTTGGTAAATATGAAGAAATCCTTTTTTCGATTTGGTATTTTTCTATTAATCGTATTTGCGTTCATAACCGGGTGCAAGGAAAATATGGATTCTGTCAAAAATCAAAGCACATCGATTACCAATATAAATGCAAAAAAATCGATCAATCAAACAACGGCAAATCAAGCTAAGGAGCTAGTAATCAAAAGGGATGACGTCACCGGTGTTCGTGGAGTTAATACGAATAAAGAACTCCTAATTGCGATTATGGTCCCCCAAATGGATAGATTTCAGCTGAAGGCGATTGAAAAGAGTGTGAAAGAGGAGTTAACAAAGGAATATCCAGACTACAAGGTTCAAGTATCAACCGATCAAAAAATGTTTCTAGAATTAGATATTTTGGAGAGAAAGCTCGAGAAGGGGAAGACTGGGGAAAAAGAGCTGAAAAAAGAATTAGGGAATATTAAAAGTCTAATGAAAGAGGAAGCATAAGTTAGTGAGGGTAGCCTATGTCAAATAAAAAAAAGAAAAAATTAACCCCAGTTCAACAAGAATATCAAGCCTTTCAAGATCAACGGGAGACAAAAAGACCCGTATTTAAAAATTGTATGAAAGCCTTTTTAACGGGTGGCATCATATGCTTGATTGGACAGGCGATTCAGACCTTTTACATATATTTTTTCGATTTTACAGACCAAACAGCTGGAAATCCTACAGTTGCTACCTTAATTTTCATTTCCATGTTATTTACCGGATTTGGGGTTTACGACAGGATTGCACAATTTGGAGGTGCCGGTTCCGCCGTTCCAGTTACAGGGTTTGGAAATGCTGTTATCTCCGCAGCGATTGAACATCGGACAGAGGGGTTTGTTTTAGGTGTTGGTGGTAATATGTTTAAACTTGCAGGTTCAGTTATTCTTTTTGGCGTTTTTTCGGCCTTTGTGATCGCCACCATTAAAACCATTTTAATCACGTGGGGGGGACTGTAATGCTGACCGGTCATCGAACATGGATATTCGATAAAAAACCTGTGATTATTTCTACAGGAACAGTTGTCGGACCATTTGAAGGGAAAGGTAACCTTGCGCGGGATTTCGACCTAATTCATGGGGAGATTTGGTTAAATCAAGATTCATTTGAAAAGGCACATCAAGTTATGCTAGAGGAAGCTTGTCAAAAGGCGATGGAAAAAGCGAATCTGCAAAAGGATCAGATTCAGTTTTTCCTTGGCGGCGATTTAATCAACCAAATCACGCCTACAAGCTTTGCAACCAGAACATTAGGTAGCCCTTATCTTGGTCTATTTGGGGCTTGCTCAACTTCGATGGAAGGATTAGCCCTTTCCGCCTTTTTAGTAAATTATAATGGTGCAAAATATATTTTAACTGGTGCATCTAGTCATAATGCAGCCGTTGAAAAGCAATTTCGCTATCCAACCGAGTATGGTGGTCAAAAACCTCCAACTGCTCAATGGACGGTAACCGGTACAGGTGTCGCCTTAGTTAGTCCTATGGGCAAAGGACCACAAGTAACATCAGCCACCATTGGCAGAATTGTAGATATGGGACTGACTGATCCATTTAATATGGGTGGCGCAATGGCTCCGGCAGCTGTTGACACAATTGAGGCTCATTTAAAAGAACGAAACGTCGATCCCTCTTATTATGATTTGATTGTAACAGGGGATCTTGGTCATATCGGTCGGGAGGTATCCCTTGATTTATTCAAAAAACATGGTACTCCCATTAAGGAAGAAAATTATCAGGATTGTGGTCTACTCATTTATCGCGAGGGGCAGCCTGTCCTTGCGGGCGCTAGTGGTGCAGGGTGTTCTGCTTCAGTCGTGTACGGACATATTTTAAATCGGATGAAAAAAGGGGAACTAAATCGGGTCCTGGTCGTTGCCACGGGTGCACTGCTTTCTCCCCTATCGTTTCAGCAAAAAGAATCGATTCCCTGTATTGCACATGCGGTATCAATCGAAAATGGAGGTGAAGAGCAGGTATGATTTTCTTTTGGGCTTTTGTCATAGGTGGGCTCATTTGTGTGATTGGGCAAATCATGTTTGATGTATTTAAGCTAACACCTGCTCATACATTATGTACATTTGTAGTACTTGGAGCACTTTTGGACGCATTCGGTTTATACGAACCGTTCATCGACTTTGCAGGTGCCGGAGCAACCGTTCCAATTACTAGTTTCGGCAATTCCCTTGTACATGGTGCGATGGCAGAAGCGGAAAAGCATGGGTTGGTTGGTGTGGTAACCGGAATGTTTGAAGTCACAAGTGCTGGAATATCAGCTGCGATTATTTTTGGCATGATTGGTGCATTATTATTTAAACCAAAAGGATAAGGAGAATGTAAAGTGACAGTCGGCTCCCAAGTGAAACAATGTCTTTCCAGTATAAAAAGTATTGAAGCAAGTTTATCCAGCTTGGCATTACGCACGCAAGACACGCTAGCGAAACAAACCTTTCATGAAACCATGATGATCATGGATGAAATAAAAAATGATTTAAAACATCGAGTCAGTGAAATTGAGCGAGAGGAATATCAGTATAAAGGATTTTAAATCAATTGTAAGGAGTTAATCACATGCCAGATTGGTTAGGTATTGCAACACGATCACTAGCATTGCTTTTGGTTTTATTTTTATTAACCAAATGGCTGGGGAAGAAGCAAATTTCTCAGCTATCCTTTTTTGAATATATTAATGGAATTACAATAGGTAGTATTGCCGCTGAGGTCGCTACGGGATTGGATAAAAAAATAGCTCATGGATTAATAGGCATGGGTGTCTGGTTTGCGGTTCCATTTATCGTGGGTATCATTTCATTAAAGAGTAAAACAGTAAGAGACTTTGCGGAAGGAAAAGGAACCGTCTTTATTCAAGACGGAAAGGTAATGGAGGATAACTTAAAGAAAGAAAAATATACGGTTGATGAATTATTAGCAAAACTACGAGATAAAAATGTATTTCAGGTAGCAGATGTTGAGTTCGCAATATTAGAGACAACAGGAACCTTAAGTGTTTTATTAAAAAAGGAGAATCAACCAATCACCGCGAAAGTACTCAATATGGCTGTAGCACCGATTAAAGAATCACAAACAGTTATTATGGACGGAGAAATTATGCATGAACCATTGTCATCATCAGGAAATAGCCTGGAATGGCTAGAAACGGAACTCGATAAAATAGGTGTCAGTATTGAAAATGTGTTTATCGGACAAGTGGATACATACGGACAGCTAACAGTCGATTTATTTGATGATAAGATTAAGTTGCCTTCTCCACAGGAAAAACCATTACTACTTGCCACAATAAAAAAATGTCAGGCGGACTTAGAATTATTTGCCCTACAGACAAATTCCCAATCCGCAAAAGAAATATATCAAAAAAATAGCGAAAAACTCAAGGAAGCACTAAAAAAAGTGACTCCATTTTTAAGCAATTAAAGGGACGCGGGGACAGGTACTGCGTCCCACCATTTTTTTACAAATGATCTCAAAGAATAATGAATTTGATAGTTAACTTGTGACGAGGACTGTCCATCAATACCCAACTTCGAGCGATGCGACAACAATATAAATTAAATCATTTTGGTCGCCTTTTTCCTCAAGGTCGATTCCGCTCGTGGTAAGCATTCCTCTGTCCATAACCTCTACAAAGACTTTTCCGAATGGTATAGACGCTTTAATAGCATCAATATCAAGTTTTTCTTTATCACAGGGAACTAGTTAGTACCTAATCAGGTTAAATCAAAGAACCTTACTGAATCTGGCAGTGTACCAAAGATTGGACAATTAATAACCCGCAAAGTGAACGATTATTGAGAAAAGTATTTAAGGAAGTCGTAAGGATATTAATGTGAACTTCTTCTAGGATGGGTCTATTTCCCTTTACTCTTAGCCACAGGCAGATGTTATTTAACATTGCCGCCTCGAAAAGAAACAAAAAATAGGCTGTCGAGTTTTCGAAAGCCTAATGGTGAAAAAATTACTGGGGGTTAAATTTCAAGGCAATTATTACAACTTAAGCATTATTATAAATTTATATATCTCCAAGATTTCCCTTCCCATTATCAACGGTTAGAGAATGATCCGTATCTCTATCTGTAGCATAAAAAATATCTTTCAAACTTGAGTATCCTACGGCTTTAAGTTCCCCCCTTGACCATTGTTCATCCTTTTGTATCAAATTCAAATTTTGATACTGGATTTTCCCCTATAACAACAGCAATGGGTAGTCCTTTGTATTCAACATTTTGATTTAACATTTTGGGTGTTACTGGCATGCTGTCTTCTTTCCCCAACACACTAATATCACCATTCGGTTCAAGAATTGCATATTGAATATCAATGATATCTGAGTATCCTTTATTTCTAATACTCGACAATAATTCTCGTAAAGAAAGATGACTCTTTTCGAGATTCGATTTAATTAACTTTCCATGTTTAATCAAAATCGTGGGTTCTCCGATAACAAAACGATTAAGGGTTCTGTAGAGGTTAAGCTTTGATAAGACAATATGTATAAGAATGACAATTCCAATCCCGGTCAACACTTGTCCAATTCCCTTTACCTCGATGGGTTTCACAGCTAGTAAGATAATAAAAAAATAATGGTTAAGTCGTGGGGGGTGAACTGAGCCAATGCTGACTTGCCTATAAACCGTATGACAATAATGGTAAGCAATAATAAAAATATCAATGTTCCAATAAATCCGAGCATATCCTACACACCTTAAACTTTACATTGATTTTGCTTGTATATATTGGAGATTCCTCCTGTTTATACATAAAATAATATGTCACTAGAAATAACTTCATATTCACAATGTCTTTGAATTTATAAATAGAAATGATAAAAATAGTAGCTATGTAAAGCCGCTTACATCACATAATATATTTATGAAGATTACAAATATTATTAAAAAAATTTCCTAGTCTGATTAACCACAGTATAAAATTAAAAACATCGAAAAAAAGTATATATAAATACCCCATTCTTGCAATTTCCCAGAATAAAAACTGGCATTTATTCATATAAGTTGAACAAGTAGTATAATTGTGTTTTTAATATTCCTCGTTTTATTTTATATTTCTTTGCGTCAAATCTCATCCGCGTATTAGACAATTAGTGTTGTGTATAAAGTTGGCTATTATCGAACTCTATTTTTGATAGTTAATAAGAATTTTTAAAAATACTATAAATTGAAAACATCATTAATTGTAACAAAATTATTATATGATTTTTAATTCCTTAGGAAAATATAGTGATATATTAGGGAGGTTTTATGGTTGGAATTAAAACATTTGATATTAGATGAAGACGATAATCTAAAAAGACTATATAGCATAATTTGTTATGTACACAATAACCAGGGAGCCTACGATACCGAAGAAGATATTAAATTAACTAAACGTCATTTATCAAATATGATTTTTAATGAATTATATACAGATGGAGAGTGGATTTGTAATAATGAGGAAAGATATCCCTTTTTAAGGGATGATTTCCATAATGTTATTAATAAATGTTTCGAAAACAATATTGAGTATGAACTTTTTCTTATAGTAGTAGATACATTGATCGACAGTGCAAGAATTAGAGTTAAAGCGCTCAATGTCATAGATGAGGTAACTGACGTGAGGAACATAGAAAAGGAAAAAAGGACAAATAAATTTATAAATAAAAATTATTGATTTTCGTGATTTTTTACCGATCGGTTGGAAAAAGAGAGACCTTATTTTTAGTAAATCTTTCATTTGTTTCGGGTGGGTGTTAGTCCCGACGATAATCGTTGGTGAAAGCGAATCTTTATTTTTTAACACCTTAATCTTCCAAAAGCATTTGGATATTACCATACCTGATTCCGGTTTTGACCGTTTACATTAAGTTCTGGAACGGGGAGCCCCTCACTACATCCCAAGCGACTTGTAGTTATTGCAATTTATTTAGATGAAAAGTGAGCTTTTTATTGGATTCTTCAGCTAATACATTACTTCCATTTCCAAGCCACGCAATAAAACCAATTCTAGAAACTTCTAAACCTGTTTTGTACATTTGAAAAATGCAGAGTCATGCAACGGGGAGCAAAGACTTAAAAATTTGACATAGAGCCTCCGCGGGCATGACTACATAGCCAGGAAAAACAGTAGTACCAATAGCCGGCGCACCTAAACAAGGCTATCATTGCCCGCCCTTCATGTAAAGATAGTTTAAGCCAAATTCTTTGCAACATTCTACACTTAAGCTTTACAAACTATTACCCTTGATATTTAAGGATTTCCCCTAAATTTAATTCCTATTTTACAGATAGGTTTCCTTTAAGGGAAAGGTTTAAGTTAAAAAAACACTATTTTTCTACAACCATCCTTGGGCTGGCGGTATGCTCTGAGGAAAATTGAAGATGTTCTCTGGATCGTATTTTGCCTTCACCTGGGTCAACCGTTTGAAGTTACTGCCGTAGTAGGCCTCAGACCAGTTCTTAATTGAGAGATCAGGTGTATTAACGTAAACTCCTTGGGTAAAGGGAAGCATATCTCTTCGGAAGTCCTCTACCCAGCGGATGCCAGAACCCGCCCCTTCTGGAGTACTCCATGTGGACCAGATTGACATGTTATATAAGGCCTTGCGATAGAAGTAGGCCGTTGCATTGCCCGGAACCTTAGCAACTGCACCTCCCAGTCCATGTAACAAGACACTCTTGCTGACCGAGGAGGTGAGTGGCTTGTTGATGAAACGCTGGATCATGTCGATACCCTTGTCTGGCAGCAGTTGATTGACGAAAGGGCCTACACTCTTGAATGGCTCTGAATCTGGCTGGGTATTAGCTATCCGTTCCACTGCCTCTAGCCAAGGGATCTCTTCTATGAACACCTTCTGTGGCGAGCCAGCTCGAAGTAATGGCTGTAGCAATTGGCGTAGCTTTGCAGCCGAGCCTAGAAATACTCCTTGCACTAACAGCAATGACTCCTGCCCTGAAACTATCGTGAGAAGGGGTGTGAATCTCTCGTCAGCGTTAGGAGTAGTATAATTCTGCCAAGTACGTAAAACTGGAATTAGGTCGTTCAAGTTCCAGGAGATGTTAGCGTAGGCAACCGTGTCAATGCGGTGCGTACGGAAGCGAAAGGTAGTACAAATACCGAAATTCCCACCTCCACCCCCGCGCAAGGCCCAGAATAGATCGGCGTTGTGATTTGCATTGGCGAGTAGCAAGTTGCCATTGGCATCGACCATCTCCAGCTCAAGCAGGTTGTCAATCATCAGACCCAACGGACGAGAGAGACTGCTCTGACCACCACCAAGTGTATACCCAGCGATGCCCGTAGTGGGGCAGAGACCGCCTGGCACAACCAACCCCTCGGACCCAAGCGTCTTTAATAAGGTAATGTCCCGTTGACCAGTCTGCACCGTTGCAATGTCACGCTTGCGGTCTACCTCCACCCGTTTCATGTCGCTTACATCAATCACAATACCACCATCAACAACCGACAAGCCCTCATAATTGTGGCGGCCAGAGCGTATGCGGATCGGAATGTCCCAATATCGCGCCCAGCGCACGGCATTGGCCACATCCTGTGTTTCCTGAGCAAAGACAATGACCAATGGAAACCTATTGAAAAAGGTATTGAACTCCATTCGGGCAGAATTATATTCAGGGTCTCCTGGCACAACAATCCGTCCAGTCAATTCGGGTCCTTTCCCCCGTCTCAAAATATCCGCTTTTTTTTTACTCATCCCTATCACATCCATTTCATTAAGATTCTTCCATCATACAAGTTTCATACGAGAATGAAGAGCAATTTGTGAACTAGAAGGTCCGTGTATAATTATTACTATTTCGTGGATTAGATAAGTATAACTTTGTATCAAGATATTTTGCTCTATAAGGCAGGAATTAACGAAGATTTAGTAATGTCAATGCCCTTTATAAAAAAAGCATCTTAAGTTCCGCCCCTCAATTTTTTAACTGTAATTTAAATAAGTAAATTGTATATTTCCAATATTTATTATTAATTTCATTTGTGTTTGTTGATAAAAATATGAAAAAAAGAGGTAAGCTTTATGATGAAATTAAAAATATATGTGCTGATTTTAACTATTTTCTTATTGGTACTTCCTCAGAAAACATTTGCTAATGATGTATTTTATGATGACAATGACAGCCCTATTAGCCTTATGATAGAAGTATTACCGTGGGAAATAGCAAATCGAATACTCCCAAAAGGAAAAGTTTTTACTGTAATTGATGTAGAAACAGGGTTGCTATTTAGTGTTCAGAGAAGGGCTGGCAGTAAACATGCCGATGTGCAACCTTTAACTAGAAAAGACACCCAAATGATGAAAAGAATTTATAATGGAAAATGGAGTTGGGATAGAAGGGCGATAATAGCTCTTGTTGGTGATCAAATGATTGCTGCATCAATGCATGGTATGCCCCATGGTGGAGGTGTACTAAAGAATGGTTTTCCAGGCCATTTTTGCATTCATTTTTTGGGAAGTACTACACATCGATCAGGAAGAATGGATCGATCCCATCAATTAATGATATTAAAAGCAGGAGGAAAAATTGATGAGTATCTAAATAACATTGATCCCTATGAATTAATTACTATTTTTTCGACAGCTATAAATATTCGTGATAAACATATATTAGAACAAACGGTTGACAAAAATGATCATACATCAGATTTGATAAAAGGAGTAAACGACTTTACATACTTTGGAATCAGTCATATGTCATTTTTGCCGGTTGAAGATTTAAATAAACAAATTCTTATAGAGGTTCCTGTGGAAGTCGAATTCTTTCGGAAAAATAGTGGCAAAGAAAAAAAAGAAGTACATTTCATTCTTAGGCGTGATAGTTTAGTCGATAGGTGGTATATAGACGATCAATACATTTTGAAGGAGTTATTCTGAGATGAAAAATAAAATTTGGATAACTACTATTTTTTTAATCATTTTTTCCTTAACAATACCATTAAATATAGAGGTTTACAGCGAGGACCAACAGAGAATGTACCTTAAAATTGACTTATGGTCCAAAGAACTTTATGTAATTGAAGGTGAAAAAGTAATAAAGAATTATAAAATATCACCTGGTACGGATGAAACCCCTACACCAATAGGAACATTTATGATCATTAAAAAAGATAAGGAGTGGGGTGGTGGGTTTGGTACTCGTTGGCTAAGATTAGATGTACCCTGGGGAAATTATGGTATTCACGGAACCAACAAGCCTTGGTTGATGGGGAAGAATATTAGTGGTGGTTGTATAAGAATGCAAAATAAAGATGTAGAAGAGTTATTTGAAATAGTATCTGAAGGTACAGTTGTACATATAGAAGGACCTATCACTGGCATTGGAAAAGGAGAATTTAAACCTTTATCATTTGGTTCAAAAGGAACTTTGGTCCAAATTGTACAAGAAAGACTAAAGTTAATGAGTTTATATAATGGAAAGGTAAATGGAATTTACAATAAGGAAACTCAGAGGGCAGTTGAATTGTTTCAAAAAGAAAATAATTTACCAATTACGGGTGGGATAACAAAAAGAGAGTATATATTATTAGGATTATTAGAATAAATCGTATCTCATTCAATCGAAATGTAACTTAAACCGCATTTGTGCATGTGTAAATGACTATTTATAAAGAGTAAAATAAATAAACGCCAATACCTTAATTAAACTGTACCCCTTGTCAAGGACATTAAAAAAAAGACTAGGCAGCATTAATAAGATGATCTCTGTACTGTACAGGGGTCATCTTATTTAAATCCCATTGGTACCTATAATTGTTGTAGTAAGTCATATAACGCTTTATTTCCCTTTTAAGTTCGTCTAAAGTTGCGCATGGTTTAATATAGGCCTCGTCCTTAAAGTGCCCAAAAAACGACTCTTGTGGAGCATTATCCCAACAGTTTCCTCTTCTTGACATGGATTATCCTAATCCCAACTTCTTAACGTGCTTCTGGAAAATAGGGCTAGTATAGTGGCCACCCTGGTCAGAGTGAATAAAGGCATCTTTTGCTAACTTTACTTTTTGATTCTTTTTAAGTTTTACTAATGTATCAGTGGCTAAATCTAGCGTTATTCGGTCAAGCACATGGTAGGCCAAAATCTCATTAGTTGATCCGTCTTTAATAGTCGATAAATAAGCTTTTTGTCCTTTTCCAAAAAATAAATAAGTGATGTCTGTAAGTAATACTTTCCCTGGGACTTTTTGTTTAAATTCACGGTTTAACAGGTTAGGTAAGACGCTATGTTCCTGTGTAGCTTTAAACATCTTTTTGTACGGATTTGCCCTACGAATTGGACAGACAATATTATATTTCTTCATTATTCTTCTGATCATCTTTAAGTTGTAGATGATATTAAATTGACCTTCTAATGTCATTTTAATTTGTCTAGCACCTTTTTTGCGTCCCTTGAAATTAAAGGCTTTTAAAATGTTCTCTTTTAAAACCTCATCTTTCGAATCCCGTTTTTCACGTTGTTCCTTTGACCGTAAAGAAAAGTAATTATAATATCCAGAGCGTGATACTCCAGCTGTTTCACATAAATAACTAACCATATTTTTGAGTTGATATTTTTCGATAACAGAGTGAATAAGTAGGAATTTTTGTTCAGCTGATAATTTTACTTCTTCAGCCTCCTTTCGGCAAAATCTATCTTTTTTAATAATTCGTTCTCCGCTTTTAGTAAGTTATTTGCAGCTTCCAAACGAGCATATTTTTCTTCTAATGAAAGTTCCTTATCACTATGTCTACCAGAGTTTTCTTTTCGATTATCCCTTAATCCAACTACTCCATTGTCCCTATATGCAGCACGCCATCTCTTACCAGATGATTCAATGCGATTCATTCCGATAATATCAATATCAAAACCATTCTCTTCAAATATTTGTCTTGGAAATTTCCCCTTTTGATTTTCAGTAATGAAGAGACGCTTAAACTCATCAGTATAGGTGATCCCCTTTGGACTAACGGACTTTACATTTGTATTAGCTGATAGTTTCTTAATTTCTCTCTCTGTAAATATTTTTTTGCTCATGTGAAATTTCCCCATTCCCCATCTTTTTCTTAATTATACAAAAAAGTACCCTATAGGTAGACTTTTTTTAGTGTCTACTCTATAGGGTACAGTTTAAATTTAAGGTTTGGCGTTTTCATATACGAAATAGACCATTGAGAACTTTTCTCTATTTGAGCTGGCTAGACTTCCATTTTATAGTCTAATAAAATTTTCCTTAAATCCTGTCTCGGTATTTCCAAATTAATTGTCATCTGCAGAACTTCATCTTCTGTATCGTTTTCTCGGACTGACAATTCAATTTTGCCATCAGAACCAGTGGACAAGTCCTCTATTTTCCTTTCATCGGATTTAACCTCTTCTTGACCATTTACTGATTCTCTGTATAACAGTTCCCACTGTTCATACAAGTTTTTAGCTATGTGATATTCATCAAGATCAGCTTCTGTATCTGTCTGTAATTTTTCTTTCAACCCACGACATGACTCTCCCCATTCCTCTAAGGTCTTCAAATCAAATAATTTTGAAAACCTTGGTTTCATTCTTTCCCAATGGAAATAAATGTTATCACACCATTCCAGCAACTCTTCACGATATTGTATTTCTTCTACTTCTTCCATACCTCTTCATCTCCCGACCATAATTTTCATCCATAATATTCAAAAAACAATCGACATGTTTAAAAGTACAAATAGGTAAATTTCGTTAATGTTTCTGGAAATGAAAAGGTAAGTTGCCCCCGGTAATTGATAATAGACTTATCAAAAGTAAATTATTCAAAATGACACAAACCTTTTATTAAAACATCCTTGATAGCGATTTTTACCTATTTGATAATCACAATTTCATCATATGCTCCGCGATTGTCCAATGCCTAGACGGTTGCCTAATTGTTATTAATTGGAATTATTTGTTCAATAATCATTGCTTTTAAAATTCCAAGTGCAAAGACTTGTAGTTATTCCACCAGATGAAATAGTTATAGCCGAAAGAAAGAAAGTTTCAGTTGAAACGAATAAACCCCCAAGACAAATAACAAGAACATCCATAATGAGAATAATGATCCCAACATTAATTTTAACGAATTCAGAAAAGTACTGGGCTAATAAATCTGTTCCACCTGTGCTTGTCTCGAAGCGAAGCTTAAGACCAATGCCAAAACCAATGAATACACCACCTGTAAATGAACTAAGAATTGGTGAAAATTTTATAGGAACTTGATTGACGTTATGAAAAAGGTCAATAAAAAATGATGATAAAAGCATACCGTGCAAACTATTAAAAAAATATGAACGATACTTAAACCAAGCTAGAGCAAAAATGGGTATACTCAAAACCATTATTGTGAACCCTGCGTTTGTATTCAATAGGTAACTAATAATTAAACCTAAACCAATAATTCCACCATCTAAAACTTTGTTTGGTATTAAAAAAATATTTATTCCCAATGCTATTGACATGCTGCCTACAAGGATAGCAACTGCTTTCATAAAAAATGGCATTTATTAAGTACTCTCCTGTCTAAATGGACGTGTTCTATGTATATGCCAAAAACGTTAACATTATGGACAACTTTTACTTCACTGAATATAACTGCTGAAGTGCAGGTAGACGCAACTTAGCGTAATTTTTCGTTTTGAAAAGTAGGGTCGGAACCAAGGAACAAAGTTTTATGCGCTATTCACCAACATTAGGGAAGAATTTGCAATTGTTACAATCCGGTGAATGTACATGTTTATGGAACTGCTATTTGTACGTTACTATGGACTAGACTTAGGTGACACAACAAAATATACACATATATATTTATTTGGGTGGACATTTTAACAAGAAAGGGGATTTTAACTTATATAAAAGGACGTTGGTATTATGTCGGTAAAAATGCAAAAAATCATAAATATTGCCATGGTCTTATTATCATGGTCAACACTACCTTTTTTGGGCTTACAAAACATAAAAAGATTTCTTCCCGTTTCAATCCTTATTGGTGTAATAGAAGCTATTAATGCAATTATTGGGAAAAGGCGCAAATGGTGGGTTTTTTATAATAAACCAAACTCATACATTTTTAATGAGTTTCCTTTTAATATAGGGGTGTTTTTAGTTATTTCAATTTGGTTAATGAAATGGTCATATGGTAATTTCAAACGTTTTATCTTACTTAACGCTATTGGTAATGCATTCTTTGCGTACCCATTCTCCAAATTTGCAAGAAAAATAAAATATTATACATTGGTACGGTTTAGCCATTTCCAATTTTTCATTTATTTCTTTTCAAAGGCAATTTTATTTTATTGGTTTCAATACCTTTTTGAAAAGGAAAAAAACGATAACCAGCCATTGTAGGTCTAGTAACCCATTTTAAAGGGAATTGTCTATTAATGAAATAAAAAACTACCCCACGTGAGGCAGTTTTTACAGATAGACATTAAATTTATTCAATAATAATATATGTTTTTTTGCAATATAGGTGCATTTCCAATTTACTCCCTTTATTTTACACTAGTCGATAACGTAAATACGATTTTGATACTTCTGCTCTTTCCCTACTAACGAATAGGTATCACGACTTCCTTCTAGAGTATTTACATCATTTGTAGCAGATTATTTAGTTGAAAAAATTTCCTAGCGTTTTTACAATTAAACGGCTGAAGAAAAACCGTGATAACAGACTATACATTGATTATATCCAACTTATTTGAACTCTTTATTTTTTTGTTAAACCCGATCACTAATACAATTTAATAATTGTATTTGGCCCATTTTAAATTAGAAAATTGGGCAAAATCGAAAACAATCTATCAGGTGCTTGTTTTTTCGATTTTGCCCATGAAATACTTAATGTACAAGTAGTCTTTGATGTGTTAGAGTTAAGTGGTCAGAATCTCAAGGCTGAATCACTTCAGGTAAGAAAAGATGAACTTTATGATCTTTTTAGTAAAGCCGATCTCTCTCACATCATTAATCCAAGTAGTGACAAACTCATCCAATTAATTAAATACGAAATAGACCTCGACGCGATTTGGAAGAATGCTACAGAACATATTGCTGAAGGGATTATTGCAAAAAAAATTGATAGCACTTGGGAGGAAGGAAAGCGCACCACTAACTGGTATAAAATAAAAAATTGGCAAGTTGGTGTCTTTTTTATTCTAGGCTACGATAAAAAGAATGCCTTTTTTCATGTCGGGGTTATAAGAAATAAACAAATCTATGAAGCAGGCTTATTTTCTCACGGTCTTTCTCCTGATGAAAGACAAGCACTCCTTCGTGTTATACAAACAAACTCCACAGAAGAAACAGCTAGTTTTATTAAAGTCGACCCTGGCATCTGTGTTGAACTTTTATATCTAGAGTTGTATAAAGAGCAATTACGACAGCCTAGCTTCTCAAAATTTCGGTTTGATGTGGAATGGCGGGAGTGCACATGGGATAAGCTCATTAAAAATGCCCCACTTCTACCTAAAGAAATTGAGATTACTCATCCTGACAAGCCACTTTGGAAGGATAAATCGATAACAAAACTCGATTATATTCAATATTTGGTTGAAGTTTCACCTTATATGCTTCCTTTTTTAAAAGAGCGTTTATTGACCGTGATTCGTTATCCACATGGGATGTATGGTGAGTCCTTTTATCAAAAAAACTGCCCGGAGTATGCACCTGACTTTATCCAGACCTCTATGTCTGATGGGATTGAATATATTGTGTGCAATGATTTAAAAACCCTTTCTTGGTTAGGAAATCAACTAAGTTTCGAGTTTCACATCCCATTTCAAACGATTCATTCCAAAGGACCATCTGAGATTGTGTTTGATTTGGATCCACCGTCGCGCGCGGCTTTTCCACTTGCTAAAAAAGCCGCATCCATACTGAAAGAAGTATTTGATGGACTGAAACTGATATCATTTGTAAAGACTTCGGGAAATAAAGGTTTACAGATTTATATACCTCTTCCGGAAAACAAGTTTACGTATGAGGATACGAGACAATTTACTGAGTTTATCGCCAATTATTTAATAACCATGGAACCTGACCTGTTTACGATTGAAAGATTGAAAAAAAATCGGGGAGACCGCATGTACGTAGATTACGTACAGCATGCTGAGGGTAAAACCATTGTAGCACCCTACTCTGTTCGCGGGAATGAGGGAGCCTATGTTGCCACCCCACTATATTGGGACGAAATAACGGATGATTTGTCAATTGAAGATTTTCCGTTGGAAACAATCATTAATAGAATTAACGAAAAAGGCTGCCCCTTTACGCATTATTTTGATGCGAAAGAGAAACAGCCATTTGAACCTGTGCTGAAGTTTTTGAGACAAAGCTAGGAGCGTGGGTCATTGGTTGGAATTGAGGAAAGTGAGTTTTGGGCTTGATGTATTTAGAGTACATGTGGGTTACTTGGTGATGAAGAACACTTCGGCTCTAATTTTGGCTTGAAATGTTCTTCATCGGGATTATGAAGTACATTTGTGCTCTAATTTTCGCTCTTAATGTTCTTCATCGGGCTTATGAAGTACTTTTGTGCGCTGATTTTCGCTCGTAATGTTCTTCATCGGGCCTATAAAGTACATTTGTGCGCTGATTTTGGCTTGAAATGTTCTTCATCGGGATTATGAAGTACACTTGTACTCTGATTTTGGCTTGAGATGTTCTTCATCGGGATTATGAAGTACATTTGTGCTCTAATTTTCGATCGTAATGTTCTTCATCGGGATTATGAAGTACACTTGTACTCTGATTTTGGCTTGAAATGTTCTTCATCGGGATTATGAAGTACATTTGTGCTCTAATTTTCGCTCTTAATGTTCTTCATCGGGCTTATGAAGTACATTTTCGCTCTGAATTTGGCTTAAAATGTACTTCACCAAGCTTATTTAACGTTTGTTTTTCCTTAATTATCCAAAACCCCTATCTTAAATACCA
>Ga0180215_1000766_pt1 | contig 37967 bp, 30 predicted proteins | sample eDN3rd37CBELigBY_FD_128871 | JGI IMG/M metagenome (GOLD analysis project Ga0180215, IMG submission 128871) | Enriched backyard soil microbial communities from Emeryville, California, USA - eDNA 3rd pass 37_C BE-Lig BY (version 2) (version 2) | ecosystem: Environmental > Terrestrial > Soil >...
GCACCCAGAGCAGAACGGATGCCACGCGCAGGCGGGTGGCAGTCGCCACCATCCTGAGGCTCCCGCCGTCGAGCACCCGAGGCTCCATGCGCACGAGGATGCGCCCGCCCGCGTGCACGTCGATGATGCGCCCGCCCACCAGGTGTGTCTCGTCGGCCATGACGCGCTCCCCGCGCGGGAAGCGGATGCGACGCTCGGTTGCCAGTCGGTGCGCTGACAACTGCTCGATGCTCACCCGGAATGGCACCCCCGTGTCGTGGTCGGCGAAGAGAAGGCCGACCCGTGCGAGCGCGCGGAAGACGGGAACGAGCCAGCGATGGTGCACCCCCACCTCGTCGAACACTCCCTCTGCACGCACCGGCGCAGAGCCGAAGAACCGCCTCAACTGCGGGTGCAGCAGCTCGAAGTCGTCGCCGAGGGCATCCCGGTACAGGCTCATTCGCGCGCCTCGTGCCTGCGCGGTTTCAGCCGCTCCGGGGCATCCGTCGCCTGTGGGAACTCGCAGCGGAACCAGCCTTCGTAGCCGAACAGGAACCCGAAGAATCGATTGCGCACCTCCAGGCGGATGTGGAACCGCTCCGATTCGTCGTCGTACGACTCGACCAGGTCGGCCCTACCGCTGAACAGCATCGGGAATCGGAACGCGACCGGGCCCTCGTAGAAGCGCTGCGCATCCGATCGCAGGTGCAGCGAACCGTCGTCGAGCGCGCTCAGGTCGAGGTCGACAGCCAGGTGTTGGTGGGTGCCCAGGTAGTCGATCACGCGCCCGGTGTCGCTGAGCACCATGGTCGCGTCGAAGCGGGTGGGGCGCCTGCGCACGCGGTACTCCCGCACGAAGGTGACGGTTTCGCGCCCGAGCGGGTCGCGGTACGGGTAGTTCTCGATTCTGAACGGCACGCTCTCGCCCACATCCGGGGTGAGGATGTTGCGGAACCACCCGATCCAGAGGAACGGCACCGTCCACCATGGCCCGCGGCGGATGCGCTCCATCACCCCCGTTCCCACTGCGGCGTAGCCGCCGTCAAGACCGACGCCGAAGCGTTTCTGCAGCATGGGGTGCAGCCGCGCGAAGTCGTCCCCCATGGCCTGCGCGAAGATCGAGCTCACGGTGACTCCAAAGCGCCGAGGGTCGACGGCGCGTTGTCCATGGCGTCTCCGCGTCTCGGCTGTCGGCGGCAGCGGGATGCCCTGGGCAGGTCAAGCGGTCGCGGTCGCCTATCCGTCTCGGCCCACCTGCGCAGCCGGTCGAAGCTGCGTGCGGTCAACCAGCCGACGAGGGGCCGCACGAGTATGTCATCCAGTCGGCCTCCCCAGGCGGGCGTGTAGTCGAACCCCGTGCTGAAGCGCGTGCCGCCGTCGATGGGCACATAGCGCCAGTAGCCTCGCCCGTCGCCGAGCGGTGACAGGCGGTCTGCCGTGGTGAAACGCAGCGCAGACGTTCTGGTGCCATCCGGCCGGTGCCGTTCGCCGATCGAGGTGCCGGTGCCCGTAATGGTGTGGAACGGCATCCGCCTCTCGTAGCGGAACCGGTAACCGCCGCCGTCGAGTTCTTCGAGCGGGGTGATGCGGCTGAAACGGTCGTCCCAGACGGTGTGAAGTTCGGTGTCTTGGGTGAGGCGCCACACGGTGTCGATGTCTGCGGCGATGTCGATCTCGACGTAGATCGGTTTCGCTCGCATTCGTCAAGCATGGCGCGTCGGTGGGCTTTGCGCGACCCTGCGCGCCACCGGGGGAGGCGCCGCAGCCGCAGGTAGTGTCGTCAGCGTATGAACCGTCCGCTCACCGTCGTCTTCGCCGCGCTCGAAGCCCTGCTCGTGGCGGGCATCGGCGTAGGGATCACCCTCGTTCCGCTGACGGTCATGTGGGCGTTCCAGTACGGCCTGCAGATCGACTGGGTGGTGTTCTGGCGCGCCGCCGCTGACATCTGGATGCTCGGCCACGGTGTCGACGTGCGCCTCACCCTCGATGAGCTCACGGCGGCCAGCATCGGGTTTCCGGATGCCGCGACCCCGTTCGTGGTGACGATCGCCCCGCTCGGTTTCGCCTTGCTCACCCTGCTGCTCGCCTACCGCGCCGGCCGCCGCATCGCTGAGACGCCGCACGCCATGGTTGGTCTCGCCGCGGCGCTCGTGACCTTCGCCACCGTGTCGCTGACCGTGGTGCTCACCTCGCTGCACGAGGCCGCGCGTCCGTCAATCTGGCAGGGGGCGCTGTTGCCCACCCTGGTGTTCACGGCCGGGCTGGTGCTGGGTGCGGGGGTGGCCATCCGGCGTCTCACCAGTCTTCGCAGGGCGGCGACGGTGAGGGCGGATGCCACGCTGGGCGCGATCGCGCAGCGTATCGATGAGGTGCCGGAGCAGCCGGCCGCGGTCATCCGGGCTGCCGTCGCGGGGGGAACGGCCGCTGCTATCGCTGTCGTCGCGATGTCTGCCGTCACGCTCGCTGTGCTGCTTGCGGTGAACTATGCGGAACTGATCGCGCTGTATGAGGCCGGGCACACGGGTGTTCTGGGCGGGATCGCCCTGACCATCGGCCAGTTGGCGTTCGTGCCGAACCTGGTGGCGTGGACGGCTTCGTGGTTCGTGGGCCCCGGCTTCGCGATCGGGGTCGGTTCGTCGATCGGCCCGCTCGGCACCAGTCTGGGACCGATTCCGGCGATCCCGTTCCTGGGCGCGCTGCCGACGGGTGAGTTCGGCTGGGGGTTCCTCGGGCTTCTGGTTCCTGTTCTCGCGGGCTTCCTCGCGGGAGTGCTGGTGCGCCCGCGCCTCGTCGCCCGGCTGGGCGATGGGGCATCCGTCTCCCGATTGATCGTCACGGGTCTGTTGATCGGTGTGGTCGGCGGCGTGCTGCTCGGGCTGTTCGCGTGGTTCTCTGCGGGCTCCGCCGGGCCCGGCCGCCTGGTCGAGGTGGGCCCAAACCCCTGGCTGGTCGGTGTTCTCGCGGTGGTGGAGATCGGATGCGCCGCCGCCCTCGGCCTGATCTCCTCCCGCCCGCGCGCATCCGCTGAAGCGCGCGAGCCGTTTTCGGCGCGATGACCTTGCCGCGGCGGGCTCCCGGCGCCGAAACTGCCTCGCGCACGGAGCAGCCGTCGGCGGGCGGCCCCGACACGGGGCGGTACGCTTGTCCGGTGCTCAAACTGGTGGTGCTGATCTCTGGCGGCGGGTCAAACCTTCGGTCGCTGCTCGAGGCCGCAGAGGACGCGGAATACCCGGCCCGGGTGGTCGCGATCGGCGCCGACCGCGACGCGGAGGGGCTCGCCCACGGCGAGGATTTCGGCATTCCCACTTTCGCAGTGTCGTACTCGAACTACCCGGACCGCGAGTCGTGGGGTGACGCACTGCTTGAGCAGGTGCAGCAGTGGGGGCCAGACCTGGTTGTGTTGAGCGGCCTGATGCGCCTGCTGCCGCCGCGCGTGGTCGAGGTGCTCTCCCCGAACCTGATCAACACGCATCCGGCGTATCTGCCCGAGTTCCCCGGTGCCCACGGAGTGCGCGACGCGCTCGCGGCGGGCGTGACCGAGACGGGCGCGAGCGTGATCGCTGTCGACAATGGCGTCGACAGCGGTCCGATCATCTCCCAGGAGCGCGTGCCGGTTCTGCCGACCGACACCGAGTCGACCCTGCACGACCGAATCAAGCTCGTGGAGCGTCGCCTGCTGGTGCAGGCCGTTCTCGACATCGCCAACGGAACAATCGACCTGAAGGAGCTGACCGCATGAGCGCGGCACACGAGGCAGCAGAGCCGACGGAACGCGACGTCATCCCCATTCGCCGCGCCCTCATCTCTGTGAGCGACAAGACGGGCCTGCTCGAGTTGGCTGCGGCCCTCGTGGGTGCCGGGGTCGAGCTGGTGTCTACCGGGTCGACGGCGAAGGCGATTGCGGATGCCGGTCATCCGGTCACAGAGGTCGCGTCGGTCACGGGGTTCCCCGAGTCGCTTGACGGCCGCGTCAAGACGCTGCACCCGTCTATCCACGCGGGCATCCTCGCCGATCTGCGGCTCGACTCGCACCGGGCGCAGCTCGACGAGCTGGGCATTCGACCGTTCGAGCTGATCGTGGTGAACCTGTACCCGTTCGTGCAGACGGTGGCGTCCGGTGCCCCGGCGGCAGACGTGATCGAGAACATCGACATCGGCGGGCCCGCGATGGTGCGCTCCGCTGCGAAGAACCACGCGAACGTGGCGATCGTGGTGTCGCCAGACAGCTACGCGCAGGTCATCAAGGCCGTGACTCTGGGCGGCACGACGCTCGCCCAGCGGCAGCGGCTTGCGGGCGAGGCTTTCGCGCACACGGCCGCGTACGACACGGCTGTCGCCGATTGGTTCGCCGGCAACATCGGCGTCAGAGCGTCGCAGGGAGCGGGTGGCGCAGCCATGGCCGTCCCTGCCGCAGTGTCGCTCACCGGCCAGCTCTCGCACACGCTGCGCTACGGCGAGAACTCCCACCAGAGCGCCGCCCTCTACCTCGAGGGTGATGGTCGCGGCATCGCCCAGGCCGCGCAGCTTCACGGCAAGGAGATGTCGTACAACAACTACGTCGACGCCGACGCCGCCCTGCGCGCAGCGTTCGACTTCGACACTCCCGCGGTGGCGATCATCAAGCACGCCAACCCGTGCGGCATTGCGACGGCGCCGACGATCGCTGCAGCCCACGCGCTGGCGCACGCCTGCGACCCGGTGTCTGCTTTCGGGGGCGTCATCGCGGCCAACCGCCCGATCACGCTCGCCGCGGCAGAGTCGATCACCGACATCTTCACCGAGGTGATCGTTGCGCCAGACTTCGAACCGGATGCTCTCCGCGTGCTCACCGCGAAGAAGAACCTCCGCCTGTTGAAGCTCCCGGCCGACTTCGCTCGCCCGACCACGGAGATCAGGCAGATCTCGGGCGGGCTGCTCATGCAGTCTGTCGACAGCTTCGCTGGCTTCAACTCTGAGGGGTGGGAGCTCGTCTCGGGTGAGGAGGCAGACGAGGCAACCCGTGCCGACCTCGAGTTCGCTTGGCGCGCGGTGCGCTCAGTCAAGTCGAACGCCATCCTGCTTGCGCACGGCGGCGCATCCGTCGGTGTGGGAATGGGGCAGGTGAACCGCGTTGACTCCTGCCAGCTCGCGGTCACCCGCGCCGGGGAGCGCGCAGCGGGAAGCGTGGCGGCATCCGACGCATTCTTCCCGTTCGCGGACGGCCTGCAGGTGCTGATCGACGCGGGCGTCTCCGCCGTCGTGCAGCCGGGTGGCTCTGTGCGAGACGAAGAGGTGGTTGCCGCTGCCAAGGCCGCGGGCGTCACCATGTACTTCACGGGCGAGAGGCACTTCTTCCACTGATCGGCCGCCAGGCACCGCGCGTGCAACCCCGGCGCCGTCGAGGGGCATAGGCTCGAGGAATGTCTTCGGTTCCCCCTGTCTCCGTTCTGCGCCGCATCGCGGCTTCCCTCGCATCCGCCCTCGTCGTGGCCCTGGTGTCGCACGCGGTGGCTGTGCTGATCTTCTTCGTCGTAGGGGGAACTGACGCTGCCGTCTTCCAGGGCGTCAGCGACGTGTTCCTCCCGTCGACGCTCGTGGCGTTCGTGCTGCTGGCGGTTGCGGCCTCGCTCGAGGCGTTCCGGTTCTGGTACACCACGGTTGCGGCTGGTCTCGTTGCGTCAGTGGTTGCCGCGATCGCAGGCTACGCGCTCGTGGTCGCCGCAACGGGGGCCGCGCTCGACGAGCAGGCCTGGGCCTTCCTCCTCCAGAGCGTCACTGGCCCGCACCTGGTGTTCATCCTCGTGGTCACGGTCGTCTTCTGCACGCTGGGGCGCCGTGTCTGGAACGTGCTGACCGGTCGCAACGGCGGGGCTCCGAGCGAGCGTCGGGTGGCTCTCGTGCGCATGCCCGCGAGCAACCTCGAAGAGGGGCTCGTCACGCATATCGAGCGTTCCCAGGTCGACAGCGAGCTCGCCGACCAGCAGTGGGAGGGTTACGTGAAGGCTCTGGATGCCGCGGGCTGGCAGACCGTCGAGGTTGCGCCGGCAGACACCCACGCAGACTCGGTGTTCGTCGAAGACACCGTGGTGATGCTGGGTCGTATCGCCGTGATCACCCGGCCGGGCGCGGAGTCTCGCCTGGGCGAGATCGACGCGATGGAGGATGCGGCGCGCCAGCTCGGCCAGCGCATCGAACGCATCCAGGAGCCCGGCACCCTGGAGGGTGGCGACGTGCTCAAGGTGGGATCGACCATCTATGTCGGGCGCGGTGGGCGCACGAATGCGGAGGGCATCCGCCAACTGCGCGCGATCGCGGGCAGGCTCGGCTATTCGGTCGTTGCCGTTCCCGTGAAGAAGGCGCTGCACCTGAAGACGGCGGCGACCGCGCTGCCGGACGGCACGGTCATCGGCATGCCGGAATTGCTGGAAGACCCGAGCGTGTTCGAGCGGTTCCTGCCCGTGTCTGAGGCGGAGGGCACCGCCGTCGTCGTGCTCGATCACGATCACGTGCTCATGTCGTCCGCTGCGCCGCAGACGTCAGCCATGATCGAAGATCTCGGCTACCGCGTGAGCACCGTCGACATCTCAGAGTTCGAGAAGCTCGAGGGCTGCGTCACCTGCCTCTCGGTGCGCGTGCGCTGACCTGAGGCGGCTAGGGCAGCAGGGCTGCGATGTCCGGGTCTTTCGCGAGGATGCCGTTGTTCACGGCGACGTGGCCCAGCCGACCGAGCGTGACCTTGTCAACGCGTTCGGAGTAGCGCGGCAGCGACAGTGACGTGCGCGTGGAGTCCGCGGTCGTCGTGTACGTCGAGAAGACCGCGCGAACCTCGTCGGGGTGCTCCTGCGCGTACTTGAGCGACTTCTTGAGCGCGACGTTGAACGCGTGCGACAGGTCTGGCTTGGTTGACGACACATCCTTGGTGGTGAAGTATGCGGCAACGCTGAGCGTCTTCGAGTACTGGGCGTACGGGTAGTTGAGCACCCGGTGTCCCGCCTCTTTCGCCCAACTGAGGTATGGCTCGATCACGAAGGCCACATCGACGACGTCGTTCTCGAGCGCCTCGATCACGCCCGATTGCGGAACCTTGATGAAGTGCACGCCGGCCGGGTTGCCCCCGTCGTCTTCGATGAGCCCGCGCACCACCGTCTCGTCAAGGCTGCGCGGGTCTGGTGACGACACGTTCTTGCCCTGGATGTCTGACACGGTCTGGATCTTGGAGTCCTGCTTCACGACGAGCGCGGCGAAGTCTGAGTCGACGTTGCCCGTGGTCGCGTATGCGCCGCTGATCACGTCGATGTCGACGCCCGCGGCCTGGTTGACCATGAGCGTGAGCGTGTCTGCCAGCCCGAAGTCCGCGTGCCCCGCCGCCACCATGTCGACCACGTCATCGCCCGTTGACGGGAACGAGTTGACGATCAGATCGATGCCGCCCTCGCGAAAGTATCCTTCGCGAACGCCCAAATACACCGCAGCTGAGCCGATGAGTGGTTCTACGGCGATCGTGACCTCTTCGAGCCCTTCGGCGTCTGGGTCGGCGAACAGTCCGGCGCAGCCAGACAGGCTGAGTGCTATCATCGCGGCTGCCGTGACCCCCGCCAGCATCCGTTTTCTCACAGCTCTCCCTCGGGTGTGTCGGACCTTCCCATATCTTTCTCGGCTTTGCAACAAGGCCGCAACCGCCAGTACGGGGGGTCATGAGCCCGTCGCGCTGTGCGGATGGCTGCTTAAGGTTTAGGCTGGAGGGCTGCCCTCCGATCGTTAGAAGTCTCACGTGCCACCAGAAACCGCCCCCTCGGGCCAGCGCGCTCGAAAGCGGGGAGCCACGTTCAGGGCCATCGTGCGCATCTACCCGTACGTGCGCCCTGCGATGCCGCGCATCTACCTGGGCATGGTCGCCGCGCTCGTCGCGGCCGTGGTGGCGCTGCTCATTCCCCAGGTGCTGCGCACCCTGGTCGACGGGCCCCTCAGCAGTGGTGACGCGGGCGGCATAACCGCGCCGGTGCTCGCGGTGCTCGGTCTCGGAGTGCTTGAGGCGTTCATGATCTGGCTGCGCCGCTGGCTGGTGCTCGAACCGGGCACGCACGTCGAGGCCGACATGCGCGCGAGCCTCTACCGTCACCTGCAAGACCTGCCCGTCGCGTTTCACGATCGCTGGCCCAGCGGCCAGCTGCTGTCGCGGGCCGTGAGCGACCTCAACCTGATTCGCCGCTGGCTGTCGTTCGGGCTCGTGCTTTTTGTGGTCAACATCATCACGATCGGCATCGGAATGGTGTTCCTCATCAGCATCAGTTGGGTTCTGGGGCTGCTGTTCCTGGTCTGCTCGATTCCGCTGTGGGTCTACGGCTACGTGTTCGAGAACAAGTACTCGCGGGTCGCCCGCCGCAGCCAGGACCAGACGGGAGACCTGGCGACGTCGGTGGAGGAGGCGGTACATGGCATCCGCGTGCTCAAGGCATTCGGGCGGGGAAAGGATGCGCTGCGTACCTTCGGCGCGAAGGCTGAGGGTCTGCGCCAGACCGAGATCGAGAAGGCCAGGGCTGTGGCGGGTATCTGGCTGTGGTTGCTGCTCGTTCCCGACGTGACGTTCGCGCTCGGCCTGCTCGGCGGTGTCTGGTTGACCGCAGACGGCCAGCTCACGGTGGGTGAACTCGTGGCGTTCTTCGCCACCGCGACCGTGCTGCGCTTCCCCGTGGAGTCGATCGGCTTCCTGCTGTCGATGACCTTCGACACCAAGACCGCGGTTGACCGGTTCTTCGAGGTCATGGACTCGCCCAGCAGTATCCGGGATCCCGAGCGGCCGGAGCAGCTCACCAATCCTTCCGGTCGGCTCACCTTCGAGGGCACCCGGTTCCGGTACCAGGACGCCCCGGATGCGCACCGCGACCTTCTCGACGGAATCGACCTCGAACTGGAGCCGGGGGAGACCATGGCGCTCGTGGGGCTCACGGGCTCCGGCAAGTCGACGCTGCTGTCGCTGACCACCCGCCTGTACGAGGTCACCGGTGGTTCGATCAAGCTCGACGGTGTCGACATCCGGAACTTCACGCGCGAGCACCTGCGCGGTCACATTGCGATGGCGTTCGAAGACGCCATCCTGTTCTCGGCGTCTGTGCGCGACAACGTGCTGCTGGGTCGACCGGATGCGACGGACGATGACCTCGCCGAGGCACTCGCGATCGCGCAGGCCACGTTCGTCTACAACCTCCCGCAGGGCGTTGACACCATGATCGGTGAGGAGGGCATGAGCCTCTCGGGAGGGCAGCGGCAGCGGCTCGCCCTCGCTCGGGCCGTCGCAGCGCAGCCTGCGGTGCTCGTGCTCGACGACCCGCTCTCGGCGCTCGACGTCGACACCGAGGCCCTGGTGGAGGCCGCGCTCAGGCAGGTGCTCGCATCCACCACCGCCCTCATCGTCGCCCACCGTCCGTCAACCGTGCTGCTCGCCGACCGCGTCGCCCTACTTCAGGACGGGCGCATCAGTGCGGTGGGAACCCACACCGAACTGCTCGCGCGCAACGAGCACTACCGCTTTGTGATCTCCAGTCTCGAAGACGACGACTCCCGCACGGAGGTGAGCGCGTGACCATCATCGGAGTGCACGGCGAGGAGCGGGACGACCTCACCAAGGCGGAGAGTCGGCAGGTTCGAGACCGATCGCTGCGGCTGCTGTCTTCGCTGCTGCGCCCGCTGTGGGGGCGCGTGGTGCTCACCATGGTCGTCGTGCTGGTCAGCAGTGCGGCACAGGTGGTCGGGCCCGCGCTGATCGCCATCGGCATCGACAAGGGGCTGCCCGCGATGCTCGAGCGCGGAGACGCCCTGCCGCTGGTGCTCGTCGTCGCGGTGTACCTGGTCGCTGCGGCGGTCGGTGCCCTATTCATCGCCTGGTACACCGTGCTCATCGCGAGGGTCAGCCAGGCCGTGCTCATCGACCTGCGCAAGCGGGTGTTCATCCACACGCAGAAGCTCAGTCTCGACTTTCACGAGAGCTACACGTCTGGGCGCATCATCGCCAGGCAGACGAGCGACCTCGACTCGATTCGCGAACTGCTCGACTCCGGCATCAGCCAGCTCGTTCAGGGTGCGCTCTACATGCTCTTCATCGCGATCGCGATGTTCACGATCGACGGCGTCAGCGGGCTCGTGCTGTTCGGGTTCCTCATTCCGCTCGGGGTACTGTTCCGCTGGTTCCAGGTGAGGTCGCAGGCCGGCTTCCGTCGCACCAGGGTCACCTCAGCGAGGGTGATCGTGCAGTTCGTCGAAACCATGACGGGCATCCGGGCCGTGAAGGCGTTCCGCAAGGAGAGGCGCAACCAGGAGCACTTCGAGAACCTCGTCGAGGACTACCGGGTCGCGAACAGTTTCGTGATCAACCTGTTCGGCATCTTCTACCCGGGCCTCGTGCTCATCGGCAACGTCGCGCTCGCCACCGTGCTTCTAGTGGGTGGGCTGCGGGTCGCAGACGGGCAGCTCGCGATCGGCGTGCTGCTGGCCGCGCTGCTGTACACCCGCCAATTCTTCGGCCCCGCCGAGGAGATGGCGATGTTCTACAACTCGTACCAATCGGCTGCAGCCGCGCTCGAGAAGATTTCCGGGGTGCTGGAGGAGCCCCCGAGTGTTCCCGACCCGACGACGCCGATCGACCTCTGGCAGGCGAAGGGGGCTGTCGCCTTCGAGCAGGTCGAGTTCGCGTACCGAGGAGACAAGGTTGTGCTGCCCCGCTTCGACCTGACGATCCCGGCGGGGCAGACCGTTGCGCTGGTCGGCTCGACCGGGGCGGGAAAGTCGACCCTCGCCAAGCTCATCTCACGCTTCTACGACCCGAGTTCCGGACGCGTCACGCTCGACGGTGTCGACCTGCGCAAGCTTCACCCCAAAGACCTGCGGAGGGCCATCGTCATGGTCACGCAGGAGGCATACCTCTTCTCTGGCACGGTCGGCGACAACATCGCCCTGGGCAAACCCGATGCGAGCCACGACGAGATCGTGGCCGCGGCCAGGGCGGTGGGTGCTCACGAGTTCATCGAAGGGTTGCCGAACGGCTACCAGACGGATGTCAACAAGCGCGGTGGAAGGGTCAGCGCCGGGCAGCGGCAGCTCATCTCGTTCGCGCGCGCGTTCCTTGCCAACCCTGTCGTGCTGATTCTCGACGAGGCCACAGCGTCACTCGACATCCCGAGCGAACGGCTCGTGCAGGAGGGACTGCAGACGCTGCTCTCAGACCGCACGGCCATCATCATCGCCCACCGCCTGTCGACGGTGGCGATCGCCGACCGCGTGCTGGTGATGGACAAGGGTGAGATCGTCGAAGACGGCCCTCCGGCGGAGCTCATCGCCGGCAGCGGGCGGTTCTCGCGCATGCATGCCGCCTGGCGCGACTCGCTGGTGTGATGGAGTTCACGGCACGTGGCGTGCCGTGCGCAGGTTCACGCGGTATGCGGAGGTTCCCCAGATGAGGGGAGTGCCCTCCGCCCGGTAGTGTTCGAGCGCCTCACCCTCGTGGCACTGGGGCGGATGCCCGCTCGCCCTGATCACGCGCCACCACGGAACGCCGCTGCCGCCGTACGCCATCACCTTGCCGACAGCCCGTGGCGCGTTCGAGCCGATGGTTGCGGCGATATCTCCGTAGGTCATCACGCGACCCGGCGGGATCGACTCGACCACATCGAGGACGCGTTCGACGAAGTCGTCGTTCGGGGCTGCGGGCACTACAGCTCTATTGCGCCGACTTTTTCGCCGTATTGCGTCTCGCCCACGACGACGAAACCGACCCGCTTGAAGAACTCCTCGGGGCCACCCTCACCCGGCTCCCAGATGACGGTCAAGCGTGAGAAGCCGCGACGCCTTGCCTCGTTCGCGGTCTCTTTCACGACGAACTTTCCGACCCCCTTGCCCTGGGCATCCGCTGAGACGTTCATGCGCCAGATGCAGCTGCGGAACTCCTCTTCCTGGGCATCCGCGTCGAAATTCGCCATGATGAACGCCAGCACACGGTCGTCACTGTCGACCACGACCCGCGACCAACTCGTGCTCGGGTCGAGGAACGGCCCGGCCATGGCGTACGACACCGGGGCGATGAACTGTTCCTGCCCTGGCTTCATGGTGAGGCTGTTCGCCTCCACGATGTTCTTCGCCGAAAGCTCCACCAGTCTCAACTCGTCCATGGTTTCAGGCTATAGCGCAGGGCCGGTTCCGGATAGTGGGGGGCGTCGTTTGGGGCAAAAGTATCTCGATGTCGAGATATCTGGGAAAACGAGTAAGCTGTGTGGAGCGGACACAGCCGCAGACTTCCAGGCGGGCCTTCCGGCCGTCAGCCCCACTAGCCACCCCCCAAGAACTGAGGAGTACCGGTGTCGAAAATCAAGGTAGAAGGAACCGTCGTCGAGCTCGACGGCGATGAGATGACTCGCATCATCTGGCAGAAGATCAAGGACACGCTCATCCACCCGTACCTCGACATCAACCTCGAGTACTACGACCTGGGAATCGAAAAGCGCGACGAGACCAACGACCAGATCACGATCGACGCGGCACACGCCATCCAGAAGCACGGCGTCGGCGTCAAGTGCGCCACCATCACACCAGACGAGGCCCGCGTCGAGGAGTTCGGCCTCAAGCAGATGTGGAAGTCGCCAAACGGCACCATCCGCAACATCCTCGGCGGCGTGATCTTCCGCGAGCCGATCATCATCTCCAATATCCCGCGCCTGGTCCCCGGTTGGAACAAGCCGATCATCATCGGCCGTCACGCGTTCGGTGACCAGTACCGCGCCACCGACTTCCGCTTCGCCGGCGAGGGCACACTCAAGGTCAGCTTCACCCCGACCGACGGCTCCGCCCCGCAGGAGTTCGAGGTGTTCCAGGCCCCGGGCGACGGCGTCGCCCAGGTTCAGTACAACCTGGATGCGAGCATCCGCGACTTCGCGCGCGCGTCGCTCAACTACGGGCTCAGCCGCAACTACCCGGTGTACCTCTCGACGAAGAACACCATCCTCAAGGCGTATGACGGCCGCTTCAAGGACATCTTCGAAGAGGTTTACGAGACCGAGTTCAAGCAGCAGTTCGAGGCCGCGGGCCTCACCTACGAGCACCGCCTCATCGACGACATGGTCGCCTCGGCCATGAAGTGGGAGGGTGGCTACGTCTGGGCCTGCAAGAACTACGACGGCGATGTGCAGTCAGACACGGTTGCGCAGGGCTTCGGCTCACTCGGCCTCATGACGTCTGTACTGTCGACTCCAGACGGCAAGGTCGTCGAGGCTGAGGCTGCCCACGGCACCGTGACGCGCCACTACCGCCAGCACCAGGCGGGCAAGCCCACCTCTACGAACCCGATCGCCTCGATCTACGCGTGGACGCGTGGCCTGGCCCACCGCGGCAAGCTCGACGGCAACCAGGCTCTCATCGACTTCAGCCACACCCTCGAAGACGTCGTGGTGAAGACGGTCGAGTCGGGCAAGATGACGAAGGACCTCGCGCTGCTGGTCGGGTCAGACCAGCCGTACCAGACCACCGAGGAGTTCCTCGCGACGCTGGACGCGAACCTCAAGGCGCGCATGGCGTAAGTCACGCATGCACGAAGAACGCCCCCGCTCTAGTGAGCGGGGGCGTTCGTCATTCCGTGACGTGCGAGATCATCAGACCTTGATGGCCTTCTGGTTCTTCTTGACGTCAGACAGCACCTCGATCTTGCGCGGCTTCGCCTTCTCGGTGATGGGGATCATGACACTCAGCACACCGTTGTCGTAGTGCGCGCTGATGCGCTCGGTGTCGATGCCGTCACCCAGGTTGAACTGCCGCAGGAACGAGCCGCTCGGGCGTTCGTGGGCGAGCCACTTGATGCCCTCGTCGCTTCGCGGGGTGCGCTCGGCGCGGATGGTGAGCAGCTGACCGTCGACATCGACGTCGACTGAGCCCGGGTCGATTCCGGGCAGGTCGGCGTTCAGGATGTAGTGGTCACCCTCGCGATGCAGGTCGATCGGCATCAGGCGCGGACCCTGACGTGAGTCGAGAAGGGTCGTGGCCAGGCGGTCCAACTCGCGGAATGGGTCGAAGTACAGTGCCATTTCATCGTCTCCTTCTGTGTATCGGGCCCCGAAGGGCGGAAATTCAAACTTGAGCCTAAGCGACTCAACTTGTATTGATATTAGCACTCTCCTCATGAGAGTGCCAGTTTCCGAAGATGGGAAATTTCTGTGCGTCAGGGCTTGCCATTAATTAGTTCGTAAGGTTTACTAACAAACATGACCGCGACGGAGCGAACCCCCATGGGCCCATCCGCGCCCAGAACGCGAGGGTTCGCGTCCGGGCGCGCGCTCCGGCCGAGTGCGAAAATCCTGCCCGAACACGCTCGCGGCCACAATCGTTCACTCGTGCTGCAGACCCTGTACGCGGAGGGCAGGCAGTCCCGCGCCGACATCGCCAGGAGCACCGGGCTCACACGCGTCACCATCTCTGATCTCGTCGCAGAACTGATGAGCGAGGGTCTCGTCATCGAGACCGGCCTCAGCGAGAACGTGCGCCCGGGCAAGCCGTCAACCCTTCTCGACATCGACCGCACTGCCTTCCAGATCATCGGCATCGACCTGAGCGACTACGCGGAGTTCCGCGGCGCACTGCTCGACCTGGGCGGCAACATCCAGCACAGGGCACAGGTGAGCCTGGCCGGCAGCACAGGCGCGGATGCCACGGCGAAAGTGGTCTCGCTGGTCGAAACCCTGGTCGCGGCAGCTACGGCCCCCGTGCTCGGTGTCGGTGTCGGCTCCCCGGGAATCGTCGACCGCGACGGGATGGTGCTGAGTGCGCCCAACCTGGGCTGGCACGACGAACACCTGCAGCGCATCCTGAGCGAACTCTTCGGCCTCCCCGTGCTGGTGACCAATGACGCGAACGCCGCCGTGCTCGCCGAGCACAGCTTCGGTGGCGCAGATCAAGACCTCATGCTGGTGAAGATCGGGCACGGTGTGGGCTCCGGCCTGCTGCTCGGTGGTTCGCTGCTCTTCGGCAGCGGTTTCGCCGCAGGAGAGATCGGCCACGTGGTGGTGGGCATCGGGGATGGTGCACCGTGTGCATGCGGCAAGACCGGATGCCTCGAAACCTGGTTGGCAGCCCCGCGACTCGAAGCGAGGCTGGCGACAGCAGACGCATCCGGTCGTGACGACATCCTGCGCGAGGCTGGCAACCACCTCGGCCTCGCGCTCGCGCCCGTCGTGGGCGCCCTCAATCTTGCCGAGGTCGTGCTCAGCGGCCCGGTACACCTGCTCGATGGTGCACTCGCAGAAGCGGCCATCGATACACTCCGCAACCGCACGATGGCCCAGATCCACGGCGATCTGTTGCTGCGGATGACAACGCTCGGAGAGGACATAGTCATGCGCGGCGCAGCCGTGATGGTGCTCTCGGGGCAACTCGGGGTCGCATGACCCCACCCGCGCGGTCACCCGGCCGCGCGCCCGGCACCAAGCAGAAGGGCAACACCATGAACAAGAAACTCGGCGCGATTGCGATCGCAACCGCCGCCGCCCTCGTCCTTGTCGGATGTTCGAACACACCCACGGCAAGCGAAGGCGGAGACGACATCACCCTGTGGTTGATGGGTGGTGACACCCCGGACGAACTGCGCGACTACCTTAAGACCGAGTACGCAGATGCGACCGGGGGCACCCTTACCATCGAGGAGCAGGCGTGGGGCGATGCGTTGGCGAAGCTGACCACGGCGCTCCCCGATTCAGAGAATACCCCGGACGTCACAGAGATCGGCAACACGTGGTCGCCCACCTTCACCGGGGTCGGGGCGTTCACCGACCTCAGCGACATGTATGAGGAGCTCGGGGGCGACAAGCTGCTGCCGTCGTTCGTCGAGGTCGGAGAGGTCGACGGCGCCAAGATGGCTCTGCCGTACTACTTCGGCTCGCGCTACGTCTTCTACCGCAAAGACATCTGGGAGGCGGAGGGCAAGACGGTTCCGACCACCCTCGAGGAGTTCAACGAGACCGTCGCTGACCTGAAGACGGATGCGCGCTCGGGCTTCTACCTGGGCGGCCAGGACTGGCGCAACGGCATCTCCTGGATCTTCGCCAACGGTGGGGAACTGGCCGTGAAAGACGGTGACCAGTGGGCCTCATCGCTGTCGGACCCGAACACCGTGAAGGGCCTCGAGCAGCTGCAGAAACTGTTCCAGAGCGCATCCAACGCGCCCGTCACCGAAGCCGACAGCACCCCGTGGGTCAACATCAACGACAACGACTCGACGGGCGAGCCTGAGGCGGCGACCATCATCGCACCCGGATGGGCGCACTGGTCGATCGGAGACCTCGCGCCAGACCCCAACGACGACACCAAGACCGTCGCCACCTGGAACGACGACGTGTTCGGGGTCTTCCCGCTGCCCGGTGTCGACGGCAGTGCGGCCCCCGTGTTCGCGGGTGGTTCGAACATCGCGATCTCCGCGGCGAGCAAGAACCAGGATGCCGCCAAGGAGCTGATGAGGATCATCTTCTCTGAGGAGTACCAGACGATGCTCGGTGAGAACGGGCTCGGCCCCGCCAACCTCGACTACGCATCCGCCCTCGGCGACGACATCTTCGCCAAGGCGCTGATCGACTCCGCAGCGAACTCGAAGCTGACCCCGGCAGCACCCGGCTGGGCGGCAGTTGAAGGGTCTGGCCTGCTCGAGGAGTTCTTCGGCAAGGTGGCATCGGGAGGCGACATCCCGGCCCTCGCGGAGGAGTACGACGCGAAGATCACCCCGCTGCTGAACTAGCGCATCCGGTTTCGATACGGTCGCAAGCGACCTACTCAACCCTCAGACCTTTGCGAGTTGAGTAGGCCCGCAAGCGACCTACTCAACCCCCAGACCTTTGCGGGTTGAGTAGGCCCGCCAGGGGCCGTATCGAAACCTCCGAACCCACACCCGAGAGGAGGCGATCGCCGTGAACCGCACGCACACCAGAACAGCACGCTGGCTGCTGGTTCCGTCGATCGCCATCCTCGCGCTCGGGATGGGCTACCCGCTCGCCTGGCAGGTGGTCACCTCGTTGCAGGAGTTCGGGCTGGCCCAGCAGTTCGGGCGCCCGGCGAGTTTCGTCGGGTTCGACAACTACGTCGAGCTGGCGACGAACCCCGTGCTCTGGGGTGTCGTCATCCGTTCGCTCGTGTTCTGCGTGGTCACCGCCGCGATCACCCTCGTCATCGGCATGCTGGTCGCCCTGCTCATGGCCGCGGTCGGCCGAGTGCCGAGGCTCATCCTGCAGATCTCCATGCTGCTGGCGTGGGCGATGCCGGTCGTCGCCGCCATGACGGTGTGGATCTGGCTGTTCGACCGCCGTCGCGGCGTGATCAACTACCTGCTCGATGCCATTCCCGGGGTCGAGATGAACCGCTTCGCGTGGCTCGAGTCGCCGACCACGTTCTTCATGGTGGCCAGCATCATCGTGATCTGGATGTCTGTGCCCTTCGTGGCGTTCTCGGCATACGCGGGCCTCACCCAGGTGTCAGACGAGATCATCGAAGCCGCCAACCTCGACGGCGCTTCGCCCTGGCAGCGCGTGCGCCACATCCTGCTTCCCATGATCAAACCCGTGATCCTCATCGTGCTGCTGCTGCAGCTGATCTGGGACCTGCGGGTGTTCACCCAGATCAAGATCCTTCAGGAGGCCGGCTCGCGCGCGGGTGACTTCGACCTGCTGGGCACCTACATCTACAAGCAGGGCACTCTCGCACAGGACTTCGGGATGGCGTCAGCCGTGTCGATCCTGGTGCTCGCGCTCACCATCGCCCTCAGCTGGTTCTATATCCGCATCCTGCTGAAAGAGGAGGAAGCCTGATGAGGTCACCCGTGCGGCGCGGACTGCTGGGCACGCTCGCGGTCGTGCTCGCGCTGGTGTGGGCCTTCCCGGTCTACTGGATGGCCAACTCCGCCATGCTGCCCACCGCGAAGCTGGAAGCGTTCACCCCCACCTTCGTGCCGTTCGGCGGCTCGTTCGACAACTTCGCGGCAGCGCTCGCCGACGGCGACTTCTATTCCGCTTTGGGCATGAGTGTTGCCATCACCGCGATCGCGGTCTTCTTCTGCCTGCTCTTCGCCTTCCTCGCCGCTGTGGCAATCAGTCGCTTTCGCTTCCGGGGGCGCAAGAGCTTCATCGTCGCTGTGCTGCTCGTGCAGATGCTTCCCGCCGAGGGGCTGTTCATCGCCCAGTACAAGATGATCGCCACGGCGGGGCTTCTCAACTCGGTGGTTGGCGTGAGCATCATCTACATCGCGGCCGTCGTGCCATTCACGATCTGGATGCTTCGCGGTTTCGTCGCCGGCGTGCCAGCAGACCTCGAGGAGGCCGCCATGGTCGACGGCCTCAGCAGAACCCAGGCGTTCCTGCGCATCACCTTCCCGCTGCTCGCCCCCGGGCTCGTGGCATCCGGTGTCTATGCGTTCCTGCAGGCATGGAACGAGTTCACTGTCGCCCTCGTACTGCTGCCCGCGGAGTCTGCGCAGACGCTGCCGCTGTGGCTTCGCGGTTTTGTGCAGGCGAGCGCCACCAGGGCCACGGACTGGGGTCAGGTGATGGCGGCATCCACCCTGGTCGCACTGCCCGTGATCATTTTCTTCCTCATCGTGCAGGGTCGCCTCACGTCTGGACTGGTGAGCGGGGCGGTGAAGGGATGAGCACGACAGCGCAGGGAACTCTGCTCCCCGGATTCGACGGAACCACCCTGCCCGAGTGGGTGAAGCGACGCCTGACTGAGGGCCTAGCCGGTGTATGCCTGTTCGGGAATAACATCGACTCTCTCGAGCAGCTGGGCAGGTTGACAGCTGAGATCCTCGCCGCGAACCCGCTCGCGATCATCGCGATCGACGAAGAGGGCGGTGACGTCACACGGCTCTTCTACGACGTCGGGTCCCCATTTCCCGGGAACGCCATCCTCGGCAGGATCGACGATCAGGAGTACACGGCGCACATCGCCGAGAGCGTCGGTTGGGCGCTGAGGCGCGTCGGGTGCACGCTCACGCTTGCACCGGATGTCGACGTGAACTCCAACGCGCAGAATCCGGTGATCGGGGTGCGCAGCTTCGGCGCAGATGCGACACTCGTCGCCAGACACGCGGCTGCCTGGGTGCGCGGCATCGCGCGAACCGGCATCGCCGTGAGCGCCAAGCACTTTCCCGGGCACGGGGACACCGCACAGGATTCCCACCTCGCACTGCCCGTTGTCGACCTCCCCCTCGAGACCCTGAGGGCTCGCGAACTCATCCCGTTCCGGGCCGCAATCGAAGCCGGGGCCGAGACCGTCATGACCTCGCACATCCTGCTTCCGCAGCTTGACCCCGACCTTCCCGCCACCCTGTCTCCCGCGATCCTCCAGGGCCTTCTCCGTTCTGAGCTCGGGTTCGACGGCGTGATCGTCTCGGACGCACTCGACATGGCCGGCGCGAGTGCGCAGAGGGGAATCCCCGAGGCTGCCGTCATGGCCCTCGCTGCCGGTTGCGACCTGCTCTGCATCGGCACGTTCAACACCGACGAACAACTGCGGCAGATCGAACACGCGATAGGCGCAGCGGTCTCTGACGGCCGACTCGCTGCGGATCGGCTCACGGATGCCGCCGCGCGCGTGCGGAAGCTCGCGCAGGACGGCGTGCAGCGACGGGCGCAGACACCCGTGCCAGAGTCAGCGTCGCTCGACTTCGACCTCGCACGCACCGCCGGGGCGTTCGACGTGCAGCCGAACGTGAGGGTCGAGCCACTCCGCCACGTGGTTGCGCTCGACACCGTGGCAAACATGGCGGTGGGAGTCGCGCCCTGGGCGGCGACAGCTGATCGGCGGATTGCGGTTGACGGTGAGCTGGGCGTTGTGCCCGGTGGGCGCCAACTCGTGCTCATCGGGAGGGACAACCACCGGCATCCGTGGGTCCGGCGGCTCATCGACCAGGCGCGCAGAGGCCACGCGACTCTCATCGTGGTTGACATGGGCTGGCCGTCTGACGACCGGGCATACGCCGACATCGCCACGTTCGGGGCCGCTGCCCACGTGACTGCTGCGCTCGATGCGTGGCTCGCGTCTGCGGGGAGCGGTGGTAACAATGCGACAACATCGAGCGACAGGGACGGAACCCAGTGAGAGTCGGAGTCGATATCGGCGGAACGAAGACCGCCGCGGTCGCGCTCACCCCGAGCGGTGAGATCGCCACACAGCTACTGCTGCCGACTGTGCGCGGTGATGATGGTGTGATCGCCACTGCAGTCGAGGCCGTAACCGGTATCGCCGGTTACCTCGGCACCTCGGCGAGTGCCTTCACCTCCATCGGTGTGGGCATCCCGGGGCAGGTCGAACCCGCAACGGGGAGAGTCACGCACGCCGTGAACCTCGGAGTAGACGCCCTCGATTTCGGTGTGAGGCTGACGACCGAGCTCGGCGTGCCCGTGCACGTGGAGAACGACGTCAACGCTGCCGCCCTCGGGGTGTACCGGCTGCTGGAGACAGACAGCGTGCACTCCATGGCGTACCTCAATCTCGGCACGGGCCTCGCGGCAGGTCTGGTGCTCGACGGCATGCTGTGGCGCGGCTCCCGCGGAACCGCGGGAGAGATCGGCCACATTCCGATCGACCCGAACGGCCCTGACTGCCCGTGCGGGCAGCGAGGCTGCATCGAGGTGCTTGCGTCAGGGTCTGCGATCTCGCGCCAGTGGCCGGTGAGCCACGGCAGCCCGGTGCAGAACCTTTTCGAAGCTGCCGAGCGCGGCGATGCCCACGCGATCGAGGTGAAGCGCGGGCTCGTGACCAACATTGCCGCAGCCGTTCGCGTGCTTGTGCTCGCCGTCGACGTGGACACCGTCGTGCTCGGTGGGGGCATCAGCTCGCTCGGGGAGACCCTGCGCTCCACAGTGGGCGATGTTCTCGAGAGCTGGGCGGCCGAGTCTGCCTTCCTCGCATCGCTGTCGCTCGCCGCCCGAGTGCGGCTCGCCCCCTCCGACTACCCATCCGCTGCGGTCGGCGCAGCGCTGGTTGGCGTCATCGGAGCCCCCGTCACTCCCTGAGTGAGCTCACGAGCTGCTCGCGACGTGTGCCCCGCATAGCGCTGGCTGCAGCGACGGCCATCACGACCAGAAGACCCCCAGCAACCGCTGCGACGAGCATGGGATCGGCGCTGACCGCAGGCTGGCTGGTGCCTCCCGTGTAGGAACGCAGGTCGACGCCGCCGAGCACCACGAACGGCAGTACTGCACCGAGCGCGCCTCCCACGAGCGTCCACAGCACTGCGGGGAGAGCCAGTTCCCACGCCACCACTCGCCTGCCCTGGCGTGCGTCAAGTCCGAGCAAGCGCAGCAGCCAGAGCATCCTTCGTCTGGACGCTGCCGTGATGACCGTGGTGGGTACGAAGGCGGATGCGCTGAGCAGGGTCACCAGAACCGCGCTCGCCGCAAGCGCGAACGTGAGCCCGACGGCGACGGGTGAGCCTGCGCTGCGTTCCTCAACGGAGTGTGGAGTGCGTGCGGTGCTGGCCTCCCCCAGGATCGCGAGCGCGGCATCCGTGACCGTAGCGATGTTCGCGCGCTCGTCAACCTTCGCGAGCACGACGCGGGGTCTCGTGCCCTGTCGGTCGAGCTCATCCGCGAACTGGATGTCAAGGAGCACCCAGGCTGTCGCTGACGCCAGGCCCGGCATGGTGCTCGCGGTCGCTGCGGGCTCGAGCTGCACGCCACCGACCGTGAGCGAGTCACCATCGAGGGCTTCTGCGAGGTCTTCGGAGTAGACGGCCGGAATGGCGCCGCCCCGAAATCGATCGGGCGAGCCCACCAGGGCGGGGGCCCCAGGGAGGTCCTGCTGCACCGTCGAGAGTGCCCTGACATCCGTCATCACGACCGTGAAATCCGGAGTCACCTCGCTTGGGCCGCCGCCGGCGAACTCGTACAGGGCGGCAACGGCGGTCAATCCGGGCAGCTCCTCCAGCTGCTGCAGCTGATCGTCGCTGATCGACGCCGACTCCAGGCGCAGGTCTGCCCCAACAGTGGTCGACGCAGCGTGGCGAATGCCATCGCGCAGGGTCGTGACCATCAGCACCGAGAAGACCGCGACAGACACTCCCAGAACCAGGGCGAAAATGGCGACAGCATTCAGAGATGGTTCGCGGATGGCGCGCATCACCCCGAAGTAGGTGGGGAACCGACGGCCCCTGCGCACCGCCGGCGCGATCGCGAGCAAGGGGAGTGGGTACAGGCGCAACACGACCACTCCCACGCTGACAGCCAGAAGCACAGGGGCTGCCGCGACCACGGGGTCGACTCCCGTGGCGAGCACGTTCGTGGTGAGGCCGCGCTGGATCAGCCAGCCGAGAGACAGGGCGGTGACGCCGAGGAGCAACCCCTCTGCGATCAACCTGGGCCGCCCTGGATCACGCGAGACCAGGTCATTCCGGTCGGCTCGGAGCGATCGGGTGGTGATGGATGCCGCGAACATCACCGGTACGGCGGCCAGCACGACCAGGGAACAGAGCACGGCCTCAACGCTCACAGAGCCGAGCGCGAGGCACGCGGCGACCAGACCGAGCACGGCAGCGGGGAGGCCGAGAACGAGGAACTCGGCGGCCAGCAGAACCCGCAGCGGCCAGAGGCCCGCACCCCTGGCGTTCAGCAGCGCGAGCGACTCGCGCCTTCGCCGCACCACCAGTGACGCCAACAACCACAGCGTCGCGGCTCCCACACCGACTGGCCCTGCGGCGACGAGGGTGATGACGGCGTCGCTCGTCGACACACGATCAAGTGCCGCCTCGATGGCAGCCGGCGACCCGGAACTGAACACGAACTTCCACGCCACGTCGTCACTGTGGCGATACTGCATGTCGTGCTCCCTGCCCGCAAGGCGCTCGAGCTCCGTTGCGAGCTGGCGATACCCGTCTCTGCTCAGATCGAGGTCGAGCACCGGAAAGCTGGCGGAGGTGGTGAACTCAAGCGCGCGCCCGGCGACGAGTGCACGCAGCGACTCTGGCGCGATGAATGCGGTCACCGTGACGAACCTCGTAGCCACCTGGCGCATCAGCGACGTGCCCGTGACGGGCTGTACGGCATCCGGGGTCAGAGCCCAGAACTCGTCGCCGGCATCGCGCGCAGTGAAGGTGCCCACCAGCGTGGCGTCGAAGGCGGATGCGTCGACCCCCACCCGCCAGCGCTCGCCCACCTGCCAGCCGATCGCATCCGCAGCCGCAGCGGACATGAGCACCTCGATGCCGTCGGCGGTCGACGCAAACGGGGCGGGAGGTGAGCCGTCAACCACCAGGATGTGGGGCTCGAGGTCTGGGGAGACGGCGAGCGCGATGTTGGTGTTGAACCCGGGATCGTCGGCCGCGGGTTCCTCGGCGGGCAGCGGGTCCGCTGTTCCCACGAACTCCGGCGGCCCGAGCGCCTCATTGAGCGGGTGGGGAGACTGCAGAGCGACCTTCTCGAGCGCCCTGCGCATCTCACCCGCGGGGTCGTTCGACGGAATCAGGTGCGGCCTGCCCTCAGCGATTCCCACCACGCTGCGCCCACCGGGGGCGAGTCCGTCGAGCTGGTGAGCCACCTCTGCGACGGTCAGTTTCTGCAGAGCGAGCGGAGCGGCAGCAGCGGTGAACGAGAGCAGCAGCACCATGCTCGCGACAGCCGCCCAGGGCCCGAGATGGGCGGCGAACTGTCGAAGCATGAGCGTGACGCCCGCCAGCGCGGCGTCAGAGGCAGTGGACTGTGAGTGGCGGCCCATCACACGGCCTCCACGGTGTTTCCGACGCCGCGTGCCTGACGCCTGACGCCTGCGGCGTGCAGCGCCGACACCGCCAGGAACCCGCAACCTGCTGCGGCGAGCACCACGAGCATCGGCGCAATCGGCAAGGTCAGCATCGGGACGGCTCCCGGTACGCCGTCAACGACAGACCGCGCCAGCACCGGTGAGACGATCGCCGAAATGAGCGCGCCGGCCACTGCTCCACTGAGCAGCCCGCTCGCGACGACCACGAGCAGTTCCGCCAGCCGCCCCCTCGCCTGTGCCGAGGCATCCACTCCCACCACCGTGAGGGCGACCACATCGACCCGTCGCTCACGCAGTGTTGCCGCAGAGACTGCGGCGAGCGACACGACGGCGAGGGCCAGGCAGCCGCCCGCGGCCAGCCACAGACTGAGCCCGGCCGCCTCGGCCAGGGGAGAGCGCGCCAACTCGGTCGTCGCCGTGACCACGGCCCCCTGGGCCCGCAGGCCCGCGGCGATGGTGTCTGGGTCGCTCGTGTCAATCCAGAGCTGGTCGGGGGAGGCCACCTCCTCGCTCGTGCTGAGCAGGTAGCGGTTCAGTGCCGAGAGGTCCGCGAGTACGGCGGGTCGTGCTGCCGCGCCCGGCACCGCGGGAAGAACGGCGACGACGGTTGCCTCCGCCTGCAGCGCCTCGCCCGCGAGCACCAACTCGGTGACTGGCCCGACGGTGTCTGAGACGGATGCCGAGATGGCGATCGGTAGGGCATCCGCAGTGCCGGGGAAGTACGTTCCCGGCGCTTCGCTCGCGCTGGGCATGACTCGAGCGCCACCGGATCGGGAGTCGTGGAGCCCCAGCGTGACCGTGGGGCCCGAGGGCGACGACGCCGCAGCCGCAGTTCCGAACGACCCGAATTGCAATTGGGGCGCCCACGTGACCGGTTCGCCGGTGACTGCGGCATCGTCGGAGGCGAACTCACCCACCGTGACTGTGAACGTCCAGTTCAGCTCGGCCTCTGCCGACACGTCGACGGCCACCACGCGCCAGGGGCCGACGCCCACAAGTGCCAGCTCTTCCGTGTCGTCGTGCGGCACCTCGGAGTGAACTGTGACGATCGGTGAACGCTGTGAAGACAGCGCCCCGGTGGCGTCTTCGACCCAGACAGTCGCCCACGCCCTGCCCGTTCCGTCGACCGCGGCATGCGTTCGTGGTGCACGCCCCTCCACCGTGAGCCGGTACGAGAGCGTGGTGGCACTCGCCGGCACCGTGGGCGCTGCCGGGTGCTCAACGCTCAGGGCGTCGCTGAGGGCATCCGGATGCGCGGTCAGTTGCCTCACCGACCCCAGCGAGCGGATGCCCGTGGCGGGGAGCGCGACGATCGCACCGGCACCCTCACCCGGCGTGATCGCGACCTCCTCCACCAGCACGGGGATCGTCGAGCCCATCGGTGCGGCTGCGGGGGAGCTTCGCAGGGTGGCGTCGGATTGCAGCACCCGCACGGATGCTCCCGCACGCAGCTCTGCGGAGTCTGCGGCGAGCGTCGAGACCGTCGCCGAGAATGACGCGGCAACTCCGAGTGCGCTCACGGCGAGCGTCACCACCAGGATCGCGCCAGCGTATTGCGGGAACCGCCGCGAGAGCTGCCTCGCAGACAGCCCCGGCTGGAGCCGAGCGTTTCTGGGCGCTGCGAGAGCGACGGCACGGAACACGAGTTCGACCACCACGAGAAGTGAGACCGCGACAGCCACCATGCCCAGCGCGGGTGCGAGTGCGACGAACGGGTCGATTCCGAACGTTCCCGAAGCCTGTTGCACCCGGGGGGAGCCGTAGCTCAGAAACTGGGTGAGCGCGAGTGCTGCAGCGGCTACCACGATGATCGCCAGCGTGATCACGGCGCGCGAACGGGACCGGCCGGAGCGGTGGATGGCGTAATCCCCGGTTGCGCGGCTACCGCGTGCGCTCGTCACCAGCACCACGACCGTCGCGACGCAGACGACTCCGGCCACGAGCACGTCGGAGCTGATGACGGCGTGCTCCCCGGACACTGCGCTGGCTGTGGCGAACCCGGCGATAGCCCCGAGAACGGCAACGGCCAGCGCCTCCGTTGCGTTGGCGACGGTGAGCCAGGCTGCTGCTCCGCGTGAGCGCAGCAGAACGGTCTCGAAGAGGCGAGTCGCCACCAGCAGGCGGGCCAGCTGCGTGATCGTGATGAGGCCGATCAGCAGCACGACCCCGACGCCAACCGGCACGACGGCGTGCGCGGCGGCTCGAGCTGCCCGAAACTGCGCTGAGGCGTCGACGAGCCTGCCCTCAACCTTCACCGCAGACTCTGCGATACCCGTCGTTCCCAGGGTGGCCTGAAGTTCCGCGGAGGCCGTGATGAGGCGATCGAGTGCAGCCGCATCGATCGACGTCGAGTCTGCGACGACCGTCCAGCGTGCGACAGACGAGTGCGTGATGCCGGGCAGCGACTCGGGCGACACCAGCAGGGAGATCGTGGGCGGCTGCCCCTCGGCGGACGCTTCGGCAAAGACGCCGGATGGTCCGACCCACGCCGGGCTCGGCAGGGCCGCCCAAGTGCCAACCACCCGAAGGGTGATGTCTGATTCGTCAAGGTGTAGGAGGTCACCGATTTCAATGCCGTGACGCTGGGTCTCAGCGGCCGAGACGGCGGCGGGTGTCTCGCCGCCAGCCGGGCCGCCCGGCCATTCCCCAGCGACGAGCGAAGCCCCCTCGACCAGTTGCTCGCTCGTGACCACCTCGGCCAGCATCCCGCCATCAACGAGCGGCCCGCTGCCCCGGCTCCCCGCCGACGGCAGGGTCACGTCCACCGGGCGGCTCACCACCTCATGGAAGAGCAGCGACGGAATGCCATGCAGGGCCTGTGAAAAGAGCGCCCGTGCGCGCTCCGTCTGCCCGGAGACATCCTGTGCCGAGTCGAACGAGAATCGGTACGCGCGCTCCGCAGGGGCAGCGGCTTGCAGGGTGGCCTGCACACCAGCCGTGTCGCTCAGCCGAACCGTGGCGGAACAGGCGACGGCGACCCCGACCGTCGCAGCGACGGCCCCGCACAGGGCGAGCAGCAGGGCCACCTGGGCCAGCGACCGCCGCAGCAGAAGCCCTGCGCTGCGCACCTGCGCTCGCCCTCAGCCCCGCAACGCCTGGTGTTCAGAGAACTCCACGCCGTTGCCCCACACCCGCTTGACGTGCCAATCGTCATCGAGCAGCACGGCGTCAGCGGCGAAACCGGGTGCGAGGCGGCCGAAACGGTGGCCGAGCCCGAGCGCGCGGGCCGGCGTCGCAGTGAGGGCGGCGACGGCCTCGGCGGGAGCAACCCGTGCGCCGGTGATCGCACACCGCAGGGCGTGGTCCTGGGTGAGTGTGGAGCCGGCGATCGTGTTCGTTCCACTCAACACCGCCAACCCGTCGCGCACTGAGACGTTGAGGGAACCCAGCCGGTAGTCGCCATCGTCTGAACCGGCAGCGGCCATGGCATCCGTCACCAGGGCGATGCGGCGGGGGGCCGAACGGAAGGCCACCGCGGCCACCTGCGGATGCACGTGCAGCCCATCGAGGATGAGTTCGATCGTCACTCGCTCATCTTCGAACGCGGCCATGATCGGGCCCGGGGCCCGGTGATGGATGCCCGGCATGGCGTTGAAGGCGTGGGTGAGCATGGTCGCGCCCCGGGCGAAGGCCTCCTGCGTGAGCTCCATGGTCGCGTCGGTGTGGCCAACCCCCACCGTGACGCCGGCGTCGACGAACTGCTCGATCGCATCCATCGCCCCATCGAGCTCGGGTGCGAGAGTCACGTGGGTGAGCGTGCCACGGCTCGACGCCAGCAGCCCGGAGATCTCCAGTTCGTCCGGAGTCTTCAGGTGCACGGGGTTGTGGGCACCACGTCGCTCCGGGGCCAAGTATGGGCCCTCCAGGTGCGACCCGAGCACCAGGGGGTCGTCCTCCACCAGGTCTGCGACAACCTCGAGGCTCTCGCGCAGCCGGGCCGTCGGGTTCGCCACCAGGCTGATCACCGACCGTGTCGTGCCGTGGGCGCGGTGGGCGGCAAGTGCTCCCATGATGGACTCGTCGCCGTCGTCAAAAGCGTGCCCGCCACCCCCGTGGCAGTGCAGGTCGATGAAGCCGGGAACCAGCCAGCCATCAAGCTCCACGCGATCATCCGCCGCCGGAGCCGGGCCAGTGCCCGTGCTCGTGATGGTGTCGTCGTCAACGACCATCCAGAAGTCGTCGACCTGCCCGTCGGCGTCGAGCTTGCGGGCACCCGTGAATACGGTCGTCACCATGTCATTACCCTAGCGACGGGCATCACATCCGTGCCGGTTTCGGCAAAATTGTTGCCACCGGATCAACGGAAGATGATGGTGCGCTGCCCGTCGAGCAGCACGCGGCTCTCGGCGAACCACTTGACGGCCTGCGTCAGGGTTCGGGACTCCTCGTCCTGCCCGATCGCCACCAGCTGCGAGGGGGAGCGGGAGTGGTCGACGCGCACCACGTTCTGCTCGATGATGGGGCCCTCGTCGAGGTCGCTCGTCACGAAGTGGGCCGTCGCGCCGATGAGCTTCACACCGCGGGCGTGGGCCTGGCGGTAGGGGTTCGCGCCCTTGAAGCCGGGCAGGAAGGAGTGGTGGATGTTGATCATCCGCCCGCTGAGTGTGTCACAGAGTTCTGGGGAGAGAATCTGCATGTAGCGAGCGAGCACGACGAGCTCGATGTCGTGCTCCTCGACGGCAGACAGGATGCGCTGCTCGAACTCGTGCTTCTGCTCCGGCGAGGTCACCGGCAGCGACTCGAACGGCACCCCGTAGAAGTCGGCGAGCCCGCGAAGCGTTCCGTGGTTGCTGAGTACGAGCGGGATGTGGGTGGGAAGCTGGCCCGCGCGCTCGCGGAAGAGCAGGTCGTTGAGGCAGTGCGCCGCAGTTGAGGCCAGCACCAGCGTGCGCAACGGCCTGCCGACCACATCGAGGTGCCAGGTCATCGAAAACTGGGAGATGACGGGAGCGAGCGCACTCTCGAACTGCTCCCGCGTCGCCGCAGACTCGACCTGCAGGCGCATGAAGAAGTGATTGGTGTCGAGGCTCGAGAACTGCTGCGACTCGGTGATGTTGCCCTCTGCTTCGACGATGGCGCCGGTGATGGCGTGCACGATGCCCGGTCGATCGTCGCAGACGAGTGTGAGAACCCAGTGGGTGGGGGAATCTTCGAGGGAGGTCACCTGACCAGATTAGGGCAGCGCAGAACCCGGTTCTGCGGATGCCCGGCGTGCGATCCACCACACCCCGAACGTCGCCAGCAGGAAGAGTGCGCCAAGGGCCGCCCAGCCCAGCAGCCCGTTCGTGACCGCAGCCGTGATGACGAGCGGGGCCAGCATGGCCGAGAACGGCCAGCTCAGGCCGAACACCCCCTGGTATGCGCCGGCGCGCTGCTGGTCGGCGAGTTCGAAGCTCAGACCCCAGTTGCCTGCGGCACCCAGCACTTCGGCGAAGCTGTGCGCGAGCGATGCCGCCACCAGGAGTGCCACCGCGAACCAGACGGACACGAAACCAGTAGAGGCGTAGACGGCGCAGGCACCAGCCATCAGCATTCCGGCGATCGCGACGACCCGCCCCGCGTATCGCACGTCGTCTGTTCCCCTCGTGAGCCTGATCTGGAAGGCGATCACGATCACGGTGTTCACGATGAGCACCACAGAGACCATGCTGAGTGGGGCTTCAGTGCTGTGCAGGATCCACAGCGGCATGCCGATCTCGAAGAGGCCGAACTGCAGGTTGAAGATGCAGACCAGGATCGTGAGCACGAGGTAACGGCGGTCCCGCCATGGGGAGCGGCCGCCGAGCGCGCGTCTGCCGTCTTCTGTGGGCGCCGCAGCGGGGGCGTTGACGCTGACGGGCAGTCGCAACAGGGGGATCACACTTGCGAGGATCACCACGCCCGCCGTCACCATGGTGATGCGGAACGCCGGCGCCGTGTTTGCGAGCAGGGCTCCGGCAGCTGCGGCGCTGCCGAGCGCGATGCCGACGTTCACGGCCGTGTGGAGCACCGCCCTGGCGTTCACGCGGCCAGCACCGTCGAACGCCCTCGCGATGATCGCAGACCTCACGGAGTGCGACGCCTGGCTTGACGCTGCGTAGACGCAGGCGATCACGAGCACCACGATGAAACGGTCTGCGAGCGTGTAGCTGATGAGGGCCACGCCCGCCACGAACTCGAAAACAACGATGAGCCGACGAGCGCTCAGGCGGTCGGCGAGGGCGCCCGCCCCGACGGTCGCCAGGGCACCCGCCCCGCTCGACACCGTCAGCACGACCGCGACCTCGACCGGGCTCAGCCCCACGATGAGGGTGAAGTACAGCACTGTGAGTGCCAGGAACACACCGCGGCCCAGGGCGAGCACGAATCCGGCGGTGAGCAGGATGCGCAGAACGGGGTCGGACACCCCCGCAACCAGCCGTCGCCACCTCGACTGGTGGTGAGCATCCTGAGGGAGGGGGATGGCGCCGGTCTCTGGGGGCTGGGGGATGTTGCTCACTTACCCAATCGTAAGCACGACCCCTGACGCTCCTTTGACATCCGCGGCACGCCATAAACTGTCTGAGTTGTCGCGCGGACTGCGGCAGCCCGCTCGCGACGCCACGCCACACCTCCGATCGGAACTTGCCGCACATGCGCGCAGCAGAACCACAGACCACTGACCGTTTTCCGTACCTCGCCCTGTTCACGGTGGCGCTCGCCGTGTTCCTGAGCGTCACCATCGAGATGCTGCCCACCGGCCTGCTCTCGTTCATGAGCGCGGAGCTCGGCGTCTCCGAGGCGCTGGTCGGCCTCACCGTGAGCGTGTTCGCCTTCACCGTCGTGCTCACGAGTGCGCCCATCGCGCACCTCACAAGGAACGTGGCCAGGCGACGCCTCGTGATCATCGTGCTGCTGGTGCTGGTTGCGAGCACCATCATCACCGCGCTCGCCCCCAACTACGCGGTGCTCGTGCTCTCACGCGTGATCGGCGGCGTGGCGCACGGCGTGTTCTGGACGGTCATCGGCGCGTACTCCGCCTACCTGGTGCCGAAGGAGCAGATCGGCCGAGCCGTCTCGATCTCACTGGGAGGCGGTTCGCTTGCGTTCGTGCTCGGTGTTCCGCTCGGAACCGCGCTCGGCCAGGCGGTCGGCTGGCGCGCATCCTTCGGTGTGCTCGCCGCTGCCACCCTCATCGGCACCTTCTTCGTCTGGAGGCTCCTGCCCAAGGTGGGCAAGGCATCCGACATCCCACCGGTGACCACCGTCACCTCCTCGACGGGCAGCATTGTGGTTCTGACGGATGCCGGCACGGCCCCGCGCAGGGAGCAGTCGGTTCTGGCCGTGGTCTTCGTCTGCGTCATCACCGCCGTGGTGATGATGGGGCAGTACACCTTCTACACCTACATCGAGCCGTTCCTGACCAGGCAGATGGGGTTCGACACGATCCTGGTGAGCCCGGCACTGTTCGGCTACGGGGTTGCAGGGGTGCTGTCGCTCGTGATCGTCGCGGTCTGGTTCGGGGCGAGGCCGCGCACGGGGCTGATGATCGCGCTGCTGGTGGTGCTCGCATCCGTCACCGTGCTCGCATTCTGGCCCAGCGTGGTGCCACTCGCGGTGGTCGCCTTCCTCGTGTGGGGACTCTCGCTCGGCATGGTGCCTCCCCTCATGCAGACGCGCGTGCTGCACGCGGCGCCCGCGCGCATCCGCGACACCTCGAGTGCGTTCTACACGACCGCGTTCAACATCGGCATCGGCGGGGGAGCCCTCGTCGGCGCGGTCGCGCTCGACCAGTTCGGCCTCGGCTCCCTGCCGCAGCTGTACCTGGTGTTCCTGCTGGTGGGGATCGTGCTCGTGGTCGTCTCAGACGCCATCCTGCGGGGAAGGCCGAGTCGCCGAGTCGTCGCACACTGACCGGGCATTCGCCCTGCCGTACACGGGTAGCGGGCAGAGTGCCGGTAGACTTGCCGCGTCGCGACTGGCGTTGAGATGGGTGACCATCGGGGAGCGACTGTTATCGATCGGCCGTTCGCCTGGGCCGGGCGACACTGTAGGCGCGAGTGCCCCCGCCGTAGCTCGTCGCCCTCCCACCGATCGTCAGCATGAAGGAGCCAGTCTTGAGCGACAAACTTCCCACCTCATTCACCGACCCACTCGAGAGCGTCGACCCTGAGATCGCCGCGGTTCTTGCACAGGAGCTGGGCCGCCAGCGCGACACCCTCGAAATGATCGCCAGCGAGAACTTCGTCTCGCGCGCAGTGCTCGAAGCACAGGGTTCCGTGCTCACCAACAAGTACGCCGAGGGTTACCCGGGTCGCCGCTACTACGGCGGATGCGAGTACGTCGACGTCGCAGAGGACCTCGCGCGCGACCGCGCCAAGTCACTGTTCGGTTCGGCGTATGCGAACGTGCAGCCGCACTCCGGCGCCCAGGCGAACGCGGCCGTGCTGATGGCACTCGCGAACCCCGGCGACAACATCCTGGGCCTCGAGCTCGCCCACGGCGGCCACCTGACCCACGGCATGAAGCTGAACTTCTCGGGCAAGCTGTACAACGCGAACTCGTACGGCGTCGACCCGACCACGGCCAGGGTTGACATGAACATCGTGCGCGAGCAGGCCCTCGCGGTTCGCCCCACCGTCATCATCGCCGGCTGGTCGGCATACCCGCGCCAGCTCGACTTCGCCGCCTTCCGTGAGATCGCAGACGAGGTGGGCGCGAAGCTCTGGGTCGACATGGCTCACTTCGCAGGCCTCGTCGCGACGGGGCTGCACCCCAACCCGGTGCCGTACGCAGACGTCGTCTCCTCCACCGTGCACAAGACGCTCGCAGGCCCGCGCTCCGGGTTCATCCTCACCAATGACCTCGAGCTGCACAAGAAGATCAACTCCGCTGTCTTCCCGGGGCAGCAGGGTGGGCCGCTCATGCACGTGATCGCCGCCAAGGCGACCGCGTTCAAGCTCGCCGCGGAAGACGAGTTCAAGGACCGCCAGCAGCGCACAGTCAGTGGAGCCAAGATCCTCGCCGAGCGGCTGATGGCAGACGACGCGAAGGCCGCGGGCATCGACCTGCTCACGGGCGGCACCGACGTGCACCTGGTTCTTGTCGACCTGCGCAACTCCGAGATCAGCGGTAAGGACGCAGAAGACATCCTGCACTCCGTCGGAATCACCGTGAACCGCAACTCGGTGCCCAACGACCCGCGCCCGCCGATGGTCTCGTCCGGTGTACGCATCGGCACCCCGGCACTGGCCACGCGCGGCTTCGGAGACGAGGAGTTCACCGAGGTGTCGGAGATCATCGCCGCCGCCCTCATGCCGAACCCCGACGTTGACGCGTTGCGTGCCCGCACCCAGAAGCTCGCGCAGGCGTTCCCACTCTACCCGGGCCTGACCAGCCCGGGCACCTGGGCCTAGCCACCCATTGCGGGTTGAGTGGCGCCTAGTCTGCGGGTTGAGTAGCGGGAAGCGTCCAGTCTGTGGGTTGAGTGGCGCGAAGCGCGTATCGAAACCAGTTGTGGGTTGAGTAGCGCGAAGCGTGTATCGAAACCAATTGTGGGTTGAGTAGCGCGAAGCGCGTATCGAAACCACGAAGTGAGGAACATCGCATGACCGCAATCACCCTCGACGGGGTCGCCACAGCTTCCGCCGTCAAAGCCGAACTAGCCGGGCGCATTGAGGCACTCAGGGGGAACGGTGTCACGCCGGGCCTCGGCACGCTTCTTGTCGGAGACGACCCGGGGTCGCGCTCCTATGTTGCGGGCAAGCATCGCGACTGCGCTGAGGTGGGCATCGAGTCGATTCGGGTCGATCTGCCGGCGACGGCATCCGATGCGGATGTGCGCGCCGCCATCTCAGACTTGAATTCGGCGAGGGAGGTGACCGGCTACATCGTGCAGCTCCCGCTGCCCGCCGGTCTTGACGAGAACGCCATGCTCGAACTCATCGATCCGGCGAAGGATGCTGACGGGCTGCACCCGACAAACCTCGGTCGGCTGGTGCTCGGTGTCGCGGGAGAACTCGATTCGCCGCTCCCGTGCACCCCGGCCGGAATCGTGGAACTGCTGCAGCGCTACGAGGTGCCCATCGCGGGCAGGCACGTGGCCATCGTCGGTCGCGGCCTGACCGTGGGGCGCCCGCTCGGCCTGCTGCTGACGCGCAAGGGACTGGATGCGACGGTCACCCTCACGCACTCGCGCACCCCAGACCTGGTGGCGGAGGTGAAGCGGGCAGACATCGTTGTGGCTGCCGTTGGTGTCGCGCACCTGGTGAAGCCGGAGTGGCTGAAGCCGGGGGCCGCGGTGCTCGACGTCGGCATCACCCGGGTCGAGAACGCCGCGACGGGCAAAGCGCAGCTGCTGGGCGACGTTGACCCCGCGTGCGCCGAGGTTGCGGGGTTCCTCTCGCCGAACCCGCGCGGGGTCGGCCCGATGACGCGCGCCATGCTGCTCGCCAACGTGGTGAAGGCCGCAGAGCGCCCCTAGCTATGCAGCCGGCCCAACGATGACGGCCTTTGTCGACGATGCGGCCCCTCGTGAGCACGTCATCGTCGACAAAGGCCGTCATCGTCGCGGCTGAGGCTCGCGGGTGGCACCACCGGACGGCACCACCACGAAGGTGTCCGGCGGGGTGTAGCCGTGCTCAGAGAATGCGCCGTCGAGGGCGACCTGCACGAGCGAGACGGATGCGCGGGGCACCAGCGCGATCGCGGCCCCGCCGAATCCGCCCCCCGTCATGCGCGCACCGATCGCGCCGTTCGCCAGGGCGACCTCCACTGCCAGGTCGAGCTCGGGAACGGAGATCTCGAAGTCGTCGCGCATCGACCGGTGCGACTCGTCGAGCAGGTGCCCGATCGCGCCCGGCCCGTGTGTGCGCAGCGTTCGTACGGTGTCGAGCACGCGCTGGTTCTCGGTGACGACGTGCCGCACGCGTCGGAACGTCTCGTCATCGAGCACCGTCTGGGCGTGCGGGAGGTCGTCGACCGACACGTCGCGCAGTGAGTCGACTCCGAGCATCCGTGCCCCCCGCTCGCAGGATGCGCGACGTGAGGCGTAGTCGCCGGAGGAGTGCGAGTGCGAGACGCCCGTGTCCATCACGAGCACCACGAGGCCAGCAGCGTCGAGGTCGAGGTCGATGAGCTCGGCGTCGAGGCTGCGGCAGTCGAGAAAGACTGCCGCACCGGGCCTGCCGAGCAGGGAGGCGGACTGGTCCATGATGCCGGTCGGCACCCCCACGGCGACGTTCTCGGCGCGCTGCCCCACCCGCGCGAGCGTCTCACGCGTGAGCCCCAGGTGCCAGGCGTCGTTCAGGGCGACCGCGACCGCGCTCTCGATGGCAGCGGACGACGACAGGCCCGCGCCCACCGGTACATCCGATTCGATGAACAGGTCGACTCCGGGAACCGCGGCCAGGTCTGCCCCGAACTCGCTGAGGGCCCACGCGACCCCGAGCGGGTATGCCGCCCAGCCGTTCAGGGCGTCGGCCGCGAGCTCGGTGAGGTCGATTTCGGCGATCTCGTCTGCGTACGAACTGGCAACTCTGAGGTGCCGATGCTGCTCGGGGTGTGCCCCGAGCGCCACGATGGTGCGCCGGTTGATGGCGAACGGCAGCACGAAGCCGTCGTTGTAGTCGGTGTGCTCGCCGATCAGGTTCACGCGGCCCGGCGCAGACCACAGCCCGGTGGGCTCATAGCCGAACGTCTCCGCGAACGCGGCGCGGGCGTCGTCACGGATGTCCATCACAGCCTCGCGATCCCGTCACGCACCAGCTCGGCCGCCTTCTCGGGCGGCACGTCGCCGATCCACGCGCCCATGGCGGCTTCCGACCCGGCCAGGTACTTGAGCTTGTCCGCCGCTCTGCGCGGGGAGGTCAACTGCAGCATCAGGCGGATGTCGCGCCGCGCCGTGGGCATGGACGGATGCTCGACCGGCGCCTGATGCCAGGCGGCGATGTACGGCGTCGGGGTGTCGTAGATGTTGTCGAACCCCCGCAGCAGGGTGAGGTAGAGGGTTGCGAGTTCGTCGCGCTCCGCGTCGCTGGTCTCGGCGAAGTCGGGCACCTGGCGGTGCGGCAGCATATGCACTTCGAGCGGCCAGCGTGCAGCGAACGGCACGAACGCGGTCCAATGCTCCCCACTCAACACCACGCGTTCCGATGCGCGTTCGGTGTCGAGCACACGCTCGAACAGGTCGGAGCCGAACTCCTCCACCGATGCGATCAGCCTCTGTGTGCGCGGCGTGATGTACGGGTAGCCGTAGATCTGGCCGTGCGGATGACGCAGGGTCACGCCGATCTCTTCGCCCCGGTTCTCGAACGGGAACACCTGACGGATGCCGGGCATGGCCGACAGGGCAGCAGTGCGGTCTGCCCACGCCTCGATGACTGTGCGCGCCCGCGACGGGGTCTGGGTGCCGAACGAGCCCTCGTGCGCCGGGCTGAAGCACACCACCTCACAGCGCCCGTTGGCGGGTGCCGTGCGCCCGAAGCCGACGCCGTCGGTGTCGACGGGCCCCGTGTGCGGCCCGAACGACGGGGAGCGATTCTCGAACACCGCGACGTCGTAGTTGTCGGGGATCTCCGACGGGTTGTCAGCACTGGCTGGTGCGAGGGGGTCCTGGTCGTCCGGCGGCAGGAACGCGCGGTTCTGCCTCGCAGAGGCGACCGAGATCCATTCGCCGGTGAGCACGTCCTGCCGCATGGTCGCGGTGGCCGGCCGGGGGCCGAGGTGTCGCGCATCCGCCGCTCGCGCGGGCGAGAGGGTCGTGTCGGCGTCGTCGAAGTAGATGAGCTCTCGCCCGTCAGCGAGTCGGGTCACGTGTTTCGCTATCGGAGCCATCTGTCCCTGTCGAGTGTCGCGGTGTTGGTGCGCTTCCACCGTACCTCCCTGCGCTCACGCCGTAGGCTGGGTGCATGCACGCGCCGACCGGGGAGCAGTTCCTATTGACCGGCACTTTCGGCGCTCGCCGCATGGAGGCCGTGATCACCGCGGTGGCCGCCGGCATCCGCAGGTATGTGGTGGACGGCGCCTACGTGACCGAGCCGTTCGCCGCCGATGCGACGCCTCCGTTCGCGAACGGCATCGTGCTGGTGCCGTGGCCCAACCGCGTCGATGGGGGTCGCTGGATGCTGCACGGCGAGCCCCAGCAGCTCGACCTCACTGAGGTGGGCAAGAGCAACGCGATCCACGGCCTGCTCAGGTACACGGCTTATCGCGCCACGGAGCGCAGCGAGTCGAGTGTGACGCTCGCGGCCTCCGTTTTTCCGCAGCACGGCTACCCCTTCCTGCTCGACACGAGCGTGCGCTACGAGCTCAGTGATGGCGGGCTCAGGGTGACCCACAGCATCCGCAATCTCTCGGATGCCCCGGCACCCGTCGCGGTGGGAACGCACCCGTTCCTGCGCGTCGGTGACACCCCGGTCGAAGAGCTGACCTTGAGGGTGGATGCCGGTACCTGGTTCGAGACGGACGAGCGGCAACTGCCTGTGGCTGAGCATCCCGTGGCGGGCACGACCTACGACCTGCGCGATGGTCGACGGGTGGGCGACCTTGACCTTGACACGGCGTTCGGTGACCTTCGGGCTGTGGACGGGGTCATCCGGCACCGGCTCACGGCCCCGAACGGGCACTGGACCGAGCTGTGGCAGGATGCAGACTTCGCGTTCGCGCAGGTGTTCACTCCGCGGCAGTTCCCGCGGGGCGGCGCTGCGGGGCAGGCGGTCGCGGTGGAGCCGATGACTGCGCCGCCGAACGCTCTCAACAGCGGGCAGGGCCTGCGCTGGCTCGACCCCGAGCAGCAGTGGGTGTTGACCTGGGGGATAGCGAGTGGGTGACGCAGGGGCAGGGCAGCCGACGCCGAAACAGGTGAAGCGCTGGCGGCGCTACCTGGCAGACGAACGCGCGGAGGCCGCAGCGTATCGTGACCTCGCGAGCCGACGCGGGGGTGAGGAGCGCGAGATCCTGCTGGCGCTCGCTGACGCTGAGGGCCGGCATGAGCAGCACTGGCTCGCCCTGCTCGGTGACCACGCGGGCAAGCCGCTGCGCGGCGACATCCGCACCAGGATGCTCGGGTGGCTGGCGAGGCGCTTCGGCTCGGTGTTCGTGCTTGCGCTCGCGCAGAGGGCGGAGGCGCGCTCGCCGTACGAGGCAGACGAGGATGCCACGCGCACCATGGCCGCTGACGAGCAGATTCACGAGGAGGTCATCCGGGGTCTGGCCGCACGCGGCCGCGCGCGGTTGTCAGGCACCTTCCGTGCCGCGGTGTTCGGTGCGAACGACGGCCTGGTCTCGAA
>Ga0180215_1000768_pt1 | contig 37913 bp, 28 predicted proteins | sample eDN3rd37CBELigBY_FD_128871 | JGI IMG/M metagenome (GOLD analysis project Ga0180215, IMG submission 128871) | Enriched backyard soil microbial communities from Emeryville, California, USA - eDNA 3rd pass 37_C BE-Lig BY (version 2) (version 2) | ecosystem: Environmental > Terrestrial > Soil >...
CCCAGCCGCCCAGGTAGCCTGCGGCGGCGCCGAGCAGGGTGCCGATGGTGGCGGAGAGGAGCGTGGAGAGGAGGCCGACGATCATCGAGACCCGCGCGCCCCAGAGGACGTGGGAGAGGACGTCGACGCCGTTCTCCGCCGTGCCCAGCGGGTGCCTCGCGCTGGGGCCGAGGAGCTCGTCGGGCAGGGAGATGATCCGGGGATCGTGGGGGGCGAGGAGCGGGGCGAGGATCGCCACCAGCACCACCGCCGCGACGATGGCCAGGCCGAGCCACGGACCGAAGCCCCGGAGCATCGGCCGGCGCCTGCGGCGCGGGAGCGGCGCCGGGGCGGCCTCCTCCACGGGGGGCGTGGGGGGAGCGGCGAGCTTCCTCATCGCTTCGCCCTCACCCGCGGATCCGCGACGGCGTAGGCCAGGTCGGTGAGCAGGTTGACCAGCACGTAGGCCAGGGTGAAGGTGAGCACGCAGGCGCGCACCATGTTGTAGTCGCGGCGATCGATCGCCTGGAGGAGGAGCGTTCCCATCCCCGGGTAGTTGAAGACCTTCTCGGTCACCACCGCGCCGCCGAGGAGCGCGCCGAGCTGCAGGCCGAGGACGGTGAGCACCGGGAGCATCGCGTTGCGCAGGGCGTGCTTGAGGAGCACCACGTGGCCGGGGAGCCCCTTCGCGCGCGCGGTGCGCACGTAGTCCTCGCCCACCGCGTCCAGCACCGAGGCGCGGATCATCCGGGCGAGGAAGGCCGCGAGGGCGGTGCCCAGGGTGAGGGCGGGGAGGACGAGCCCCGCCGGTTCCTCGAGCCCCGAGACCGGCAGCCAGTCGAGCCAGATGGCGAAGACGAGGATGAGGAGGGGCCCCAGCCAGATGCGGGGCAGCGCCACGCCGAGCACGGCGAAGCCGCTCGCCGCTGCGTCCACCCTGCCGCCCGGCCGGCTCGCGCCCAGCACGCCCAGCGGAAAGGCGATGAGCAGCGCGACGAGGAGCGAGACGCAGGCGAGCAGCGCGGTGTTGGGGAGCGCCTCGCCGATCCGCACGAAGACGCGATCCTGGAAGGGCGGAACCGAGGAGCGGAGCTCCAGCGTGGCCGCGTCGCGGGCAAAGTACCAGAGGCGCGCGGCGAGGGGCTCGTCCAGGTGGAGCGCCGCGCGCAGGCTCGCGCGATCGGTCTCACGCGCCTGCTCGCCGAGGATGGCGTCGATGGGATCGCCGGGGATGAAGTCGAGGAAGACCGAGACGAGGATCACCGCGCCGAGCGCGGCGACCAGCGTGCCGAAGGCCTTGCGGAGGATCTCGCTCACCGGATCCTCCGCGCTCCGGCCAGGCTCTGCAGGCTCCCCTGGGGATCGACGCGGACGCCCTCCACGTCGCGGGCGACGATCCCCACCGCGTCCTCGTGGACGAGGGGGAGGGCGGGGAGCTCCGCCGCGACGATCCGCTGCACCTCCGCGTAGGCGGCCCTGCGCACCTCGGGATCGGCGGCGCTCCGCCCGCGCTCCAGCGCCGCGTCCACCGCGGCGTTGCGGTAGCGCATCCGGTTCATGCCGCCCCACGCCGTCTCCTCCGAGGGGATCGAGGCGGAGTGGAAGGCGAGGCGGAAGAGGTCGGGATCGATCACCGGCGTCACCTTGAGGGTGGCGAGCTGGAAGTTGCCGCGCTTCACGTCGCCCATGAAGGTGCCCCACTCCAGCGGGGAGACGTCCACGCCGATCCCCGCCTCCGCGAGCTGCGCGGCGATCACCAGGGCGACGCTGCGGCGGAAGCGATCGGTGGAGGTCTTGAAGCCGAGGCGGAAGCGGACCTGCGGTCCGTCGCCGTCGGGATCGACCAGGCCGGCCGCGTCGAGCAGCGCCTTCGCCCGCTCGAGGTCCCGCGGCCACTTCTTCGCGTCGGGGGCGAAGGCCCAGTGCTCCGGGCGGAGGAGGGTGTCCGCCACGCGGGCGGCGCCCTTGAACTTGTGCCGGGCGATCGCCTCCCGATCGAGCGAGAGGGCGATCGCCTCCCGCACCTCGCGCCGGGCGAGGAGGGGATCCTCCAGGTTGAACATCAGGTAGGAGACGCCCGCGCCGGGGCCGACGGTGACCGCGAGGTGCTCCTCCGCCCGCAGCGCGGGGAGGAGCGCCGCGCTCACCGCGTTGAGGAGGACGTCGACGCGCCCCTTGCGCAGCTCGAGCACGCGGGTGGTCTCGTCGCGCACGGTGCGGATCTCGAGGGGCAGCGCCGGCGCGCCGCCGTGGTAGCGGGGGTTGGGAGCGAGGAGGAGCTGCTCGTCCCGATCCCAGCGCTCCACCACGTAGGGGCCGGCGCCGACGGGGCGGCGGCGGAGCGTCTCGAGGTGCTCCGGGCCCACCAGCTCCGCGGGGAGGATCGCCAGGCTCGCGTCCACCGGGAAGGCGCCGAAGGGGAGCGCGAGGTGGAAGATCACCGTGCGATCGTCCGGCGTCTCGATCGACTCCACGTAGCCGTAGCCGCCGCGGTGGGGCGAGCCGATCGCCGGATCGAGGACCGAGCGCCAGGTGGCGGCCACGTCGGCGGAGGTGAGGGCGCTGCCGTCGGAGAAGCGCAGCCCCTCGCGGAGGACGAAGCGCCAGGTGCGGTCGTCGATCGCCTCGAACGACGCCGCGAGATCGGGGACGGCGCGCCCCGCCTCGTCGACGCGGGTGAGGCCCGGGGTGACGAGCTGCGCCACCCGCATCGCGTTGGCACCCAGGGCCATGCGCCTGTCGAGGGTCTCCGGCGGCGACTCGATCGCCACCACCAGCCGGTCCGCGGGGCGCTCCGATCGGGAGCAGGCGCAGAGGGCGAGGAGGAGGGGAGCGAGCAGCAGGAGTCGGGTCATCGGCGCGAGGGGCCACTGTACAGGGCCCGCCCCTCCGGTCCAACAAACGGACGGGCGTGCCCCTGTGCGGTGCGGCACGGTCAGCGCCAGGCGGGCGGCCCCACCGCCGCGGCGATCTCGTCGAGGAGCTCGTCGAGGTCGAGCGGCTTGCGCAGGAGCTTGACCCACTCGTCCACCACCGGGAGCGGGTGGGCGGTCATCAGGATCGCCCTGCCGCGCAGGCAGCCGTCGCGGGCCGCCTCCCGGAGCATCGCGGTCCCGTCCTTGCCGGGGAGCGAATAGTCGCTCACCACCAGGTCGAAGGGCTCGGCGTGGAGGCGGCGCAACCCTTCGTCGCCGCAGCCTGCCTCGACCACTTCGAAGCCTTCGTCGGCGAGGAGCTCGCCGAGCACCTGGCGAATGTCGGGGTCGTCCTCGACCACGAGGATTCGATGCAAGGGATCCTCCGCCGGCACCCTCCACCCGGGCGATTGGCGGCAACGCTACGCACGTGCCGGTGGGGATGCCACTTCTGCCCAGTCCCCCGAAGGGGCGGTGCGCCCCGCCGCGCCCCCCACGGCGGCGGAGCGCCCGCCCGCTCGCCCGCTGGTGAAATTGTGCGCGTTTTCGCCAGCTTGCTCCACGGTCGGCCGGCACCTACAATCGATGCCGTAGGCCGCCCGGCAGGCGGGCGAGCCCACGCTGGCCGGCGAGGCGGAAGGGGCCTCGCGCCCCCCCGAGGTGAGTCCGTGTCGTCCTGCCGCCCCGCCGCGGGTATCGCCCGCTGGTTCGCCGCCGCATTCGCCCTGCTCCTTCTGGTCGGCTGGAGACCCGCTGCGGCGGCGAAGGACGACCTCGAGGAGACGGTGGAGCGGATCCTCGCCTCCACCCCCCTGGGGAGCGCCCGCACCGGGGTGCTGATCTACGACCTCGAGGCGAAGAAGCCGGTCTACGAGCACAACGCCGACGAGCTGCTCAACCCCGCCTCCAACATGAAGATCGTCACCACCGTGGCGGCGCTGGCCCGGCTCGGTCCGGACTACCGCTACGCCACCGAGATCTACGTGGCGGACGAGCCGGTGGGCGGCGTGGTCAAGGGCGACCTCTACCTGCGCGGCAAGGGCGATCCCTCCCTCGACACCGAGCGGCTCTACAGGATCGTGCGGGAGCTCCGCTACCTCGGCCTCAAGGAGATCAAGGGGAACCTCGTCGTCGACGACACCTGGTTCGACAGGCAGTACGACGGACCCGGCTGGGAGCAGGACGATTCGGATCGGCCCTACATGGCGGGGGCGGGAGCGGTCTCGCTCAACTTCAACGCGGTGGCGATCCACGTCCACCCGGCGGAGAAGGTGGGGGCGCCGGCGCGGGTGGAGCTCGACCCGCCCTCCGACTTCCTCGTCCTCGAGAACCACGCCGTCACCACGCCGGCCCGCTCGCTGCGGCGGATCGAGGTGCAGTCGATCCCCGCGGGCAACCGGCAGAAGATCGTGGTGGACGGGCGTCTCCCCGCGGGGCGGCGCGGCGGCCCCGTCTGGCGGCGCATCTCCAACCCGCCCTTCTACGCGGGCGAGACCCTCAAGTCGATGCTCGCCGAGCAGGGGATCAAGGTGCGCGGCAAGGTCCGCCTCGGCACGGTGCCGGAGCGGCTCCGCCCCTTCTACGTCGATTGGTCGGAGCCGCTCTCGATCCTGGTCCACACGGTCAACAAGTGGTCGCAGAACCACATGAGCGAGATGCTCCTCAAGACCCTCGGCGCCGAGCTCCAGGGGGCGCCGGGCACCTGGGCCAAGGGGGTGGCGGTGGTGGAGGAGATGCTCGCCTCCGAGGTGGGCATCCCCCGCGGCTCCTTCGTGATGAAGAACGGCAGCGGGCTCAACGACACCAACCGGATCAGCGCGCGCCAGATCGTGCAGGTGCTCGCCTGGGCGCGGGAGCAGCTCCTGGTGGCGCCGGAGCTCCTCACCTCGCTGCCCGTGGCGGGGCGCGACGGAACGGTGCGCAACCGCATGGGCGGCACGCCGGCGCAGGGGCGGATCCGGGCCAAGACCGGCACGCTGCAGAACGTCACCGCGCTCTCCGGCTACGCCACCTCGGTGGGCGGGCGCGAGCTCGCCTTCGCCATCATGGTCAACGACTACCCGGGGCGGCTCTCGCGGGTGATCCCCGGCGTGGACGCCATCGGCGCGGCGGTGGCGGCGATGGACGTGCCCGGCGGCGGCGACGCGGCGGTGGCGCTGGCGCAGCCGCCCCGCTGGGAGCCGGAGACGCCGCTGGACGTGCTGGCGGCGCGGATGGTCACCTACCACGACCTCGGCCAGGCGGCGGACGCCCGCAACGCCCAGATGCTCCGCACCGCGCTCCGCTCCGAGCCCGATCCCGCGGTACGCGCGGTGGTGGCGGAGGCGCTCTTCCGCTCCGATCCGGAGGACGGGAGCGCGCGGACCGCGGTGCTCGAGGCCTTCTCCTCGGCGCCGGAGGTCTACGGCCGGCTCCGGGAGGCGGCGGCGCGGGTCAACCTGCCCGTGCCGCTGGTCGCCACCCTGAGCGAGCTGGCGGTGGGCGGGAGCGCGGAGGCGCTCGGCCAGCTCCTCGATCTCGCCGCGCGGCGGGAGGAGGACGAGGAGCTCCTCGCGGCGGTGGGGCAGGGGCTGGTCGAGGTGGGGAGCGCTGCGCCGGACGAGCTCCTCGCCGCGCTCAACGGATCCAGCGCGGAGATCCAGGCGGTGGCGGCGCGGCTCCTCGGCAAGGCGCTCGCCCGGCAGGAGCGGGTGAAGGAGGAGCGGCGGGAGGCGGGCCATCCCTTCACCACCGCGCTGGCCACCGCGGCCAACGGCACCGATCCGGTGCTGGCCACCTTCGCCCGGAGCCTGGAGAGCCGGATCACCGCCAGCATGGCGGCGGCGAAGGCGCCCGCGCCGCCCCCCGAGGCGGCGCCGGAGCGCGGGCCGGACAGCTGAGCGGCCGGGCGGCGGCGTCACGCTCCGCCGAAGGCACCTGCGGCGCGCGGGCGCCGGCGCAGGCTGGAATGGCGTCCGGGCGCGCCTCGTTGACGAGCGGATGGCGGCTGGGGCAGTGTCACTGGCCCCGTGCCGGCGGGGAGCCAATGTCGGACCCCCGTGCGATGGTGTCGGAGCGTGGGGCGGGCGCGGTGCCCGCCTCTTCGAAGGACAGGTGGTGGCTCATGGCCAGCGTCAACAAGGTGATTCTGCTCGGCAACCTCGGCGCGGATCCGGAGATCCGCTTCACCACCGGCGGGCAGGCGGTGGCGAACTTCCGCATGGCGACGACCGACAGCTGGGCGGACAAGAGCTCGGGGCAGCGCCAGGAGCGCACCGAGTGGCACCGCGTGGTGGTGTGGGGAAAGCTCGCGGAGCTTTGCGGCGAGTACCTGAAGAAGGGGCGCCAGTGCTACGTGGAGGGCCGGCTCCAGACCCGCGAGTGGCAGGACAAGGAGGGCCAGAAGCGCTACACCACCGAGGTGGTGGCGAGCCAGGTGGTCTTCCTCGGCGGCCGCGGTGAGGGCGGCGGTGGCGGCTTCGGCGGCGGTGGCGGTGGCTACGGCGGCGGAGGCAGCGGCGGCGGCTTCGGTGGCGGCAGCTATGGCTCCGGTGGTGGCGGCGGTGGCTATGGCGGCGGCGGCTACGGCTCCGGTGGCGGAGGTGGTGGCTTCGGCGGCGACTACGGCGGCGGCCCCGACTACGGCGACGGCGGCGGCCCGAACGACGACATCCCGTTCTGATCCTTCGCGGAAGCGGCGGCTGGCCCGGCGCGCGCCACGACGGCGTGCGTGCCAGCCGGACGGCGGACGCATCCGCGACGAACGGCGCGTGGCCTGCGGGGCGACGCGCCGTTTTCGTTTCGGCGGCGGTTGCTTCGCGCGGCGCACCGGGCCGAGGTCGCTTTGCCTGCGGCGGCGCTCGCCCCTCAGATCGGCTCGGGCGGCGCCGGCGCGTCCGGCGCCGTTTCCACCGGCGCCACCGGCAGCGGGCCGCCCTCGATCGCCTCGATGATCCAGTCGCCGTCGCTGGCCACGCCCTTGCCCAGCCGCTTCCAGCGGATGAAGACGTTCTCGGTCTTCACCACGGTGGAGGGGAGCTCGTACCAGGAGAGGCGGGTAACCATCGTGGCCCTGTCCCCGTCTGGATGGATCTCCGTGCCGATGGTGAGGAACTCGAGGACCGAGAGGGTCTTCTCCATCCCGTAGGCGCGGGCGAGGAAGTCGGTCCTCGCGGCGGGCTGGAGGTAGTGGGCGATCACCTGGAAATCGCCGAACTGGAGGGCGTCGTGGTAGTTGCGCGACGCCAGCGCGAGCTTGTCGGTGACGCGGTTGGGCCCCGACGCGCAGCCTGCTGCGGCGAAGGCGACCAGGGCGAGGAGGCTGCTGCGGAGACGCATCATCCGGCAGACGATAGCAGAGCCCCGCCGCTCCCCTCAAGAAAGCCCCAATCATCCGGGACGCTTAGACGTCATTGCCCAGATTTTCACCTTTGCTAGATTGAGGCGCTCTTTCGGAAACGAGGACGAGATGGCCGGTTCCAGCCTCGATGATCTCCAGCGCCAGGTAGAGGCGGATCCCGCGTCGCCCCTCTTCGTTCCGTACGCCGCGGCGCTCCTCGAGGCGGGCAGGCCGCAGCACGCGGTGGAGGTCTGCAGGGCGGGCCTGGAACATCACCCCGACAGGGCGGACGCGCGCGTCCTCTGCGGCAGGGCGCTGCTCCGCCTCGGCCAGGCGACCGAGGCCCGCGCCCACTTCGAGGCGGCGCTGGCCGCCCACCCGCGCGACGCGGGGATCCACGCGGCGGTGGGCGAGGCGCTCCTCGAGCGCGGCCTCCACCGCTCGGCGGCGCAGCTCTTCCGGCGCGCGCTGGCGCTCGATCCGGCCGACCTCCGCCTCCAGGAGCTGATCGCCCGCGCCGAGGGGCGGCAGGCGCCGGCTGCCACCCGGGAGAGCGGCACGGTGCCGCCACCCGAGCCCACGGTGCGCGACCCCCTCGCTGCCCCACCGCCGTCGCCCCGGCAGCAGGCGAGCGTGCCCCCGCCCGTCCGGGAAGCGCAGCCGCCTTCGCCGGAGCCCACCGTCCGGGCGCCGCTGGGCGAGGCGCCCCCGCCGGAGCCGACGGTCGCCGATCCCCTCGCGGCGCCGCCCCCGCCGCCTTCGAAGCGGCAGCAGAAGCCCCCTGCCCGGGTGGAGATCACCACCTTCCCCAGCCGCCCCGGCGGCGCTGCGCCCGCTCCCGCAGCCAGGTCGGTGGAGGCGAACGCGCCGCCGCCCCTCGCCGCGCGGCCCGCTGCAGCGGAGGCGGCGCCGCCGGCGGAGGAGGGCGGGCCGCCGCCGATCCGCCGCGACGCCCGCCAGCAGGAGGGCTCCGGCCTCGACGACCTCCTCGCCGATCTGCCCCCGCCGCCCCCGCAGCAGGAGGCCGCCGCGCCCCAGCCGGAGCCGAGCGTCGTCGCCGAGGAGGCGGCCACCGCCGCCGCGATCTACGAGCGCGAGCTGCGGGAGCGGCTCGCCGCCGAGCAGGCGCGGCCGCCCTCGTGGCTGCGCCGCCACCGCCTCGGCATCTCCCTGTGCCTCGTCCTCGCGGTGGGCGCGGGCGCGGGCTGGGCCGCCTGGCGCCACCGCCGCGAGGCCACCCACGCGCAGGACGTGCAGCGCTACACGGCGCAGGCGCGCAACGCCCTGCTGCGCGACACCCTCGCCGCCTACCGGGCCAGCATCGAGGCGATCGACGAGGTCCTCGATCGCGAGGAGCGGAACCCCACCGCCCGCGCGATCAAGGCCCACGTCCTCGCGGTGCTCGCCGTGCGCTTCGAGGATCGCCGGGCCAGCCGCTCCCAGGCGGCGGCGCTCCTCGGACCGGCGGAAGCGGAGGCGGAGCCGGAGCTGGTCCTCGCCACCCGCCTCCTCCTCGCCGACGAGGAGGAGCGCAAGGCGGTGGAGGACGAGGTGCTCGCCGTCCCCGCCGAGTCGGCGGGCGCCATGGTCCACAGCCTCGCCGGCGAGATCCTCCTCCGGCGCAACGAGCTCGCCGCGGCGATCGCCCGCTTCAACGCGGCCCTCGCCGCGCAGCCGGGCCACGTGCCCACGCTGGTCCGCGTCGCCGCCCACTACCGCTCCCGCGCCGAGTACAGCGAGGCGCTCCGCTACGACCGGCTCGCCCTCGCCGTGGTGGAGGATCATCCGCTCGCCCTTCTCGGCGCGGCGGAGGCGCAGCTCGCCCTCGCCCGCGACGAGGCGCCGCTCGAGGAGGCGCTCGCCGGCCTGGCGAAGGTCCCCGTGGAGGCCTTCCCCGCCGCCTCGCGCCACCGCGCGGTGCTGGTCGAAGCGCGCCTCCTCGCCGGCCTCGGCAGGCGCGAGGCGGCGGTGGCCGAGCTGGAGCAGCTGCGCGCGCCCGCCGCCGCCGACGACCGGCTCCTCGCGCAGCTCGCCCGCGCCTTCCTGGCGGCGGGCGCGCCAGACCGCGCCGTGGAGCTCTTCCGCGTCGACGCGATGAGCGCCTCGACGCCGCTGCACGTGCGCGAGGCGTGGGCGGAGTCGCTCCTCGCCCTCGAGCGGTGGCGCGCCGTCACCGCGGTCCCCACCGGCGCCGGGGAGCGCAGCCTCCACCTGCTCAAGGGGATCGCCTGGCTGCAGCTCGGCGAGCGGGAGAAGGCGCGCGCGGAGCTGCGCAAGACCGCCACCCGGCAGGCGGGGAAGATGCCCGCGGACGCGGTGGTCCACCTCGCCCTCGCCGATCTGCAGGAAGGCGCCGTGGCCAAGGCGCGGCGCAACCTCGAGCGGCTCGGCACCGGCAGCCGCGCCCGCACCACCGGCCGGCAGGCCTGGGCGCAGCTCCTGGTGCGGGACGGGGAGCTGGTGGAGGCGGAGCGGGTGCTGCGCGAGGCGGTGGCCCTCGATCGCGACGCGGTGGAGGCGCGCTGCGCGCTGGGCAGGCTGCTCCTGCGGCGCGGCGACACGGCCGGCGCCCGCGCCGCGCTGGAGGAGGCGGTGGCGCGCAACCCCTTCCATACCGAGGCGCGCACCGCGCTGGGCGCCGCCGCTCTCGCCGCCGGCGATCTCGAGGAGGCGCGCAGGCACCTCGCGCTCTCCGTCGCCCGGGCGCCCGGCGACGCGGACACCCTCGCCTGGACGGCAGTGCTCGAGGCCCGGGCGGGCAACCAGGCGGAGGCGAAGCGCCGCCTCGGTCAGGTGGCCCAGAAGGACGCCAGGCGGCCCGCCGTCCTCGCGGCGAAGGCGGAGCTCGCGCTCCTCCGCCGCGAGACGAAGACGGCGATCGGCCTGCTGCAGCAGGCGACGAAGGCGGACGACGCCGATCCGCGCCTGTGGCTCCGCCTCGGCGAGGTCGAGATGGCGGCAGGCGACGCGGCGAAGGCGCGCGCCTCCTTCGCCAGGGCGCTGCGCCTCGATCCCGCGTCGATCGCCGCCTTCCTCGGCGAGGTGCGCGCGCTGGCGGAGTCGGGCAACGAGAAGCTGGCGGCGCAGCGCCTCACCCTGCGGCTCGAGGAGCTGGAGAAGGCCGCTGCAGCGAAGGGCGCGGACGCGGAAGCCGGCGCCGCGCCCGCCGTGGCGAAGGACGATCCCGCCGTCACCCTGCGCGCCACCTTCCTCGCCGCCCTGGCGGAGGTGACCCGCAGCCGCGACCACGCCGCCGCCCGCGCCCGCGCGGAGGAGGCGGTGGCCCTCGCGCCGGCGCTCCCCGCCGCCCACCTCGCCCTCGGCCGCGTCCTCGCCGACGCCGACGATCGCGCCGCGGCGGAGACCCACCTGCGCCAGGCGGCCGACGCCGGCGACCGGGAGGCGCTCCACGCCCTCGGCCTGCTCCTCTACGAGGCGGGCGAGCCCGCCCGCGCCGCGCCCCTCCTCGCGAAGTGGCTCGAGCAGGCGATCGAGGGCCCGGCCGCCGCCCGGATCCGCGAGCGCCTGGCGGACGCGACCGGCACGACGCACCGTTGACGGGAGCCCGTCCACGTCGGAAGGTGGCCGGGACGGGATGGAGCGAGCGCTCTGGCTTGTTCCGGCGGGGATGGCGACGAGGAGCGACGTGACCGAGAGCGATCGCGGCAGCAGGGTCTACCGGGGGATCCTCCGCCAGGGCTTCACCCTGGCGGTCTTCTATTGCGCCCTCGGCCTCGGTCTGGAGCTCCTCCACCAGGCGCTCCCCGCGCCGATCTACGAGCGCGCCGCCAGCGCGATCTACGGCCTGCCCCTTCGCCTCCTCGGCGAGCTCGGCCTGCAGGGCGAGCTGATCACCCTGGTGGCCCACGGCAAGGTGCCCGTCTGGCTCGCGGGCGCGGCGGTCCCGGCGGTGGGCGTCGGCGTGATCCTCACCGTCTCCGCGATCCTCGCCGCGCTCTTCCGCTTCGGCGCCCTGGTCCGCTCCTTCCGCCAGTACTGAATCGGGCGCGCGACGTCACCCCCTGCGCCGGCCGCTCCACGGCTCCGCCACCCGCGCCGCGCCGCCGCGCGCCTGGGCGATCGTCGCCAGCACATGGGGGCCGTAGCGCTCCCACTTCGCGGGACCGGCGCCGGGAACGGCGAGGAAGCTCGCCTCCGTCTCGGGCAGCGACCGGGCGAAGGCCCGCAGCGTGCGGTCGCTGAAGATGACGTAGGGCGGAACGCCTTCCGCCCGCGCCAGGGTGGTCCGCATCTCGCGCAGCGCTTCGAAGACCGCGCCGTCGTACGGCCCCTCGTCCACCACCGGCGCCGTCGCACCCCGACGCCGCACCCGGCGCTGGAGCAGCTCCTCCTGCGAGGGCGGATCCTTCGGCCCGGAGCAGACGTCACAGCCGCTGCACGTGCCCGGACGATCGCCGAAGTAGGCGAGCAGGTACGCGCGCCTGCATCCCTGGTGGTAGGCGTAGTTGGTCATGCGGCGGAGCATCGCCAGCTCCCGCTCCCGCCGCATCGACATCCCCTCGAAGTCGACCCGCAGCTCCGCGCCGGGATCCTGGACCACCAGCGAGCGCGGCGTGCGCAGCACGTGCCCCGCGCGCTCGAGGTGCTTCAGGGCCGAGCCCACCTCGATCGGGCTCGCGCCGATGCTGCTCGCCAGCTCCCGCTCACCGACGCGCTGCTCGCCGCCGCCGAGGCGCGAGAGCCGCTCCCACAGATCCGCCACCAGCCTGGGGCTGGGGTGGTTCCCCTCGATCATCCGCTCCTGCAGGCGCACGTCGGCGTGGTTGAAGAGGAGGAGCGCGCGCCCGGGCTTCCCGTCGCGACCCGCGCGCCCCGCCTCCTGGTAGTAGGCCTCCATCGCCTTCGGGATCGCGAAGTGGGCCACGAAGCGGATGGTGGGCTTGTCCACGCCCATGCCGAAGGCGTTGGTGGCCACCACCACCGCGTCGTCGCGCTCCATGAACGCGTCCTGCACCCGGTGGCGCTCCTCGTCGGTCATGCCGGCGTGGTAGGCGAGGGCGCGGATGCCGCGATCGTCGAGGAGGCCGGCCACCTTCTCCACGTCGCGCCGCGTGGCGCAGTAGACCACGCCGCCGCCGTCCCTGCAGGCCCGCGCGATCCGCACCAGCTTCTCGTGTTCGTTGGCGACCTGCGCCACCTCGAAGAAGAGGTTGGGGCGATCGAAGCCGGCGACGCTCACCTGCGGATCCTTGAGGCGCAGCACCCGGACGATGTCGTCCCGCACCTCCGGCGTGGCGGTGGCGGTGAGCGCCAGGGTGCGCGGCGGGCGGAGCACCCAGCGCACCTGCCCCAGCCGCGTGTAGTCGGGGCGGAAGTCGTGGCCCCACTGCGAGATGCAGTGGGCCTCGTCCACCGCGTACAGCCCCAGCTCCACCTCGCGGATCGCATCGAGGAAGGCGTTGGAGCGGAAGCGCTCGGGCGCAACGTAGACCAGCTTGAACGCGCCGCGCCGCACGCCGTCGAGACGCCGTGCCTTCTCCGCGTCGTCGATGGAGGAGTTGATGAAGGTCGCCGGGATCCCGCGCGCCTGGAGCGAGTCCACCTGGTCCTTCATCAGCGCCACCAGCGGGCTCACCACGAGCGTCGTGCCCCGCAGGAGGAGGGCCGGGAGCTGGTAGCAGAGGCTCTTTCCCGCGCCGGTGGGCATCACCGCCACGGTCGAACGCCCCTCGAGGACCGAGCGGACCACCGCCTCCTGGCCGGGGCGGAAGCCGTCGAATCCGAAGTGCTGCCGGAGCGCAGCGCGCAAGCCGTCCGAGGTGAGGTCCATGGTCGCGGGCCCTTCTACCACGATGTCCCTCCGTCCGTGCCGGAAGCCATGGCCACCGCGGGCGCCCAGCGATCACCGGGGGAGAGATCGGCGCGCAGCCCCGCGCGCGGCACCACCGCGAACGAGCCGTCGTCCAGGGCGAGGACGACCACGTGCGGGAGCACCCGCTCCACCGTGCCGTGGGCCGCGCGCTCCCGCGCGCCCGATGCAGCCACCGGGAGGACGAGCAGCGCCGCGGCGGCGAGGAGGATCGCAGCGATCGCGCGGCTCACAGCTTCCCCATCTCCGCGAGGCTGGCGAAGCCGCCGTCGGCGACCACCACGTGATCGATCAGGGAGAGGCCGAGGAGGCGCGCGCCCTCCGCGAGCCGCCGCGTCAGCTCGATGTCGTCGCGGGAGGGCGAGGGATCGCCGCTCGGGTGGTTGTGGAGGAAGACCAGCGCCGGCGCCGCCTCGCGGATGGCCGGCTCGAAGACGTCCCGCGGCGCGATGGCGCAGGAGGCGAGGCCGCCCGCGGCGACCCGCCGATCGGCGACCAGGCGGTGCCGGGTGTCGAGGAGGAGGACGTGGAAGACCTCGTGGGTGAGGTGGGCGAGGCGCGGCCGGGCGTAGCGGTAGACGTCCTCCGGTCTGCAGAGGGTGAGCGTCCGGCTCCGGGGCTCGAGCGCCCGCCGCCCCAGCTCCAGCGCCGCCGCCAGCCGCGCCGCCCGCACCCTGCCCACGCCGCCCCGGGCCAGCTCCGCCGGGGCGAGCCGCGCCAGCTCCGGCAGCGAGCCGTGGAGGCCCAGCAGCACCTCCGCCGCCCGGACCGCGGGAACCGGCCCCGCCGTCCCGAGGACGATCGCCAGCAGCTCCACCTCCGAGAGCTGGGAGGAGCCCACCTCGAGGAGCCGCTCCCGGGGCCTCGCCTCTGCCGGAAGCCGGTTGATCGGCAGGACCGCCGCCTCCCTGGTCGCAACCCGTCCACTCGCCTGCGCCATCGTTCCCTCCGCGCGTCGTTTCGCGGCGGGGCGGGCTGCAGCCCGGGTGCCCGGGGCGGGGCGCGGGATCGCGCGGGGTTGCGGACCTGCCCGCAGGCCCGGCAGCGGGCCGGGCCCTCGCGCCGGACCGGCCGGCGGGCCTTCCGGCAGATGCGCCGGCACGGCCCAATCGGAATCTTTGGGGCAAGCGGGGGGAACGAGGCGCCCGCCGGCGCATCGAATCGCGCAACAAACGCGGGAGCGGCGCGGTCCGGAGTGCTACGCTGCGCCGCCACGACAGGAGACGCACGGATGGCGGACAAGAAGGCGAACGTGGTGATCATCGGGTCCGGACCCGCGGGCTACACGGCGGCGATCTACGCGGCGCGGGCCAACCTGGAGCCGGTGCTCATCTCGGGGCCGCAGCCCGGCGGCCAGCTCACCATCACCAGCGACGTGGAGAACTTCCCGGGCTTCCCCCAGGGGATCATGGGCCCGGAGATGATGAACCTCTTCCGCGAGCAGGCGGAGCGGTTCGGCACCCGCTTCGTCGACGGCCTGGTCACCTCGGTCGACCTGGGCAGGAAGCCCTTCCTCGTCGAGGTGGACGAGGGGCGCGAGGCGTGGAACGCCAACGCGCTGATCATCGCCACCGGCGCCTCGGCGCGCTGGCTCGGCATCCCCGGAGAGAAGGAGTACTGGGGCCGCGGCGTCTCCGCCTGCGCCACCTGCGACGGCTTCTTCTTCAAGAACCAGGAGGTGGTGGTGGTCGGCGGCGGCGACAGCGCGATGGAGGAGGCGACCTTCCTCACCAAGTTCGCCTCGCGCGTCACCGTCATCCACCGGCGCGAGGAGCTCCGCGCCTCGAAGATCATGCAGGAGAAGGCGAAGAACAATCCGAAGATCTCCTTCATCCTCAACAGCGTGGTGAGCCGCGTGGTGGGCAACGAGCAGGGCGTCACCGGCGTGGTGGTGAAGAACCTCCACACCGGCGAGGAGGCGGAGATCCGCTGCGACGGCTTCTTCGTCGCCATCGGCCACGACCCCAACACCGCCATCGTCAAGGGGCAGCTCCCGCTCGACGAGGCGGGCTACATCAAGGTCCACCCCGGCACCACCAAGACCGACATCCCCGGCGTCTTCGCCTGCGGCGACGCGATGGATCCGATCTACCGCCAGGCGATCACCGCCGCAGGCACCGGCTGCATGGCGGCGCTCGACGCGGAGCGCTACCTCGAGCACTGGGTCGACGAGCGATGAAGATGATCGACGTGGGGGAGAAGGAGCGCACCCACCGGATCGCGGTGGCGACCGGCGCGGTGCGCCTCTCCCCCGCGACGCTGGAGCGGATCGCCGCCGGGCGGATCGAGAAGGGCGACGTGCTCGCCACCGCGCGCCTCGCGGCGATCATGGCGGCGAAGCGCACGCCGGATCTGGTGCCCCTCTGCCATCCCATCGCCCTCACCGCGGTGGAGCCGTCGCTGGAGCTGGACGCGGCGGGCGGCGCGGTGCGGGTGCGGGTCAAGGTGGAGACGCGGGACCGCACCGGCGTGGAGATGGAGGCGCTCACCGCCGTCTCCGCCGCCTGCCTCACGGTCTACGACATGTGCAAATCGCTCGACCCGGCGATGACGATCGAGGCGGTGCGCCTCGAGTCGAAGAGCGGCGGCAAGAGCGGCGACTGGGTCCGTCCGGAGGCCTGCGCCGACGCGACGCAAACGTAGCGCGCCAGCGCGCCCGTCCTCCGGCGGGTCTTGCGAAAGCGGGGCCGGGAGCGGACGGACGAGCTATGGAGGTCGCACCGATGGCTCCCGGCGCGCGGTCGGTCTACGACGAGCCGCTCCTCTACGACATCGCCTTCAGCTACCGCGACTTCCCGGCGGAGGTGGACGCGCTCGTCGCCTGGTACGCGCGGGTGAGCGGCGCCGGCCGCCCGCCGGCGAGCTTCCTCGAGCTCGCCGCGGGCCCCGCGGATCACGCCATCGAGATGGCGCTGCGGGGCGCCGCGGTGACGGCGCTCGATCGGGCGCCGGCGATGTGCAGCTACGCCGCGCAGAAGGCCGATCTCCTCGGCGCGCCGATCGAGGTAGCCTGCGCCGACATGATCGATTTCGCGCTCCCCCGGCGCTTCGAGCTCGCGGCGTTGATGATCAACTCGATCGCCCACCTCCACGAGCTGGACGATCTGGTGCGCCACCTCCGCGCGGTGGCGCGCCACCTCGAGGCGGGCGGCGTCTACGTGCTCGAGGCGCAGCACCCCGCCGACTTCGTGGGCAGGGGGGCGCGCCCCGCCGGCGCCTTGCAGCCGTGGACGGTGGAGCGGTACGGCCTCGAGGTGCGCACCCGCTGGGGGACGCAGGACGATCCCTACGATCCCATCCGCCAGATCTTCGAGGCCCGGGTGGAGCTGCGGGTCCGCGGGCCGGAGGGCGAGGAGATCCTCCGCGAGACGGTGCCGATGCGCGACTGGACCCGCACCGAGATCGAGGCGGCGATCCGCCTGAGCGGCGCCTTCGAGCTGGCGGAGATCCACGGTGCCCTCGCGGCGGACGCGCCCTTCGACCGCTCGCCGGAGAGCTGGCGGATGGTGCTGGTGCTCCGCAGGCGGTAGCGCGTTCAGATCGCCGCGGGATCGATCCCGAAGAAGGCGAGGGCGTTGTCCCGCGCCACCCGGCGCACGATCTCCGGCGAGAGCCCGGCGCGCTCCAGCAGCCAGGCGGTGCGGGGGAGGGCGAGGAGATCGCCGGGGCCCGCGCCCACCTCCGAGGCGAGGAGCAGGTTGCCCGAGCCGAGCTGTCGCACCAGCGCCACCGCGTCCTCCGCGCGGATGCGCAGCGGGCTCACCGAGAGGCACGCGGCGTAGCCGCAGGCGCGCACCAGGCGCACCGTCTGCGCGTCCACCTGGCCCACCAGCACCCGCGCCGGATCGATCTCGCTCTCGCGGAGCATCGCCAGCAGGCGCCGCGTGTGCCGCGCCTTCTCCCGCGCCGGCGTGCGCACCACGATGCGGCTGCCCAGGCTCTGCGCCAGCTCCACCTGGCGCAGGAAGGCCTCCTCCTCCCGCGGGCCGCCCGCCTCGAGGCCGGCGGGCCCCACCGCCACCACCCGCGCCTGATCGAAGAGCGCGGGGAGCTCGGCGAGCACGTAGTCGAGCCCGCGCTCGGGGATGCGCCGCGGGGGGATCCCCAGCGCCACGAAGGGGGCCACGCCCGCGCGCCGCATCCGCGCCGTCTCCTCCCGCACCAGGCGGCGGAAGGCGAGCAGCAGCTCCTCGGGATCGGCGCCGTCGATCTCGTCGCCTACCATCGCCACCGCGCCCTCCACCCCGAAGAAGGCGAGGTCGCGCAGATCCTGATCCGGCAGGTGGAGCGGGTAGATGCCCGCGTCGAAGATCGGTGGCGGCCGCATGGCTCTCTACTGGGCGACCGCGGTGCCGATGCCACGCGGATCGGCGGCGCCGCTCCGCACGCCGGTCGCGGGATCGACGGCGATCGCGGTGGCGTTCCCCCAGGGCTCGCGCTCCTCGAGCACGTGGCCGCGGAGGCGGAGGAGGCGCACGGTGGCTTCGTCGAGGCCCAGGGGTTCGTACCGCGTCACGTCGGGCAGGTGCTGGTGGTGGATGCGCGGCAGGGCGATCGCCTTCTCCACGTCGGCGCCGAAGACCACGTGGTTGTGGATCGCCTGGATCACCGTGGTGGGGATGGTGGAGCCGCCGGGGCTGCCCACGACCAGCTGCACCGGCGCGTCGGTGTCCGGGCCGGCGAAGACGAAGGTGGGCGACATCGAGGAGACGGGCCGCTTCCCCGGAGCCACCGCGTTGGCCTCCGTGCCCACCACGCCGTAGACGTTGGGCACGCCCGGCGCGATGGCGAAGTCGTCCATCTCGTCGTTCCACAGCACGCCCGTCCCCTTCGCCACGATCCCCGCGCCGAAGCCGTAGTTGACGGTGGTGGTCATCGCCACCGCGTTGCCGTCGGCGTCGAGGGTGGAGAGGTGGGTGGTGTCGTCGCCGCCCGCCACGGGGGCGCGCCCGGGCGGCGCCTCGATGTCGGTCCCCATCGCCGGGTGGATCGCCGCGGCGGGCGTGGCGCGGTTGCCGATCAGCGCGCGCAGGCGCTCGGCGCGATCCTTTGCCACCAGCGCCTGGAGCGGCACCTCGACGAAGGCGGGATCCCCCACCAGCGCCCGGTCCGCGTAGGCGAACTTGAGCGCCTCGACGTAGAGGTGGAGCGCTTCGGTGTCTCGCCAGGGCAGGTTGGCGGGGAGCGTCTCCAGCAGGTTGAGCACGGTGAGCACCACCTGGCCGCCGGCGGAGGGCGGGGGCGCGGTGGCGATGGCGTGGCCGCGGTAGCTGCCCACCAGCGGCTCGCGCTCCACCACCTCGTAGGCGCGCAGATCCGCTTCGGTGATCAGCCCGCCCCGCGCCTTCATGTCGGCAGCGAGCTTCTTCGCCACCTCGCCCTCGTAGAAGCCCTTCGCACCGCGCGCCGCGATGGCGCGCAGGGTGGCGGCCAGATCCTTCTGCACGATGCGGTGGCCCAGCGGCGGCACGTCGCCGTCGACGAGGAAGATCCGCGCGGCCTCCGGATCGGCGGCGAGCACGTCGAGGCGCCACTTCGCGTAGGAGCGGAAGCGCTCGCTCACCGGGAAGCCCTCCGCGGCGAGGCGGATCGCCGGGGCGAGCACCTGCGCCCGGGGCAGCCTGCCCCAGCGCTCGTGGAGGGCGAGGTAGCCCTTCACCGCGCCGGGCACGGCGACGGCGAGGGGACCGTCGCGGGAGAGCTCGGGGGCGGGCGCGCCGTCGCGGAGGAACATGTCGCGCGTCGCTCTGGCGGGCGCGGTCTCGCGGAAGTCGAGGAAGGTGAGCTCGCGGCCGAAGCGGACCAGGGCGAAGCCGCCGCCGCCGATGCCGGAGGAGTAGGGCTCCACCACCGCCAGCACGAAGGCGGCGGCGACCGCCGCGTCCACCGCGTTGCCCCCCTGGCGCAGCATCGCCGCGCCCGCCTCGGAGGCGGCGGGGTGGGCGGTGGAGACCATGCCCTTCGTGCCGTGGGTGGGGAGCGCCGCGGCGGGGAGGGCGAGGATCAGGCAGAGGAGGGTGACGAGCAGGCGCATCCCCCCGGCATAGCCGCGCGGGAGCGCGGCGGCAACAGCGGGAAGCGGGGGATCGTCCGGCGGGAAATGACCGTCAGGGCCAGGTGAGGCCGCGGCGGACCGCCTCTGCGGCCGCCTCCGCCTTCGAGGAGACCTCGAGCTTGCGGTAGAGGCTCTTCACGTGGCTCTGCACCGTGCCGAGGCTGATCCCGAGGAGCCGCGCCGCGTCCTCGTAGGTGGCGCCCTTGGCGAGGAGGGCGAGCACCTCGCGCTCGCGGCGGGTGAGGGAGGGGCGCTCCCCGGCGAGGCCGTGGTCGCCGTGGATCTCCCGCCTGCCGAAGTCGCCCAGGGAGGCGCCGCCCTCCTGGCTCGGCACCCGGACCTCGTCGAGGAGGTAGCGGGCGATCTCCGGGGCGATGGCGGAGCCGCCGCCCGCGGCGACGCGCACCGCCTCCACCAGATCCGCCGGCGAGCCCTTGAGCAGGTAGCCGGTGGCGCCAGCCTTGAGCGCCTCGAGGGCCATCGCCCGCTCGCCGTGGGCGGTGAGCACCACCACCTCCGGCGGATCGGCGAGGGAGGTGAGCTGCCGCGTCACGTCCGCGCCGGGGATGTCGGGGAGGCCCAGGTCGACCACCACCACGTCCACCTGGCGCACGCCCGAGGTGATCTCCGCGAGCGCGCCTCGTCCCGTCTCGTAGGCACCGACCACCATCACGTCGTCTGCCGCGCCCAGAACCTGCACGCTGAGCGCACGCTGCATTGCATCGTCTTCGATCACTGCGACTCGGATGCGGTTCGCCACGTACGGCCCCCCCGGGGTTTCGCGGATTTCGACCGCCCCCTCTTACCAGAGAGGAGAGAAACGCTCCAACCGCCGATGCCGATTTGTCCCGAACGCGGGAGATCGCCTCCCATGACCGCGGGAGGGGGCGCGGCGTTGACCCGGGAAAGGTCCCTCCCTATCGTGCGCGCACCATGAGCAAGAGCGCACGAGCAGCGATCGTCCTGGCGGCGGGCAAGGGCACGCGGATGAAGAGCGGCCTCGCCAAGGTCCTCCACGAGGCGAACGGCAAGCCGCTGGCCTGGTACCCGATCCGCCGTGCGCTGGCGCTCCGCTGCGATCCGGTGGTGGTGGTGGTGGGCCACCAGGGGGACGAGGTGCGCGCGCGCCTCGAGGCGCTCTTCCCCGGGGCGCCCCTCGTCTTCGCGGTGCAGAGGGAGCAGAAGGGGACCGGGCACGCCGTCCTCGCCGCCAGGCGCGCCCTCGCCGGCCACGACGGCCGCGTGCTCATCCTCTACGGCGACGTGCCGCTCCTCACCGACGAGACCCTGCGCACCCTCACCCGCGCAGGCAGGGGCAACCCGGTCGCCTTCCTCTCCATGCGGCCCGCCGATCCCACCGGCTACGGCAGGGTGGTCCGCGACGCCCGCGGGCGGGTGGAGGCGATCGTCGAGCACAAGGACGCGAGCGCCGCGGTGCGCGCGATCGACGAGTGCAACGCCGGCCTCTACGACTGCGACGCGGCCTTCCTGTGGAAGGCGCTGCGCAAGGTGGGGGCGAGCAACGCCCAGGGGGAGTACTACCTCACCGACCTGATCGCCGCCGCCCACGCGGCGGGCAGGCCGGCGGTGGCGGTGGAGGCGCCGGTGGAGGAGGTCTCCGGCGTCAACGACAGGGTGGAGCTCGCCGCCGCGGCCCGGGTGCTGCGCCGCCGGATCGCCGAGCGCTGGATGCGCGCGGGCGTCACGCTGATCGATCCCGACTCCACCTTCCTCGACGAGGAGGTGGAGCTGGGGGCCGACGTCCTCGTCGAGCCCCACGTGCGGATCGGCGGCGCCACGAGGATCGGCGCGGGCACGCGCATCGGCTTCGGTTCGGTCATCGTCGACAGCACGGTGGGCGCGCGCGTGACGGTCAAGCCCTACAGCGTCTTCGAGGAGGCGCGGGTGGGCGACCGGGCGCAGGTGGGCCCCTTCGCCAGGCTGCGGCCCGGGACCGTCCTCGCCGAGGACGTCCACATCGGCAACTTCGTCGAGACGAAGAAGGCGACGCTCGGGCGCGGCTCCAAGGCCAACCACCTCGCCTACCTGGGAGACGCCACCATCGGCAGCGGCTGCAACGTGGGCGCCGGGACGATCACCTGCAACTACGACGGCGTGAACAAGCTCCCCACCGTCCTCGGCGACGGCGTCTTCATCGGCAGCGACACGCAGCTGGTGGCGCCGGTGACCGTGGGCGACGGCGCCTACGTCGGCGCGGGATCCACCATCGTGCGCGACGTGCCCGCGGGCGCGCTCGCCCTCTCGCGGTCGGAGCAGGTGATCAAGGAGGGCTGGGCCACCCGCCGCCGCGCAGGCGCCGCGGCGAAGGGGCGCAAGACCGCCGCGCCCCGCAAGGCGGCGAGCAGGCGCACGCGCCGCCGCTGACCGGCGCGGACGGGCCGGCCGTTCGACTTGCGGTAGACCCGCCTCTTCCTGCAAAGTCCCGCGGCGAATCGTCCGAGTGCGGACCTTCGGGGAGCGGCTGCTGTCATGTGCGGAATCGTCGGTTACGTGGGGGAGCAGGATGCGGCGCGCATCCTCGTGGACGGGCTGCGCAAGCTCGAGTACCGCGGCTACGACTCCGCCGGCGTCGCCGTCCTCGGCAGGGACGGCCTTCGCATCGCGCGGGCCAAGGGGAAGCTGAGCAACCTCGAGGCGCGCCTCGCCGCGGAGCCCCTCTCCGGCAGCACGGGAATCGGCCACACCCGCTGGGCCACCCACGGCAAGCCCTCCGACGAGAACGCGCACCCGCACCGCTACGCGGGCGTGGCGGTGGTCCACAACGGGATCATCGAGAACCACCTCGCGCTCCGGGCGGAGCTGCGCGCGCAGGGTCACGTCTTCAGCAGCGAGACCGATACCGAGATCTTCGCCCACCTGATTGCCCGCGCGCTGGAGACCACGAAGGATCTGCCCGCCGCGGTGCGCGCCGCCCTCGCCGGCGTGCGCGGCGCCTACGCGCTGGTGGTCGCCTCCGAGGATCACCCCGGCGAGATCGTCGCCGCGAAGAACGCCTCGCCGATGGTGATCGGACTGGGGCAGGGCGAGAACTTCATCGCCTCCGACGTGCCGGCGCTCCTCGCCCACACCCGCGACGTGATCTTCCTCGAGGAGGGGGACCTCGCCGTGGTGCGCCGCGACGGCGTGGAGCTCACCGATCTCCAGGGCACGCCGGTCGAGCGGAAGGTGCAGCGGATCGACTGGTCGCCGGTCGCCGCGGAGAAGGGCGGCCACCGCCATTTCATGCACAAGGAGATCCACGAGCAGCCGCGCGCCATCGCCGACACGCTCCGCGGCCGCTGCCTCCTCGAGGAGGGCGACGTGGTCCTCGACGACGTGCGCCTCGACGCGAAGGGGGCCGCCGCCATCTCGCGGATCGTGATCCTCGCCTGCGGCACCTCCTGGCACGCGGGCCTGGTGGGCAAGCAGCTCGTCGAGCGGCTGGCCCGCATCCCGGTGGAGGTCGATCTCGCCTCGGAGTTCCGCTACCGCGAGCCGGTGATCGACGGCTCGGTGCTGGCGCTGGCCATCTCCCAGTCGGGCGAGACCAGCGACACGCTGGCGGCGCTCCGCGAGGCGAAGCGCCTCGGCGCGCGCACCCTGGCGCTCTGCAACGTCCTCGGCTCCGCCATCGCCCGCGAGGCGGACGACGTCTTCTACACCCACGCCGGCCCGGAGATCGGCGTCGCCTCCACCAAGGCCTTCACCACCCAGCTCGTCTCCCTGGCGCTGCTGGCGATCCGGCTCGGCCGCCTGCGCGGCACCCTCGACGTGGAGAGCGGCCGCCGCTGGCTCGGGCAGCTGGTGGAGCTCCCCACCGTGGTGGAGGAGGCGCTGCGCAGCGAGCAGAAGGTGCTCGAGGTGGCGAAGACGATGGTCGACGCCCGCGACGTGCTCTTCCTCGGCCGTGGCCCCCAGATGCCCAGCGCGCTGGAGGGGGCGCTCAAGCTCAAGGAGATCTCCTACATCCACGCCGAGGGCTACGCCGCCGGCGAGATGAAGCACGGGCCGATCGCCCTCATCGACAAGGACCTGCCGGTGGTGGTGATCGCCCCGCTCGACGCCACCTACGAGAAGACGGTGGGGAACATCGAGGAGGTCCGCGCCAGGGGCGGCAGGGTGATCGCGGTGGTCACCGCCGGCGACGAGCACGTGGCGAAGATCGCCGACCACGTCCTCGAGGTGCCGGGCTGCGACCCGCTCCTCGCCCCGGTGGTGGTGAGCATCCCCCTCCAGCTCCTCGCCTACCACGTGGCCGATCTGCGCGGCACCGACGTCGACCAGCCGCGCAATCTCGCCAAGAGCGTGACGGTCGAGTAGGCAGCACAGCTTGCACCACCAGGCGGCGGGGAGTAGGGATGCGCTGACTGCATGAGCGCCTCCTCCGATTCATCCCCCGCCACCGGCTCGATCTGGCTCCGCCCCGCCACCTGGATCCGCGACCGCGCGCCGGACTGGAAGGTCCGGCTGGTCACGCCGGGCGAGTCGACCCTCGTCCTGGTGGTGGCGGCGATCGTCGGGGTCTACGCCGGCCTCGCCACCGGCCTCTTCGCCAACGCCATCTCCTTCTTCCACCTGCTCTTCTTCCGGACGAAGACCTTCGCCAGCGTCTTCTCGCTGGGGCCGGCGGGGGACGCGTGGCGCGAGCGCTTCGTGGAGGAGCTCCTCCGCACCCGCTGGCACGTGGAGTACCTGGTGGTGGCAGGCATCGGCATCGCCGCCGCGCTCGTCCTCGACAGGATCGCCCGCCTCACCCCGATCGACCCGGAGGAGAAGGTGCCCGGGGGCGAGCGCCCCTTCCTCACCATCGCCGAGCTGCTCGCGGTCTGGATCGCGCTCTTCTACCCGCTCTCGCTCCTCGCCGCGTTCAACCGCTCCTTCCCCCAGACCCACGTCGGCCTCGCCACCATCCTCGACCAGGCGCCGTGGTTCCTCGTCCTCCTCATCCCCACGGTGGGCGGCCTCGCGGTGGGCCTCCTCGTCCACCACCTCTCCCCGGAGTCGAAGGGGCACGGCGTCTCCGAGGTGATCGAGGCGGTGGCGGTCCATGGCGGCCGCATCCCCGCCTCGGTGGCGATCTGGAAGAGCCTCACCGCCGCCATCTCCATCGGCAGCGGCGGCTCGGTGGGGCGCGAGGGGCCGGTGGTGCAGGTCGGGTCCTCCGTCGGCTCCGCCATCGGGCAGAAGCTCGAGTTCTCCCGCTCCAACCTGCTGGTGCTGGTGGGCGCCGGCGCCGCAGCGGGCATCGCCGGCTCGTTCAACGCGCCGATCGCCGGGGCGATGTTCGCGGTGGAGATCATCCTCCTCGACTTCGGCGTCCGCACCTTCACGCCCATCGTGCTCGCCTCGGTGACCGCGGTGATCACCTCGCAGTCGCTGATCGGCGGCGTGCAGGAGATCGTGCGCCCCACCTACGAGATGGTCTCGGGCCTGGAGATCTTCGCCTACGCGCTGCTGGGGATCATCGCGGGCGCGGTCTGCCTCCTCTACATCCGCGGCCTGATCCTCGGTGAGGAGGTCTTTGCCGGCGAGCGGGGCGGCAGGGTGGGGCGCTGGCTGAGCCGGCTGCCGCCGCCCGTCAAGCCGGCGGCGGGCGGATTCCTCCTCGGCGTGATCGGCCTCTTCATCCCCCGCGCCCTGGGCACCGGCTACGAGACGATGAACGCCGCGCTGATCGGCGAGCTCTCCTTCGGCGTGCTGGCGCTGATGGTGATCGCCAAGATCGCCGCCACCAGCCTCACCCTCGGCTCGGGCGGCTCGGGCGGTTCCTTCTTCCCGGCGATGGTGATCGGCGCGGCGCTCGGCGGCGCGTTCGGCACGGTGATCCACGGCCTCGCCCCGGCGTACACCGCCGTCCCCGGCGCCTACGCGCTGGTGGGGATGGGCGCGGTGGTGGCGGGGGCCACCCTCGCGCCGCTCACCGGCATCGTGATGCTCTTCGAGCTGACCGGGAACTACGAGATCATCCTGCCGCTGATGGTGACGTGCGTGATCGCCTCCACCATGGTCCACCGGATCCTCGGCGAGTCGATCTACACGCTCAAGCTCTCCGCCCGCGGGATCTCGGTCCGCTCCCACCGCGAGCAGGTGGTGCTGCGCTCTCTGAGCGTCGCCGGGGCGATGACGCGCGAGCTCGCCACGCTGGAGCCGTCGACGCGGCTCAAGGACCTGCTCCAGCTCTTCACCTCCACCACCTACTCGGTCTTCCCGGTGGTGGAGAACGGATCGCAGCTCGTGGGGCTGATCACCGTGCAGGACGTCCGCTCCATCCTCTACGAGGAGGGGCTGAGCGAGCTGGTGGTGGTAGAGGAGCTGGCGCGGCCGCCGCAGGCGGTCCTCACCCCCGACGACGATCTCGAGACGGCGCTCAAGCACCTGGTCTCCTGCGACGTGGACATCCTGCCGGTGGTGGCGCGGCGCGACTCCCGCGAGCTGGTGGGCGTCCTCTCCCGCAGGGACGTGCTCCGCGCCTACGGCAGGGCCGTGGCCCGCAGGCCCGGCCATGCCCATCTCCACGACAGGCTGCGGGGCTGACGGAGGATGGCGATGCGCCTCTTCGTGGCGGTCGATCCCTCGGACGAAGTGCGCGCCGCCCTGGGGCGGGCGATCGAGGCGGGGCGCGTCTTCGCCCCCGACGCGAAGTGGCAGCGGGAGGAGGCGATCCACCTCACCCTCGCCTTCCTCGGCAACGTGCCCGACGAGCGGGAGCCGGCGATCGAGGCGGCGCTGCGCCAGGTGGCGGGCCGCCACGCGCCCCTCGCGCTGCGCGTGGGCGAGGTGGGATCCTTCGGCTCGCTCCACAGGCCGCGGGTGCTCTGGGTGGGGCTCGACGGGGCGCTCGCCGGCCTGACCGCCCTCAAGGAGGACGTGGAGGCGGCGCTCGCCCCCCTGGGATACGTGCCCGAGGAGCGGGCGTTCCGTCCCCACCTCACCCTGGCGCGGGCGCGGGAGCCGCGCGGCGACGCCCGCCTCGCCGAGGCGCGGGCGGGGCTGGGGCGGAGCTTTTCCGCCGGGCCCGCGGCGGATTTCACCGCAGGCGATCTGATCCTCTACCAGAGCCACCTCTCGCCCCACGGCGCGAAGTACACGCCCCGCGCCAGGCTCCCGCTCGCCGGCTGACCGGCCCGGGCCCTCCCGCGGGAAGGGATCCGCAGGGACGACCGGTTCCTCGACGTCCGGGGGGCGTATGCTGCCCGTGCGCCCGCAAGAACGCCGACCGCCGAAACGGAGCCGAAACCCATGCGCCGCCTGCTCGCCCTCCTCGCCGTCCTCGCCGCCACCTCGTGCGCCGGGGCGCCGCGCCCGACGCTCGAGCCCCTGCGGGAGGCGGCGCGCAGCGCCGCCGGCGGATCGTCCGAGGCCTCCACCCTGGCGCTCGCCGGCTGGCATGCCCTCTTCGAGGGGGGCGACGCGGAGCGGGCGCAGGCGCTCGCGGACAGGGCGGTGGAGGCGGCGCCGGCCGATCCGTGGGCGCGCTTCCTCCGCGCCGACCTCGCCGGCCGCCGCCTCGATCCGAACGGGGAGAGCGAGGAGCTCCTCGCCCTGATCGAGGGGGCGCCGCGCCACCCGCTGGCGGTGGTGGCGGCGGGGCGGCTCGTCCGGTTCACGCGGCGCTCGCCCGATCTCGACGCGCTCCTGGAGCAGCGCGTGGTGGCGCTCCTCGACGACGGTCGCGTGGCGGGCGAGGCGCGGACCCGCCTGCGCGGCGTGCTCCGGGTGATGCGGAGCGACGACGGCCTCGAGCACGTGGCGCCGCTTGCAGCGGAGAGCGGCCTCCTCACCGCGGGCAGCGTGGTCGGCCCCTTCTCCCGCTACCACGCCCTCGAGGCGGAGCGCCCCTTCGCACCCGAGGCACGGCGGCCGGTCGAGGCGGCGTACGACGGCAGGCCGATACGCCCCTTCTCCTTCCCCACCGGATCGATCTCCCTCCGCGGCGAGGAGCCGGAGGGCGACGTCTACTACGTCCTCGCGGTGGCGGAGGTGGAGCGGGGCGGCACGTACGCGGTGCGCCTCGCCACCGACGCCTCCACCGGCGCCGCCGTCGCCATCGACGGCGCGCGGGTGGTGGAGCGGCGCGCCTTCGCCGGGCCGGTGCCGACGCAGGTGGCGCAGGCGATCGAGCTCGACGCGGGCAGCCACCTGATCGCGGTGCGGGTGGTGCGCGGCCGGGGCGGCGGCGAGGCGTGGGTGGCGCTCGCGCCCCTCGACGGCTCGCCCGCCGCCATCCGCTTCCGCGCCGCCGCGCCGGGCGACGCGCCGGGCCGGGCGCCGCGGCGGGTGGAGTCGGACGCGCTCCGCCTCGGCACCGACGCCAACGCGCTGGCCGCCTCGCTCGTCGGCGAGGGCGGCGTGGTCGGCCTCTACGCCGCCGCCCTCGACGCCGCATGGCGCGACGGCCAGGGGGCCCGCGCCCTGGTGGAGCAGGCCCTCGTCCACGCCCCGGAGGCGACGCCCCTTCTCGCCCTCCACGCCGAGCTGCTCGAGGGCGACCGCACCCTGCCGTCGAAGATCGCCGCCGCCCGCGCCGCGTCCGACTGGGAGGCGGTGCTGGCGAAGGATCCGCGCCACGGCAGGGCGCTCCTCGCCGGCGCCTCGATCCTCGCCGAGGCGGGCCGCCACGACGAGGCGCTGGAGCGCCTCGCCACCGTGGAGGAGGCGGCGCCCGGCAGCACCGCGCCGCTCCTGGCGAAGGCCCGGGTGGCGCTCCGCCGCGGCTTCGAGGCGGAGGCGCTCGCCGCGGCGCGCACCCTCGCCGAGCGCGGCAGTGATCGTTGCGCCGGCTACTCCCTGCTCTTCGACATCGCGCGCCGCACCGACGCGGTGCGCGACGCGGACGCGGCGATGGAGGGCCTCGCCCGGTGCGGCGGCGGCCGCAGCCGCCTCGTCACCCACCAGACCGGGCGCGGCGCCGTCGCCGAGGCGATTCCCCTCGCCCGCGCCCTCCTCGCCGAGGATCCCCAGGACGCCGGCGCCGCGCAGCGCCTCGCCGAGCTCCTCGTCGCCACCGGCGCGATGGAGGAGGCGGTGCGGATCCTCGAGCAGCAGGAGGCCTTCTGGCCCCGCAACGCGTGGCTCCCCCGGCGGCGGGCGGAGCTCCTCGAGCGGATGGGCGACGCGGCGGGCGCCGCCGCGGCGCGCAACCGCGCTCTCTCCCTCGACGGCGCCGATCTCGCCACGCGGCGGATGGCGGCGCTGCAGAACGGCGGCGACGTCCTCGGCGACGTGCGCCGCGACGGGCTCGAGCTGGTGCGCCGCTTCGAGGCGGCGCCGCGCTCCTTCGACACGCCGGCGGTCCTGCTGCTCGATCTGGGCGCGGTGGAGGTCTATCCCGATGGCTCGTACGTGGAGAAGGTCCACGTCCTCGCCAAGGTGCTGGACAAGCGCGGGATCGATCAGTTCGGCGAGGCCCATCTCCCCCGCGGCGCGGAGGTGATCCACCTGCGGACGATCAAGCCCGATGGCCGCGTCCTCGTTCCCGAGGCGATCGCCGGCAAGGAGTCGATCTCCCTGCCCAACCTCGAGGTGGGCGACTACGTGGAGCAGGAGTGGATCGTCGCCCACCGCGCCCGCGATCCGGCGCTGCCCGGCTGGTCCGCGGCGCCGTTCTACTTCCGCTCCGCCGGCCTCCCCATGCTCGAGTCGGTCTACGTGGTCCGCGCCCACAGGGACGCGGGACTCGAGCTCGACGTCCACAACGGGATGGAGGGCGCCGCGGTGGTGGAGGAGGGCGAGTGGAGGACGGTGACCCTGCGGCGCACCGACGTCCCCGCCCTGGTCCCCGAGCCGGTCGCCGTCTCGCAGCGCGAGTTCGTGCCGTGGGCGCAGGTGGGCGCCGGCGCGGACGAGACCGCGATCTTCCCCTTCTTCGCCGACAACCTCGCCGGCGCCGCCGCTCCGACGCTCGAGGTGCGGGCGTGGGCGCGCGAGGTGGCGGCGCGGGTGCCCGCGGGCGATCGCGCGGCGCTGGTGCGCGCGCTCTACGATCGGGTGATGGAGGAGATCGAGGGGAACGAGCGGGGCTTCGGCTCCACCGCCGCTGCCGTCCTCGCCCACGGGCGGGGCAACCGGCTCCTCCTCCTCAAGGCCGCCTTCGACGCGCTCGGCATCGAGAGCCGCTATGCGGCGGTGCGCACCTTCGACCGGGATCCCGCGCCGTACCGCTTCCCCGAGGCGGATCGCTGGAGCCATATCGTGCTGGTGGTCCGCACCGCGCCCGACGCGCCGTGGATCTGGCTCGATCCCGCCACGCGCTTCGCTCCCTTCGGCGCCCTCGCGCCCCAGGCGCAGGGCGTCTCCGCCTGGATCCTCCCCGAGCCCGGCGAGACCGGCGCGATGCGCACCACCACCCCGGTCCACGACGGCCCCGCGGGGCGTGAGGTGGAGCTGCGGCTCGCCCTCGGTGAGGACGGCGTGCTGCGGGGCGAGGGGCGGGAGCGCTACCTCGGCTTCGAGGCTGCCGCCGCGCGCAGCGGGCTGGAGCAGATGGACGCCGATCGGCGCAGGCAGGTGGTGGAGGGATCCCTCGCCGGCGCCTTCCCCGGTCTCACCCTCCAGTCGCTCGACATCGCGTTCGAGGAAGGGGTGGTGGAGGTGCGCTACGCCTTCGAGCAGCCCAACGCCACGAGGAGCCGCGGCGACGGGCGGCAGGCCCTGCAGCTCTCCGCCCTCGAGGCGGATCTGGGGCGGCGCTATCTCGCCCGGGCGAGCCGGGAGACGCCGCTGCTGGTGGCGGCGCCGGAGCGCGCGGCGGTGACGCTCCACCTCGAGCTGCCCCAGGGCGCGGTGGTGGAGGGCGGCGTCGAGGCGGCGCGGGAGCATGGGCCCTTCGGCGACTACCGGCGCGACGTGGGCGTGGAGGGGCGCACCGTGGCGATCCGCGAGCAGCTCCTGGTGGAGCGGGGGCGGGTGGAGCCGGCGCGCTACGCCGACTTCGCCGACTGGGTCTCGGCGGTCGACCGGGCGCAGACGGTGGAGCTGATCTTCCGCCGCTGAGCGGGCGGCGGCGACGCGGCGACCGGTCCCGGCGGTCGACCCGCGGAGGGTGGAGCCGATCTTCCGGCGCTGCGCACGGTGGGCCGCGCAGCGGCGGCGGTGCCTGCGGCGTGGCCCGGCGAGCTGCAGCGCGTCGCGCCCGACGCCGGATGCAGGCGCGTGCGCACCGCGGCGAGCCGCGCGGATCGCGCCGTGGACCGGCGGCGCGTCGCGCACCTTCCGCAATCGCGGCGTCGCGGCCGTGCTCCGTGCCCCCGCGCCGTTCGCTCAGTCGACGACCGGCAGCGCGCGTGCCGGCGGCTCGTCCGGCAGGAGCCGCACCGCCACCTCGGTGTGGTACTCGAGGCCGCGCTCGGTGCAGCGGACGTGGCTCCCCTCGCGGCGGATCAGCCCCTGCGCCTCGAGGCGATCGAGCGCCCGCGCGGTGGCCGCCGGGATCGCCCCCACCGTCTCCGCCGCCGCGGCCGCCAGGTCGAATCCCTCCACCAGCCGCAGCCCGAGGAAGAGCCGCTCCTCGAAGAGCTCCGCGGGGGAGATCTCGTCCCGCTCCACCTCGGGCGCGCCGCCGCTCTCCACCGCGGCGAGATACGCCTCCGGCTTGCGCGGGTTGCCGTAGCGCAGGCCACCGGTGGCGGTGCGGCGGAAGCCGTGGGCCCCGCAGCCCGCCGCGACGTACTCGCCCCCCACCCAGTAGAGCGTGTTGTGGCGCGACGCGCGCCCGGGCCTGGCGTAGTTGGAGATCTCGTAGCGGCGGTAGCCTGCCTCGCCGAGGAGATCGCGCACCATCGCGCCCATCCGCGCCTGCGCCGCGTCGTCGGGCACCTGCACCCGCCCGCGCTTCACCTCCTTGGCGAGGCGCACCTCCTCCGCCAGCCCCTCGAGCGTCAGGCCGTAGCAGGAGATGTGCTCCGGGCCGAGGTCGATCGCCTTCTCCACGTCGGCGCGCGCCATCCCCGGCGTCTGCCCGGGCCCGCCGAAGATCAGGTCGAGGGAGACGTTGTCGAAGCCCGCCGCACGCGCCTTCTCGTAGGCGCGCACCGCCTCGTCGGGCGTGTGCCTGCGCCCCAGGCCGCCGAGGATGCGCGGGTGGAACGACTGCACGCCGATGGAGAGGCGGTTGACCCCCGCCGCGCGCAGCGTGGCGAAGCGGCTGGCGTCCGACGCGCCGGGGTTGGCCTCGAGGGTCACCTCCGCGCCGGGCGCCAGGCCGAACAGGCGATCCACCGTCTCGATGGTGGAGGCGACGCAGGCGGGATCCCAGATCGAGGGGGTGCCGCCGCCGAAGTAGAGCGATTCGACGCCCGTGGCCGGACGCCCGTGCTCCTCCGCGCGGCGCGCCAGCTCTGCGGCGATCGCGTCGCGGTAGCGGGCGTGCGGCACCTCCGCCGCCACCACCGAGGCGAAGTCGCAGTAGGGGCACTTGGAGAGGCAGTACGGGAAGTGGACGTAGACGCCGAAGCGCGAGGCGAAGGAGACCAAGGCGGTCCTTTCAACAGCGGCGGCGGCGCGCCCGTTCCGATGCGCCGCCCGGCCCCTCCATGGCGCGAATCGCCGGCGGCTGGCAAGCGCAATGCCCGGGTGCTGCCGACGGCGGCGAGCGACGCGCTCTCCGCACCGCGCGCAGGCTCAGCGCTTCGCCGCGAGCTGCGCGGCGAGCCGGTCGATCTCCGCCTGGAGGAAGCCGTTCTCCGCCTCGAGCTCCTCCACCCGGGCGGCGAGGGCGCTCGCGTCCGGCCCCGGCGCCTGCCCGCGGCGCGCCGCGGCGAGCTCCGCCTCGCGCTGGGCGAGCTGCCCGGCGAGGTCGGCGATCTGCGCGGCCAGCTCGTCCTGGAGCCGCTCGCGATCCGCGCGGAGCTCCTCCAGCTCCGCCGCGAGCTGCTCCCGCGCCGCGTGGGCGGCGTTGAGCTCCGCGTGGAGCATGGAGATGAGCGTGGCGTTGCTCCCGCCCTCCGCCTGGCGCGCCTGCAGCTCCTCGATCTCCCGCAGGTGGTCCGCCTCCGTCTCGCGGAGCGCCTCCACCTCTCCCTCCAGCTCGGCGATGCGCGCGCCCAGCTCGCCCCGGGTGTCGGCCAGCTCCGCCTCCAGCTTGCGGGCCAGCGCCTCGAGGGCCGCGCGCTCGTCGGCACCGCTGTCGCCCTCCGCGACGAGCACCACCTCGTTCGACTCGATCTCCGGCAGGAGATCGTCGAGGTCGGCGATGCGCAGATCCTTGTCCATGAGCGCCTATCTCCCGGAAAGAACGGAAGGAAAAGGGGGTTCGGGCCGCAGACTAGCAGAAGGCACCCGCCGGATCATCCCGACCCGCGGATGGCGTTGACAGTCCGGTCCCGGAACCGCACCTTCCGGCGGTTGCACGTCCGCCCGCTTCCCCTGCGGAGAAGCGGGCAGGCCCGGCGCCGCCCCGCGCGGCCGCGTTCCGGAGGAACCTTGCGCCACCAGCTCGACAACGGACTCACCGTCATCCTCCAGCCGAACCACGCAGCACCGGTGGTCGCTCTCCAGGCCTGGGTGCAGGTGGGCTCTGCGGACGAGACGGAGCGGGAGGCAGGCCTCGCCCACCTCCACGAGCACATGCTCTTCAAGGGGACGCAGAAGCGGAAGCCGGGCGAGGTCGCGAGGGACATCGAGGCGCGGGGCGGCGAGGTCAACGCGTGGACGTCGTTCGACCAGACGGTCTACCACCTCACCATCGCCTCCCGCTTCTTCGAGGAGGGGCTCGACGTCCTCGCCGATCAGGTCCTCCACTCCGTCTTCGATCCCGGCGAGCTCTCCCGCGAGATCGAGGTGGTGATCGAGGAGATCAAGCGGGCCAACGACATGCCCTCCCGCAAGGCGTCGCGGGAGATGTTCCAGCTCGCCTACACCACCCATCCCTACAGGCGGCCGGTGATCGGCTACCCGGAGACGGTGCGCTCCTTCACCCGCGACGACGTCCTCTCCTTCTACGAGCGCTACTACACGCCGGACAACATCGTCCTGGTGGTGGTGGGCGACTTCGACGAGGCGCAGGCGCTGCGGCGGATCGAGGCGCTCTGGGGCGGGGTGGGGACGAAGCAGGGCGGAAGGCCGGTGCGCCCGGCGGAGCCGGCGCAGCGGGAGATGCGGGCGCGGATCCTCCGCGAGCCGCTCCAGGAGACCCACCTCGCCCTCGCCTTTCCCATCCCCGACGTCCACCACGGCGACCTCGCCGCCCTCGACCTCGCCGCCGCCATCCTCGGCAACGGCGACAGCGCCCGTCTGGTGATGGAGGTGAAGCGGGAGCGGCAGCTCGTCAACGAGGTCTACGCCTACGCGTACACGCCGAAGGATCCGGGCCTCTTCGTGGTGGGAGCGACCCTGCGCCACGACGGGGTGGAGCCCGCGGCCGCCGAGATCCTCCGCCAGCTCTACAGGCTGCGGCGCGAGCTGGTGGACACCCACGAGCTGGAGGTGGCCAGGCGCCTCATCGAGTCGGAGGCGATCTGGCAGCGGGAGACGGTGCAGGGCACTGCCCGCAAGCTCGGCTTCTACGAGACCGTGACCGGCTCCCTCGACTTCGAGAAGTGGTACTACGAGCGGATCCGCTCGGCGACCGCCGAGGAGATCCGCGCCGCGTGCGATCGCTACCTGCGCAGCGAGCGGCTCAACGCGGTGGTGCTCACCTCGCAGGAGGGAAGCGCCAGCGAGGAGATGCTGCGGAAGGTGGCGGCCGAGGCCGAGGCGAAGCTCGAGGCGCCAGCGCCCGCCGCCATCGTCGCGGCGCAGCCCGCGCAGCAGGCGGCCCCGGCACGGCGCGCCCCCTCGGTGCAGCGCAGCGCGCTCGGCGCGGGCATCGTCTCCGCGCGCCTCCCCTCCGGCGCCCGCGTGCTGGTGAAGCAGGAGACGGCGGTTCCGATCGTGGCGGCGCGCGCCGCCTTCCTCGGCGGGCTGCGCTACGAGGACGAGGCGAGCAACGGCGTGCACCACCTGCTGGCGCGCGTCCTCACCAAGGGGACGAAGCGCCGCAGCGCCCGCGAGGTGGCGCGCCTCAGCGACGAGCTGGTCGCCTCGCTCGCGGGCAACTCGGGCCGCAACTCCTTCGGCCTGCGCGGCGACTTCCTCGCCCGCAACTTCGACGCCTCGTTCCGCCTCTTCGCCGAGTGCCTGCGCGAGCCCGCCTTCGATCCCCGCGAGGTGGAGCGGGAGCGCGCGCTGCAGCTCGAGGAGATCCGCAGCCGCGACGACAGCCCGAGCGGCGTCGCCTTCGATCTCTTCTGCAGGGCGCTCTACACCAGGCACCCCTACCGCCTCGATCCCATCGGCGAGCGCGAGCCGGTGGAGCGACTCGGCCCCGACGACCTCCAGCGCTGGTACGCCGCCCACTACGGCCCCGACAACCTCGTGCTCGCGCTGGTGGGCGACGTCGATCCCGACCACGCCTTCTCCCTGGCGGAGGAGCTCTTCGGCGGGACGACCGGCCCGAGCCACGCGCCGCCGCAGGTGGAGATCGATCCCCCGCCCTCCGAGCCGCGGCGGGTGGAGCGGGTGATGGACAAGCAGCAGGCCCACCTGGTCCTCGGCTTCGCCGGGGCGCGCTTCTCCGATCCCGATCGCCACGCCCTCGAGCTGCTGGCGAGCGTCCTCGCCGGGCAGGGTGGCAGGCTCTTCGTGGAGCTCCGCGACAAGCGCTCCATGGCCTACTCGGTCACCGCCTTCAACCTCGAGGGGATCGACCCGGGCTATTTCGCCGTCTACATGGGCACCTCGCCGGAGAAGCTGGAGGCGGCGGAGGCGGGGATCCGCGCCGAGCTGGACAAGGTGGTCCAGTCGCCGATCACCGAGGAGGAGCTGCAGCGCGCCCGCCGCTACCTGGTGGGCAGCCACGCCATCGGCCTGCAGAAGAACGCGTCCCGCGCCGCGGTGATCGCGCTCGACGAAGCGTACGGCCTGGGCGCCGATCACTTCTCCCGCTACCAGGAGCGGATCGAGTCGGTGACCCGCGAGCAGGTGCTCGAGGCGGCGCGCCGCCATCTGGTCATGGACCGCAGCGTGGTCGCCGTGGTAACGCCGCCCCGTTCAACGACCTGAAACGAGCGGCTCGCATGCGCACCTACCTCGCCCTCACCTTCGACGTTCCCGACGAGCTGGCGGACCTGGCCTCCTGGCTCCTCCACGAGGAGGAGGCGGGCGGCGTCGAGATCCGCGACCACGAGATCCTCCCGCCGCCGGGGATGAAGCCCCTGCCCGCGGGGCGCTCCCAGGTGATCGGCTTCTTCGAGGGCGAGGTGGACGGCGACGAGATCGCCGCGCGGGTGCGCGATCGCCTCGAGGAGGAGGGGGCCGCCGGCGAGATCCGCGTGGGCGTCGCCCGCCTCAAGGACGAGGACTGGGCGGAGACCTGGAAGCTCCACTTCCAGCCCCTCCACGTCGCCGGGAAGATCTGGGTCCTGCCGCCCTGGGAGAAGGTGCCCGAGGGGGAGCTCGCCGTGGTGATCGAGCCGGGCATGGCCTTCGGCACCGGTGGCCACGCCACCACCGCCCTCTGCCTCGAGGGGCTGGTGGAGGTCCTCGCCCGCAGGCCGGGGGCGGCGGTGCTCGACGTGGGCTGCGGAAGCGGCATCCTCGGCATCGGCGCCTGCAAGCTGGGCGCGGGCCGCGTGGTGATGATCGACAACGATCCCATCGCGGTGCAGGTGGCCACGGAGAACGCGGAGAAGAACGGCTGCCCGGCAATCGAGACGTCGGGGACGCCGGTCGAGGAGATCGGCGAGCGCTTCCCGGTGGTGGTTGCCAACATCCTCGCGGTGACGCTGATCGATCTCGCCGAGGCGATCGGCGCCACGGTGGAGGCAGGCGGCGAGCTGCTCCTCTCCGGCATCCTCGTGGGCCAGATGGACGACGTGGTGCGCGTCTACGAGGCGCGGGGCCTGCGTCTTCGCGAGACGCGGACGCGCGGCGACTGGGCGCTCGTCTGGATGGAGCGTCCCGCGCCGTGAGGCGGCTCCTCGTTCCACCCGATCGGATCGCGGACGGGCGCGCGCGGATCGAGGGCGACGCCCTCCACTACCTGGCGCGCGTCCTCCGCCTGAAGGCCGGCGACGAGCTCGAGGTCTTCGACGGCGCGGGCCACGCGTGGCAGGCGCGCATCGCCTCGATCGACGACGACGCGGCGGTGGTGGAGCTCGGGGAGGCGCGCGCCGTGGCGCCCGCGCCGCGGATCACCCTGGCGCAGGGTCTGGCCAAGGGGGACAAGGTCGACCTGGTGGTGCAGAAGGCGACCGAGCTGGGCGCCGCGCGCATCGCGCCGCTGCAGCTCGAGCGCTGCGTGGTGCGGCTCGAGGGGGCGAAGGCGGCGGAGCGGACCAGGCGTTGGCGCCGGATCGCCGAGGAGGCCGCCAGGCAGTGCGGCCGCGCGGATGTGCCCGAGGTGGATGAACCGGCGGGTCTGCGCGCCTTCCTCGATGCAGCCGCCGCCCGGGGCGAGAAGGTGGCGGTGCTCTGGGAGGAGGAGGGGAGCGCGCGCCTGGGGCCCTGGGTGGCAGCGCACCTCGGCGAGCCGATGGCGCTGGTGATCGGCCCCGAGGGCGGGCTGACCGCCGCGGAGGTCGGGGCGATCCGCGCGGCGGGCGGCGCGGTGGTCGGGCTCGGGCCGCGCATCCTGCGCACCGAGACGGCGGGCTTCGCCGCGCTGGCGGTGGCGATGCACCTCGCCGGCGAGCTCGGTTGAGCCGCCGCGAGGCGGCGGCTCGCTCCGCCGGAGGTGTGCAAACGCAAGGTCGTAGCGCGCCGGTGCGGGTCTCCTCCGCCGGGTCCCGCTCGAGCGGATCCGCGTGAGGAGGTTCGGACCGGAACGGGGGCTTTCCGCGCGGTTGCGGCGAGATGCGAATGCGTGCCAACTGGCCGTCGTTGACCCGAGGGGGGAGGCGAAGCGTGGAGCCGAGGCTGGACGAATACGAAGCGGTGGTGCGCAGGGTGGAGGGCTTCGCCGCGGCGGTGAGCGAGCGGCGCGCCGCCGACATGGCCTGCCGCGCCGGCTGCGACGCGTGCTGCCAGGTGCGCCTCGAGGTCTCGGCGGTGGAGGCGGCGGCGGTGCGGCGAGCGCTGGAGCAGCTCCCGGGCGCGGCGCGCGACGCGGTGCGGGAGCGGGCGCGAAGCGGTGATCCCGCGCGCTGCGTGATGCTGGACGAGGCGGGGCGCTGCGCCATCTACGGGGCACGGCCGCTCGTGTGCAGAACCCAGGGCCTCCCGCTCCGCTACCCGGCTGGATTCGTGCCGGCGGATGCGGTCGGCCTCGATCTGGGGCAGAGGGGCCAGGCCACCTGGTGTCCGCTCAACTTCACGGAGCGGGCGCCGGCGGGAGCGGACGTTCTCGACGCGGAGCTGGTGGACCAGCTCCTGGCGGTGGTCAACCAGCGGTACTGCGCCGCCACCGGCGAGGATCCGCTGGCACGCATCGCCCTGGAGGCGCTGGCCGCGTCGTGATGGCATGCCGATCGCTTTGATCATGCGAAACGACGAATGGATCAAAACGAGGTTGACAGCCCGGGGAAGCGCCCCTAATGTTCGCGAACCTTCGACGCGGCGGTGACGCTGCGCCGCGGGTACCTCCCCCTGGTGGGCCCCTCGAGGGCAGATTCGCGGAGAAGGCGGAATCAACGCCGCTCCTCCGATGGTTCGTCGTCGCCGGAGGGCCAAAGGGGGCGGCGGAGAGGCGACTCTTCGCCGGCCGGGCCGAAAGGTCCGGCAGCCGAGAAAGCGGCAGAAAAAACCGCTTGACGGCACGGGCGAGGCGGAAGTAAAAGCCGCGCCCACCTCGACGGACCGGCGGTCGCCGGGAAGTCGAAGCGGAGCCCGGCGGTTGAGGGC
>Ga0180215_1000769_pt1 | contig 37907 bp, 33 predicted proteins | sample eDN3rd37CBELigBY_FD_128871 | JGI IMG/M metagenome (GOLD analysis project Ga0180215, IMG submission 128871) | Enriched backyard soil microbial communities from Emeryville, California, USA - eDNA 3rd pass 37_C BE-Lig BY (version 2) (version 2) | ecosystem: Environmental > Terrestrial > Soil >...
AGTCATGTTAAAATTCCTCCGATGAATGTTGTCTCGACAACCACATTCTAAAAGAGAATTTTAATCATGGCTCTTTTTAATTTATTCCAATCGCCATTTTACACAATTATATGGACTCAACTCAAAAGGGGAAGTAATCACTCCAAAATCCTGCACTTTTGCAGGCATTCTCGCTAAATGGTCGCAACCACTGATATTTCCTGCACTTTTGCAGGTTTTTCACATTGGGTTGATACAGCGGCTACTAATCCTGCACTTTTGCAGGCATTCTCGCTTAATGGCCGTAACCACTGAGCGTGTTGTCGACGAACGCATCCGTAGCATTGTATTTGCGCATTTCATTCGCGATGACGACACGCTGGTAGTCGCTTTCCTCGGCAATGTACATTTTAAACTCGCGGTTCTGGACCATCTCAGCGGGCAGATTGTAAATGTAGCGGGTGAAAATATCCATGGAGGCCATAAGTTGCTCCGTAATATGCCCGTTCCATTCCATTTCCTTTTCTTTGACGATTTTCGTGGAGTAAGGGTAATAATAGACGAGAATAATGGTCAGCGGGAACAGCAGCACAAGCAAATAGGAGATCAGAAATTTGACTAATAGGCTGAAGCGTTGAACTTTCATTGCATACACCTGGCCTTTCTTCTTCTATCAACGCAGGAAAGCTTAACTAGGAGTATTAGGCAGCGTTCTTATAATTAATATATATATAATAAATTTAATATTATTGAAAACAAATAAGGCCGTCAATCGGCCTTTCGTTCGATCGCAGGAATGCCTATTGCATAATAATGGATTACGACGTACAATAACATATGAATAAGTGCTCATATGTTATTATGATAAAAATAGAGTTGATCGCACACTGGAGGGGTAGAAATGAGCAAGGACAAGAAAGGAAACGATAATCGCCATCATAGCTATCATGACCGCGAACAAGCTTCTGAACACGGCCGACATGAGGAACATGATCACGATCACGATCATAGCCGCGAGGAGCATGATCATGCCCATGATCACAATCATAGTCACAGCGAGCATCATCACGGCCATTCCCATTCGCACGGCATCGGCCATCATCATCATGGGCCGAACAATAAGGCCGGGCTGCTTATCGCCCTTATTATTACAACGAGCATTATGCTGCTCGAATTCGTCGGCGGCCTCGTTACTAAATCGCTAGCGCTTCTGTCGGATTCCGGCCATATGCTGAGCGATGCCGGAGCGCTCGCGCTCAGTCTGGCCGCCATGTGGTTCGCGGCAAGGAAGCCTTCGCAGAACAAGACGTTCGGCTTTCATCGCTTTGAAATATTAGCCGCTTTATTGAATGGGGTTACGTTGTTTGTCATTGCTGCGTTTATCGTTGCGGAAGCGATCGAACGGCTCGCTGCGCCTCCTGAGGTTGCCAGCGGCTCCATGATCGTTATCGCCGTCATCGGCTTGCTTGCCAATCTCGCCAGCGCCTGGTTTCTTATGCGCAAGGGCGATGTGAAGGAGAATGTCAATGTGCGGAGCGCCTACCTGCATGTGATCGGAGATGCGCTCGGCTCGGTAGGGGCGATTATTGCGGGGCTGTTTATGCTGGCATTCTCCTGGTATATCGCCGACCCGATCATTAGCATCGTCGTTGCGCTGCTCATACTGAAAAGCGCGTGGGGCATTATTCAGACGACGGTTCATATTTTGATGGAGGGCGCTCCGGCAACGGTGAAGCCGGAGGAGGTAACGGCTATGCTGAAAGGAATCGACGGCGTCAAGGATGTGCACGATATGCACATTTGGACGATTACGTCGGGGCTTGACTCGCTCAGCTGCCATCTTGTCGTGGACGACCGGTCGGACTGCCAGACGATATTGCAGCAGTCGCTTCGCGAGCTGGAGAAGCGGTTCGGCCTGAAGCACGCGACGATTCAAATTGAAAAGTCCGAGCTAAAGCACTCGGAGCTTCATTAGATCAACGCTCATGCCGCCCGCGCATGAGCTTTTTTTTTTGCCGCCTGTGTAGATATGTTCTATTGCGCCCGCAGCGAACAAAACAAAACGATGCATTTCCTGCCAGCAGCTTTCTAGGGCAAATCAAGGTGATATAATAGGGGCATCAACGATGGAGGAGCTGCCCCTATGCGCGAGCTGCTTAGAGCTGTTGTGCCGACGAAGCTGAAATATCGTTTGTTTGCGGCGTTTGTTCTGCTTATATTGCTGCCTTTCGGCGTTCTGAATTTGTACAACTATCAACGGATCGAAGCGCTCGTTCAGAAGAAGCTTAGCGAGCAGAGCGGCGATCAGTTGAAAAATATGGATCAAATGCTGCAGGATCAGATGAGCATCGCTTTCAAGACGCTTATTTTTTTGGAGCAGGATTCCGCTGTGAAGCGGATTTTGCAGGAGCCGGGCGAAGGAAGCGTATTGAGCAATAAGGAAGCGATGGAGGAAAAGTTCAAAAGCTTAAACAACAGCTTTTTTCTTTATAATCCGTGGGTTTATTACGCGCTGCTCGATTTTCACGGTCATGTGTACACCTCCTATCAGCCGAAGCGGGCGCTGGATTATGACGATTTTCGTTCCAACCCTTGGTTCATGGATACGGAGAAGGAAGGGCTCAACTACCGATGGGTGCCGAATGAAGCTAACTATGTCCATCGCGACCTGTCGACCAGCCCTTATTTGCTGTCGCTTTACGCCGTGCTTCGGGACGGCAATAACAAGCCTTACGGAATGGCCCGGGTCAGCATCGACTATGCGCTTTGGTTTCAATCCGCGCTCAAAAATTCGGATACGAGCCAGGATTATTTTATGATTACGGCAGATGGGGAAACGGCAGCTAAATCGGTTAAGGATGCGGAGCTGTCCGCGGATGTTCTGAGCCGTATAGCCGATAAGCCTGAGAACGGCTATTTTATCGACGAGTCGTCTGATACGCTAATCAATTACAGCTATATGGACTCGCTGGACTGGTATATGATTAACCGCATTCCGCTTAACGTCCTGTTTAATGAAATCAGCGTGCTGAAGAAGCAATATTTTATAACGTTTTTTGCCTTGACCGTCGCGTTTATCGGCATGTCCCTGCTGATCGTTCACACCTTTATCCGCCCGCTGACCCTGCTGCAGCGCAAGATGCGGGACGCGGTCCGGAACGATTTTAAGCTGAAATTGCCGGAATCGAAATTTACGGGCGAGGTGCTCGATCTGACGAGAACGTTCAATGGCATGCTTGGCGATATGGACCGGATGATTGTTCGGCTGAAGGAGGAGGAGCGGCAGAGAGACGCCGTTCATTTCCAAATGCTGTTGGCGCAGATGAATCCGCATTTCCTGCTTAATACGCTCAATACGATGAAGTGGATTGCGCTGCGCAACGGGCAGGAGGAAATTTCGGACATGTGCGTATCGCTGGGCAAGCTGCTGGAATCAAGCCTGAATTCAGCTGTCGATCTTATTTATGTGAAGGATGAGATGGAGCTGATCGGCGCCTTTGTCTATATCCAGCAGGTGCGCAACAACTATCGCTTCGATGTGCAGTATGACTATGACGAGCGGTTGAATTACGCGCTTATTCCGAAGCTAGGGCTGCAGCCGCTAGTAGAGAACGCAATCCAGCATGGGATCGGCGGGATGGCGGAAGGGGGACGCATAGTCATTCGAATTTACCAGCCGGAGGATGTTCAAAATCTGCTGGTGATCGAGGTGGAGGACAACGGCGTCGGATACGGCAATGCGCCTGACAATAATAGGCATCCGAAGCGTCCGGGCATTGGACTTGCCAATATTCGGGAACGGCTGCGCCTGTTGTTCAAGGATACCGGCAAGGTAGAGATCATTTCCCTGCAGCCTGGAACGATGGTAAGACTGACGCTTCCGTTCCTGCTTTCTACGCCGTATGACAGTATGAATCGCGAGCCAAGGAGGTAGCTTATGTGGAAAGTTCTTTTGGTAGAGGATGAGGTGTTCGTGCGCGAATCGGTAAAAGAGCTTATACAGTGGAATGAGCTTGGCTTCGAGCTGATCGGCGAGGCGGGAGACGGCGCGGAAGCGCTCGGCATCATCAAGCGGGAAGAGCCCGATCTCGTGTTAACAGATATTGTGATGCCGAGAATGGACGGGCTCGAGCTGCTAAAAGAGGCGCGACAGGCGGGATCGAATGCGAAGTTTGTTATGCTCACCTGCATGGGCGAGTTCGAATATGTAAGGCAAGCGATGGAATACGGCGCTTCGAATTATATTTTGAAGCTCTCTATGAGCGTCAAGGATTTGCGCGGAACGCTGTGCAAAATGAACGAGGAGCTGTCCCGATTGAAGCCTTCGGCCTTACAGGATGCTGCCGCGATCAGCGATTTTGCAGCAATGGAAAAGGAAGAAGCCGAAGCAACTGATGATATCGCGCATACGAAGCATCCCGAGGTTCGCAAAATTTTGAAGTATATTGAACAAAACTACAATCAGGATATTACGGTTAAGTCGCTCTCGCAGTATGTCATGATGGGTGAGAACTATGTCAGCGCGTTATTCAAGAAGAAAATGGGGCAAAATCTGATTCATTATTTGCACGAGGTGCGGATTAAGAAGGCCAAGGCGTACTTGGAAAGCAGCGACCTGTCCGTCAACGAGATCGGCAGCATGGTAGGCTTCATGAACGATAATTACTTTATAAAAATATTTAAAAGACTGACCGGCGTAACGCCCAGCCAGTACCGCCATGCGCATAAATAGAACAAATCCGCCCCCCTCAGCTGAGGAAAGCCTGCATTTAATTGCATATTTCTGTTCCATGATCAGGGTAGATTTGTTACTTATGATGAAGTTGCCCTCATTGCTATTCTTGATGTGCAACACAAATAATCGCATATGCGCAGGGGGTATTCGGATTGAATAAAATGAAATGGCTTTCATACTCGGTTGTCATGGTCGTCATTCTAAGCTTGCTGGCGGGCTGCTCAAGCGGCGGCTCCAATAAGCCCAACAATGAAAATACGGGGAGCGGCAATACGACCCAGCCGATCAAGCTGACGATGTGGGGAGGGGTGCCGCCGGAATCCGGACCGCAGGCGGTCGTGGATGCCTGGAACGCCGAGCATCCGGACGTTCAAGTGGAATATGTGCGCTTCGTTAACGATGACGACGGCAATCTTAAGCTGGACACCGCGCTCCTTACGGGTCAAAATGTCGATCTGTACGTCAACTATACGCTGACCAATGTGGAGAAGCGGATTGATGCAGGCGTCGCGCTTGATCTGAGCGGATTTTCGGATTATAACATCGACGAGAAGATGGGACCCGACGCCGCGATGTGGAAGGTAAACGACAAATATTACGGTATGCCGACGAAGAAAAATGCGGTATTCATCGCGCTTAACAAGGATGCGCTGGATAAAGCGGGGCTGGCTGTTCCGAAGAAATGGACATGGGATGAAATGAGGGAATATGCGAAAAAATTGAGCGCCGATCATAAGTACGGTCTTGTCCAAAGCATGGTCTCCTACGTCGATCCGCTTGATTCCGTCCTTCAGAAGATCGGCTACACGAAAGCCGACGGCAGCTCGAACTTCGATAATGAATATGCGGTCAAATGGCTGGAGACGCTGAATGCGATGATGAACGAGGATAAGTCGACGCCGCCGCTCGGCGAGCAGCTTACGTCCAAAATGCCGGTTGAAAATTCATTCCTAAGCGGCGAAGCGGCAATGCTGAACATCGGCGAATGGCTTATCCGCAGCTCGAACAATTTGGAGGAATATCCGCGCAACTTCAAAATCGCTTTCGCTCCGGTGCCGAGGCTGATGGAGAACAGCGGCGATTTCATTACTTCCGGCGGATTAGGCGATTTTATTTCGATCAATGCCAAGTCGAAGCATCAAGAGGCTGCTTGGGAATTTTTGAAATGGTATGCGGACGGCGGAATGGCGCCGATGGCTGCCGGCGGAAGGCTTCCTTCCTCAAAGGATATGGATGCGGAGACCGCGCTGAACAGCCTGCTCGGAGATAAAGCGGATACGTATGATGTGGAATCGCTGAAATATGTGCTGTTCGAAAATACGACGCCGACCTTTGTGCGGAGCATTCCGCAGGAAGTGTTCGATATGCGGACTCAGGAATACGAGAAATACTTCCTAGGCGGACGAACGGCGCAGGACACCGTCGCCGAAATGGCGAAGCGCCACAACGGTTTTCTGAACAAAAAATAAATCTGAATGAAACTCGAAAGAACGCTTCCGGCCGCAATGCCGGCGGCGTTCTTTTTTATATCGGCATACACGCTTTCAATAGAACAAAACTATACGGCAATGCGATGGGGACCGAGTAAAAATGCGTGTTTTTGACTGATCAATCCGGTAGATTTGTTCATTATAGAGGCCCGGCCCTCACTGCTATGATGGTTGTAACAATCGAAGAAGCGGGGGAACATCTTATGAACAAAAACTGGATGCAGCGCCAAAGGCTGCTCGGCTACTTCTTTATCGGGCCCAATATGCTGGGCGTGCTGCTGTTTTTTATTTTGCCGGCTATTTATTCGCTGTATCTTGTTTTTACCGATTACAAGTTCATGAATCCGGCGATGAACTTCGTCGGGCTGGACAATATTAAGCGGCTGCTGCAGGACGATATTTTCTACATCTCGCTCAAAAACACCATTATTTTTTTGCTGGCCGTTCCTGTATCCATCGGGCTTGCCTTTATCGTAGCGGTCATTTTGAATCAATCGGTCTATCTCAAAAAGCTGCTCCGCGCCTTGTATTTTATGCCCTATATTACGAGCGGCGTTGCCATCGCCTTCGTGTGGATGCTGCTGTTCCAACCGAATCAGGGGCCGATCAACGGCTTTTTGAGGGCGATCGGCATTTCCAATCCGCCGGGCTGGCTGTCGACGGTGGAAACGTCGATGTATGCGATCGACATTATATGGATCTGGTTCATGCTCGGCTACAACATGATCATTTACTTGGCGGCGCTGCAGGAAATTTCGGGCGAGCTGCTGGAAGCGGCGAAGATCGACGGGGCTAAGCGCATCCAACTGATTCGCAGCATCGTATGGCCGCTGGTCAGTCCTACGACCTTTCTGCTGCTCATTACCGGCATGATTATGACGATCAAAACATTCGGGATCGTACAAGCGATTACGCAGGGCGGGCCGGGCAACAGCACGACGATCCTATCCTTGTACGTGTATCAAAACGCATTCCGCTATTATGAAATGGGTTATGCCGCGACGCTTTCGTGGGCATTGTTCGCCCTAATCATGATCATCACCCTCATACAATGGTGGGGACAAAAACGCTGGGTTCACTACTAGAGGAGGGGAATAAGATGAAGGCAGATTTAGGGCAAAAGCAATCGATAGCTGCACCGCTGGAGTGGAAGAAGCTTGTCACGACGCTCATTATGCTGTTTCTCGGCGTTGTAATGGTCATTCCTTTCCTATGGATGATCAGCACATCGTTCAAGACACAGGCGGAGGTATTCCAATATCCGATTCAATGGATTCCCGAAACGTTCAATTGGGCGCACCATGTGAAGGTATGGACAGGCAGCAACAGTTTCGTGCAGTACTATGTCAATTCATTGAAAATATCGATAATCAGCACGGTTGGGGCAACCTTTTTGTCCGCATTCGCGGCTTACGGCTTTGCGCGCATTCCGTTCAAGGGCCGCAATATGCTGTTCATGGTTTATTTATCGATGATGATGGTGCCGCCTCAGGTGCTGTTCGTGCCCAAATTTCTTATGTTCGACTGGGCAGGCATTTACAACACGCATTGGGCGCTCATTCTGCCCGGCATGTTCACCATATTCGGCGTGTTTATGATGCGCCAGTTTTTCTTGTCGGTGCCTTATGAAATAACGGAGGCGGCATTTATTGACGGAGCGGGGCATCTGCGCATTTTCTTCAAGCTTATTTTGCCGCTGGCTAAGCCGGCGCTTGCGACGCTGGCCGTCATCGATTTCTCCTGGCATTGGAATGATTATGAGAATGCGCTCGTGTTCCTGATCGACAGAAATTTGTATACGGTGCCGCTCGGCCTGCAAAATTTTATTTTGGAAAACAGCGTCGATTACAACGGCATGATGGCTGCCGCAACGGCCGGCATCATTCCGATGATTATTGTGTTTCTGCTTGGCCAGCGCTACATCGTGCAAGGCATTTCAAATTCGGCTGTGAAAGGATGACTCTTATGAAGACGGAAGTATGGAACAAGGATGTAACCGTTATAGGCGGAGGACTATCCGGCGTGTGCGCAGCTATTGCCGCCGCAAGATTGGGCAATACGGTAGCGCTCGTCAACAATCGTCCCGTATTGGGCGGCAATGCGAGCAGCGAAGTTCGGGTCTGGGTATGCGGCGCGACGAGCCACGGCGTAAATCGCTATGCGAGGGAAACGGGCATTATGGGCGAGCTGTTCGTGGAGAACCAGTACCGGAATCCGGAGGGGAACCCGTATATTTGGGATCTTGTCGTGCTGGAGGCTGTGAAGGCGGAGCCGAATATCGAGCTGTTTCTGAATACCGACGTGCATGAGATAGAGGCGGAGGGGGATGCCGGCGATCGGATCATTCGCTCCGTAACGGGCTGGATGATGGGATCGGAGCGCCGCATTAAGCTGGTCAGCGACGTATTTCTGGATTGTACGGGAGACGGGCTTGTCGGCTTTCTCGCAGGAGCGCAGTACCGGATCGGCCGCGAAGCGAAGCAGGAATTCAATGAAGACTGGGCGCCGGAGCAAGCGGATAGCATAACGCTTGGGAGCACCATCCTTTTCTATACGAAGGATACGGGACAGCCGGTCAAGTTCGTTCCGCCGTCTTTTGCCAAGGACATTACGAAGACGACCATTCCGATGAAGCGCGTCATTCGAAGCGGAGACTCCGGCTGCCATTATTGGTGGATCGAGTGGGGCGGGGAGCTCGATACGGTGCATGAGAACGAGCGCATTCGCGACGAGCTGTGGGCCGTTATTTACGGCATATGGGATTATATTAAAAATTCAGGGCAATTCGACGCCGATACGATGACGCTGGAATGGGTAGGCTCGATTCCGGGAAAACGCGAATTCCGCCGCTTCATCGGCGACTATATATTGAATCAAAACGATATTCTGGCGCAGGAGCCGTTCGAGGACAGGATCGGCTTCGGCGGCTGGTCTATCGACCTTCATCCGCCGCAGGGCATGTATGCAACGGAAAGCGGCTCCAAGCATTATCATCCTGACGGCATCTACCATATTCCGTTCCGCTCGCTCTATTCGGCTAACGTAAGCAATCTGCTCTTTGCCGGACGGAATATTAGCGCGACGCATGTCGCCTTCGGCACAACGCGGGTAATGGCGACCTGCGCAGTGATGGGAGAGGCGGCGGGAACGGCCGCAGCGCTCTGCGCGCAGCGGGGGGTAACCCCGCGCGAGCTGCACCAATCCGGCATGGATGAGCTGCAGCAGACGCTGCTCAGGCAGGATGCCGCAATCATTGGCCTGGCCGGCCATGATCCGCTGGATCATGCGCGAAGAGCGAAAGTAACGGCTTCCTCTGCGCTCCGCGCGTTCGAGCTTGCGTCAAGTATAAGCAGCTACCGGCTTAGAAATGACGCAGCGCTGCTGCTTCCGGTTGAGCGGAGGCTTGGCAGGCTGGAGCTTCTGCTGGATGCGGACGCGGATACAGAGGTACGGCTTGAGCTATGGTCGACGGGCAGGCCGGAAAACTACGTACCTGCTGAATTGCTGAAAGGTGTGTCCGCGCAGGTGGCGAAGGGCGAAGAGCAGTGGGCGGCATTTGAGCTGCAATGGGAGCCCGATCAGCCATGCAACGCATTTTTGATCGTAAAAGCCAACGATGCGGTTAGCCTGCATCAGTCTGCCGAGCCTTTATCGGGCGTTCTGGCGTTTGAGAAGCGCGACGTCCCTAATGCGCCAGCCGATCTGGAAGACGCCGATCCGACGCAGCCGGTGCTGGAGTGGAGCATGAAGCGGCTTAATCGCAAGCCGTTCTGCTTCCGCAGCAATGCAGCGGATGGCGTATACGAGCCGGGGAAAGCCATAGACGGATACAAGCGCCCGTACGGCGGTCCTCATATGTGGCTGTCGGCGCCGATGAGCGAGGACCATGAGCCGGCCTTGCAGCTTCACTGGCATAATGAGTCTGTACGAATAGGGCTGATCGAGCTGACCTGGAATGACGATGTCAATGAGGATTTGATCAATTTGCACCATCACAGCACGCCGTTCGAAGCGATGCCGGAGCTGGCCAAGCGATATCGGATAGAAGCGCTTCATGCGGACGGGAGCTGGCGGTCTATCGCCGAAATGGACAATAACCGCAGGCGCCGCAATGTATGGAAGCTCGACAAGCCGATTCATGCTTCATCCCTGCGCATCGTTATCGAGGAGACGAACGGTTCGCCTTATGCGGAATTAATTGAAGTTCGTGTATATGAATAAGGCTTCTGCTGCATATCAATAATTTATAAGCATACGGGTACGCTCGCTTTTGGGCGTACTCTTTTTATGTAAAAAGGGCTTGCGTAAGAGCCATTGCTTAAAAACTGGGAAAATTTAATAAGAAAACGCTTTACATAACAAATGTTAGCCGATTATAATGGCTTTGAAAAGCTTTTCAAACTCAAAAGGGTGGATTCAGATGAAGCCTACTATTCGTGATGTTGCCAAGCTGTGCAACGTGTCGATCAGCACGGTATCGCGCGTAATGAACGCGCCTGAAACCGTCGTCGAGAGCAAGCGGAACAGGGTGCTGGAAGCGATTCGCAGCTTGAACTATCAGCCGAACGCCTTTGCCCGAAGCCTGATCAGCAAAAAGTCCGATACGTTGGGCGTATTAATTCCCGATATTCAAAATCCTTACTACGGCGGCGTCATTCGCGGCATGGAGGATGCGGCCAAGCAGCTCGGCTACAGTCTTCTCATCTGCAATACGGACCGCGACGAGAAGCGGGTCATCTCGTATTTAGACAGCTTCATTCAGAAGCATGTAGACGGGCTGCTTTTCGCGAGCGATTATGTGAACGACAAGTATTACAAGGCGATGCAGACCTACGGCGGCCCTGTCATTCTTGTGTCTACAGAGTCCCCGGAGTACAGCCTTCCTTCCATTATGGTTAACGAGGAGCAAGCGGCCTACGACGCCGTTAAGCATCTGATTCAATACGGACACCGGAATATCGGCTTCCTCGGTTTTACTTTGCCTGATCCGATATCGGGGCAGAGGCGCTACAACGGCTTTATCCGCGCGCTGCGCGAAGCGGGCCTGGAGCAGCGCTGCAGCCATCAAGTCGAATATGCGACGCATTGGTTCGAGGAGGCCTACGACGCGACGGCCAGACTTTTTGACAAGCATCCCCATTTAACCGCCGTCTTCGCATGCTCGGACGAATTTGCGATGGGCGCCGTATCCTGCCTGAACGACTGCGGCATCAAGGTGCCGGATCAAGTGTCGATTATCGGCTTCGACAATGTCCGCATGTCCTGGATGACGATTCCGCGGCTGTCGACGATCGCGCAGCCGATGTATCAGATCGGATTCCGTTCCGTCGAGCGGCTGCATGCCCAAATCGCAAACGGCGAGAGATCCGACCTGCGCGAGCTGCTGCCGCATCAATTAATCGTTCGAGACTCTACCGCCCCTGCAATGGAATAGCTTCCACCTCATAGATTGGCCGGGGCATTAACTTCCTGCACACGTCATTTCTTCTTCTGCTCGATTCATTCACTATTCTTACACACATTCGAACTCCTGCACGATGGATTTGTTTACATCCTATCAGCCTCATTCCTGTTAAGGAGGTGGTCCTTGGCGGCAAGCATGCTGCAGTTCATCTTTTTTTGCTCTCTTTTTTACGCTAAGAGTTGTAAGAAATAATGATGAAGGGGATGGAATTTCCGATGAAACAACCGATTAGAAAAAGCGCAATGGCTCTCATTTCATGCTTCATGATGCTGGCGCTGCTGGTTACGGCCTGCGGCGGCAATAGCGGCGGCGGCAACGGAGGGAACGGCGACGGCGGCACGGCCCCGGCCAAAGGCTCTCCGCTGGAGCTTGCCTATAAGGGCGAGTACAAAGGCACAAAAGTGACGATGTTCGGTCCGTTCGTCGATGTGGACGAAATTAAGTTTTTGGACGCCATTAAAGAATTTGAAGACAAGACGGGCATCGATATTCAATACGAAGGCTCCAAAGAGTTTGAAGCGACGATCGGCATCCGCATCGACGGCGGCAATGCGCCGGACATTTCAGACTTCCCGCAGCCGGGCTTGCTTGCTACTTTTGTTAAGCAAGGCAAAGTCATCGACGTATCGAGCTTCCTCGATGCCGATGCTCTCAAGAAGAACTACAACCAAAGCTGGCTGGACATGGCGACGATGGATGGGCCGGACGGCAAAATTATGGCTGGCGTATGGAACCGCAGCAGCGTGAAGAGCTTGGTCTGGTATCCGAAGAAGCAGTTCGAGGAAGCAGGCTACAAAGTGCCGACGACTTGGGAGGAGCTGCTTGCGCTAACCGAGCAAATCGCGAAGGACGGCGATCCTGCTTGGGCAATCGGCATCGAGAGCGGCGCCGCTACAGGCTGGCCGGCAACGGACTGGGTTGAGGATATTATGCTCCGTACGACAACGCCGGAGAACTACGACAAATGGGTGAAGGGCGAGCTTCCGTTCACAGACCCTGTCGTTAAAAATGCAATCGAGAAAATGTCGGAAATTTGGATGAACAAAGACTATGTGTACGGCGGCGCTAAATCGATCGTGACGACTTCGTTCGGCGATTCGGTGAAGCCGATGTTCGAGACGCCGGCGAAGGCATGGCTGCATCGTCAAGCAAGCTTCATTACAAGCTTCTTCCCTGAAGGGCTTAAGGCCGGCGAAGACTATGACTGGTTCTACTTCCCGCCGATCGACAAGCAATATGGCAGCCCGGTTCTTGTAGCCGGCGATATTTACGCCATGCATAACGACCGTCCTGAGGTTCGCGCGGTCATGCAGTTCTTCACGACTGGCGAATCGATCAAAACATGGGTGCAATCCGGCGGCGTAGTCGCGCCAATGAACGACGCAAGCCTCGACTGGTACCCGTCTGAAGCGGAACGCCGCATGGGCGAGCTGGTGCAAAACGCTTCGACGCTTCGCTTTGACGGCTCTGACCTGATGCCTGGCTCGGTAGGGGCAGGAACGTTCTGGAAGGGCATGACCGACTATGTCAGCGGCACGGCTCCGCTCGATAAAGTGCTGGGGGAAATTCAAGCGGGCTTCAACAAATAGTCTTATAGGAACGGGGGCTTACTATGCTTGCATCAGCTCTAAGAACTAACCGGGCACTTCTTGCAGCCTTCACCGTGCTTGTCGTTGCGGGTAATGCTATCGTTCACTTTTTGATCTACTTTTTGTTGAAGGATGCGCAAATACCGGTTGTGCTCCATGCCATTCTGGCCATATTGTGGGGAGTGCTGGGCGTCTATTCGATTTATTGGTCGTTCAACGGGGTTATCGAGCTTTACCCGGACCGCTGGAAGCGGCGAATACTGCCTTATGTATTCGTCGGTCCCGCCGGCTTGCTGTTGGGATGGCTGCTGCTCGTGCCAACTATTCGCACCCTATACATGAGCCTGATGGACGCTAGTACGTCCCATTTCGTAGGATTTGCCAACTATGCAGCCGTATTCACGAACAGGCTGCTGCTGACCGCGCTCCGCAACAATTTGATGTGGGTCGCGTTCGGCGCGACGGCGTGCATTTGTCTCGGGCTGCTCATCGCCGTGCTGGCCGATCGAAGCAGCTTCGAGAAGCTGGCGAAGGGGATTATCTTTATGCCGATGGCGATCTCCTTCGTAGCGGCCGGCGTTATTTGGAAGTTCATATACTTCTACAAGCCGGGCAACGAGCAGATCGGGCTGCTGAACGCCATCGTCGTCGCCTTCGGAGGCGAGCCGCAGGCGTTTACGAGCATGCTGCAGCCCTGGAACAATTTATTTCTTATCGTCATCTTGATCTGGATGCAAACGGGGTTTGCGATGGTCATTTTCTCGGCGGCGCTTAAGGGCGTCCCCGAGGATATGATCGAGGCGGCGCGGGTTGACGGCGCAGGGGAGTTTCGCATTTTTTTCAAAATTATCGTACCTTTCATTTCGGGCACGATTATGTCGGTGTCGACGACAATCATCGTCTTTACGCTCAAAATATTCGACGTCGTCATGGTCATGACCGGCGGACAATATAATACGGACGTCGTCGCGACGCAGTTTTACCGGCAATTTTTCATGGACCGCAATGCGGGGTACGGTTCGACGCTCGCCATCGTATTGCTTATCTGCGTTATTCCGGTCATTTGGTTCAACCTGCGGCAATTCCGTAAACAGGGGGGATTCTAATGGCGGCGAAACAGCGCAAGAAGAGCTCAAAATGGATCGTCAACACGGTGCTCGGCTTCATTTGCCTGCTTTGGCTTATTCCGACGTTCGGGCTGCTCGTCTCCTCCTTCCGTCCTGCGGCGGATATTCTGGCATCGGGCTGGTGGGAGGTGTTCCCGCATAAGGGCTACGTGAAGACGGATACGATCGCGCTGCCGGGAGACACCGATCTGCGCTCGCCGATTACGGTGAACGGCGAGGTGTTCACGGATGATCAGCTTAGAAGCGGCATCATGGCGTCGGACGGCACGAAGCTGCTGTGGGAGAACCGGCGCGCGCGCACGCTTCAGGTGCTCGAGAAGGACTGGAAGCTGGATGCCTCGTTCACGCTCGACAACTATAACAGCGTATTGTCGGGCAAGACCTATAAGCTGACGCAGGCTGACGGCAGCACGAAAACCGTTAAGGGCGAAGGGCTGTCGAAAGCGTTTTTGAACACGATGGTCGTCGCGGTACCGTCAACGATCATTCCGATTTTGATCGCTACGTTTGCGGCTTATGCCTTTGCATGGCTAAGATTCCCGCTGCGCAAGACGATGTTCGTAGCCGTCATTATGCTTCTCGTCGTGCCGCTGCAGGTGGCGCTTATACCGATCTTGAAGGATTATACGTCGCTTGGGCTGAACGGCAGCTACTTAGGAATATGGATCGCGCATACCGGCTTCGGCCTGCCGCTTACGATCTACTTCATGTACTCGTTCATCAGCCAGCTGCCTAAAGATTTGTTCGAATCGGCGTTTATTGACGGCGCGACGAATTTTACCATTTTTACGCGGCTCATCCTGCCGCTGTCCGTTCCGGCGATCGCGTCGATCGGCATTTTCCAGTTTCTATGGGTATGGAACGATTATCTCGTATCGCTTATTTTCATCGGCAGCCAGCCGGATGTGCAGGTGCTCTCGATGCGCATCGCCGCTCTAGTCGGCTCGCGCGGAGACGACTGGCATTTGCTGACAGCCGCGGCCTTCGTTTCGATGCTCATGCCGTTGGCCGTATTCTTCGCCCTGCAGAAATATTTCGTGCGCGGCTTGATGGGCGGATCGGTGAAGGGCTAAGGAGAAGTGTGAAGGAATAGGAGTGCCTCTGAACTTTGGGGGCACTTTTTTTGTCTGTGTTCTGATCCTGGTGCCTCAGGTCGTAGAGGCATGCTTCCCGGACCGCCGATCATCAGCCAAATATTTGCAACATTATATAATCTGGGATCGTTATCTAGTCAGTAAGGAATGTGGGAATACAACTACATATGGGGGTGTGAAGATGTTATATCTGTTTCTATGTTTGATAGTTGTCATTGCATCAATCTTTTTACTCAGAAGAGCCGGTGTTTCTAACCCGTATTCGAAAGGATTTGTTTTGGCCATCCTTCTTTCTATCGTAGCTGTTATCTGCCTTGCTCAAAACTATACGCAGAGCCTAATTCCAGAAGCGAATGATGGAATTGGCGTATCGAATCAAGTAGCGTACTGGATTGTTGGCGAGGATGGCTGGTCTATAGAAAGTTTCCGTCATCTATTTATGAATTCCATTTATTTCACACTGGTTATTGTTCTTTCATATCCTCTGGTTGTTGCCGTTGAGAAAAAGCTAAGCTCGATTGCATAGCGCAGCGTCTGCAGACCGTCGTAATCGAGCTTGGAGCGCCGCCGAGCCGCCGGCTCCTGAACCGCCGCAATTCGAGGCAAGGTTCAACCGACGCGGCAGACATAAAGAAGCAATGTGAAATTTATGGTAATATTCTTTTATTCGAGCATTTAGAGTAATGTAAGCAGGGGGTTCTTTATTGTGGTCAAAAAGCTAATGCGCAGCGAGATTGCGCTCGTTGCCGCAGCTGTCATTATTTTAACCAGCATTCTTATGCTGCAGCCGGTCATCGGCGTTGCCGATAACGGAGATTTCAACCGGATTATGACGGCGGGAGGAATTGAATACGGCCCGGATGAGACGCATCAGGACAAATATTTCGGCTATTTTCACCAAACGTACAGCTATTACGCGATGGCATGGGGCGGCTATGTATCGTCGCAAATTCCATTTGCTGTGCTGGCAGGGCTCGTCGGGCGGCTAATGAACGGAGACTTTTTCGACATTCGCGTGCTTGGTTTTTTGAATAGCGTTATGTACTTGGCGGCATTGTACGTATGGATGAGATACAACAAAAGCGGCTCGCAGCTGCGCAACGGGCTTGCCGTTGCCGCCGGCGCATTCGTCTTTCTCGATATTGGCTACATCGCTTATTTCAATTCCTTCTTCGGCGAAGCGGTAACGCTGATCTTCATGCTGCTCGCCTTTGGATTTGCATTGGCGGTAGCGGGCACGGAACGGCCGTCAATACGGATGCTGCTGCTGTTCTACATAGCCAGCTTTCTGCTGACGTGCACCAAGCTGCAAAACGCGCCGATCGGCATTGTGCTCATTGGCTTGGGGCTGTGCTTCTGGCGGCTCAGCAAGGAGCGGGCTTGGCGCAGAACGATCCTGATCGGCTCGGCGTCGCTCCTTGCGGCCGCAGCGATCATGTATGTTGCGGCGCCTAAGGAGCTGAAGCATATCAATTTATATCAAACGATTTTTTACGGCATTTTGAAGGATTCGCCCGATACCGAGAAGGCATTGCGTCAGCTTGGGCTGCCGGAGGAGCTGAAGGTGCTGGCGGGAACGAATTATTTTCAAGGCGATACCGCAATTAAGCAGGACGATCCGCTGCTGTACGAGCATGTATATAACAGACTGGGGCATACCGATGTGCTGCTCTATTATATGAAAAATCCGCTGCGCTTCGTTCAGAAGCTGGAGCGCGGCGCGGAGAACGGCATGACGATTCGGCCTTATTACTTGGGCAGCTACGATCAGTCCGCCGGCAAGCCGTACGGAGCGGTAGCTTTCACTTACAGCGGCTGGAGCGAGTTTAAGCGGCATTCGCTGCCTAACGCGCTTTGGTTCGTCACCCTTATTTATGTCCTATATTTTGCCGGGGCCATTTACGAGTACGTGAGGCACAGAGAAGCGGGCAGCCGGATCCGCGCGCTTATTTTCGGCTCGATCGGACTTATCGGCTTGTTCGGCTTTGCGGTGCCGCTGCTCGGTGACGGCGAAGCCGATCTCGGCAAGCATTTATTTTTGTTTAACGTATGCTTTGATATGATGCTTGTTATCGGCGTCTTATATATAGCTGGCAAACTGATCGGATTATTCTCGAAAAAAATGAAAATCGCCGCTTGACTGTCACGTTACGTCATACTTTAGCATAAAGCCAAGAGGTGATGGAAATGTACAAAACGCATGAGGTTGCAGGCTTTGCGGGAATCAGCATCCGCACGCTGCATCATTATGACGCGATCGGATTGCTGAAGCCGGCGCATGTCGGCGAGAACGGCTACCGGCTTTACAGCGACGAAGATTTAGCCAGGCTGCAGCAGGTGCTGTTTTTCAAAGAGCTCGATATCCCGCTGCAGCGTATCCGCGACATTCTGGACAATCCGGGCTTTGACCGCAAGGAAGCGCTCCATGCGCACAGGGAGCTGCTCCGGCAGAAGAAGCATCGCCTCGAGCAAATATTGGAGTCGGTTGATCGTACGATACAATCGCTCGATGGAGGAGAAGCTATGTCAAAGAAGGAAATGTTCGAGCCGTTCGATATGAGCAAGCTCGAGGAGCATCAGAAGCGGTATGAGCAGGAGGTAAAGGAAAAGTACGGCGGGACGAAAGCCTATGAGGAGTCGCAGCGCAAAACCGCATCTTATAAGGAAGAGGACTGGCGCCGCGCGCAGTCCGAGATGGAGGATATTTACGGCGCTATTGTCGCAGCGATGGACAACGGGCCAGGCGACGAAGAGGTGCAGCGCCAGATCGGAAGGTTTCACCAGTTTATTACGGACAGCTATTATGACTGCACGCCGGACATCTTCCGCGGCTTGGGCGACCTGTATGTAAGCGATGAGCGGTTCACGGCTAACATCGATAAGTACAAGGAAGGGCTCGCCAGCTTTTTGCGCGACGCGATGCATATTTATTGCGACCGGCTGGATGCTGGGCAAAGCAATTAAAAAAACGCTTCCCGAACACGTTGGCACGTGATTCGCGGAGGCGTTTCTTTGCGCTGCCCATGCGTAACGCTACGATCTGCCGAACAGCAGCGTGGACAGCTTTAGCTTTTTCAACAGCCATACAATGGCCCACGGTACGAGCAATACGATTAGCATCGTAAGCGCATTGTAGGGATGATAGAGCGGATCGCCGACAGGCGGCACATAGTAATTGCGCCATGCCGATAAGACGGCGGGGTGGACCAGATAAATGCCGAAGGAAGCGACGCCAATGGCCGGCAGCCATTTCGTCGGCCGCGCGCTCGCTCCGCCGCCGGCAAGCTTGGCTGAGATCCAAATGAGGCTGACGCCGATGGCGATGGCATAGATATGAACGAGTATCGTATACAACGGCGGCCAGTAGCGCGCGCCGCTATTGGCTGCAAGATGGACGATGGAGTAAATAAAGCCGAGAGCGAGCGAAGCGCCGAGCACCCACCATAGCTTAGAGGCATGCTGCCGGAACTTATCGTAGCGCATGCCGATCGCTCCGCCTACACAAAATGCGGCGATATATTTAGGCAATAAGGCGTCGACATGCGGAATTGGCTTATAGCCGTAATGAATGCCGTAATAAATAAGCTGCACGATTACGCCGAACAGAACAAGCGTAAGCGGATTCGGCTTTATTTTAGCCAGGATGGTCATCCCGATCGGAAAGACGAAATAAAACTGCATAATGACGATCATGAAATAGAGATGGTAGCCTGTCTGCCCCCAGGGAAGCAGCTCCAAAAACTTCGGAATATCGAGTACGGGCTCATGCCCCCTGAGCACTTGATAGAACAGAAAGTAAAAGACAGCCCATATCAAGTAGGGAACCAGTATGTATTTGATCCGCTTCCAATAGAAGCGCCAAGTCTGCCGCGGCGACCAATTGTCGCTGTATTGATAGAACAGCACAAGCCCGCTGATCAGAATAAAAAGCGGTACGGCGAATGTGCTCATTTTGTTGGCTATTACATAGAAGGGATAAGTAAGGCTGCCCCATTTGAGCTCCTGATTAATGGATGAGGTCACATGGATAACGAGAACCGCGATAATAGCGAAAGCGCGTAAAATATCGAGCTCCGCAATTTTTTGCTTTGCCATTTTTTCCACCTTTTCGGACAAACAATGTAACCTTAAACTAACATATTTATTTAAAAAATGAAATGATTGATCTTCGCGCTGATTGCTTGATGCGATCCGGAGGCTGTAAAAAACGCTTTGCTTGCAGACAAACGAATCCAAAGTTGGTATGATGGGTTCAATTGTGCTTATTACGTTTTACTTGCTGAGAGGAGCTTATACATCATGTGGTTGACGTATTCCGTGCTGGCTGCCGTATTTTTCGGCACACGCGGCATTCTGTATCACTGGACGAGTCAGAAACCGATTAATCGAAATTTATTGCTGTTCGGAACGTTCAGCATGGGGTTTATTATCAGCTTGGCATGCGGTCTTGCGACGGGCTCGCATTGGACGGCTGCCGCGCTGATCGGCATTCAAATGGGACTGTTCTCATTCGGCGCGAATGCCGCAATGTTCAAAGGATTTGCGGTTGGAAAGGCGTCGATTATCGCCATACTGACAGCGTTGCCTTCCGTTATCGTTGTATTTGCGGCCTTCCTCTTATGGAATGAGAGGCTCAACTGGTCGCAGCTGCTTGCTTTCATCGTCATCGTGGGGGGCATTCTGCTCGTTCGCTACTCTAACGATATTTCGCTTAAAAATTTGCAGGGAGCGCAGTGGGGGCTCATCGCGCTGCTGCTGTTCGCGTTCAACGATCTTTCCGGAAAATGGTCGACGATCGCTGAGGCGGAGCTGTTTCCGACAATGTCGTTCATGTTCGGCACAGGCTCGATTTGCTTTGCGTTATGGTGGCTGCGCGATGTCAGGCAGGAGCAAAGCAGGCGCAAGGAAATCGTGAAGGAAGCGCTAGTGGCGCTGCACGGCAAAGACGGAAGCGCATCAAGCGCTCCGCATGCGGCTGCGTCGGAAGCGGCCGGGCGTTGGAGCAGCGCCAAAACCTATTTCGTCGGCATGGGCGTGGGCATTACGAATGTAGTCGGGATGATCTTCATCATCACCGCCTTCGATATCGGCAAAGCGGGGCTCGTCTCAGCCGTTACGGCGCTCAACGTATTAATCGTGCTGCTATATACGCGGTTTGTCGTCAAGGATAAGTTCACGAAAGTCGAGCTAGCGGGCATCGTGCTTGCGTTTATCGGAATCATACTATTGCGTTTGTTTGGATCATAGCACTAAAAAAGAGGATTTCTCGGCTGGCTCGCGCCTGACGAAGAAGTCCTCTTTGCTTATTGCTGCACCGGCTCTATGTTTTCTTGTACCGGTTCGGCGTTACGCCGGTCATTTTTTTGAAGGTGCGGTGAAAATGGGGCAAGCTCTCGAAGCCGCATTGCTCCGCGATTTCCGCTATTGTGGCATTCGTCTCGCTCAGCAGCTCCTTCGCCCGAATAATCCGTTTTGTCGTTACATACTCGGTTACGGTCAGGCCGGTCAGCGATTTGAATACGCGCGAAAAATGAGCCGGCGTTACGGCGGCCATCTTCGCCAGCTGCGACATGCCGAGCGGACTGCCGGGATTTTCGTCGATATATGCAAGCAAGGCTGTCATCCAAGGCGGGCCGACAGCCGCCGCTGCATGTCCGTCCTCAGCCGGCGAAATGGCGCGATTGAGCAGCAGCAGAAGCTGCTGGACATAGAGCTGCACGGCATGCCGATGGCCGGGCTGCGTATCCGTCAGCTCCTGATGGATACGCTCGATCAGCTCCCGCAGCGAATGCAGCACATCTTCCCCTGCGGTCAGCTTATAGCGTTTTTGCCGCTTTGCCTGCTCGAAGCAGCGCAAGTAAGAGAAGGAATCTCCGAGCGGCGTGCTGTGGACGAATGACGGAAGGAAGAACAGCGCCGTCGAAGTCTTCGGCAGTGCCGGATCGGGAAACGAGCGATGGATCGTATTGCCGGGTATAAGAAAAATATTGCCTTGCTCCGCGTCGTAAATTGTCTGATCGATAAAAAAAGTGCCTCTTCCGCTGTATACATACACGAGCTCATACCAGTCATGCAGATGATCGGGAAGCTCGCTTTGCGCGCTTTTCGTATCGCGATAGACGAGCTCGAATGGAAATGGTGTGGAGTTGTCAAATCGTTTGCGGTATGCGTTCGCCATGGGGCTCGCCCTCCTGATCGAGGTTATCGGTCTGTAAGACTGGTGCATTGTTAAATCTATGATAGCAAATATCAAAATACAGTACAAATAAGATCGGAAAAAGCATAGAAAGGTTCAATATTGTTATTTATAATAGCAGCAAGAAGAGAGTTTTCGGCGCATATCGCGTCGCGGGTAAGATCGGACTATTATGCGAAGGAGCTTTTGTAAACGATGCCAACTTTAAATCGAAGTGTTTTGAATGAATCGCAAGCAGCGCTGTTTGATAGCGCGAAGAACAGTCCAACGACGATTTTGCAAATTGGGGAAGGCAATTTTCTGCGGGGCTTTTTTGATTGGATGATCCATCAAATGCGGAAGCAGGGCTTGTACGAGGGCGGCATTGCGGTTACGCAGCCGAGACCGCACGGCAAGCCTAAGATTGATGCGCTGGCTGGGCAGGACGGCTTGTATACGCTCGTTATCCGCGGCCTTGAGAACGGCGAAAGCGTAGAGCGTACAGAAATTATGTCGGTATTTAACAAGGTATTCGATCCGTATTCCGATTGGGAACAGTATTTGGCGCTTGCCGAAGATCCTTCATTGAAATTCGTCGTTTCCAATACGACAGAGGCCGGCCTTGTATATCGTCCTGAGGAGCTGGAAGAGGGGCAGCCGATTCAATCCTTCCCGGGCAAGCTGACAAAGCTGCTGTATAACCGGTATTTGCATTTTAACGGGGCGCCTGACCGCGGCTTAATCTGCTTACCTTGCGAGCTGCTGGAGCGGGGCGGCGATGAGCTGCGGGCATGCGTATTAAAATATAGCGGCGATTGGGGCTATCCCGAATCGTTCAAGCAATGGATTAACGATCATAACCGATTCCTGAACACGCTAGTCGACCGCATCGTAACCGGATATCCGGATGCGCTGCAGGCGGAGGCATGGTTCAGCGAGTGGGGCTACAGCGATCCGCAGCTGACGACTGCGGAGCCGTACCATTTGTGGGCGATCGAGGCAGAGCCGGAGCTGGATGAGCTGCTGCCGCTTAAGAAAGCAGGGCTTAACGTCCATTGGGTGGACGATTTGAAGCCGTTTCAGCAGCGGAAGGTTCGCATTTTGAATGGGGCGCATACGCTTATGACGCCGCTCGGCATTTTGCATGGGCTTGAGCATGTAAGAGAGACGATGGAGCATGACCGCCTCGGCCGTTTCGTACGGCGTACGGTAGAAGGAGAGATCATTCCGTCCTTGCCGATTCCGGCTGAAGAGCTGCGCGCATATGCGAACGATGTGTACGAGCGTTTTCTTAATCCGTTTATTCGTCATCGCCTAGCCGATATTGCGATGAACAGCCTCAGCAAGTTTAAGGTTAGACTGCTCCCTTCGCTGCTGTATTATGCAGAGAATGGCAAGGCGCTGCCGGAAGGGCTGGTTAGCGGTTTTGCAGGGCTGATCCGCTATTACAAGGTGAAGCGGGCGGAGGGCGGCTTCACCGGAACTTCGCTTAACGGAATGGAATTCGCGGTACGAGACGATGCGGCTGCGCTGGAGCGGATTGCCTCAATTTGGGACACAGCGGCGGAGCAGGGCAAAGGGCTGGAGGAGACAGCTGCGGAGCTGCTTGCGCTTGATTCCGTATGGGGCCAAAATCTGAATGCCGCTTGTCCGGGGCTTGCTTCGGCATTGAGCGCAAAAATAACGGAAATGGAGCGGAACGCCAATGAGCAGCTGGGTTAAATTGCATGAGAAGGATCACGTTATTATTGCGCTGCAGTCCTTCAGCAAAGGTGATGTTGTGGGTGTTGACGGGACAGAGCTTACGCTAAGCGACGACGTGCCGAAGGGACATAAAATTTTGCTGCGCGCCGTTGCCGAGGGCGATGACATATTGAAGTTCGGCTACTCTATAGGCAAAGCGAAAATGAATTTGGAGCCCGGCTGCTGGATTCATACGCATAATATGGGTACAGGGCTGAAAGGCATTTTAGATTACAAATACGAGCCGACTGATGCAGTTGCGAACACGGCTGCAAAGGTTTCCCCCGATGCTGCGCGCACCTTCCAAGGCTTCGTCCGCGAGAACGGCGAAGTGGGCATCCGCAACGAAATATGGATTATTAATACGGTCGGCTGCATTAACAAAACATGCGAGGCTGTCGCACGCAGAGCGCAAGCTATGTACGGAAGCCGTGTCGACGGCGTGTACCATTTCGCGCATCCGTTCGGCTGCTCCCAGCTTGGCGACGATCTCGTCCATACGCAGAAGCTGCTCGCCTCGCTGGTCAATCACCCCAATGCGGCAGGCGTCCTGGTGATCGGGCTAGGCTGCGAGAACAATCAGGTGGAGTCGTTCAAGGAAGCGATCGGCGAGCACAGCCCGGAGCGGGTTAAGTTCCTAAAGTCGCAGGAAGCCGAGGATGAGATCGAGGAAGCGCTGGAGCTTATTGACGAGCTCGTTCAATACGCGGAGCGTTTCAAGCGCGAGGCGGTGCCGGTATCGAAGCTGAAAATCGGCTTGAAATGCGGCGGCTCTGACGGCTTGTCCGGCATTACGGCGAATCCGCTTGTCGGCTCGCTGTCCGACCGTTTAATACAAGCGGGCGGAACGGCCATCCTGACGGAAGTGCCGGAAATGTTCGGCGCGGAGACGATTCTGATGAATCGTGCGGCTGATGAAGCGGTATTTCATAAAATCGTTCATCTGATCAACGATTTCAAGCAATATTTTATCCGCCACGATCAAGAAATTTACGAAAATCCTTCGCCGGGCAATAAAGCCGGCGGAATTAGCACGCTGGAGGAAAAATCGCTTGGCTGCACGCAAAAGGGCGGACATGCGATTGTCGAGGACGTTGTCGCTTACGGGCAGCGGATTACGCATAACGGGCTTAATTTGCTGGAGGCGCCAGGCAACGATTTGGTGTCGGTTACGGCATTATCGGCCGGCGGCGCCCATGTCGTATTCTTCACGACGGGAAGAGGAACGCCGTTCGGCGGGCCGGTTCCAACGGTGAAAGTATCGACGAACAGCGAGCTTGCCGAGCGCAAGAAGAACTGGATCGACTTCAATGCCGGCCAGCTGCTTGAAGGCAAGAGCATGGAGACGCTCACCGACGAGCTGTGGGAGCAGCTGATCAGCATTGCGTCTGGCGAGCGCCAGACCAATAATGAGCGGAACGGCTTTAAGGAAATTGCGATATTTAAAGACGGGGTTATTTTGTAGCGGTACGGTGAAGAGCGAATTCGAATGTTGGAGCAGAGGGAGAGTGGCATCATGAAAGCAATCGTATGCGAGGGTATTGACCGGCTTCGGCTGACGGAAGCCGAGGAACCTATGATGAAGGCGGGAGAAGCGATCGTCCGCATTCGCCGAATCGGCATTTGCGGAACCGATCTGCACGCTTACAAAGGGAATCAGCCGTTCTTCTCTTATCCGCGTATTCTCGGGCATGAGCTGGCGGGCATCGTTGAAGCGGCCGACGATCCGAGCGGCGCGATTCAGGCAGGCGATCAGGTTAGTATAATCCCCTACATGCACTGCGGCGAATGTATCGCTTGCCGCAACGGGAAGACGAATTGCTGCACCGATATGCGGGTGCTTGGCGTACACATCGACGGAGGCATGCGCGAGCGAATTGCCGTGCCTGTATCCCATCTGATCGCAACCAACGACTTGACGCTGGAGCAGACGGCCGTGCTGGAGCCGCTTAGCATTGGCGCGCATGCGGTGCGCAGATCGGGGCTGCGGCCAGGTGAGACGGCTCTTGTCATCGGCTCGGGGCCGATCGGACTCGGTGTGATGGCGTTCGCGAAGCATCTCGGAGCCAGAGTGATCGCAATGGATATTCAGGACGAGCGGCTCGCATTTTGCGAGAAGTGGGCGAAGGTGGACGGGACGGTTAATGCGCGCCATGGGGCGAAGGAGAAGCTTGCCGAGCTGACGAACGGCGACTATCCGACAATCGTATTCGACGCGACCGGCAATGCCGGTTCGATGGAAGGCGCATTCGATCTCGTTGCGCATGGCGGCACGCTCGTTTTCGTCGGGCTTGTTAAGCGCGATCTCTCCTTCAACGATCCTGAGTTTCACAAGCGGGAGATGACGCTCATGGGCAGCCGGAACGCGACGAAGGAAGATTTCGAGAATGTAATGGCGGCGGTCAAGAGCGGCAGCATCGATGTGGGTAGCTTCGTTACGCACCGTGTGCCGTTCGAGGAGCTCGCCGGCCAATTCGACCATTGGCTCGATCCGCAGTCGGGCGTCATTAAAGCGATGGCGGTTATAGATTAATTCACACTATATAGAAGAAAAAATTCTCGGTGATACAGGCTTGCGCTGCTTAGACAGTGCGGGCCTGTTTTAGCTGCTGTAAGCTTTTGAATTTGTGTCTAGGTTGTGTCAAAAGCTGTTGACAAAAAAATGCTGCGGAATTATGATATGGAACCATATACCAAAATTTACTACAGAGACAGAAAAGCAACATAAGGGGGGATTTCGATGGATGAAGCACAGAAGCAGAAGCAAGAGCAAAAGGATTTAAAAGATTCGAGACGCTCGTACGTTTGGGCGCTTAGCTTTGCAAAGCCTTACAAGGGCAAAATCGCTCTCCTTGCCATATGCGGCTTAATGGGAGTCGCCGGGGAGACGCTGACGCCTAGAATGATTCAGTACGTTATCGATCATGTCGTGCCTGAAGGGGATTTCAAGCTGTTTTACATCATCTTGGCGGTGCTTGTCGGCGTAAATGTGCTGATGCTCGTCGCCAAAAATTTCCGCAACATCCTGCAGCGTACGATAGGCGAGCTGGCCTCGCGCGATATGCAGACCGCCATTTTCAAGCATTTACGCCGTTTGGGGTTTGCCCACTATGAGCAGCATCCTGCCGGCGAGACGCTGTCAATGTTCAACTCCGAAGTTATGAATGTGCAAAAAATGTACCGAAACTTCCTGCCGGGCGTCATCGAGAATACGATGTTCGTCATCGTTTCTGTCGGCCTGTTGATCAGCATTAGCGGCTGGCTGACGCTCATTATCGTGCCTGCCTTTGCGATGTATTATATGTTCGGCCCGTATTTCGAGCGAAAAGCGGCGCTTAACGGCCGCAAGTCCGGCCAGACCCGCATCGCGTACAATCAAGTGGTCTATGAGGCCATTTCCGGTCTGCGGGAATTCCGCGCCTTCGGCTCGCAGCCATGGTATCACGAACGTACGCTTGCCAAGCATAAAAACTGGGCTCATTATTATTTGCTTAGCTCTACATACGGCTTCAGCAGAGGCAGCTTTCGGCGCTTTACGTTTTATCTCGGCGCAGTGGCGCTTTTTCTTCTCACTATTATTGCCTGCAAAACGATTTGATAACGCTTGGCGGCTTCGTCGCTTTTGTCCTCCTCTACATGAACACGATGTTCCGGCTGACGATGCTTGTCACAATGCTGACGGAGCAGAAGCTGATCATTAATCAGACGATCCCGCTATATCAGTTCATGCATAAGTCGATTGATATAGAAGATCCGAAGGATCCGGTCGTTCTGGATAAAGTGCGGGGCCAATTAACGTTCGAGCATGTATGTTTTGGGTACGGGGATGCGGCTAACGTTATTAACGGCTTTACGCTTGCGATTAAGCCGGGAGAGAAGGTTGCGTTCGTCGGAGCGAGCGGCAACGGAAAGTCGACGATGTTCAAAATGATCGGGCGCTTCTACGATCCGACCTCTGGCTTCATTAAGCTGGACGGCGTGCCGATTACATCGCTCTCGCTGGAGCAGCTGCGCGAATCGATCGGATACGTATTCCAGGAAACCTATCTGTTCGGCTCCTCGGTCAAGGAGAATATTCGATTCGGCAGGCCCGAAGCGACGGATGAAGAGGTCATCGAGGCTGCGAAGGCAGCTTATGCCCATGATTTTATAATGGCGCTGCCGGAGGGCTATGATACGTTAGTCGGCGAGCGGGGCATGAAGCTGTCGGGCGGGCAGAAGCAGCGCATATCGATTGCCAGAATGTTCGTGAAGCAGCCTGCGGTCATTTTGCTCGACGAAGCGACCTCGTCGCTTGACAATGTCAGCGAGTACGAGGTGCAGCGGGCGCTCGACGAGGTGCTTGTCGGCCGGACGACGATTGCAATTGCGCACCGTCTGTCTACTGTAAAGCATTTTGACACGATCGTCGTCATCCATGAAGGACGCGTTGCGGAGGCCGGCAGCTATGACAGCCTGATCGCCTCGCGCGGCTTGCTCTACCAGCTTGAGGCTGGCGCGATGGAAGGCTCCGAAGGGAGGGCTGTCCATGAGGTTCATTAAATTTTACTGGGAAAATTCCAAGCTTATTAAAGGCACCTATCTTATTGCTCTGCTTTACCTGCTTATTGAATCCGTTTCGAACTATACGCTGACTTATTTATTGAAGATTATTATTGACGATGTATTTACGGCTGGCAATTACGGCCTGCTGCCGGCCGTGCTTGCCGTATTTATAACCGCCGGCACTGTGTACGCCTTTATGTTCACGATGACTAGCCGAAGCTTGGTGCGCAATGAATTCGCGACGAGCCGCTCCCTGCTGTCGCGCATGCTGAAACGAATTGAACGGGTGCCGGTGGAGAAGTTTCAAAATGAACGGACCGGCAAGTATGTATACACTTTTACGCAGGATTTGTTCTTAACCGCGAGCGTCATCGGCTGGCAAATTCCGCGCGGCGTACAGGAAGCGGTCAATTTGGCAATATTGATGACGATTATCGGCTTCTCCAGCCCGGTGCTGCTGCTCTTGATCGTCGTCATGTGCGCGGTTTATGTGTTCATCGGCTATTATTTTGCACCTAAGCTGAAGGAAGCTGCGAAGCGGGTAGCGTCAAGGCGCGCCGAGCTGCTTGTGCAGATCGAGGAAGGCGTCGCTTCGACGCGCGAGGTCGTTGCTTATCACCGCCTTAAGTGGGAAGAAAAGCTGTACATGAAAATGTTCAACGTCTATTTCGAGGCAGTCATGGCGGAGGTCAAGCTGGCCAACCGGCAGCTCCGGTACAGCGATCCATTGAAATGGGGAATCGGCATCGTTGTGCTCGGCTTTTGCGGCTTTCAACTAATGAATAAGGAGCTGTCCATCGGAACGTTCGTTATTTTGTTCCAGTTTTCCTCGCAGTTGTCGGATTCCTTTTTTAATATGTTTCAGTTTGTAATGGGATTGTCCTCGCAGCAGGCGAATGTCGAACGCGTAAGGAGAATATTGGAGCTTGAGCAGCAGGATAACGGAAATGAGCAGCTGAAGGACGGCATTAAGGAGCTTTCATTCGAAGATGCTGGCTTCCGATACGCGCCTGAGCTTCCTCAAGTCATTCGGAACTTGACGGCAGGTCTTCCGGCTGGCCGTAAAATCGCATTCGTCGGCACCAGCGGGGGAGGAAAGTCGACCATTGCGCAGCTGCTCATTCACTTTTATCCATTGTCGGAAGGCTTGATTCGCGTTAACGGCATCCCGCTCAGCCAATATGACCGAGCGAGCTGGACGGAGCATGTATCGATCGTGTTTCAAGATCCGTATATGTTCTCGGATACGATTCGCGAAAATTTGACGCTTGGCCGCGCAGGGGTAACGGAAGCGGATATCGAGGAAGCTTGCCGGATTGCGCAAATCCACGATTTTATTTTGACGCTGCCGGACGGCTACGATACGAATATCGGCGAGCGCGGCATTAAGCTGTCGGGCGGACAGCGCCAGCGGATCGCCATTGCGCGGGCCATTATCGGCGACCCTGAATTGCTTATATTAGATGAAGCGACGTCCGCGCTCGATCTTGAGACGGAGCGCCTGCTGCTCGCCGCGCTTGATGAGCGGAGACAGGGGAGGACAACGGTTATGATCGCCCATCGCTTGTCTACGATTGAGAACGCCGATATTATTTTCGTTATGGATCAGGGCGCTCTGGCGGAGAGCGGCACACATGAGCAGCTGCTGGCCAGCGGCAAAGTCTATCCGCAATTGCTAATGGCGCAGTAACAGCTAACAAATTAACAGCTGTTCGCCATCTGGATCAAACTGAGAGCTGTTAAACTACAGGCCATTCACACTTTAATGGAAAACCTCCAGTTGTTTTTGTCCGATTGGCTGAAATTCGGCTTGCGAAATGGATTTCCTACAGTTAAAAGAAGGAAAAGGACATCATTTGCCTATTTTCTTATAAAATAGATGTAGGTTATCCATTTAGCAGCCTTTTTTTGGCTGGATGCGCCATAAATACATGCATGTTTTCCAGTTAACAATCGAGTCAAACGAGGCGGGCTAGGACGGGTAGCGGCTCGGATACGATAAGGTGCAGTGCGGTAGGGCGAAGGCTCGGATACGATAAGGTACAGTGCGGTAGGGCAGCGGCTCGGATACGGCAAGTGCGACTTTGTTACAGTAATTTTCCAAATCTATTAGACAACTAACTATTATCATTCACAGCTTCGCCACAAACTTAATATTTGCTTAAAAAAATGAAGAAAAAACATTCCCATCGTCTAAAAATAGTGTATGATTATTAAAGTTGCTGATAATCGTTATCACTGAGAATTCAACTCAGTATGAGCGAGCTCAGCGTATTTTTTTGAGTAATGTTGAGAATGATTATCTTTTATATTGACGATATGAGGAATAGACATGAAGCTCAGATATTTAATCCTTTTGCTCGTACTGCTATCGTTTGTGTCCCTGTTCATCGGCGTCAAGAACGTTTCGCCGCTCGATTTATTCAGCCTAACGGATGAGCAGAAGCAGGTGCTGTTCATAAGCCGCTTTCCGCGTCTTGTCAGCATCATTATCGCAGGCGTCAGCTTGAGCATAACAGGCCTTATTATGCAGCAGCTGAGCCGCAACAAATTCGTATCGCCGACAACGGCCGGAACAGACGATTCCGCGCGATTCGGCATTATGGTCTCGCTGCTCTTATTCTCATCGGCGACAACGATGCAAAAAATGCTCGTAGCCTCTTTTTTTGCGATACTAGGCACTTTTATTTTCATTAAAATATTGGATCGAATCAAATTCAAGGATGCGATCTTTATCCCGCTTGTCGGCTTGATGTTCGGCAATGTCGTGAGCTCGATTACAACCTTTTTTGCGTACAAGAACGATTTGATCCAAAGCATCTCCTCATGGCTGCAAGGGAGCTTCTCCACGATTATGACCGGCCGCTATGAGCTTCTATACTTAAGCATACCGCTGCTCATTATAGCGTATCTATATGCGAATAAATTTACGATCGCGGGCATGGGCGAGGATTTTTCAAAAAATTTGGGCCTCAATCATAAGCTGGTCGTCAATATCGGGTTGGTCATCATCGCGCTCGTATCTGTCGTCGTTATGCTGACGGTCGGCCTGATTCCGTTCCTTGGACTCGTCGTTCCGAATATCGTAACGATCTACAAAGGCGACAACCTAAAAAACACGCTGGGTTATACAGCCGTGTTCGGCGCGATATTCGTACTGGTGTGCGACATTTTCAGCCGTCTCATTATTTATCCTTACGAGATTCCGATAAGCGTTACGATTGGAGTTATCGGGGGAGCGATTTTTCTGTACTTGCTGACGAGGAGAAAGGCACATGAAGCTTAATTTGAAGCTGAAGATCAGCATTCTCGCCGCGATGGTCATCGCCCTAATTGCCGTATTCATGCTCATTAAGCTAGGTACGAACCTGGAATACATTTTGCCGAGAAGATTCAAAAAAGTATTGGCAATCGTGCTAACAGGCGGCGCAATCGCGTACTCGACGATGATCTTTCAGACGATTACGAACAACCGCATTTTAACGCCAAGCATAATCGGGCTTGATTCGCTCTATATGCTGATTCAAACCATAGTCATATTTGTTTTCGGGTCAATGAGCTTGCCTAACACAAATGTGAAGCTGAATTTTATTATCACCATAGTCATTATGATGCTGTTTGTGACGATACTGTACAGGTTCATGTTTAAGAGGGAAGGCAGAAATTTATATTTTCTGCTGCTTGTCGGGCTCGTGCTCGGCACGCTGTTCGGCAGCATGTCTACCTTTATGCAGGTATTGATTGATCCTAGCGAATTTCTGATCGTTCAAGACAAGATGTTTGCTAGCTTCAATAATATAAATACGCAGCTGCTGACGCTGGCTAGCATTATTTTAGCGGCTACGATCCTTTACTCGATGCGCTTCATTAAGTATTTGGATGTGCTTGCGATGGGCAGAGAGCATGCGGTCAACCTTGGCGTTCCTTACGACTATACGGTAAAAAGGCTGCTGGTCGTATCGGCCGTTCTCATCGCCGTATCGACGGCGCTTGTCGGTCCGATTACGTTTCTTGGCTTGCTGGTCGCCAATGTGGCTCATCAATTTATGCGGACCTATAAGCATACGTATCTCATTGCGGCTTCCATGCTCATTAGCATGATAGCCTTGCTCGGAGGTCAGTTGATCGTTGAACGGGTGTTTACGTTCTCGACGACGCTGAGTGTCATCATTAATTTCGTTGGCGGAGCTTACTTCTTGTATTTGCTGCTTAAGGAGGCGAAAGCATGATTGAAGTGAAAAACATATCCAAAACATACGGCGGTAAAAAAGTAGTTGAAGACGTCACGCTCCAAATTCCGAAAGGAAAAATCACTTCCTTCATCGGACCGAACGGCGCCGGCAAAAGCACGCTGCTCTCCATGATCAGCCGCCTGACCGATACGGATGAAGGCGAGGTCATCATCGAAGGCAAGGCGCTTAAGGCTTGGAAGAGCAAGGAGCTGGCGACTAAAATATCGATTTTGAAGCAGTCCAATCATGTCAATCTTCGCCTTACCGTCCGCGATCTCGTTAGCTTTGGCCGGTTTCCTTATTCGCAAGGCAAGCTGACGAAGGAAGATTGGGCGATGGTCGATGAAGCAATCCGCTATATGGAGCTGGAAGAAATGCAGCATAAATATTTGGACCAGCTAAGCGGCGGACAAAACCAACGCGCTTTTATCGCCATGACGATTGCCCAAAATACCGATTACGTGCTGCTGGATGAGCCGCTGAACAACCTTGATATGAAGCACTCGGTGCAAATTATGAAGGTGCTTAGAAGCCTGGTTGACGATCTTGGCAAAACGGTCATTCTTGTCGTGCATGATATCAACTTTGCTTCCTGCTATTCCGACCACATCGTTGCGATGAAGAACGGAAAGCTGGCAAGGGAAGGCTCGATCGATAAAATTATCGACAGCGAGACATTAAAGCATATTTATGATATGGACATCCCGATCCAAGAAATTAACGGCAATCGGATCGGCGTCTATTTCGCATAAAATATATAATAAATATAGGAGTGATAGAAGTGAAGAAAGCTTTAGGTTTATTGTCCATGATTCTAGTATTTACGATGGTGCTTGTCGCTTGCGGCAGCAATTCATCCAATAACAATAAAGGCGGCGCGGCAACGAATGCGCCTGCTACAGACGCGCCGGCGACAGAAGCTCCAGCGGCAACAGAAATTACAGTTAAGCATAAGCTAGGCGAAACGGTTGTTCCTGTTAACCCAGAGAAAGTTGTCGTTTTTGACTTCGGTATTCTAGATACGCTTGATAAGCTTGGCGTAGAAGTTACAGGCGTTCCGCAAGCGAACATTCCTCCATACCTGTCCAAATACGAGGATTCCAAATATGTTAACGTAGGCAGCTTGAAAGAGCCCGACTTCGAAGCGCTGGCTGAGCTTTCCCCAGACCTGATCATTATCTCCGGACGTCAGCAAACGGCTTATGAAGAGCTTACCAAAATCGCAAAAACGATTTTCCTAGGCTTAGATACGAACAACTACATTCAATCGTTTGAAGAAAACAACAAAATCGTAGGCCAAATTTTCAACAAAGAAGCAGAGGTTGAGACTGAAATCGCCGCTGTCGAAGCAACAATCAATGCAGTGAAAGAAAGAGCGACTGCAAGCGACAAAAACGGCCTGATCATTCTTGCGAATGAAGGCAACATCAGCGCTTACGGCGCAGGCTCGCGCTTCGGCATTATCCATGACGTTCTAGGCGTTACGCCAGTTGATACTGATATTAAAGTTGATACGCACGGCAATCCTGTAACGTTTGAATACATTCTTGAGAAAAACCCTGACTATCTGTTCGTCGTTGACCGCGACCAAGTTGTAGCAGGAGAAGCTGCGGCTAAAGCAACAGTTGAGAACGATCTTGTGAAAAATACGAAAGCTTTCAAAGAAGGCAACATCGTATACCTCGATCCTAACTACTGGTACCTTTCCGGCGGCGGCCTAGTATCCGTATCTGAGATGGTAAAAGCAATCGACGCGGCTATTAAATAATGCAATGAACAATAATAACGGTCTGTTGTCGCAAAGCTGCGGCGGCAGACCGTTTTCTTTTGAAAGGGCTCATGCCCGTTGCGGCGGGCTGCGCTACATGTAAGGAAGCGCTTTTTATTTTGGATACAAGGAGGCATGCCATTGAGTGCGCTGCTGGAATTAGACGGGCTAATGAAACGGTTGGACGGCGAGCAGGGAGGCGGCAGACTCCTGTTCACGTATGTGAGTGCATCGATAAAAGGGGGACGATGACCGGAATGATTATCGCAGGCGCCGACCCTGTCGAGGCTGTCCGCTATCAGCTGCTCATCGTATTTGCTTTTACAAGCTCAGCGGCGCTTACGGGCATAATTCTTAGCACATTGACGACGAAGCTGTAGTTTACGGACGATTTGCGCGTGCGTGCGATGAAGTAACGGTTTGTATGTTGCATGCGTGTTTAAATAGCGATTCTGTATAAAATTCAATGTGCAAGTCTTCCTCCAAATGATGTATACTCATAGAAAACGGTTACAATACAATGAGCTTGCAGGGGGAGAGGAAATGTCATTACAGTTGCTTTGGCCGGAAGGCGCGCCGTATGCAAAAGGCGTGACGGATGAGGATTGTCCGGCGATTACACCATATTTAGCGGATGGGGAGGATAGACCGGCCGTGGTCGTGTGTCCCGGCGGCGGCTATGTCGGACGCGCGGGCCATGAAGGAGAGCCTATTGCGCAGTGGCTCAATTCGCTTGGCATTTCCGCTTTTGTCGTGCGTTACCGGGTAGCCCCTTATCAATATCCGTGCGCGCTGCTTGATGTGCAGCGGGCGATTCGGACTGTCAGGACGCAAGCGGAGCAATTTCGCATCGATCCGGAGCGGGTCGGCCTGCTCGGCTTCTCTGCCGGCGGCCATCTGTCCGCGACGGCGGGGACAAGCTTCGATCGCGGAAACGCCGCTGCCGATGATCCGATCGAGCGTCAGTCATGCCGCCCGGACTTGCTAATCCTTTGCTATCCCGTTATTACGCTCCTTGATCCGTATACGCATCAAGGTTCTCGCGACAACCTGCTGGGCGCCTCGCCTGACGAAGGAATGGCGGAGAAGCTCAGCGCCGAGCAGCGGGTGACGGCTGAGACGCCGCCGACCTTTATATGGCATACGGCGGATGACGCAGCAGTGCCCGTAGAGAATGCCCTCATGATGGCGTCGGCTCTGAGCAGGCATGACGTTCCGTTCGATCTGCACGTATATACGAAGGGCCGCCACGGCTTAGGCTTGGCGGTTGACGATCCGCATGTGCGGGGCTGGACGGACGCCTGCGCTTCATGGCTGGCGTACAATGGATGGGGTAACGTGATTTAGGCCTAAATAGTAAAATAGTGAACCAAAGTTCGTTCGCCATGAACATGTATTCATGGGAAATGAGCTTAGGTTCACTATTTTTGTTTTGCAGCAAGAGAGGCGGAGCAATAGTGAACTTAGATTCATCGAGAATGAACCTAAGCTCACGAATACCGCAAAGCTTCAGTCTGCACGCGGCCAGCTTCCGTTTAGAAAGGGAAAAAGACAGGCAGCAGCGCGACCATTGCGACGCCTATGAGCACCTGAATCGGCAGGCCGACCTTGACGTAGTCCAGAAAGGTGTAGCGGCCCGCTGACATGACGAGCGCATTAGGCGGCGTCGAGAACGGCACTGCAAAGCACATGCTCGCGGCGATGGAGACGGCGAACAGATAAGGGAGCGGGCTAACGCCAAGCTGGACGGCGGCGGCCAGCGCGATCGGCGCGAACAGGACGGCGCAGGCCGTGTTGCTGATGAACAGCGTCAGCGTCGATGTGGCGAAATAGACGCCGGCGAGCAAAGCGATCGGCCCGTAGCTGCCCAAGCTCGAGACCAGCTTTTCGGACATCAAAGCCGCTGCGCCGGTCTTCTCGATGGCTGTGGACATCGGAATCATGCCGCCGATCAGCACGATGCTTTCCCAGTTAATTGTTTTGTAAGCAGCCTCCATGCTGCGAAGGCAGCCGGTTGCTACCATAAGCACTGCCGCAATTAGGACGGAGATGACCGCCGGGAATACTTCAAAAATCATCAGCAAAATCATAAGAAGCATGATGCCCGCCGCAAGCGGCGCCTTATGGTTAAGCGGTACGGAGGCTTGCATTTCCAGCGGCTGCCCGACGACGACGACGTCGCCATGCTCCTGCGACAGCCTGGCGATGCTTTTCCAAGTGCCTTGAATGAGCAGCGCGTCGCCGAAGCGGATTTTCTCGTCCTTCAGCGTATGCAGCAAATATTCGCCCTTGCGCTGAATGCCGAGTATGTTAATTCCGAATTTCTCGCGGAAGCCCGTCTGCTTGACGAGCACATGAATAAGCTTTGAGCTGGGAGGCAGCAACACCTCCGCAATGCCGATTTCGCTTGAAGCAAAACGTTCCGTCTGAACATCCTCCATGTCAAGCTCCGTAGCCTGCCTGTCCAGCAGCGCAAGCTTGCATTCCTTCGCAAACGTCTCCGCTTGCTCGAACTGCCCGTATACGTACAAAATATCTCCTTCTTCAATAATGGTCGAGGGACCCGCGATCTGGCCCGTTATCGTCTTGAAAAAAGGATTTTTCGATGACATTCTTCTTCGAACTTCAATAATATGAAGGCCGTATTCGCTAGGAATATGAAGCTGGAGCAGCGATTTGCCCGTTAGCGGGGAGCCGTCGCTTACTTGGACGCGAAACAGGTTTTGCGACAATTGATACTGCTTCGCCAGCTCGTTCAAGGAACGGCTGCGTTTGCTCCTCCCTCCTGAGCGCCCGGCTTCCTTCGGAAGCAGCAGCTTTCCCAGCACGATAATCAGCACAGTGCCGACAGCAAGGCAGACGAGTCCGATCGGCGTGAACGAAAAGAAGGAAAGCTCCTGATAGCCCGCGTTCATCAGCGTTTCGCGGATGACAAGGTTGGGGGGCGTACCGATCAGCGTCAGCATGCCGCCTAAGCTGCTGGCGAAGGCTAGCGGCATCAGCAGCCGACCAGGGTTAATATTGGCGCTCGCTGCCAGACTAACGACAATAGGCAGCATGACGGCAACCGTGCCTGTATTGCTGACAAAAGCGCCGATAAACGAGGTTGACAGCATTACAGTTACAAGCAGCCGGGTTTCGCTCGTGCCGGCGAGCTGCAGCATTTTGCTGCTGGCGATTTTCGCCAGGCCGGTCTGGAAGATCGCGCCTCCGACGATGAACAGTCCGATCATCATAATGACGACGGAGTTGGAGAAGCCGGATAAGGCTTCGCTCGGCGATAGGATGCCCAGCAGCACCAGTGCAATCAAAGAGCATATAGCGACGAGGTCGGAGCGGATTTTGCCGCTCATAAATAAGGCTGCGGCGATTACGAGAATAGTTAGCGTAAATATCATATCTGTGTTCATTAGAGGATATGCTCCTTTCTGTAATAGCTCAGGAGAAAATAATGGAAGCTTAGAAGATATGCTCATTATAGCATGACTGCTAGAGCGTTGGACCTAGTTATGAAATTTGTCATATATAATTTGAATTTTGACAACTATACTTTACATTTTGTAAAGAATGATGTACATTATTTCTGTAAGGAGTGATAGCCAATGGAGCTGACGAATAAAGTTCGCGAGCTGCGTGCCAGATTTCGCATGAGCCAGACGGAGCTGGCTGACGCGATTGATGTATCAAGACAGACGATCAGCTTAATCGAGCGGGGAGACTACTCGCCCTCCGTTGTGCTTGCGCTGAAGATGGCCAAGGTGTTCGGGGAGCCGGTAGAAGCTATTTTCACATTACATGGAGAGGAAGATGTGCAATGAGCAAAAAGTCAAAAATAGCGATGAAATCGACGATGTATATGCTGGTATGCGCGGCGATAGGCTTTTTTGTAAGCTACTATGGCATGATGGGGATCGGGAGTCAGCTGAAGCTGGAATCGCTTAGCATGGGCTGGTATTCATACGATAT